>Ga0137415_10007607_pt1 | contig 10735 bp, 8 predicted proteins | sample CZODoug3_1_1_16f_FD_183082 | JGI IMG/M metagenome (GOLD analysis project Ga0137415, IMG submission 183082) | Vadose zone soil fungal communities from Angelo Coast Range Reserve, California, USA - CZODoug3_1_1_16fungal (Hybrid Assembly) | ecosystem: Environmental > Terrestrial > Soil > Vadose...
ATGCGCTGCGATCGCCGCTCGTAGCCGTAGCGATAAATGACGTCGGCCAGCTCCTCGTCGCGCAGGCGCGCAATGAGCTCGATGGCCGTCTCGGAGTCCTCGGGGTCCATGCGCATGTCGAGCGGCCCCTCGCTGCGGAAACTCATGCCCCGCAGCGGATCGTCGAGCTGGGGCGAGCTCACCCCGAGATCGGCGCAGAGCCCGTCGACCTTGCCGAGCCCCATGGCGGTGAGCTCCTCGCGCACGCGGCCGAAGTTCGAGCGCACGATTTCCACGCGGTCTTCGAAGCGCTCGAGGCGCGTTTCGGTGGCACGAATCGCCTCGGGATCGCGGTCGAAACCGATGACCCTCGCCCCCTTGGCGCTCTCCAAGATGGCCTCCGCGTGCCCGCCGCCCCCGACGGTCACGTCGACGTAAACCCCGCCATCGCGCGGAGCCAAAACTTGGGCCACTTCGTCCTTCATGACGGTGGCGTGGACGAAGTGTTCCACCACGTTGACCTCTCCTTCGTCCTCGGCCCAGACCCACTCGACGTTGGCCTGCGCCAACCCGGGCAGCGAAAGCTGCGGGTCCACGCTGTCCTCGCCCGCGTGATCGGCCGCGGCTTCGGCGCGCGCGGGATCGGTCATAGCCCGAGCTCCGCGAGCCGGGCGCTGATGTCGCGCCGCTCTTCTTCCGTCGTCTCGAAGTGCTGCTTCCAGGTCACCTTGTCCCAGAGTTCCGCGTACTTGCCCGCGCCGGCCCAGAGCACGTCTTTGGCGAGCGACGCATGCTCGCGCAGCGTGGGCGGAACGAGAATGCGCCCCGAATCGTCGACCTCGCACTCGACGGCGCCCGACACATAGATGCGCTTCAACTTCTGAACCGCGCGATCGAACTGCGGCAACTTGGCGAGCCGCTCCTCGAACGCCGTCCACTCGGGCATCGCGTACGCCACGAGACAAGGATCGAGCGCGCTGGTCAGCACGATGCGCCGCTCCCCGAGCACCGCAAGGTGATCGCGATACCGCGCCGGAAGGCTCGTTCGGCCCTTCGCGTCGATACTGTGCTCATAACGACCGCGAAACATCCCGTGCGCCTCAACGAAGAAACCCTCTTCTGGGGAGGAGAGGAAATGGCACTCCTTGCCACTTCTTCCCACGTGCAGTCGCCAAAGTATGGAGACGCGGGATGGCTGTCAATAAATCACGGGCGGTTCACCCCAAGTTTCACACACGGTGGACAGACGGGCCCAATGGACGATGGACAGATGAGCAGCTATCAAGCTGTGGAAAAGGTGTGACGTGATGGGGGCAATCGCAGGACGAGCGCGCGAGCGCACCTCGCTGATGCGGGCGCTTTTTCGCCCGAGCAATCGCCGCGTCGCGAACCCTTTGTCGCTACCGCCTCGTCAGGCTTGCGTCCTCTACCCCAACAAGTGCTTCGCGATGACCATGCGCTGCACCTCGCTGGTCCCTTCGCCAATCTCGCAAATCTTCACGTCACGCAGATGCCGCTCCACGTCGAATTCCCGCGTGTACCCGTACCCACCGTGAATCTGAAGGGCGCGATTGCACGCCCGGGTCCCGGCCTCGCTGGAGAACAATTTGGCCATGGACGCCTCTCTGCTGTACGGCTGCTTTTGGTCCGCGAGCCAGGCGGCGCGATAGGTCAGCAGCGAAGCGGCATCGAGCTCGGTTTTCGTGTCGGCGAGCATCCACTTGATCGCCTGATAGTCGGCGATGGGGTTGCCGAATTGTTTCCGGTCCTTCGCGTACTTCACGGCCATCTCGAGCGCGCCTTGGCCGAGCCCGAGTGCCATCGCAGCGATCGAGACACGCCCGCGATCGAGAATTTGCATCGTGTCCGAGAACCCGCAGTCGACCTCTCCGAGCCGCTGGGAATCCGAGACGTACACGTCTTCGAACGAAAGCTCGACCGTGTCGCTCGAGCGGCAACCCAATTTTTCCAGATGCTTGGACGCCGCGAAGCCCTTCGTCCCTCGATCGACGATGAAGGCCGTGATGCCCTTTTGCTTCGACGCATCGGGATTGGTTCGCGCCAGCACCACGCAAAAGCCTCCGACGCTGCCCTGCGTGATGAACATCTTCGTGCCGTTGATGATCCAGCCGTCGCCGTCGCGGCGCGCCGTGGTGCGAAGCGACGCAGAGTCGCTTCCGCTGGCCGGCTCGGTGAGCGCCCACGCCGCGAGCCACTCGCCGCGTGCCGCCCTGGGCAGATAGCGACGCTTTTGCTGCTCGTTTCCAAACGTGAGGATGTGCCCCGTTCCAAGGCCGTTGTGCGACGCCAAGGTGAGCGCCAGCGATCCATCGACGCGCGCCGTCTCCTCCACGCAGATGGCGTAGCTGACGGTGTCCATCCCCGAGCCACCGTACTCCTCGGGGATGCGGATGCCGAGAAGCCCCATCTCCGCGAGCTTCGGAACGATCTCGTGTGGAAATCGCTCTTCCCTATCCCACTGACGCGCCCGCGGACGGACCTCCGCTTGGACGAAATCTCGAACCGATTGACGGAGCAGCGTGTGATGTTCGGAGAAAGAGAAGTCCATAGAGCGTGGCCTCCATAGCATGTTTGTGTACGTTCTCGCATCCGGACAGCACAACCTGCACGGGCCTCGAGCCAGGGAGAAGTCCGTGTTGGATGCGATGGCTCACAGCGTCATGACACAAGCTTGGATGCCTGTGACGACCTTGCAGTGGTAGCCGACCGGGCAACGATCGCCACCTCCGCACGATCGCGAACAATAGGTGTGCGATGGCTCTTTGAGACATAGGGCCGTCGCGCAATCGGCGCCCTGTTGGCACGCCTGGCCGACATCGGTCGGAGGCTTGGCGTCCTTTGGACTCTTCGCCCTGGGACGCCCCGCGTCGAGCGCATCGAGCCCTTCGTCGCGTCTCTGTTTGGCACGCGCGAGGGCCTCGGCGATCAACACGCCGTGGACATCGGCCCGCGTGTACAGGTTGTGAACATCGGGGCCGTCGCAGCGCGTGCCGGCGTGCGTCATGACGCCGAGGATCTCACTGGTCCCTTCGTCGAGCGCGAGGCCTCCGGGGTCTCCCTGGCACGCAGCCTCGGCGACCAGAAACGCGGCGCTCGAGACGTCGGGGATGGCCACGTGTTCGCGAACCAGCTTTCCGAGCGGGTCTCCCTCGCGGCGCTTTCCAAACGATACCGCACGAATGCGCTCGGATTTCTCGACCGCTTCATCGCGAATGGGAAGCGGCGTGAGGCCGGAAATATCGCGATCGAGCACCACCAAGGCGATGTCGCCATCGCAAAAGTTCCAACGCTCGGAAGAAGACAAGCCGTCGGGCAGGACGAATTCGAGCCCCCGCGCGAGTAGCTCCTGCTGCGCGGGATCGTCCCCACCGTAGATGGCGATGGTGGCTGGATCGCGCGCCACCTCCGTAGAAGAGGAGGGGGCCGGGCACGCGTTCCAATCTGCCAGGGTCACGCAGCGGCGCGCGGTCAGCAGCACGTTCGACGCCACGAGGGCGCCGGTGCAGAGCTTTTCGCCGGCCACGTCGATCGCGAGCACCGCCGGATCGCCCGTACGATCCGGAACACCGGCGACCGGCGCGAACGAATCCGCTTGGAGCTCCATGCTCACACTGCCGCCGTCGCCACGCGTGACACTGCGAAGGTTGTTTTTCGGATCGCAGCCGAGAGCGATGACCGAGATCACCGTCACGAGAATCGAAAGGGCAAGGAAATGTCGCATCGCACCCGGGCGCAATGCGGCCGTCGTGCCACCCGAAAAACCGCGCCAATTTCGAAAAACGGCCCCGGCCACGCCTGTCTCGGACAGTCCGCGCGCTGTCCCGGACACTCGCCCCGCTGCCGACGCTACGCCCCCTGCTGGCGCTACTCGCGTGGCCGGACGTTTTCGCGTGCCCAGCCGATGATGGACTCCAACGTGGTGCCGGGGGTGAAGACGCCGCGCACGCCTGCCGCCTTCAATTTCTCGACGTCGGCCTCGGGGATGATGCCCCCGCCGAAGACCACGATGTCGTCCGCGCCCTGGGCCCGAAGGGCGGCCATCACGGCGGGAAAGAGCGTGTTGTGGGCGCCGCTCATAATGGAGAGGCCCACCGCGTCGACGTCCTCTTGCACGGCCGCGGAGGCGATCATTTCCGGCGTTTGATGCAGCCCGGTGTAAATCACCTCGAAACCGGCATCGCGCAGGGCGCGCGCCACCACTTTGGCCCCGCGATCGTGCCCATCGAGGCCGGGTTTGGCGACCAGGACCCGAATTTTACGGGCATCGGTGGCGTCGTTCATCTTCTTATCGGGTAACTCAATTGGCCTTTGGGCGTCAAACCCTCCGGTTCGTCTTTTTGCTACGCTGCCCTCCGTGCGACTGCACCCGACCCGTGCGACTTTCCATGTGGCGCTCGCTGGCGCGGCCGTCACGTCGATGGGGGTGGCACTGCGCCTGGGTCCGGTGGTGGCCTTCGGCGGGGCGATGATCCTCGCCGTCGCGGTGGGGCGTGCCTTCGCACTGTCGGCGGTCACGCGGCTTCGCGCCGCCGGGTTCGAGATGGTGTGGAGCACGTCCAAGCGCGTCTTGCGCGTGGCCCGCGGTGAAACGGTGACCTTCGGTGCCGAGCTTCGCAACCGAAGCGGCGACGAGATGCGCGGCATTTCGCTGCGCGCCATTGCGTCGAGTATGCTCGAAGCGCGGGTCGAGCCGGAGACCGTCGACCTAATGCCCCACGCGCGGCTCGAAGTGAAGGTCACCGTGCTGGCCAAACGGGTGGGACGCTGGGGTGTCCACGGGATGGCCCTCGAGATCCGCGGGATCCCCGCCGGCGGCGAGGCGCTCTACGAGGTGCCGCTCATGTTCGCCAACCCCTTCGGCATCGAGGTGTTTCCGCGCGCGCTGCACGCGCTCCTCACATCGCCGCGCGGAGGCCGTTCGCGGCGCGCAGCCGAAGCCGGACGCGCAGCCCCCGCCCTGGGCGAAGGCGACGAGATTCGCGAGCTGCGCGATCACGTGCCGGGGGATCCGTTCAAGCGCATCGCGTGGAAGGCGAGCGCACGGCGCGGGCGGCTCATCGTGCGCGACATGGATCGCGAGGAGCGCGACGTTGTGTGGCTGGTACTCGATGCCTCGGTCGAGCTCTGGGCAGGCTCCGAGGGACGCGCCCCGCTCGATGACATGGTCGACGAGGTCGCAGCCCTCGCGGCACGCCATATCGCGCGCGGCGATCGGGTGGGCCTCGCGGTGTTGGCCTCACGGCCGCGCACCTGGCTCGCGCCCGCCAGCGGTGCACCCCACGCGGTCAAGATTGCCGCTGCCCTCGCGAGCGCGGCCGGCATGGTCGACGCCGACCGCTGCGAGCTCGATGAATGGGAGATCGCGCAGCGGGTCGCCGAGCATGCGCGCCCGCTCGATCCGCGCGGGCTCCACGACATTCCCAAGTCGAATCTCGACCTGCTCGCGGCGCGCGCACAAGCCCTGCGGGCGCGCGCTCCCTTCGCGCCGCGCGTTCCATTTGCCCAAAGCACACGCGAGCAACAGCTTCGCCACTACATCGCGGCATTCGGTATCGAGGTTCCACCGCGCGTCGAAGGGGAGCGCGACAAGACGCACGTCACCATGGCCGGTGCCCTCGAGATGATCTTGAACGACAAAAAAGTGCACGCGAGCGTCATGTACGTCTTTTCGCCTGCGCCGGCGCCGACCAGCGAGATTCTCACCATGCTTCGCCGTCTGCGGGCAAACCGCGTCGACGTGCGCTGGTCGATTCCCGCCTTCGAGCGCTCGGTGACGGCGCCCGAAAAAGGCACGACGCCCACGCGCGTGCAAGAAGTCGTGGACGAAGCCGTGTGGCTTCGGGCCATCGCAGCGCGGGCGCGCTCGGAAAAAATCTTGCGCAGACTCGGCGTGCGCGCGCGGATCACCGAGCGGCGGATCGTCGGATGACCGCCGGGGTCAAGGACTCTCGCACATTGCTGCGCGAGTCGGGCCTTTCGCCGAAAAAGAGCTTCGGCCAGAACTTTTTGGTCGATGCGCGCGCTGTGCAGTCCATCGCCCGCGCGGCGGTCCCCGATTCGGAGGTGGGACGCGCGCTGGTCGTGGAGCTCGGCGCCGGCCTGGGGGCGCTCACCGCGGAGCTCGTGGGACGCGCGCGCCACGTGACGGCCGTGGAACGCGATCGCGATCTGGTGCCGGTGCTCGCGCGTTCCTTCGCGGAGGCCATCGAACATGGGACCCTCTCGGTCGAGGAGGCCGATGCCAAAACCATCGACCTGGAGGGTCTCTTCGCCGCCGCCCGCGCCGGCGAGACGCGCGTGCTCTGCGGCAATCTTCCGTATCAGCTCACCGGACCCTTGCTGGAGCGATCCGTGCAAAGTGCATCGTTCATCGAGCGCGCGATCTTCATGGTGCAGCGGGAGGTGGCCGAGCGCTTGCTCGCGGAGCCGAGCACCAAAGAATACGGTGCGCTCACGGTGTTCGTGCGCGCGGCGTTCGAGGTGCGGCGCGTTCTCGCGGTGGGTCGCGGAGCCTTCTATCCGGCGCCCGAGGTCACGAGCACGGTGGTCGAACTTTCGCCCTGCCGCCCTCCGCGCGCGCTCGAAACGGAAACCTTTCGCGCCCTGGTGAAGGGCGCATTCGGTGCGCGCCGCAAAACCCTGCGCAACGCTTGGAGCGCGCTCGGCGCACCCCGCGTGGCGCGCGCGGCCGAATCGGCGGGGATCGATCTCAGTGCGCGCGGAGAGACCCTCGACGTCACCGCGTTCGCGCGCATGAGCGACGCGCTCGATGGTCTCGGCACCGATGACACGCCACCGCCGCCCTGATCTAACCCAATCGCTATCTATTTGGGTGAGGCGCCCATCTCGGCGAGCGCGGCCAGCGCCTCTTGACGTTCCGGCGCGGTCTTCGGCGATTGCGCGAGATAGGCCCGGTAGTGCTCGATGGCGTCGGCAAACTTGCCGGCTCTTTGAAGCGCTTGTGCGCAAGAAAACTCGGCCGGCACGAGCCACTCGGGCGGAGGGTGCGTGTTCTTCGCTTCGCCCACCGCGAAGACGAGGTGCTTGGCCGCATCGGCCACCGTCCCGCGTTCGAGCAAGAGGCGTCCGTATCGATAGCGCCAATATGGGTGGTTCTCGTTGCTCTTCAGCGCCTTTTGCCACGATAGATAGGCGTTCTGCGAGTCCTTCTTGGCCTCGTAAGCGTCGGCCAGATCGGCGTAAATCTCGGCGCGCGCGGGGTCGCTCTCGACGGCGCGTTTGAAATCGGCGAGCGCGTCGGCGGGCGCGCTCTTTCGCTCCTGCAAACCGCGCCGCCAGTAGCCTTCGCCCAGCGCGCGCTGGACGGGCGCCGCGTCGGCAAGTTTGCCTTTCGCCTCCTCGAGCTTCGCTTGCGCTTCGTTGTCGCGGCCGCTCGAGGCGAGCCACTCCACCAACCCGGCATAGGGCAAGGCGGCTTCCCTTCGCTTGGCATCCACGAGCGCGATGGCTTGCCCGTATTCCTGCTCGGCGGTCTGCGGGTCGTCGAGGGCTTCGTCGCTCTTGGCAAGCCAGTACACGATTCGGAAGTCCTTCGGATGCTCCCTTTGCGCCAATACGAGCTGCGCCTTCGCCTCCTTCGCGCGCGAGAGAAAGAGCTTCGCTTTTGCGTCGTCAGCGATGGCCTCCACGTGCGAAGGGACGAGTTCGAGCGCCTTGTCGAAGCTCGCGAGCGCGTCGGCATAGCGACCGTCTGCGAACGAGAGCTCGCCCTGACCGATGAATGCGTCGGCGCAGCGAGGATCGAGCTTCAGCGCTTGCTCGAACGCGGTACGCGCCTCGCCCGTGCGACCCCACACCGCTTCGATGAAGCCGCCGAGCGCCCACGCCTCCGCGAGCTCCTTGGGCGCCGCGGCTTCCTTTGCCGGCCCATCGAAGATCGCCGAGAGGTCCTCCATCGCCGCCTCGTTTCGGCCGTCTTGCCAGGCGATGCTCGCACGCAAAACCCGCGCGCCCGCGTGGCGCGGCGAGGCGGCCAGGGTCTCCTCGACCTCCTTGCCCGCCACGTCGAAACGGCCTGCAGCGAAGTGTGCGCGCGCCAGCCCGAAGTGCGCTCGCGCGCTGGGGCGCTTGGCGAGCGCGTGCCCGAAGACGTCGATGGCCGCCGCCGCATTCTTCGTCGCCAGGGCGACTTCACCCTGCAAAAATAGGCCCTCCTCGGCACCGGCCGAGGTCACCAGGCTCTTCGCCTTGTCCACGCCGCTTGCCGCCGCGATTCCGAATCGAAGCTGCGCATCCAGCGCGAACACGGCGCGATACGCCGCGAGCGCCTTCGCGCGCGGCACCTCCGCTTGAATGCGTGCAAGTTCGTCGAGTGCGTTCATCGTATCGGGATAGACGTCCGCGAGCATCTTCGCGCGCGCGCGGTCCGAGGCTTCCACGGCCAACCGCGCATACTCGTCGGCGTGGAGCTTGTCCCCCACGATGATGCGCCCGAAAGCCCCATAGGGCGTCATTTCGAGCGCGCCGCCCCCGAGAACCGCCAGGACAATGACCAGAGGCGCGACCTTGGAGCGCTTTCGGGTGCCCCACGAAGAAGAGTCTTCCTCACCCCAACGCGCCTGCTCGTGTTCCCGCACGGGCTCGGGCGCGTGCGCGAGAGCAAACGTACGGACGGGTTCGGACTGACGTTCGGGCGCAGGTTCCACTTTGTCGACTTTCGCCGGCTCGACGGGCGCCACGATGCGCGGCTCCTCGATCCGTGGGTCTTCGACCCGTAGCTCCTCGCCCCTCGGTTCCTCCGCGCGCGACGTCTCCGCGCGAACCTTTTCGAGCGGCCGCAGCTCTTTCTCCTCGACGATTTCGACCACCGGATCCGCGTCCGGTGAATCCCCGTGCGCCTCGGGCGCGGGTTGCGGCGCCTTCGCTTCGACGACGGCTTCTACATCGGCAGAAGTTCCGTCATCATCGAACCACCCGCGATCGAGCGAGCCCACCTCGGGCAACGCATCACCCGGCGCGTCCGGCGGCACACTCGGAACCGGCGCGACTGGGGGCGGGGCGAGAGGCGCAACCACCACAGCCGCTTTGGGCAGGCCGAGCTCCTCGAGGGTGCCGAAGATGAGCGTGCTCGTCCCGGCGCGGCGCAGTTTGGCGGCGGCCGCCTTGCCCTCGACCAAGTAGTTGTGCCCGCACTTCGGGCAGCGCATGGTCAGGCCGGTGCGCGGAACCTTTCGTTCGTCGACCTGAGAGGGCGTCTTGCAGTTTTCACATTCGACTCGAAGCATCGACTCCCCTGTCGGTGCCGCTACGTGGCTACGCGGTTCTTTCCCCCGCGTTTGGCGCGATACATGGCTTGATCGGCTGCGCGAAAGAGGCTCTCGGCATCCGTGGCATCCTCCGGCATCGACGAGACGCCGAGGCTGATGCCCGGGTGCACGACCACGCCGCCGCGTTGGAACACGTTCGCGCGGATGGCTTCGCGGATGTCGTCGGCGATGCGAATGGTGTCTTGTTTCGACACGCCAGGGAGCGCCGCGGCAAACTCGTCGCCGCCGAAGCGCGTGGCGAATCCGCGGGTGCCGATCACCCGCCCGATGACGTGGCCCGATTCGCCGATCACGAACGCGCCCATGTCGTGCCCATGGGTGTCGTTGATGCCTTTCACGCCGTCGAGGTCCATCACGATGCAGCTCACGACGTCGACGCTCCCGATGTCGACCGCGGACACCGTGGTGGCGAGCTGCGTATCGAAGCGCCGCTTCACCCAGAGGCCCGAGAGCTCGTCTTCGCTGAGCAACCGCTCGACCTCGGCGTTGAACCCTTCTCGAATCGCGTCCTGCTCTTGGAACTCGAGAATGGTCTTGCCGATGATGACCCGGTCGCCGGGATGAATGGTGGAGTCACTCACCGTCTCGCTGTTGAGCAAGGTGCCATTGGTGCTCGAAAGGTCGACCACCGCCCACTCGCCCGCACCGCGGTCCTCGATGCGCACGTGCCGCCACGACACGCTCTCGTCGCGCAGGGGTAAGCTCGCTTGCGGATCGCGGCCGACGTCGATCGAGCGATCCAATCGAAGGCGCATGCCCACGTCGGGCCCGGCCACCACGAGCAGCGTGGGCCGTGCATGCTTTCGAAGCTCCGCCTGCAGCGCCTCGCGGAATTGATCGCTATCTTCCAGAGGCTTGGTCCGGAGGTGTGCTTTTCGGACCCTCGAACCGCCCTTTGCATCGTCTTCGGGCATGCGAGTGCCAGGCTATCACATGCGCCGTGCCCTTCTTCCAACTTTGGCCCTACAAGGCCGGCGGAGCTGCGGGCCATTGCGGGCGCCGTTTTCGTGAGCATCGTGAGCATCCGCGAGACCGTCAGGTCCGCCGGGGCTGAAAATCGAGCCCAGCAGGGCCAGTGTAAAGACCCCGCTGACCTCGTCATCGGCGCCTTTCGGAAATTTTCGAAAGCTTTCGGATGAGCGGACTTATCTAGACAGATTTCGCCTCGGATCAATGCTACGCAGGGAATAATTGATGGACCGCCTCGTGGTTGTCGGCGCACGACAACACAATTTGAAGAACGTTTCGCTTTCGCTTCCACGCGGCAAGCTCGTGGTCTTCACAGGCCCCAGTGGGTCGGGCAAATCGTCGCTGGCCTTCGACACCATCTATGCCGAAGGGCAGCGGCGGTACGTGGAGTCGCTGAGCGCCTACGCGCGGCAATTTCTCGAGCAGCTCGCCAAACCCGATGTGCAGCGCATCGACGGGCTCTCGCCCGCGATTGCCAT
>Ga0137415_10007608_pt1 | contig 10734 bp, 7 predicted proteins | sample CZODoug3_1_1_16f_FD_183082 | JGI IMG/M metagenome (GOLD analysis project Ga0137415, IMG submission 183082) | Vadose zone soil fungal communities from Angelo Coast Range Reserve, California, USA - CZODoug3_1_1_16fungal (Hybrid Assembly) | ecosystem: Environmental > Terrestrial > Soil > Vadose...
TCATTCGCTCTACCAGGTTGCCTATGACTACATCAATACGCATGGCAGGGACCTGCATGGACAGCAGCTGGGGCAGTACTTCATTCACGGCCTAGGCCACTACCTTGGTCTAAGTGTGCATGATCCGGGTGATTACAATGTCCCGCTCGGGCCAGGAATGGTTTTTACTATCGAGCCCGGCATCTATATCCCCGAGGAGAGCCTCGGCGTTCGCATCGAGGATGATTTTTACGTGGATAAAAATGGCAAGCTGATCAATCTTAGCGATGCGCTGCCGTCTACAGCCGAGGATGTGGAAAAGGCGATGGTAGGGAAGTAGGACTGGGCTGCGCGAAGTTCACAAATTTCCCACTTACGATAGCTTTGATACTTTCTAGGTTCTTGGCCCATTACGAAATGTACTCGCGGATGTACTCATCCTGACTCTGTGCCAGCTTGTGGATGTCGCCGTCGAAGATCACTTTCCCGTCGCGCAACACGAGAAAACTCATGGGAACGTCGCAGTATTGGCCTTTGGGCAATGACCGCATCTGATTTGTTTGTTGATGGAATTGATGAGTTGCCATGGTGAAAGCGTCTTGCAAGCGATGGGTCACCAACAAAGAACTGGTTTTATGGACATCCCGCTGTTTCACGATCAGTTCGATGATGGTATTGGAAGTGACGGGATCGAGGCCGCCGGTGGGTGAGTCGTAGAGCAATAACTCGGGCTCTGTAATCGTTGCCCGGGCGATAGCGACCCGACGCCGCATGCCTCCTGAGAGTTCGGAAGGAAGCAGCTCGATAGTCTGTTCAAGCTCCACGAAGCGCAATGCTTCGCGCACGCGGCGTTCGATTTCCTCATCGGAGTAATCCTGTTCCTCAAGCAGGCGGAAGGCAACGTTTTCGCGGACGGTGAGCGAGTCGAACAGGGCACTCTCCTGGAAGACCATTCCAATCTTGCCCCGCAACTGGAAAAGATCTTCCTCGCGCATCTGGGTTATGTCGCTACCCAGAACCGTAATGCGCCCGGAGTCCGACTTAAGCAGTCCGAGGGCTAACTTGAGGAGAACGCTCTTGCCCGAACCGGCGACACCGAATAGCGCTTTTGTCTCTCCGAAAGGGAGCCGGAAAGAAACTCCGCGCAACACTTCGTTCTCCCCGAAGGACAGGTGGACCTCATCGAACACGATGGCGAACCCAGAGTGGTCCTGCGTGGTGGTGATAGGAGTGTCGAGAGGCAAGGCCGGCGCGGACATTGGATTAGCTGTACGACAGCAGATTCATTGGCGTTGAGTCACGAAAAAATGCTCTCGGGGTCATGGTGCACGCTTTGCGGCGGTGGCGTTGTGGACTCGGTTCAGCATCAAGATGTTCCAAGAACCAACATCAGAAATCGGGTGACGAACACATCAACGGCAATAATCAAGATCATCGCTGCAACCACGGATTCAGTAGTCGACCGCCCAACCCCTTGCGTGCCACCTTTTGTCGACAAGCCGTAGTAGCAGCCGATCGTGGCAATAATAAAGCCGAAAATAATGGGTTTCACCAGACCGATGAAGACATCGGCAAAAACCAGGGACTGCCATGCGGTATTCCAATACTCGTGGGAGTCCAACCCCAGCAGCACACTGGAGACGAAGTCTCCACCGATCAAGCCCATCAGGTCTCCGAGAATTGTCAGGAAGAAGAGCATGAACATGGTGGAGACTACTCTGGGCGTGACCAGTTTCTTGATGGGGTCGGTGCCCAGGGCGCGCATGGCATCAATCTGTTCGGTCACGATCATTGAGCCAAGTTCGCTCGCGATGCCGGAGGCATTGCGCCCAGCCACGACAAGTCCGGCAAGCAGCGGGCCCAGTTCGCGGACAACGCCGATCGCAACCAATTCTCCGATGAGAGTCTGCGCACCGAAACGTCCCAAGGTCGTCGCACTGTTCAGCGCCAACGCAACTCCGATGAAGAAGCAGGAGGATAAAACGATTGACAACGAGCCAAAGCCGATAAAGTCGGCTTGTTGGACCATGTCGGCGGTGTAGATAGGGCGTTTGAAGAGATTGGCAAGAGCTCGCGCGGAAAGGAACGTATATTCCTGAACGGATTCGATCTTGCTCTTGGCAAACTCCGCGGGCGAAATAAGTTCCATGCGATTCGGCACGCCGGCGGTTTCGCGTCAAGGTCGCCGAGCTTAACGAACTATAGCAGAGAATGCTTGCGGCTCTCAGCTATCGGGGATTCAGTGATCAGCTGTCAGCTCTCAGCCCTGGGACCTCAGCCTAGAAACAGTTTCGAATTTTGTGGCAGTGGCTAAGAACTCACGAGGCGCGAGCGCGGAGAAATTTCTTCTAAATGAAGGCGTCAGTAGAGAGATGGATAGTGACAGCCCGATGGGGGATGGGTATTCGATGGCGGATAGCTGCTATCTGCTGGCTGACAGCTGCCTTGCCCCTTACCCGCGGCCTTTCTTACGGATCTCAATATTCAAGCGGCGGATCTTCTGATTCAGGGTCGAGAGCGGCACGTGGAAACGTTCTGCGGCTTCGGTCTGGTTCCAATTGCATTTTTCCAGCATGTCGGAGATGATTCGCCGCTCGCAATCCTCCACGATTTCGAACAGCGATGCATCGGGATGGGAGTCGTTCATGGCGACCGAAGAACCGCGGCCCATCATCGAATCAGGAAGGAGATCAAGGGCGATCTCGTCGCCCGACGAAAGCACCACGGCACGCTCGATAACGTTCTCCAGTTCGCGCACGTTGCCGGGCCAGGAATAACCCAACAGCGGGCGCAGCGCTTCGGGAGTAATGCGGAGTAGTGGCCGCTCATTTTCCTCGGCATACTTCTTGAGGAAATGCTCCACCAGCAGCGGAATGTCCTCTTTGCGCTGCCGCAGAGGAGGGAGCTCGATGCTGATTACGTTTAGCCGATAAAATAGATCTTCGCGGAAGCGCCCTTCGCGAACCAGTTGGCGGAGATCGACATTGGTGGCGGCAATGATGCGGACATCCACCTGAATTTCCTGAATGCCGCCTAAATGCATGAACTTGCGGTCTTGCAGAACCCGCAGAATCTTAGCCTGCGTCTCCATTCCCATGGTTGCGATTTCATCCAGGAAGAGCGTTCCCTTATCTGCAACTTCAAAGAGACCCTTCTTCGACGCGATCGCACTGGTGAAAGCACCCTTGACGTGTCCGAACAGCGTGGACTCAAGCAAATCTGTCGGCATGGACCCGGTATTTACCGGAACGAACGGCCGGTCACGCCGCGGAGAATTCAAGTGCACGGCCTTGGCAATGACTTCCTTGCCAGTTCCGCTCTCGCCTTGCAGCAACACCGTAGAGCGACTGGTTGCCACCTGCGCGACCAGGTCGAAAATCTTCAGCATGGGCTCGCTCTTGCCCACGATGTTTTCAAAGTTGTAGCGCTGCTTCAGGGCCCGCTTGAGCTGAACGTTTTCTTCTTCGGCCCGGCGCCAGCCAACGGCGGCACGCACATCGGCCAGCAACTTTTCGTTGTCCCAAGGTTTTTGTACGAAGTTGGACGCGCCGGATTGCATCGCGCGCACGGCATTTTCCACTGTGCCGTAGGCAGTGATCATGATGACGGGCAGCCGTTCGTCGTGGGCATGGATCTCAGAGAGAATATCCATACCATCGCGGCCGGGGAGCGCTAAATCAAGAAGGACGAGATCGTACGGATGTTCCCCGATGCGCAGCAGCCCCTCCTCGCCGCTGACCGCTGTTTCTACATCGAATCCTTCCAATTCGAGCAGGGTTTGCAACGACTCGCGAATCTCGGCCTCATCGTCAATAATGAGCACCGCCCCTGAAGAGGACGGGCTTGTATTCAGCGGACGCGAGATAACGGCTGCTTCAGACATGGACCGCCTTCCTGCTCAGGGGAAAATCAAGGGTGAATGTTGTTCCTTCGCCGGGGTGGCTCTCGACGCGTATTTTGCCGGAGTGCTCCTGGATGATGCCGTAGGTTACCGAAAGTCCGAGTCCAGTGCCGCGATTCTGCCCTTCCCGCGGCGAGCTCTTGGTTGTAAAGAAAGGATCGTAAATACGTTGGACGTGTTCCGGGGCAATTCCCGAACCGGTATCTGAAACTCGCACACTGACGGCGTCGCCGTTTAGGGTGGCGACGTGCAACGTTCCGCCGCCGGGCATCGCATCCTTGGCGTTGAGAAACAAGTTTAGAAATACCTGCTGCAATCTTCCCGGATTTCCCTGGACGGGGGGGAGCGACGGAGACAGCTCATCCTTTACGCGGACCTTAGCCGTCTTGAACTGATGCTCGAGCAGCGCCAGAGTCTCGGTTATGACTTTGTTGACATCTACGTCGCTGAACTCGCTTCCGCTGGTGCGGGAAAAGTTTAGCAGGTTATTTACGATCTCTGACGCACGGAAAGTTTGGCGCGTGATCTTATCCAGCAGGCCGGACTTTTGCGGATCACCCTGCAATTGCTTGGCGAGCATTTGCGTGTAAGAAGAAATTACCGCCAGCGGCGTGTTTACTTCATGCGCGACTCCTGCCGCCAATAAACCGATGGACGAGAGTTTGTCAGCCTGGAAAAGCTGTGCCTCAAGTTCCATCCGTTCGGTAATGTCGTCCATGATCACGAGCCGGCCCACGACCTCAAACTTGCGCGTGACCAAGGGGGCAATGGCCGCGTTCACAATGCGATTTTCTCCTGCTGGCGTGCGTAAACGGAACTTGTAAAGATTGTGAATGCCGGCGTTTTGCCGAACCCGGTAAAACTCTTCCACAAACTCGGCCGGGAAGACAGTATTGAGCGGCTGGGTGAGAGCTTGCCAGCGAGGTAGGGCATACATCACTTCCATCTGCGCGTTCCAGCTCTCGATGCGGTCCTCCATGTCGAGCGCCATGACGCCTACGTTGATAGATTCGACGATATTCTCGTTGAAATCCTTGAGGCGCTCGTACTGAGCAACTTTCTGCTGCAGAGAGGCATAGAGCTGTGCGTTCTGGATCGCAATGCCAAGGTATCCGCCGAGCGTCTCCAGAAGTTCGACGTCTTCGCTGGAGAGGAAGTCTCCCTGCGCGGTTTTTCCCAAGCCCAGGACGGCAATCGTTTTTTGCTGCACGCGACACGGAATGTAGTAGTTGTGATCCAGCCGAGCGATGGCTTCCTGCGCGTCCGGAGTTTCGCGCGGCACCTGATGCGTGTTCTCGAAGAATAAATGTCCGGCTTGTCCCGGTCGGGGCGTGGCCAGAAAACTTAGGTCCAACCCGCTCGGTGGCGCCATGCCAAAAGATTTAGCCGGAGTGAAGCCTTCCGCTTCTCCGCCAAGAAAGATAGTGATCCGGTCAACCGCCAAGGTGCGCGAAAGCCGGTCCATGACGGACGATAGCATGGCGTTCAAATCGGGTTCCGAGCCTAGTTCGCGCCCGAACTCCAGCAGCGTTCGTCGATAGTCGTAACGAGTGCGATAAAAGAACTGATCGACTCGATCCTGGATCCACTTCCGCACCGGATCAAACAGCAGCGCAGTCACCACGACGGCGAGAATCAGCCCGACTGGACCGCTGCTGGGTTGCCGCATGTGGACCAGTTCCGCAACGCCAGCAACCAGCGCGAAATACATTCCCACCACGGCGGCTGCGGCCAGCGTGTAAACCACGCCACGCTTGAAGATCAAATCAACGTCCATCAAGCGATAGCGGAAGATGGCATAACCGAAGGTCAGCGGGAGGAGGCCCAATGAAAGCACGGAGACCTTCATGCCCGGGCCTGGCAGCGAACCCATCAGATAGGGAATTACGTAAAACAGCGTGTAGGGGGCAATGGCGAGAATCGTGCCCCGCGTGACCCACTTCAACTGCTGCCGCAAGATAGTGGTACTGGCGTATCGGTAGCTGTACCAGAGAAGAGTGGCCGCTGCCGCGAAGAACAGTGCGCCGTACGACATCTCAAGCCGGTCCAGGTTCCAGCGCAAGTGTTCCCGCGCCTGCAACAGTCGCATCGCCGAAATGTGAATTGCCAGCAGCAATGCCGCGGGGAAATACACCAGCGCCAGCAGCCAGGGATGATTGCGTACGGTTTGCCGCTTCTCCGGGAAAGTCAGAACAAAATGAAGGAACATCGCAGGCTGCAGAATCCAGGCCACAATGTTGCTCCAGTAGATCGTCCAGTCAAAATCGTTCAGCTTGCCGGTGTACTTGAAGGAAAACGAGATGAAAGAGACGAGACAGAAAATATAAAAGTGCGTGGACCCCGGAGCCGTCCAGCGGCGCAGCAGAACATAGATTCCGATACCCAAATAGATCAGGGCAATCAAACGCAGCCAGTTGTTCAGGGAGCGATCGGCCGGAGCAAGGATGACATCAGAGTCTAACGATACTGACTGGCGCACCAGCGAGTACGTTGCCTTGGACCAAATACCTGTGCGGTAGAGTTGGCGTTCCAGGCCGGGCATGGTCTTGAGCTCGTGCCCGTTCACCGCCACGAGTTGGTCGCCCGGTTTTACTCCGCCTTTCGCTCCCGGTCCGCTTGGTTCCACGCGGTCTGCGACCAGTTTTCCGCCATGCTCAACCCACCAAACACCGTCGTCAGGAACACGGAACTCCCTTTCTTTCTGGAAGTTGAACCCGGCAAACACTACTGCGGCCACCGTCAGCAAAAAGAGCAAGACAGCGACAAAGCGAGCTTGGCTTTCCCGGTTCATGGGATTTGGTAGCGGCTCAGGTGCTTTGGGGCGTTGTGAAGGCCGGAACAACTCCCCATCCTGTACACGATCAGTGAGCAACTTCGCTGCCATGAGTATTCCCCAGGTGGAAAGCCTAACTTCTGCAGCCCAAACGGAACTTCCGAAATTATAGATGGATTTCCGAACACGAACTACGGCTTTTTGGATGTTTCTGTGGAATTCCGTATCTACTTGTGGTTGAGAGCCTTCGGCGGGGATTTTGGAGACTTTGGACGATGTTTCAGTGAAGATTCGCTGGCACGATGTTTGTTGCAGGCTTCGAAGCTCAGGAAGCGGATTAACGTATGGTCTCCGGTTCGCCATTTTTGCTGGTTTGCGGCAAGGTTTCTTCTTCGTCCCAGTCGAACGATAGCGCCCGCGCACTGGTTTCAATGGGTTCCAATTCAGGAATATCTTCCGCCACCACGGCGCCCAATTCCGCAAATTTTCGCGCGGAGACCAGCACCCGAGTTTCGAGTGATCCGACTGCTTTGTTGTAGGATTCGACTGCGCGATCCAGGCCAATGCCGACAGAGGTGATATGTCCCGCCAGGTTTCGCAACCGCTCGTGCAATTCCTTGCCGAGCGCGCTGATTTGCTGGGCGTTGCGTGCTAACTTTTCCTGATTCCATCCGTAAGCCACGGCTTTTAACAGCGCGATCAAAGTAGTGGGCGAAGCCGGAATGACGCGCTGCAGCACTCCTTGCTCGATCAGCCCGGGATCCTGCTCCAGCGCTGCGCTGAAAAACGTCTCACCCGGCAGAAACATGACGACGAACTCCGGCGTGGAAGATTCGAACTGCTCCCAATACGCTTTGGAGCTCAGCCTCGTCATATGGTCGCGCACTTGCCTAGCGTGATCGGCGAGACGCGCCTGCCGCACTTCGTCATCCGTGGCTTCGATTGCTTCGAGGTAAGCTTGCAGGGGAGTCTTGGCATCCACCACTACATTCTTAGCTCCGGGAAGCCTCACGATGAGATCGGGCCGCAACCTGCCTTCACTGGTGCTGATGGTTTCCTGCTCCGAGAAATCGCAGTAGGAAAGCATGCCCGCGATTTCCACCACACGCCGCAATTGAATCTCGCCCCAGCGCCCGCGCACATTTGGAGTGCGCAACGCCCTTACCAGATTGCTGGTTTCTGATTGCAACTTTGTCTGCGTCGTGATGAGAGATTGCACTTGCTCGCGCAATGCGCCGTATGCCTGGCCGCGTTCCTTTTCAATTTGTTGAATCTGGACATCAACCTTGTTGAGGGATTCGCGTACCGGCGCGACCATGTCCGCGACAGCCTTCTGGCGCGTCTCAAGATCACCTTTGGCCTCGCTTTGAAACCGCTCGAGACTCGCCTTGGCGAGCTCAAGGAACGATAAGTTATTGCTCTTCAAGGCGTCTGAAGCCATGGCCTTGAAGGCGTTTCGCAAATCTTCTCCGGCGCGATTCAGCAACTCGATCTTTTCGGTGCTGGTCTTCCGTTCCGCTTCCAGTGCGGATTCCGCCCTGGCCTTGCCCGCAACCAGCTCGTTGTGAGCCGCCTGAAGCCGCGCCAATTCGGCTCGGGAGGTCGCTAACTCCTTTTCTGTTAATGACAAACGCGACCGCAATGCAGCCGATGACGAGCGCAGCGCGAGCCAAGCAATCACGCTGCCAAACAACAGGCCGAGGGCCACACTGGTCGTCAGTTCCATAGACAGAGGTAACTTCTCCGGCTGGATTGCAGCCTCTAGCCTAGCACCTGTACGCAAGTCGGAGGCTGAACTTTAAGCCTTCCCTAAGGAGCAGAAGTAGGCACGAGTGATGCTTAGATTTCCTAAAATCATAATGCCGCTTCTGTTGGTGATGGGCGCCGCCCCGGTTCGGCCTTCGGCTCGATGGATGGCTGGTTCCGAGGGGAGCACGGACGGCGCGGACAAAGCCGCGCAGCACGCGACTCTGAAACCGGCGGCCGCAGCCGCTGCCGACATCCCTTTTCGCAATGTTGATTCTGATGTGGAACAACGGCTACTGGAGTTAGCCAATCAGTCGCGTGCTCAAGCTGCTGCGCCTCCGTTGACTCTGGACGCCGGACTTTCCCGGGCAGCCCGCGCTCATGCTGAGGCTATGGTAGCGGCGGGACACCTTTCTCATCAGTTTCTCGGCGAGCCCTCTCTGCCGCAACGATTGGCGACCACGAGCAACCTGTTGCTGGAGCGGTCTGGCGAAAATGTGGCGCTCGATTACAACGCCGCCGGTGCGCATCAACACTTGATGGTTTCCCCTCACCATCGCGAGAACCTGCTCAACCCGGCGTACAACGTGGTCGGTCTAGGTGTTGTTCGCAGTGGCGACCGGCTCTACATTGTGCAGGATTTCGGCCGTGCCCTCCCCCACTACTCGCTGCCGGAAGTTAAGGATCGCATTGCGGCGACAGTGGAGGACGCGCGGCACCGGGCCAAGCGTCCTATTCTCTCTCGCCGTGATCTACCCAGCGCAAACGATGCAGCATGCTCCATGGAGCAGGCGGACAAACTTGTCACCTCCCCCATTCATCAGCTGGCGCAACGCTACACTGTGCTGACCTACACCAGCCTTCATCCCGACACGCTCCCCTCTGGCGCAGATCGCGCAATTGGCAGCCGCAAAGTGCGCGGCTTCTCAGTCGGCGCGTGTTATGGCCGCACTGCGACCTATCCTACCGGGATGTATTGGGTGGTGCTGTCGCTGGAGTGAGGCGAGAAGAAGATTTAGTCCTGTCCTTGATGGCTGATCGCCACTACTTCACAGGCACGCTGTAATGGGAAGCGATCACTTGCCATCTTCCCCCGGTTTTCATCCAGACGTCTGTCAGCCGGTCGTGATACTCGTAAGGCTTTCCGTCGGACTTGCCTCTCTCGTGATACGCGCCAGTTACCACGGCAGTGTTCCCGTGCATGCGAACCTTGAGCTCTGATATTTCCGCCACTTCCACATGAACGGAAGGCTCGGCGCTATGGCTTATGTAGCCAGTCTTGCTGTACGTCCTGCCATCCTCAACGGTAATGACGAAATCGTCAGCCAGCAGCGACGAGAGAATCTCGACTTGTCGCTGCTTGTATGATTCGGTCCATTTCAGTTCCAGGGAACGAATGCTCGCGGCGGCCTCCGATTTTTCCTGCGCCGCCAAAGGGACTACGAAGCCAGCGAGCAAGCAGAAGGTGAGAGCGGAACTAACACGAGTGCGCATACCTTCTATTTCGCACAGTCGGACACGGCGGGCAAGTTCCTTGTCTGGGGCATATCGGTGGCCACTGACGGGCGGAGTCGATCGAGATGTTGTCACACCCCTTCACTGCTGTCACTCTGTGCTAATCTTCAACAGCCCTCCGTCCGCGGTCCCCATGGAACTCACGCATCAGATCCACATTGGCACAGCGGGATGGTCTTACAAAGACTGGGAAGGGATTTTCTATCCCTCGGGCATGCAACGCAACCGGTTGCATCCTCTTGAATATCTAGCTCGCTTCTTCGATACAACTGAGATAAACACTTCCTTCTACGGGCCGATCAAGCCGGAGCTGGCCAAGGTCTGGTGCAGAAAAGTTGCTGCGGTAAATCCACACTTTCTGTTTACGGCGAAACTCTACCGCGCATTTACCCATTCCCCCATTGCGGTGATGGAGCCTACTTCCGCGGCTACGATCCGTCCCACCGACGAGGACGAACTTCGCACACGCGAAGGCCTCGATGCCATCGCCAACGAAGGACGCCTCGGCGCTTTGCTGATTCAGTTCCCGGTATCTTTCAAAAATACTCCGCTAAACCGCGAATACATTGACCGGCTGGTTCGCCAGTTCATTGAATACGCTTGCGTGGTCGAGGTGCGGGATTCCAGTTGGAATAATGCGGAAACGCTGGCGGCATTCTCGGAGAAGAATGTCAGCTTCTGTAACATTGATCAGCCCCTGATTGGCCACTCACTCGCGCCCACCGAGCATGTGACCGCGCCCACTGCCTATGTCCGTTTGCATGGACGCAACTATGATCAGTGGTTCGATTCGGATAACCGCAACGACCGCTATAACTAT
>Ga0137415_10007610_pt1 | contig 10733 bp, 6 predicted proteins | sample CZODoug3_1_1_16f_FD_183082 | JGI IMG/M metagenome (GOLD analysis project Ga0137415, IMG submission 183082) | Vadose zone soil fungal communities from Angelo Coast Range Reserve, California, USA - CZODoug3_1_1_16fungal (Hybrid Assembly) | ecosystem: Environmental > Terrestrial > Soil > Vadose...
CGACATCAAGCCCGAGAACGTCATGCTCCACCAGGGCGAGCCGATGGTGGCGGACTTTGGAATCGCATTGGCGGTGACCAGCGCGGGGCGGGAGCGCCTCACCCAGACCGGCCTCTCCCTCGGCACACCGGCGTACATGAGCCCCGAGCAGGCCAGCGCGGATCCCAAGCTCGATGGGCGGACCGATCAGTACAGCCTGGCATCGGTTTTGTATGAGATGCTGGCTGGTGAGCCGCCCTACACCGGGCCGACCGCGCAGGCGATCATCGCCAAACGGCTGAGCGAGCCGATCCCGCACTTGAGCACGCTGCGGCAGGTCCCCTCAGCGGTCGAGCTCGCCACCTCGCGGGCTCTTGCTAAGTCCCCTGCCGACCGCTTCCACACGATGGGGGAGTTCGCTTCCGCGCTGGCGCTCGCAGATAAACGACCCGCTCGCAGACCGTTGACCTGGGTCGTCGGCGGGCTGGCCGTGCTGATCATCATGGGGGGCGGCGCATGGCTCTACTCCCATAGGAATTCGAGACTCGCTGGTGATCCGAATGTCGTGCCCTTCACGAGCTCGCCCGGACAGAAATTTGATCCGGCCTTCTCGCGGGACGGCAACGAGATCGCCTATTCCTGGAACGGCGAAAACGATGCCAATGCCGACATCTACGTCAAGCTCATCGGCTCCGGTGGCCCGCTCCGCATCACCAGCACTCCCACCCAGGAGTATTGCCCCGCATGGTCGCCAGACGGGCGCTACATCGCTTTCATGCGCGACGATCTCTCGGGTAGCAGAGTGGCTTATTTCGTCATCCCCGCCCTGGGCGGAACCGAACGCAAGATCGGCGACGCATACGGCCAGCGAGTGCTCGGAGAGAGAGGCGTCGGGCGCTGCATCGACTGGTCCCTCGACGGCAAGTACCTGATCGTCGCCGATAAGATGACACGTGAGGACTCTCGCCCCAGCATCCTGCTGCTCGCGGTGGAGGATGGACAACGGAAGGTGCTGGTGTCCCAGCCGGCCCTGTATGTCGGCATGCCAACTCTCTCCCCGGATGGAAGTCAGGTTGCCTATGTGCAGGGATCAGGTTTTCTGGCGGGGGACATTCATGTCGTGCCGACGAGCGGTGGCGAACCCCGTCGCGTGACTTCCGATGGACGATTCTTGAATGGTCTCGCCTGGACTGCAGACGGGAAGGAAATTGTGTTCGCCTCAAATCGTGGCGGGCTACAGCGGTTGTGGCGCATCGCCCTGTCAGGCGGCCCGCCGGAACCGCTGAACGGTGTGGGTGAAGGCGTGAGCTCGCCGAGCATTGCTGCGAAGGGAGACCGGCTGGCCTATGTGAATGCTCGCGTCGATGCCAACCTCTGGCGGATGCCGGGACTCGGTTGGAATGGGCGCCGGCCGACTCCTGCAAAGGTGATTGCTTCATCGCGCGACGACTTTGACGGTGCGTTTTCCTCCGACGGGAATCGGATCGCCTTCGGGTCCGATCGCTCCGGCAACTACGAGATCTGGACGTGTAACAGCGATGGCACGAATCAAACGCAGCTGACCTCCCTGAAGGCGGCCGTTGCGGGCTCGCCACGCTGGTCCCCGGACGGCAACGCCATTGCGTTCGATGCCAGGCTGGAAGGGCACGGTGAGATCTTCGTGATCGGTGCCGATGGCAGGTCGCTGCGCCGCCTCACGAGCGATCCCTCAGAAAACAATGTCCCGACGTGGTCGCGCGACGGGAAATGGATCTATTTCTCTTCCAACCGCACGGGGAATTGGCAAGTCTGGAAAGCCCCATCTGCAGGCGGGACTGCGGTCCAAGTGACTAAGAACGGCGGCTTCAGCGCGCAGGAATCCCCTGATGCCAGATTTCTCTACGCGTGGGTGGCGGGGGGAACCATTTGGAGAATGCCAGTCTCGGGCGGGGAGACCGTCCGCGTGCTTCAAGGTGTGCCGGGGTTTTCCTGGTGGAAAGTCGCTCGAGACGGCATTTACTTCGTTGACGGTTCGACCAGCCCCACGCCGCTCAGATTTTTTGACTTCGCGACCCAACGAGTGAGTTCACTCGCCTCGATGGATTTGGGATACTTGTCCCCTCGTCCCATGACCTTCGATGTCTCTCTGGGCAGGCGCTGGATTCTCTTCCAGCGTATCGACCAGATTGAAAGCGATATCATGTTGGTCGAGAATTTCCGCTAGCCTCAGTCGCTCGTCATGATGAACAGCGGCTTGCCGTCGAACTGGTAGATCGGCCGCAGGCGCTGCGTGTTGTAGTACTTCGAAACGTCCACGACCTTCTTCTCCGACGTCACACTCGACAGCGGTACGGTGTCGTAGAACCCCTTGTGGATACTCACGAGCCGGCCGTACTGCTGCTTGACCACGAGGTCGAGCGCGAGATTGCCGAACGCCATCGGCACGATCGAGTCGAGCGCATCGGGATCGCCCGAACGGACGAGATAGCCGAGCCGCTGGTTCACGACGTCGACGCGCCGCCCCTTGTTGTACTTGGCCGAACACTCCTTGAGCGCCGTACCGATCTGATCGCCGATGCCGCCGAGTTTGCGGTGTCCGAACATGTCGGTCTCTTCGCCCTCGAAACTCATCCCTTCGTGTGAGGTGAGACGGGCGCCTTCGGAGATGAGGACAACCGAATAGCGGCTCGGGTTCTTGTTGCGGTCCTGAACGAGCAGCTCGGCCAGGTGCTCGACCTCCACGGGGTACTCGGGGATCACGCAGCGATCCGCCGCTCCCGCCATCGTCGGCAGCAGCGCCGTGAAGCCGGCATAGCGCCCAAACACCTCGATCACCAGGAAACGCTCGTGCGAGCCCGCCGAGGTACGCAGGCGGTGCGTGAGCTCGATCGTGCGGGTCACGCAGGTGCTGAACCCGATGCAGTAGTCGGTGCCGTAGACGTCGTTGTCCATCGTCTTGGGAATCGCGACGACCTTGAGCCCCTCATCGTGCAGCCGCTTGGCGTAACTGAGGGTGTCATCGCCGCCGATCGGGATCAACACATCGACGCCGAGGTGCTCGAGGTTCTTGATCACGTCCTTCGTGATGTCGTTCGTCTTTTCCGTGTAGCCGCTGAGATGCGCCGGCAGGCGCTCCTTGGGCAGATGGCTCGGCCGCACGCGCGAGGTGTGGAGGAAGGTGCCGCCGGTGCGGCCGGCGCGGTTTACGATCGCCTCGGTGAGCGGCAGGATCTGTTCGGAGTTATCGGCGTCCTTCTCCCGCGAGTAGTCCACGAGGCCGCCCCAGCCGTGGCGAATGCCGATGACTTTGTAGCCGTCGCGCAGCGCGCGAATCGTGATCGCCCGAATGGCGGGATTGAGGCCGGGGACGTCGCCGCCGCCGGTCAGAATTGCGATTGTGCCTTTTCCCATGGGCACAAAACATAGAGCAAGTCGTGCAGCCGCACTAACCTAGCCCCCGGTGATCACCGCTCGCGCGGCAAGGTGACGAGCCCCACGGTCGCCCGGGCAACAGGTATAGTAGGATAAGTTGCCCAATTACGAGGACTTGGACGTTACGCGCCCCGCGTCGTTGCTCACCAGGGTCCCGATGCATGCCAGGCCCGCCGCCATTCATTTGGCGACGGGCTGCTTGCTCTTGGTGCTCGCGGTCTCGGTCGCCACGTGCCGAATCGACAAGCTCCTCACGCCTGCGATCCACGACCGGCTCGCCATCCGCCCGGCCGCGATCCTCGACTCGGCTCACGCCACCTCGAACGTCCCGGTTACCGACACGCTCCGCCTCGCGAGCGCGGACGGCGCACCGCTGTCCTGGACCGCGACCGCGACGGCGCCCTGGCTGACGATCTCGTCCAACTCCGGCGGCGCGCCCGATACCATCATCGTGACGCTGGACGCCGTTGCGCTCTCACAGGCAATCGTCCACGACACGATCGTTTTCACGTCGACGCAGACACCCGGCGCCACGGTCAAAGTACCCGTCACGTTCACGGTTCTCGCGCCCGATCCGAGACTCGCAGTCTCTCCGCCGACCCGCGTGGACTCGGCGTTCGCCGGCAGCGCTCAGCCCCGCAGCTTTAGGCTGCGGATCGGCAACACCGGGGAGCTGCCGCTCAGATGGAGCGGCAGTGTGGATAGCCCGTGGCTCTCGCTCTCCACGGACACCGGTAGTGTGGCACCGCAGGACTCCGCCTTCGTCACTGCGTCGCTGACGCCAGGCACACTCGGTCCCGGGATGCAGACGGGAGCCGTGACGATCACTGCGCCCGGAGCCATCGCCTCGCCGCAAACCGTCACGGTCAGCTTCACGATCAAGCCCTGCGCCGAGAGTCCGATTCTCGCCGATACAGTCGTGAACGCCACGATCGCGTTGAGCGATTGCGGCGCGCCCGACCGGACAGGGAGTCTGGCCAAACGGTATAGCGTGGCCGCGAACGTCGGCGATACGCTCTCATTCCGGCTGACGAGCGGAAGCTTTGACGCGTATCTCACGCTCCACGACAGCCTGGGCACGCTCCTGAATCAGAACGACGATTGCCCCGGCTCGACGGGCCCCTCCTGTCTCCTCGAGTTCCGTGTGCCGGCCATGGGCCGCTACGTGATCGAAGCCACGACGGTCGGCGCCGCCGATACCGGTGCGTTCTCGCTCTCGGCAGTTCGGGAACGGGCGCCAAGTCTGCCGCAGTCAATCGGGCAGCTCCGTCGCGACAGCACGACGTCGATCGGCATCGGTACGACCACGCCGGACAGCGTGGCCGTATTCAAGGCGACCGTCAATGATCCGAATCTGCGCGACTCCGTGCGGCTCGAGCTCGAACTCGTCGAGGTGTCGAGTCCCTTCAGCGGCACGACGAGTCACCAAAGCGGTTTCGTGCGCGTGGGCCAAACGGCCTGGATTCGCGCGACCGGCCTGAACGAGAATGCCGGGTACCATTGGCGCGCACGCACGTGCGACAAGACGTCGCGCTGCAGTGCCTGGTTGAGCTTCGGTGGGAATTCCGACGCCGCGCCCGACTTCCTGGTGAACGCGATCCCGGAAAACCCGACCATTGACGCGTTCTCGCTCAATCAGTTCAACGGCGCCGTCCAGATCCCGCTCGGCGGAGGCACAGGTGGCGGGATTGGGAGCGCCCAAACGGTGACATTCAAGGCGACGGTGAGCGACGTCGACCCCGGCGACATCCTGGTGATCGACGTCGAGGCCCAGACCACCGGCACGGCCTTCGACGGAACGACCAACGTGTACCGCGGAACGGGCGTCGCGTCGGGCAGCACCGCCGCCGCCGCCGCCGGCTACTCGGTGCCGTTACTCGGAAGCACCAACTACCATTGGCGCGCTCGCGCCTGTGACCAGACGGCGCGCTGCAGCGCGTGGGTCCCGTTCGGCGGCAATTCCGACGCCATCACCGCGGCGACCGACTTCCATGTCCCCTAACGACGACGCGCGGGACGCCAAAACCAACGCGGCCGGCGGCGAGAATATCCCCGCCGAGCTGTTGAGCGCGCTGCGACGCGACCTCGCCAGCCAATACCAGATCACGGATCTCCTGGGGCGGGGTGGAATGTCGCTCGTCTATCTGGCGCAGGAGATGGAGCTCAACCGGCAGGTGGCGATCAAGGTGCTGCCGCTGCAGCTGCTGCACGGCGCCGACGCGGCGGAGCGATTCGAGCGCGAGGGCAAGATCTCAGCGTCGTTGGATCATCCCCACATCGTCCCGATCTTCCGCGTGGGGTCTACGAGCACGTTCCTGTGGTATACGATGAAACGGATCCGCGGGCGCTCGCTCGAGCAAATCATCAGCGAGCGCGGCGGCCTGCCGCTCGCGGACGTCCTCAGCATCGTCCAGCAAGTCGGGGATGCGCTCCACTACGCGCACCGCCAGGGCGTGGTGCATCGCGACGTGAAGCCCGCCAACGTGATGATCGAGGAGTCGGGCTGGGCGTACGTCTGCGACTTCGGCGTCGCGCGGGCGTTTGGCAGCGTCTCGTTGACCCAGACGGGCGCCTCGCTCGGCACGCCGCGGTACATGGCTCCGGAGCAGGTCGAGGGCAAGCCGGTCGACGGCCGCTGCGACCAGTACTCATTCGCCATCCTGGTGTGGGAAGCGCTCACCGGCACGCTCCCGTTCACCGGCGAGTCGGTCGGCGAGCTGATCCGCAAACACCTGCTCGAGCCCGCGCCGCGCCTCAGCGACGCCCGACCCAACATTCCAGGGAACGTGTCGGACGCCGTGGCGCGCGCGATGAGCAAGAATCCCGCCGAGCGCTTCCCGGACGTGGCGGCGTTCGTCCGCGCGCTCGGAGGGCAGCTCGAGCGCCGCGTCTCCGCCGCGTTTGCGAGCGCCACGGTGGCGGCTGGCAGCGCACTGGCGGACGCGCCGACAGTCCGTCTGCCCCAGCGGAGTCGACGCCGCGCGCTCGTGTTGTCCGGCCTCGCGGCCATTGCGCTCGTGGGCAGCGGGATATGGGCGGCGTTGCGCCCCAGCGGTCCAGCGAACGGTGCCACGCGCCACCAGATCGCCGACTCGGCACCGCCGGTGGCCTCGCCGGTACGCTCCGACACGACGTCGCGCCACCAGCCGGCGGCCGCCCATGCACGGTTGTCGCTGAGTACCCAGCCGCCGGGCATGCTCTTCCTCGACGGCAAGGCGATTCGGAGCACGCCGGTGATCGGTCTCGACATGACGGCAGGCCGCCATCGCGTCCAGGTGAAGCGAGACGGCTTCGCGCCGTTCGATACCGTGCTCACCGCCGCGGCGGGTCAGGAAATCAAGTGGACTCGCAAAACGCTCAGGCCGATCGGCTCATGAGATCCGCGCTGCTACTGCTGGCCGGGCTGTGCTGCGGCACCCTGACGCTGCCTCCCCGCGCGGCCGGTCAGGCGGCGAGCGCCACGCTCACTCAAGGCGTGCGCGCCTATGACGACCTCGAGTTCGAGCAGGCTGCGGGATTGCTGCGCCGCGCGCTCGCCGTTCCAGGCCGCGATGCGCTTTCCGCCGCCGACAAGTCGCGCGCGCTGGTCTACCTCACGGCGACCGAGCTGCTCCGCGATCGCCGCGACTCGGCACGGGCAATCGCACGCCGCCTCGTCCTCTCGAACCCGCGGTTTCGTCCCGACGAGCTGGTGTTTCCGCCGCAGCTGCTGCTGCTCTACGAGGTGGTCCGGCGTGCGACGCCGGCGGTGATTGGAGAAGCGGCTGCGGATACGGCGATCCGGCCGGGGAGTGAGGCCTGGGCGGTGAGACTCTACGCCAGCTCCGTCCACGAGATCGCGGCAACGCTCGTCGCGTTGGATGGGCGTGTGGTGCGCACGCTGTATCGCGGCCCGATCGGGGACAGCCTCGTGTTGCGCTGGAACGGCCTCGATTCGGCCGGCACGGGCCCGCCGCCGAGCGGCGCATACGCCCTCACGGTGTCGTCCTTCAATCGCGATGGGCGCGTCGTACGCATTCTGCGCACGCCGGTCGAATTGCTCCCTGGGCCGACCGACACGCTCCCGCACCCGCCGCCGCCCGCCGACTCGGTGCTGTTGCCCGAGCGGCAACCGCTGGGACCGGCATTGCGGGTGCTCGCACCCGGCGTCCTCGCCGGCGTAGGCGTAGCGGTGCTGCCGGGCCTCGTCGCCCGCGGCGAGCAGGCGAGCGGCGCGCGCTTCGCGGTGGGCGCAACCGTCACGTTAGCGAGCATCGCGTCATTCGTCTCCCATCGACCCGGCCGCCAAATCCCGGCAAACGTCGCCCACAATCGCGCGATTCATGATTGGCGCCGCGCGGACGCCGACGTGGCACGCCGCAATGCCGAGCGCGGCCGTGGCCTGATCGGCGTACGCACCGGGCCAGCGGTGATCCTGACTCCCGAGGCGACCGGCCCGTGAATCACCTGCGCAGGATCGCATGGTCGGCGCTGGTGGGCGCACTTACGTTCACCACTCAGCTGCACGCACAGGGGGACTGGACCGTGTCCTTCGGTGCGGGAGGCGCGCGCGAGATCGTCCATTCGCGCTTTGGGACTACGGAGACCCGCCTAACCGGCTCACTGTTCAACGGGGAGGCGGTCGTCTCGCGACACCGCTTCGTTGCACGACTGCGGTACGGGCAGGGTCACGTCACGAGCGACAGCACGGCGCGCGATGTCGTCGAAGGGGAGCTGCTCGCCGGTTACATGGCCCGTCGTTGGCTCCAGATCTGGCTGGGGCCGCGCGCCCGCACGTTCGTCACATCAGGACTGAGTGACCGGCGCTGGTTGTTTTGGACGGGCGGTCTCAGCGCGCGCGGCGGCATCTTCCCCGGGCGCGTCGATAGCTTCGTCGAGCTGTGGCAGGCGTTCAGTGGCAGCCTCAATCGGCCCGCCGCGTCTGCCAGCGGGAGGGGCGTGGAGTTGGGCCTCGAGGCGATGCTCCCCGGCCACCCATGGCGGCTGCGCTTCGCCTATCGCATCGAGCAAGGTCGCTTGGACGACGGTCGCCGAGACACCGTCGAGGGACTCACACTGACTGCCGGGTACCGGCTTGTGCGTTAAGCGCGACGTCTTGCTCCGCTCATAGTTTCGGGATATTTTCGGTTTTCCCATGCGTCGCATTCTCCTGGCCGATGCCGACGCGTTCTACGTCGCCGTCGCCCGCGCGGTAGATCCCGAGGGCGCTGGGCGCGCGACGCTCCTCATTGTCGGTGGCTCACGCGAAAGTCGCGGCGTTGTCTGCTCCGCGTCCTATGAGACGCGGAAGTTCGGCGTGCGCTCGGCGATGCCGATCGCGCGTGCATTGCGGCTGTGCCCCGACGCGACGTGCGTCCCCGTCCCCTTCAAGGCGTGCGTCCAGAAGAGCGGCGAGATCCGCGAGCTGCTGCACCGCTACTCGCCGATCGTCGAGGGCGCGAGCATCGACGAGTGGTACCTCGACATGACGGGGACCGAAGGCGTCTACCACCACGAGCCACTCGCGGCGACCGCCGAGCGCATCCGCGCGGGGATTCGCGAAGCGACGGGACTCACGCTCTCGATCGGCGGCGGCACGAACAAGCTGATCGCCAAGATGGCGGTCGATCGCGCCAAGCCGAGCGCGGGAGGCGGCGGTGTGGTGATCGTCGCGCCCGGATCGGAGCAGGAGTTCCTGCGAACTTGTACGCTCGCCGACATCCCGCTCGTCGGTCCCAAGTTTCAGGCGCGGTTGGCGGCCCGCGGCTTGATCACGGTCGCAGACGTGCTGCGCCTCGATCCCGACACACTCGGCAAGTGGATGAGCAAGCGCGAGACACGCTGGCTGTGGAACCGCGTACATGGCATCGATGACGGGACGGTCGCCCACCGTCTTACAAACCGCGGCATCAGCCGCGACGAGACTTTTGGCAAGGATCTACTCGAGGACGAAGACATCGAGCGCGAGCTGCTGCGTCTGGTAACGCGCGCCGCGGCCGACATGCGGGGCGACGGGCTGTGCGCGCGCACCATCGCCGTGCGGCTGCGCGATTGGGACTTCAAGACGCGCTCGGCGCAGCGCACGCTGCCGGAAGCCGTCATCTCCGATCGCGTCATTCTGCGAGTCGCGCACGAGCTGCTCACCGGCCTGCGGAACATCCGGCGTGTGCCGGCTCGGCTCGTGGGTGTGCGCCTGTCGGGACTCGCCGCTGCGAAGGCGACGGATCAGATCGCGATTCTGACCGAGGAGACGGAGCGCGATCGCGGCCTGTCGCACGCGATCGACCGCGTGCGCGAGAAGTTCGGCTCCAAGAGCATCCTGCCCGGCGGCATTACCTCCGCGCCTTGAGTCGCGCGTTGCGCCACCGCGCCAGCACCCCGTTCACTTGCGCCCGCGCCCGCGCGCAGCCGGCGGCCTGCGCTGCGGTTGGTGCTATGTCCGCATCCTGCATCGCCATCGCCGCCGCGAGCGCCGCGTTGCCCGCGCTCTCGAGTGTCGGCGGCGGCGCGGGCTGACCCGGGCGCGCCGGGCCGCGGGGCCTGCGCTGCGCTGTGGGGGATGGCGCGAGTGATTCTACCTGGGCGCGCGCCGGGCCGGAAAGCGAATCCACGAGCGCGCGCGCCTGTACGTACGCCGCATGAGACGCGGCAGCCAGCTCGTACATCTCCCGCGACAGCGCAGCTAACTGGCGCAGGCCCACGGCGGGCGTCTTGACCCGCGGGTCGAGCCGCAGCGTGAGGAGCTGGTTGCTTGTCTGGCCGCCCGCTTTCAGGCGCGCCACGTACGGGCCCGGCGGCGCCCACGGCGCCGTCGGCGCGTGCTCGCCGCGATGCGGCACCGCGCCCGTGGCCTCCACGTCGCCCGTCTCCCGGACCTTCGTCTCGCCGATCGGCTGGTAGCGCATGTCCCAAGTGAACCGATGCAACCCAGCCTTCGTCGAGAGACGCTGCCGCGGGGCCCGCCAGTACAGCGGCAAACCGCAATCGGTGGCGTTCGGCTTCTGACGGCAGACGCGATCGTATGCAACCGGGTCAACAGCAGGATCCGGCTCGAGCACCGAATCGGCGCTCGAATACGCGCGGATGACGTGACCCGTGGCGTCCAGAATCTGCAGCGTCACCTCGCCTGGGACGTCCTGCGGCAGGAAATAGTCGAGTATTGCGCCGGCGGGGGGATTTTGTCCCGCAGGCAGCTCGGGCGGCCACGGCGTGGGTTCGTTCGTGCCGAAGCGGACACGCACGGCAGTCTGCGGTTTGACGAGATAGGGCGTGCCTGCCGCTCGCACCTCGGCTATCTGCCGCAACGGACTGACGTCGTCGAGAATCCAGAAGCCGCGCCCATGCGTGCCGGCGATTAGATCGGC
>Ga0137415_10007612_pt1 | contig 10733 bp, 12 predicted proteins | sample CZODoug3_1_1_16f_FD_183082 | JGI IMG/M metagenome (GOLD analysis project Ga0137415, IMG submission 183082) | Vadose zone soil fungal communities from Angelo Coast Range Reserve, California, USA - CZODoug3_1_1_16fungal (Hybrid Assembly) | ecosystem: Environmental > Terrestrial > Soil > Vadose...
CGGCAAAGGCGAACGCGACGTCACAGTGCTCCGCAACCATCTGCGCCAGGAAGGCGCCGCCCGTCAGCGGGCCACAGACAACCTCGAAACGGTGTCGCCGCTGCAGGCGTTGGGCGAGCGCGATGGCAAAGGGGCGAAGTACCGTCGGGCGCTGCAGCAGCAGATCGGGCTCGAGCCAGCGATCACCGTGATGGCCGGACTCGAAACGGAAGTGCCCGCTTCGCCGGGCCATCAGGTCGATCAGGCTTTTCGCGGGCACGAACTACGCTAGCATCCGCTCAATGCCTGCGGCACTCGACATCTCCGCCTACCCGCCGGACGGCATGGAGATCCGGCTGATCGAGCGATTCACAGCGCTCAAAGGCCGGCGCATCCTCGAGGTCGGCTGCGGCGATGGCCGGCTCACGTTCCAGTACGCACGAACCGCCGCGCAGGTGCTGGCCTTCGACCCGGATCGAGCCAGCATCGAGGAAGCGCTCGATGAACAGGCCAGACTCGGCGTCCGAAACGTCGCGTTTCGGTTTGGTTCCGTCGAGCACTTACCCGCTCGCGGCGCTCCGTTCGACGTCGCCCTCTTCAGCTGGTCGCTTTGATGAATCGCGCTCAGGGGCATGGTCCATGCCCTCCGGCGAGCGGGTCGCTACCTCCGACGCGGCGGCATGCTCATCAGCATCCGACCACACCGGACGTGGCGGCCGGCGATTGCTATCGTGGCGGGCCGGCGGCGATTGCCGGTGACGACCCTTCTTAACCCGACCTTTGAAGTCAATCTGGAGGCCGCCGATTTGGCTCTTAAACGGGTCGTCGACGAAGGCTCGTTTGCCTTAGCCGGCGTCCGAGCAGCCAGGTTCCGCAGCTATCTCGACCGTCCTTCGCAGGTGCGGACCTATCTCGAATTGATCAACCCGCCACGCCCCCGGTTTCCTCGCGGCGGCCGCGCCAGGCTCGATGCTGTGTGGGACTCGGCGCCGCGCGGCGCCCGTATCGCGGTTACGGAGTCACTGATTGTGAACGCCCTGCGTCGACGGTAGCGAGCAGTTCCTAGAGGACCAGCGCCATCGGGCTCTGCAGCAGGCGCTTGACCTCCTGCAGGAATTGAGCGGCGGTCACCCCATAGAAGACCCGGTGATCGACGGAAAGGGTCACGCGCATTCGCTTGCCCGGCACCACCTGGCCATCCTTGACCACGGCTTTGTCCTCGATGGAACCGATCGCCAGGATGCCTGAGTCGGGTGGGTTGATGATCGCGGTGAACTGGTCGACATCGTACATGCCGAGATTCGAGATGCTGAAGGTATTGCCGACGTAATCCTGCGCGGCGGCCTTGTTGGCGCGGGCCCGTTCGATCAGTTGCTTGGATTCTGTGGCGATCTCCTTGAGCGATTTCTGATCGGCATTTCGTAGCACCGGCACGATCAGACGATCGGGGAGGCCGACCGCAATTCCGATGTTGACGTCGCGTTTGCGCTCGATGCGCCCATCCGCCCAGGAGGCGTTGACCTCGGGGAACTTCGTCAGCGCCAGGGCGACGGCCTTGACGATGAGGTCGTTGAGGCTGATCGTCTCTGACTTGTCAACCGCCTCGTTGAACATCTGGCGCAGACGGACGGCGTCATCCATCGCGATCTCCGAGGTCACGTAGAAATGCGGCGCCGAGAACATGCTCTGGGCAAGGCGCATCGCGACCGTCGTCTGGAGCTTGGTGAGCTCGACGACCTCGACCTCACCGGTGGGACGTGCCGTCGCCGGACGTGCCTCACGGCTGGGAGACGGAACCGCGGCCGTTGCCGCAGGTCGTGCCTGGCCCTTTTGCTGGGCGGCGGCTTCGACATCTTCTTTGGTGATCCGTCCGCCGGGGCCGGTGCCCTGGACCCGGCGCAGGTCGACGCCATGTTCTTCGGCGAGGCGCCGGGCGACGGGGGAGACTCGCTGGCGCTCACCGTCCTCTTGCTCGACGGGACGGCGAATGACGTTCAGGGCAGCCTGCGCCGCCGCACCCACTTCGGTTCGGTCATCGGGTCCACCGTGTGGGTACTGTTCGCCGCCGGCATCGGCCGCCGTTTGCGCGGTGGCGGCCGCGGCGCGATTCGCCTGCGCCACATGGGCCGCGGGCGCCGTGGCCTGGGCCTTGGGCGCCTCCGCGGCGGCTGGCCTGGAGTCTTGCCGCGGCTCGGCCGCCGGTGCCTGACCCTGGGGTGCGGTTTTCGAGGCAGCGGCCCCGTCCCCGATCTCGGCGATGACGGCGCCGATCGGCGCGCTCTCCCCCTCGGGAACCACGATCTTGCTCAGCTTGCCGGACGCGTACGCCTCGACCTCGATGTTGGCCTTGTCGCTCTCGATCTCGACCAGGGGCTCGCCTTTCTTGACATCCTCGCCCTCTTTCTTGAGCCAGCGCAGGATCTTGCCAGTCTCCATCGAGTCCGACAGGCGCGGCATCTGAACGCTGGCCATGGTCTTTAGTTCTTTCCGAGCAGGGCTTTCGCCGTGATGATCACGTCGGCCTTACCGGGGAAGGCGATCTTCTCAAGCCGTTTGTTGTACGGTGCCGGCACCTCCGCGGCACCGATCCGGGCGACAGGGGCATCGAGGTAATCGAACGCTTCCTCGTAGACGCGCGAGGCAATCTCGGAGCCGATGCCATAGGAGCGCCAGCCCTCCTCGACCGTGATCAACCGGCTGGTCTTCTTGACCGACTCGATCACGGGCGCCATGTCGAGCGGCCGCAGCGCCCGCATGTCGACGACCTCGGCGCTGATACCTTCTTTCTCGAGCTCGGCGGCGGCGTCCATGGCGACGATCAGCATGCGCGAGTGGGCGCAGATGGTGATGTGCTCACCGGGTCGCTTCACTTCGTTCTTGTCCAGCGGCACCAGGTGCTCCCCGTCGGGAACCTCACCCTTGACGGCGTAGGTGCCTTCGTTCTCGATGAACATCACGGGATTGTCGTCCCGGATGGCGGACTTGAGCATCCCCTTGGCGTCGGCCGGGGTGCCAGGGGCGACGACTTTGAGGCCGGGCACGTGGGCGAACCAGTTCTCGTGACTGTGCGAGTGCTGCGCCCCCAGCTGGTGGCCACCGCCACCGGGAGTGCGGATCACCAATGGGACCTTCGTGCCGCCGCCGAACATGTAGCGGATGTGCGCCGCGGCGTTGACCACTTGATCCATCGCCACCATGATGAAGTTGACCGTCATCATCTCCGCGACTGGCCGTAGGCCCGACATGGCGGCGCCGATCGCGGTACCGATGATGATCTCCTCGGCGATCGGCGTATCGAGCACGCGCTTCTCGCCAAACTCCTTCATCAAGCCGCGCGTCACCTTGAAGGAACCGTCGTACAGGCCAATGTCTTCCCCGAGCAGGAATACCGCCTGGTCCCGCTTCATCTCCTCGCGGAGCGCCTGGTTGAGGGCGTCGCGCATGGCCAGGACGGCCATCAGCTCGCCACCTCGTCGGCGTAAACGTCGCGGTAGAGGTCCTTGGGATCCGGGTCGGGGCTTTCCTCCGCGAACTTCACCGCCGCCTCGACCTGGGCGGTGACCTCCTCGTCGATCTTTTGGATCTCCTGGTCGTCGAGCATCTTCTGCTTTTTCATGTGGTCACCCAGGCTGAGGATGGCATCGCGCGTCTGCCACTCCTTGATCTCGTCCTTCCCGCGATAGGTGTCGGGGTCGGACATCGAGTGGCCGCGGTAGCGGTAGGTCACGCACTCGAGCAGGCTGGGCTCGTGCTTCTCGCGAGCCTGCGCCACCAACTGGTCCGTGATCCGGCGTACCGCCAGCACGTCCATCCCGTCGACCCGTTCGCCGGTCATGTCGTAGGCGCAGGCCTTCTTCCAGATCTCGGTGACGGCCGAGGCGCGGTTGACGGCGGTGCCCATCCCATAGAGGTTGTTGACGCAGACGAACACGATCGGCAGGTGCCACAATTTGGCGGCGTTGAGCGACTCGTGGAACGCGCCGATGTTGGTGGCGCCGTCCCCGAAGATACTCATCACCACCTCGTCCTTTTCCTCGTAGTTGATGGCGTAGGCGCTGCCGCAGGCAATGGGAAGGGCCTGGCCGACGATGGCATAGCCGCCGTAGAAGCGATGTTCCTGGCTGAAGAGGTGCATCGACCCGCCCCGGCCATGCGAGGTCCCGGTCTCCTTCCCGAAGAGCTCGGCCATCACCGCGTTCGGCTCGACCCCCTTGGCCAGCGCGTGGCCGTGCTCGCGGTAGGTGCTGTAGACATAGTCCTTCGGGCGGAGGGCCGAGATCGTGCCGACGATGGTCGCCTCCTCGCCGATGTTGAGGTGGCAGAAGCCGCCGATCTTGGCCGCCTGGTACATCTCGGCCGTCTTCTCCTCGAAACGGCGGATCAGCAGCATCTCCCGGTAGAGCGTCAGAAGGGTCGCTTTGTCCGTCAGCGTGTCCTTCGATGGGCTGGCGGCGGGGCGCTGTTCGACCTTCATGATGGCTCCTGAAATGGAAATGACGGGGGGCGGAGAAAAATCGCTTCTATTGTATCTATCAATGATTTCTATGGATCGCTACTCGTGCCATAGGCGTGCGGCGGATCCGAGCGGTCGTGCGGGCTGAACCGTCAGGCGTCTGCCTCATGGCCGAGGCCGTCGGGTGCCAAGCCCTTCTGGGCGTGCCGCGCGGTGACGACGGTCTTGATGTTGCCGCGGACGTTGAAGTCGCCGATGACCTCGATGAAGCGGGGATCGAGCAAGGCGACGAGGTCATCGAGGATCCGGTTGACGGCCGCCTCGTGGAAGACCTCCTGGTCGCGGTACTTATTGATGTAGAGCTTGAGTGACTTGAGCTCGACCAGCGTCCGGTCGGGGATGTAGCGGATGCGGATGGTGGCGAAATCCGGGAAGCCTGAATCGGGCGCGAGGCAGGTGAACTCCGGGATGGTGAAGTGGATCTCGTAGTCGCGCTCGGGCTTACTGTTGGGGACCGCCTCCAGGGTGGACTCCGCGATCATCTTCGCGCCGTATTTCACGCCATCCATGCTAAGCGGCGCTGCCGGCTCGCCGCACGGATGCGCGTCAGGGCGTGACGGTGAAGGCGAGGCGAGAGCCGGTGGAAGTCCCGTCGCCGTTGGTGACCTGAAGGATGTAGTCCTGGACGACGCGGCCGGCCGGAACCTTGACCGTGAGCGTCGCTGGGTTCACGAAGGTAGGTGCCAGCCCATCGAAGCCGCCGCTCGGGCTCGCCAGCGGGATGAACTGGACGCGAAGCATCTTGCCGTCGCTGAAGCCGCTGCCCTGGATCGTGACCACCGTGTCCTGTGCCGCCGAGGCTCGCCTGGGGCTGACGGATTGAACGCTGGGTCCACCGGCCGGCGCGCTGGTCGTGTCGGTGCCGCGCAACACCAGGTTGCCTGGCAGCGGGGCGAGCGGGACCGCGGTGCCTGCCAGGCGTCGCCATTGCGGGATGTCCGTGAGGGCCACGGTGATGGGCAAGGCCCGCCCGCTCCCAATCAAGATGCCGACGACTTTGCCGCCGGGACCCACGACCGGACCGCCGAGGCTCGCGGGCAGGTCGTCCACCCGCAGGGTCAGCTGGGTATCGCTTCGCTTGAGCACCACGGCCGGGGTCGCGGTCCGCAGGTTGACGACCTTGGGGCTGGCCAGCAGAACGACAGGGTCGTCAACCTGAAGGACCACGGGATCACCGAAAGCCAGGGGTGTGCCGTCATTGCTGGCCCGCACAATAGCGATCCCCAGCTCGGCGTCGATTCCGATCAGGCGCACCGCATGGGAGCCGCCGGTGTTGTCGACCAGGCGCAGGCTGGCGCTGCCGTTCACGACGCTGGCGGCGGTGAGGAAGTCGCCCTGCGGATCGATCAGAAACGCGGTGGCAAAGGAGTGGTCGTTGACGATCGTCATCACGCCCTGGAGGTCACGGTCGAGCTCCTCCGGGAGGAGCACCGCGGAAGGCGGGGCGGTCGGGCTCAGCGTGGGCATGGGCGTGGGATCGGGTCGCGCGGTGCTCAACCATTGGCCCGCCTTGGGCAGCAGGACCGCGATGCCGACCAGCACGAGGGTGAGGACGATGGCCGCGAGCGCCTGGTCCAGCCGGCTCTTGGGAAGACGGGTCACGATGATTCAACGGAGGAAAGCGGCGCTTTCTTGGGCGCGGCCGTTTTCCGATACATTCTTGACGATGCGGCTGCGCAATACGGAAACGGGTGCGGTGCAGCCGCTGGAGCCCGCTCACCGGCCGGTCCGTGTCTACGTCTGCGGCATCACCCCTTACGACACCACCCACCTTGGCCATGCCTTCACCTACGTGGCCTTCGACGTGTTGGTCCGGTCGCTTCGAGCCTCGGGGCACCCGGTCCGCTACGTGCAGAACGTGACCGACGTCGACGACGACATCATCCGTCGGGCTCGCGAGCTGGGCACCAGCTGGGATCGGCTGGCGACCAAGGAGACCGCCCTCTATGAGGCCGACATGGCCGCGCTCAACGTGCGGCCGCCAGACGTGTTCCCCAGGGCCAGTCAGACCATTCCAAAGATCATCGACCTGGTGCGCCTGCTGGAGGCGCAGGGACACGCCTACCAGCGAGAGGGCCACGTCTATTTCCGCGTGGGCAGTGTCACCGACTACGGCCGCCTCAGCCGGCTGAGTCGCGAGGAGATGATCACGCTGTCGGCGCAGCACGGCGCCGATCCGAACGACCCGCGCAAGCAGGACCCGCTCGATTTCGTGCTCTGGCAGGCCAGCGCGCCGGACGAGCCCCGCTGGGAAAGCCCCTGGGGTGAGGGGCGACCTGGCTGGCACATCGAGTGTTCGGCGATGGCGCTGGAGCACCTTGGTGAGCAGGTGGACCTGCATGGCGGCGGCGCCGACCTGATCTATCCCCACCATGAAAGCGAGATCGCGCAGTCGGAGTCGGTCACCGGCGTCCGGCCCTTCGCCCGCATCTGGGTGCACGTCGGCATGCTGCGCTATCAGGGCGAGAAGATGAGCAAGTCGCTGCGCAATCTCGTCCTCGTCGGCGACCTGCTGCGTCGCTACGACTCGGACAGCATTCGGGTCCTCCTGCTTCGGCATCATTACCGCGAATCGTGGGAGTACACGCCGGATCAGCTGGAGGACGCGGCGGGGTGGGCCCAGCGATTGCGACAAGAGGCCCACGGCTCAGGGGACGCCAGGGGCGAGAGCCCGATGGCGGTGCGGGCGGCCCTCGAGGATGATCTCGACACGCCGCGGGCGCTGCGCGTGCTCGAGGACGCGGTCAGCGGCGGCGACGCCGGCTGGCGAACCGCCGCTGAACTTCTGGGGCTTCGACTCCGAGCCTGAGAAAAAACGAAAAAGGCGCCCGGGTGGCGGGCGCCTTTCTCTAATGGGGGAGGGAGCGAGTTAGTCGTTGCCCTCGCGCGACGTCGAGCGGACTTCAGGCTTCTCGGCTTTGTCAGCATGTTCGACTTCGGGCTTGTCAGCCTTGTCGACTTCCTGCTGATTGCCGTCCTGCTTCTCGACGTTCGGCTGCGTGGACCCAGCCTTCAGTTCAGCGATGGCGGCCGCGTACTCCGCCTTCAGGTTCGCGATCGACTGGCACGTCTCATCGACGATCTCGGTCAGCTGGGCGTTGATCGCCCTGGCGTCTTTCGTGCCATCGTCGTCGGCTTTCTCGGCGGCCAGCTCATCGATGCTGCTGTTCGCCTCAGCCGTAATCTCAGCGAGCCCGACCGTGGTTTCGGCATTGAGCGCCTTGGCCTCGGTGGCGCCTTGCGCCGGGAGGGTCGCGGGGTCGGTCAAGACGACCGTGGCTGCGCAGGTCGCGATAGCGGCCTTTGCGGTCGCGGGCGTAAAGTCGGCAAAGCCCGCCACACTGGTCCACAGTGCGAGCCCGCCGGCGACGATCATCGCGCCGAATACGTTTCGCTTCATGCACTCTTATACGCACGCGGCGAAGCGGATATTCGTAACGATGTCGCGCTCAGGTGACGCCCGGGCTACACGGCGCTGATGAGCGCGCTCCGGCGTGGAAAAGCGCGCGGTTCGTTACCTGATGCGATGAACCCGCGGTAACCCCGGCGGGGGGAATGTTGGCAGATCGGCTGGGCCCCGGCGTTCGAGTTCCTGTCGCAGGGCGGCGGTTTCCAGTACCAGCCGCTCGACGTCGATCGTCATGCAGTGTGGCCGGTAGGCTTCTAGCTTCTCGAGACCGTGGCCGAGCTTGGCGACGGCGCCACGCCAGTTGCCGCGCCGCCAGTGGTAGAAGCCAACCCCGACCTGCAGGATGCCCTGATAGAGGTAGCGGACCGCGTCCGGCTCGTGGATCCAGATGGCCTCGAGCGTCTCGTGCTGCTCGAAGAACTCCTGCCGGTTGAACTCGTCGATGCCATGCAGCAGCGCTTCCGGTGGTGGGTCGTCGCATCGGGCGGTGCGGCGCGGCGCCGTCTTCTTCGGGTGGAGGCCCATCGGGCGATCCGCCGATGCGCCGGTCAGGCCGGGCTCTGGTTGTTGGCGAGCGAGAGCTGGGACTCGTCGCCGTCGGGTGATGCGCCCGGCAGCTCCAGATAGAAGGTTGTGCCCTTGCCCTCGAGGCTGTTCGCCCAGGCACGCCCACCGTGCGCCTCGGCTATCCGGCGAAGGAGATACAGGCCGAGGCCCTGGCCACGCTCGGGTTGCTGCTCGGCCAGCGGGCCGAAGAGGTCCTCGAGCCGATCGGCAGACATGCCGGGACCGTCGTCTTTCACGATGAGCTGAAAGCGGTCGTTGCTCGCCTGCCGCAGGCGAAGCTGCACCACGGTGGCACTCAGGGCGTGCTTGAACACGTTATGGAGCATCTCGTCGAGCGCGGCCTCGAGCAAGGTGGCGTCGCCCCAGACGTCCGCCTGCGTGTCGAGCTGGAGCCGCAGCTCCATGCCGATCCCGGCCATCCGCTCGCGGATCCGCCGTGCTGCATCCTGGGCGACGGCATTGAGGGAGACGCGGACGGTGAAGGCCAGCTCGAGGGGAAGACGGGAGAGCAGGAGCACCTGGTCTGCGATCCGCAGCAGCGTCTCTGATTGTTGTGCGAGCCGCTGGGCAACCAGTGGCATCTGGTTTGCGGGGACTTCGTTGTTACGCAGCATGTCTGCATAGCCGCGCAGGATCGCGAGCGGCTCTTTGACTTCCTGCGAGGCCATGCGCACGGCCGAGACGGGGGTCCGCGACTGGCCATTGGCGGGCGTCGAATCCTCGCGCAGCCGCGGGGCGAGCAATCCGGCCACCACCAGCAGCAGGTCCTGGTCCTCCGGAGAAAAGACCCGGGAGCCTTTCCCCAGTACTGCGATGGTCCCCGCGAGGTCCCCGGTCTTACGCCGCCAGCTGGTACCCAGGTAGCTCACGATGCCGAACTTGGCCCGCATCTCGAGGCTCTTGAAGGGTTGTCGTTTGCTCGCATCCAGAATGTTGAGGACCTCACCCTCGGCCTCCTCTTCGGCGCTCGCGAAGGTGGACTCCAACGGCAGTTGGAGCCCGCGCTCGATCCCCGGGCCGCTGTCGACCACGGCACCCATGATCTCCAGCGTGTCGTCATCAATCCTGCCGAGAAAGGCGGCGCGGCCATCGAGCGCCTGGACCAGGCACGCCAGGGCGTGATCGATGAGATCGGGAAGAGGCCGATCGAGATTGGCGACCACCAGGCGGCGGACCATGCTGAGGGGAGACTGGGGGTCAGGGCTCATGAAGGCGCGCCCACGGTTATAGCACGGGCGGCATACAACATAAAATGGGCGACCATTGGCTGAGGTATCCAACGGACGTGCGAACCTGCACCTGCACACGATCTTCAGCGACGGCGAGCTCCAGCCGGCCGAGGTCGTGGATGCCCATGCCGCGGCGGGCTTCAGCGCCATTGCGCTGACCGACCACGACACGCTGGCGGGGATTGACGCGCTTGCCGGCCTCCAGGGGCGCCCGCTCCGGATCGTGGCCGGCGTGGAGCTGTCAATCGAGGACCAGCCAGGGCGCGGTCTGATCGACGTTCACCTCCTCGGCTACGGCTTTGCCCTCGGCGACCGGCGATTGCGGCGCCGGCTCCACGAAGCCAGCGAGGCGCGCGAGGCGCAGAAGGTGGAGACGGTCCGGCGACTGGCGGCGGCTGGATTCAAGGTGGACTGGGATGACGTGCGGGCGCGGGCGCGCGGCAACGTGGGTAAGCCGCACATCGTGGCCGCGATCGAGGCGGCGCAGCCGGGCGTCGCGCGCGAGGAGCTGTACGCCGTGATGGGTCCCGGTGGTGCGGCGCACGTGCCCCGGGCAAGAGAGATGTCGCTGGACGAAGGCGTCGATGTGATCGCGGCGGCGGGCGGCGTAACCGTGCTGGCGCATCCCGGTGTCTACCGTCACGTGGCCGATCTCGAGGTGCTGTTTCGAACCTGCGCCGTCGCCGGGGTCCTCGGACTGGAGGTCACCTATCCGCAGGCGCCCGATGATCCCTACGGGCCCAAGAGTGCGGCCTTGATGGAGCGCTTCGCGAAGGTGGCCGCATCCTACGGATGGGTGGCGACCGGCGGCGACGACTTCCACGGGCCGCAGGTGACGCCACTGATCCGGCTGGCGGGCTGGACGGCGACGCCCGCCACCTGCGTCGACGAGCTGCTCGCCCGCCGCAGCTAGCGCGTCGTTAGGAAGCGCGTGACGGCTTCGATCACCGCGTCCGGGCGGTCGAGTGGAAGGAAGTGGCCACCTGGGTCGATGATCTCGACCGTCGAGGTGCGGAACTTACGCTGGAGGACCTGG
>Ga0137415_10007613_pt1 | contig 10732 bp, 5 predicted proteins | sample CZODoug3_1_1_16f_FD_183082 | JGI IMG/M metagenome (GOLD analysis project Ga0137415, IMG submission 183082) | Vadose zone soil fungal communities from Angelo Coast Range Reserve, California, USA - CZODoug3_1_1_16fungal (Hybrid Assembly) | ecosystem: Environmental > Terrestrial > Soil > Vadose...
GCGAAATAACCACCGACAGCGGCTGCAGCCAGAAAAGCGAAAGCTTCGGCGGGCAGCCAAGGGTTGCCAGTCCAATTTCCAGTCAAGAGAATCATTGCGGAAATTCCGCCCATTAAGATTTGCGAGCCAAAGGCGACGAGCACGGCCATGCCGGATTGGCGCTGGCCGCGCATCTGGCCGAATTCCATTTTGCGTGGAAACGTAAGAGAGGACCAGTTGGCGACGGTCAGCTGACCTATGATGGTGAAAATGATGGCGGCGCAGGTGGCCACGAGCGTGTGCGCAGAGGGCAGACCCACGCGCCACGCGAGCATCACCAAGGAAAGGACGATTTCCGCCGAGAGCACCGCGACCAGCATCAGATTTTTCCCAAGGAATACGTCGCGGAAGCGCAAGGGGGCGGTGAAGTAAGTCTGAATGCCGCGTCCTTCGAAGGCAAAGCTGTTGTAAGCCGGGGCCATCAGAATCAGGATGAGGTAGGCCATCATGCCCGGGAAAAAGATCTCTGCGGAGACGCCCCTGCCACCCGCAGTCAGATGCCATCCGGCAGAATTCATGCTGAAGATCAGTATCAGCAGCGGGGGCATCAGCAGCGTGAGGTATGCAAAACCGTTGCGAGTGAGATAGCGGAATTCTTTGCGCACGATCGCCGCCACCTGGGGCGAAAGCAAACTCAAGCGATCGGGGCCATCGTGTATCGCCGCGATAGGGCGGACAGTAGCACGGGCCGGCGCGGCGGTTTCACTAAGCTCTTCACCACGATATTGCGCGGCAAAGCGTCGCCACAAGAGAGCGCTGAACAAGACCAGGTAAAACAAAAGAATCACGAAATTCAGAAGAAATCCCACAGGTTGGAGGCGAGTTACCGTCGCCAGCGAGCGGCTCGCGAGCGAAGGGGGAAGCCATGCAAGATATGGCAAAAGCCGCAGGAATGCCGGCCTGGCCGATGCCCCGTAGCGCTGCATCAAGGGCGTAATAAAATTCAGCGAAACCATGGAGAGAATAAATAGGCCGAGAAAAAGTTCCCGAGTCCGCCGCCGGGAGAGCAAGCGTTCCAGCCAGGAACCAATCAACCGCTCAATCGTTACATTGAGCAGCATGAATGTAGCAACGATCAGCAGCATGGCCGGGAGCAGTCCCGGCTTGGCGGCCGTGGCTCCGGCGGTCATAGCCAGCAACCAGCAGACGGAAGCTATCGCCGAGAAATCGGCGAATCCATATGCCAACCCGATGATGTAGAACGCGCGGAGACTCAGCGGAAAGCGCAGCAGCGTGCGGAATTCGAAATTCGCGCCAAAGCCGGCAACAAAAATAGGGAAAATCTGCCAGAAAATAAAAATGCCCCAGAAAAGCAATGGCATCCATTCGAGACGCCCTTGAGAAAGAAAGGCATACGCGCCGGCGTAAAAGGCAAAACTCAATCCGAGCACCAGAATGCCGCCGAAGAAACCAGTGAAGATCATTCCGATCAGGTCGAGGCGATTATTTTTTTTGCGCAGGCTGTTGCGCAATATGCGCCAGCGAAGCGCGGAAACCAGACGGATCTGCTCAAGAAGGCTAATGGATTGCGTTACATCAGCCACGAAAGCTCCTCGAGCTGCGGGCGTTCCGTGCCGTCCTGGCCCACGATCGATAAGAAGATTTGCTCCAGCGTGGTCTTGGTTCCGGCTTCACCCGAAATTCCCGCGCGCAATTCTTCCAGCGAACCTTGGGCGACAAGGCGGCCCTTATGAATGATGGCCACGTGGCTGCACAGGCGTTCAACAATTTCCAGGACGTGGGACGTCAGGAAGATGGTTGTGCCGCGTTCAGTCATGCGCGCCAGCAGCGCCTTCAGCGCGCCTGCCGCGAGAGCATCCACACCCTCGAAAGGTTCATCGAGAAACAGAATGCGCGGTCCGTGAATCACAGCGGCGGCGAGAGCAAGCTTCTTCTGCATTCCGTGAGAATAGTCCGCAACCATGGTCTTGGGGCGGTCGGCGAGCTGCATGAAATCGAGCAACTCCTCGGAGCGGCGCTGCGTCGTGACGCGGTCCAGACCGTACATGCGGCCGACAAACTTGAGATACTCCGAACCCGTCAAGCGTTCGAAAAGGCCCATGCCCTCGGGAACCACGCCGATCTGGCGTTTTACTTCGACGGGATTCGCGGCAAAGTCCACACCGAGGAGCTGCATGCTGCCGGAAGTTGGTGCAAGCAAGCCGGTCAAAATCTTGATGGTTGTCGATTTTCCAGCACCATTCGGGCCCAGGAATCCGAAGAACTGTCCCGCAGTTACTTGCAGATCGATGCCATCGACGGCGGTCAGGTCGCCGAATTTCCTGGTCAGCTTTTGCGTCTGGATAGCCACTTCCGGCATCGCGCTCCCCTTTCCGGCCGCAAGGGTAGAATGCAAAACTCTAGCATGAGTTGTGTGAATCCTTGGACAATGCGCAGATGGAAGTGAGGGCGCTGGAAGGAAGTCAGGAGGGTTTCTGGGGATTGGCGGACGTGGCACTGAGCTGCAATTCCTTCGCCGGCAGCGGCGCCAGAATCGCGGGCAGCTCCACACGGAAGACGGCTCCGCCTTCCTGCCGGTTATAGGAAAGAATCTTTCCGCCATGCTCCTGAACGATGCCGTAGCAAATGCTGAGGCCCAGACCTGTGCCCTTGCCGACCGGCTTAGTCGTATAGAAAGGATCGAAAACGCGTTGCGGGTCCTTGAGGCCGGGACCGGTGTCGGAAAAAAGGATGACGACGTTGCCGCGATCACGGATTGTCTTGATGGTCAGGACACCACCTTTGGCGGCTTCCATGGCTTCCAAGGCGTTGCTGATGATGTTGAAGAAGACCTGCATCAACTGATTTCCGTCTCCGCGAACGCCCGGGAGGACGGATTCGAGCTGCAACTCGACGCGTGTTATCCCGGACCGCAGGTCGAGCGCGCGAAGCTGAACGGCATTGTTCACCACGGTGTTGATATCGAGGAGCGTGCGCTCAGCTGGCACCTGACGAGCGAAGCTCAAGAGATTGCCCACCAAAGTTTTCGTGCGCCGCGCCTGGTCGCGGATTTTTGAGGCGGTCGCGCGCGCTTTATCAGGAACCGTGGGATCGTCCGCGAGCAGGTCGGAGAAACCAAGGATCGCCGCGAGCGGATTGTTGATTTCGTGCGCCGCGCCGGCGGCAAGCTGACCCAGAGAAACGAGCTTCTCCGATTGCACAATCTGCGCTTGCAGCCGTTTCAGATTTTCGATGGATTGTTCCGATCTAGCCAGAAGCTGCGAGCGGTCGCGGTCCGCGAGATGTGTGCGGAGGAATATCAGCAGCGCCAGCGGAACGGAGGCTATCAAGGTGGCCATCAGGCGAAAATCGCGAACGGCGGGGTCATCGTGGCTGAACCGGAGCGTATAGATCGCAAACACAGGAAGCGAAATCACGGCGGCCATCGCCAGACGAGCCGGCCAGATACTCTCTTCCGAAGCTGAGTCTGGATTCGAGTCGTAGGCGTTTTCGGAGGGGGCATCCAGTTTATTCTGATTCTGATAGGCGATTACGCCGGCGAGAGCGAACCAGAGAAACGTCGAGAGCAGCGGGAGGTCGTACAGACTTCCCGTGTAGTAGCTGTGATTGTCGATGGCAACGTTAACGGTCAACGAGGAAAACATGTAAATGGTCGAGGCCCCGAAGAGATTGGCGTACACAATCCTCCACGCGCCGCTCGATTGCAGCCACAGGATGGCCCATCCAATGACGATCACCATGTTCTGGACGTTGGTAACTATATTGAAGGTTTGGTTGTACTGGCTCAGAATCGGCGTTGCGTACAACCAGGGCAAAACCACAAAAACATACAGGAACGTCCACCAGATCAAAAGTAATACAAAATCCAGATAGCCAAAACGCAACTGAATTTCCCCGCGTTTGAGATGAGGACGCAGGGCGATTGCTGCAATCATGGGAATTCCGCGCAGGAAAAACAGGATATCTCCCGGATACATCTCGGGAAGAGGCCGGTGAAGGTGGACCTCATAGTAGGTCCACTCAAACTGACCCATCATCCAAAGCGTGCAGCTCATGGCGAGCAACATCCAGAAAATGTTTCTCCGCCAGTGAGGTGTCCCGGCATTCAGGAGCAGGCCGGCGTTGGCCAGAAGCGGCATGATGCACTGCACTAGGTTGCCAAACGTGCTAAGAGGTGCCGAGCCGCGTTTGAGCGCAAACGACACGGCGGAGTAGATAACCAGGATGAAAATCCAAGTCCCAACCATCCAGGCGATTCTGCGGGCGGAAGACATTTTAGTGATATTTCCAGTGTAGGACGCGCAGGGCAGGGATGCGTGCCCGCAATCATTCCGGCTTGGCCTAATGATAAACGAATGAGGAGCGACGGGCGCAACAGTCTCGGGCTGGTCACTTAGGAGTGCTGGCGGAGGAGGAGGGATTCGAACCCCCGAGACCCTTTCGAGTCTAACGGTTTTCAAGGCGGGTGGTTGCGCCTCGGCTCGCGCCTAAACCATTGATAAGTATAGACCACATTCGGCTGGCTCTGGGCGGTTTGGGCACGGTTGGCAGCGTCTTGGGATAAGTTGGGATAAAAGCTTTAGTGCACCAGATGCGTCTTCTATCACACGTAGTTCGGGCGCATTCTTTCTTCGTAAGCACGAATTTTGTTTGCTCACCCGGTGCAGCACCTCTTAGGCACTTCTAACCAAAACGCGTTTTTCGTCCAGGTGGATTCAGACCTCACGACCGAGGATGCCAGTCCGGATTACGGGAAACCAGAAGTAAACGGGATTAGGTTAGAGTTGCCGACTACTCGCCCGGCATGTTTGGCGTGGTGGACACTTCTGCAGGCCTTCACTCCTTGACAGACGGAAAGCATCGCCCAATGCGCTGAAGGCCCGGCCAAGCATTGGCCGTTCCGGCTGCCTGTGCCGGTCACTGCGGCGAAGAGATTAAACCCATCTGACGCATGACGGAAAGCATGTCCCAAACGCTCCACTCCTCGCAAATCTTCCCCGCCTTGAAGCGGAAAATGGTCATGCCATCAACTTTGATCTTTTTGCCCGTCGCCGGAAATCCCATTCCTGCCTGAGTGTTGGTGCCGGATGCAATCCAATACACCGCAACGAGATCTCGCTCCGCGAGGATTTGGTTGACCTCGACTTTCATGTCTGGCAAGGCCTTGCGTTCCTCTTTGGCTGCGGCCATGTCCTCCTCCAGGGTGTACTCGTGATTCTCGCCGTGCGCCACGAAGTCCTTGGCGTGTGACTCCGCGTACTTGTCTAGGTGCCCTTGGCCGAGCACCTCTTCGAAAAAGTTTCGGGCAACTTCCTTGTTTCTTTCTTGTACTCTGGTCTCCTGCGTCTTCGCGGGCACGCAGATCACAAACAACAACAGCAAAAGCGAACTCTTGCGCATACGATTCTCCTTCGTTTTGGTGAGTCTCTCCGTGTTCAGATTCCCAGGAATCGACAAAGTAGAACTTCAGAATCAAAGCTCAGTCATCTCGATACTGTAACATGTGTTACAGTAATAGGCAAGGAGCTCCACATGGCGAGGCCACGCAATCCCAGCATCCGCGCACGACTCCGCGACCAAGCTGTCGACTATGTACTCTCCCATGGGGTGGGAGACTTAACCCTTCGCCCCTTGGCAAGGGCCTTGAAGACCAATGCTCGAATGCTGGTCTACCACTTCGGCTCGCGGGAAGGATTGATGCGCGAGATCCTGAGCCGCTTACGTGAACTCGAGGACGCTCGCATCCAGGCTTGGTTCCAGAGCGGGGAGAAGCCGCGCACGATGCCCGAGTTTCTGAGTTGGTACTGGAAACGGTTGAGCGCACCCCGCGCGCGACCTGCGGTGCGCCTCATCTTCGAACTGTACGCGCTGGCGCTCAAAAATCCGCGGGCATACCCCGGTGTCCTCGAAGATCCGCTCGCTTATTGGCAGAAGCTCACAGCAAAAGCTGGCATTCCCGCAAAGCCGGACGGCGTCGAGGCCACGCTGCTCCTGGCGGCGACCCGCGGTCTCCTTTTGGACCTCTGCGCGACGGGAGATCGTGCCCGAGTGGAACGGGCGATGGAGGCACTAGCTCAGTTTGTTGAGTGGCGCGTCACGCCAACAGAAATGAAGGGACGCGAGCCAAAGGAGTTAAATGGCGGGTAGCTGCCGCGTTACAAGGAACGGACGCCCTTCGTTGCGCGCGGACCGCTGGGCAGGCAATTCCTGCCGACCACTCATCCAGAACCACACCTTTCGCTTCCGCCAACGCCGTTTCTGGACCGTGACGTCGATCAGTCACTTGTCGGAGATCGCTAACGGCCGTCCACCGGCGTGCTTCCTTCCTATTGGCACTCTATATGTAGATCGATATTCATAAAGGCATACCGTGCGGGCGTTCTTCTGGGAGAGATTCTTGGCGCTCGAGGGTGCAGGAATAACCTGGACGGGACAGCCGTCGCGGCCGGGAATCGCTCTATTTTCAGTGCGCATAGAATTTTGGCGAAGCCCAGCTCAAGACTGTAGGGTGCGTGTTCGATCCACTCTTGTGGAGCAACAATACAAACCTCTGAGTTCCGTCCTTGAACGAGAGCAGTTATCCCTTGATTGCGGTCGTGAATCAGTTGGGGCCACCGGTGGGATTGAAAGCCGTATTAACAAAGGCCTGCGCCGCCGCTGCGTTATGCCGGTCAGCATTTTCTTGGTATGGAACCACTACATAACGAACTTCGCTGGTATCTAGATGAAGTGAATTGTGATACGCGGCGTAGTCAATGCCAGCTTTGCTGGCCCCAAGAGTGGACGTGATTCCCGGAGCGAGGAATATTACGTAAATCGTGTTGGCAGCCGGCGGAGGAAGGGCGTGATTTCCGAGCATCTCGACTAGCTTGCGCTGGATGGTTAAGTCGTTGACCAGGCCCTTAGAGAGGTCACTGAAGTCCTCCACTCGGGGAGCAGTAGGAAGGACCTCCACGTTATGGTTCTGGAGCTCAGTAAGGGCGAGTTCGCGACGATTTCCCGCGAAGTCAGGGAGTCTGGTTTGGCGGGTCCTTGCTTGCTGATCGCCCCAGGCGGCCCCAAGAAAAATACTTACCTGCTGAACCGACTTCATGACCGGCACTGCTCCCGACGCACGAGGCCCCTGGGTTGCTGGATCGGCAGGAACGATCTCCGTAAGACCACCGTCATCATCGCCCACAAAGTTGGTGTTGGCGGGCGGAGTATCCGCGGATTTGTTTCCTTGCTGCGCGGCGAACGCCAGCGTTGCCAAGCCAGCGAACAACAGAGAGTAAAATACGAGTCTCTTCATAGTCTCTTCCTATTGAGTCACCTTTAGTGAAACGTCGTCCAGTACAAATGAGGTCTGCAATGTACTGTCTTCCTTACCGACAAAAAAGACCTGGATGGTCTGTCCAATCAGGGAGTTGAGATTGAACGTGTGCTGCTGATAGCCCACAGCGTGATTCAAGTTGGAGAATGTTGCCAGCGTCTGCAGTACATTGCCCGAAGAATTCCGAATCTGTACCTGCAAGGTGTCGAAAGCTGTGGTGGTCGTGGTTTCCGCGGTATCAATGTGCAACCAGAAGCTGAACGTGGCCGCCGTAGCATTCGCGGGTACCATGACCTGCTGCATGACCGTATCCGTCGTGGTGGTGCCCCAACCGTTCATCCAAGCGTCGAATGTGCCGGAGTGTGGCGGTTCGGAGCTGGAACTATTGATGATCTCCAGCGGGCTGTGCGTGGAAGTGAGCAGCCAGGGGGCTGGAGTCGAGGCCCCATTTTCGAAACCGCCGTTGCCGAGCAGCTCGGTCACCGTGCCGCTGTTAGACACGGTCACTGTTACTGTGGAAGACGTACCCACATTCCCGGCCGCATCGAACGCCTTCGATACGATAGTGTGCGACCCATTAGACACAGTCGTGGTGTTGAAGTTGAAGGAGAGCGATGTCGAGTTGGTGTTGCTGGCCACCACACTGCCGTCGATCAAAATCTGCATCTGGGTCACGCCCACATTGTCGGAAGCGGTAGCGTTGACCACAACGGTGCCGGACACGGTTGCGCTATTGGCTGGCGAGGCAATCGAGGTTGTCGGAGGAATCGTATCCGCTCCAGGAGTAGTGACGTTTAACGCGAAGTCGTCGACCACGAATGAAGTCTGCAAGGTGAAGTCTTCCTTGCCTTGCAGGAAAATCTGGATAGTCTGGCCTTTGAATGCAGTGAGGTCAAACGTGCGCTGCTGATAGCCCGCAGCGTGATTCAGGTTGGAGAATGTTGCCAGGGTCGACAGCACCGTACCCGAGGGGCTGCGAACCTGTACGGTCAAGTTGTCGTAAGCTGTGGTTGTCGTGGTTTCCGCAGTATCAATGTGCAACCAGAAGCTCAGTGTGGCCGAGGTAGCGTTCGAAGGTATGCTGACTTGCTGCATGATCGAATCCGTAGTCGTCGAGCCATGACCGTCCAGCCACGCGTCCCAGGTCCCCGAATGCGGCGGTTCGGCGCTGGTGTTGTTGATCACCCTGTTAGTCGATTGCGTTGTTGTGACCGTCCAGGGGCTTGGATTGGAAGATCCATTTTCGAACCCCGGGTTGCTAAGTATTTGAGTCGTGGTGCTCCCACCTCCGGAGGCGCTGACGGTCAGAGCAATAGTCGCGGTATGGATAACACCGCCGCCGTTTGCATTTACGGTGACATTCGTCGTACCGGTTGTCGCGGTACTGGCGGCCGAGAAGGTTAGGGTTGAGCTGCCGCTGCCGGGCGCGGTGATTGAGGCTGGATTAAAGCTGGCGGTCACGGCCGGAGGCAGACCCGACGCCGACAAGGACACAGTCGAATTGAACCCACCACTCACTGTAATAGAAACCGTCGCGCTGCCCGAGCTGCCTTGGGTCACCGACAGGCTGGCCGGGGAAGCACTGATCCCAAAGTCCGGGGTCGCCGTGGCATTGACCGTCAGAGCGACGATGGACGTGTGAGTAACGCTGCCGCCGCTCGCAGTTAGCGTGACATTCGTCGTACCGGTTGTCGCGGTGCTGCTCGCCGTGAATGTGAGCGTAGAGTTGCCGGCTCCTGGGGCGGCGATGGAGGCCGAGCTAAAACCGGCGCTTACCCCCGCAGGCAATCCCGAAACCGACAAAGAAACCGCGGAGTTGAAGCCACCGCTCACCGTAGTCGAGATAGTTGTGGTGCCCGAACTGCCCTGGGTCACCGACAAGCTGGCCGGCGAAGCGCTGACCGCGAAGTCCGGCGTCGGCGACTTCCACACATCGGAGATGGCCGTGGCGGTCGCAGCGCTGCCCGCGTGCGTCAGACCATACAAGTCCTCGAGTGTACGCAGAACATTGAAGTGGTTGATGGTCTCGGTAAACTGCCCCTGCTTCACCATTGGTCCCACAAAGATCGTCGGGATCTGGTTACCGCTGGCACTGTCGTCTTCATCCCAGGTCACGATAAGCAAGCTGTTGTGAGTCTGGGCAAATTGAACGTAGCCATTCATATGCTGTTGCAGCCAAGTATCGCCCTGCGAGATCGTACCGTCATGCATGTCATTGTTGAGATTCGGGTCGATGATAGAGATCGTGGGCAGCGTCGTGAAATCCGTCGGGAAGCTGGTGAAAGGTTGGTTCGCACTGGTGGCGACATTGGTGAAGTTTACCCACGGAGCGTGTTTCCGCGCATAGGCTCCCGAGGTGCACACTGTAGAACCAGCTGACGGCAGATCTTCTGAGAAACCCGTGAACGTCAGGCCCGCAGCGGCCAGCTCACTGGCCAGATTGACTGTCGAAAAAGTATGCGGGCAGGAATCATCGGTAATGCCCTGATTCGCTCCTGAAAACAGATCCAGGTAATTCGGCTGGCTGGGATGCTCAACCCCGAAGGATTGCGTAAACAGCGCTCCCTGCTGGGCAAGGCTGTTGATGAATGGGGCGGATGAGGAACCAATGATGGAAGAAAAAGAGTGGTTTTCCTCAATTACGATCACCACACTGTCAGGCGGAGTGATTCCGAAAATGTTTGTTTGTGGGATCGTCAAGGACACGCCGGTGGTGTGAGTAACGCCACCACCGCTGGCAGTGATAGTCACATTCGAAGTCCCGGTGATGGCTGTATTGCTGACAGTAAATGTGAGCGTAGAGCTGCCACTGCCAGGTGCAGGGATTGGGCTGGGGCTGAAACTCGCAGTAACGCCTGTGGGCAGGCCCGCTGCGGAGAGTGACACCGCAGAACTAAAGCCATTACTGACCGACGTTGAAATCGTAGTGCTGCCGGAACTGCCGTGTGTTACCGACAGTCCGGAGGGCGTTGCGGTTGCGGTGAAGTCGGGTGCTGTCGCTGCGTTAACGGTCAGAGCCACGGTCGTGGTATGGGTAGTGCCGCCACCGCTGGCCGTCATCGTCACATTCGAAGTACCTGTCGTCGCGGTGCTGCTGGATGAAAAGGTGAGAGTGGAGCTGCCGCTCCCTGGCGCCGAGATGGAGGGCGGATTGAAGCTGGCGGTAACGCCTGCCGGCAACCCTGACACTGACAATGAAATCGCGGAGTTAAAGCCGCCGCTGACGCCGGTTGAAATCGTCGTGGCGCCCGAGTTCCCTTGCGTCACCGAAAGTGCAGCAGGCGAAGCGGCCAGGCTGAAGTCCGGCGTAGTGCTCGGGTTGAAAATGACATTCAGCACGGGGTGCAGCTCGATTTGGTTGGGGGCTGCCCCAGTCTGTCCGTGCGGGAAATCAAACATCCCAACACCAGTGATCTGCAC
>Ga0137415_10007614_pt1 | contig 10732 bp, 9 predicted proteins | sample CZODoug3_1_1_16f_FD_183082 | JGI IMG/M metagenome (GOLD analysis project Ga0137415, IMG submission 183082) | Vadose zone soil fungal communities from Angelo Coast Range Reserve, California, USA - CZODoug3_1_1_16fungal (Hybrid Assembly) | ecosystem: Environmental > Terrestrial > Soil > Vadose...
GAAAGCCGTAAAGCGCGAACGAGGTGATCGAGCGCACGATCGTCTCGGCCGCGGCGCCGTCGATCCCCTGCCGCGCCATGCCCGCGCGGAGCTTCGCCTCCACCTCGCCCATGAGCCGCTCGCTCCGCTTGAAGCCGAGCGCGCGGCGGAGCTCCTCGGCCTCCGTCGCGGTGAAGCCCGCCGCCGTCATCGCCATTCTCAGCAATTGCTCCTGGAAGAGCGGCACGCCGAGCGTCCGCTTCAGAATCGGCTCGAGCGACGGGTGTGGATACGTGACGGGCTCGCGCCCGCGCCGGCGCCGGATGTACGGGTGGACCATCTCGCCCACGATCGGCCCGGGGCGGATGATCGCGACCTGCACGACGAGGTCGTAGAATCGCTCGGGGAGGATGCGCGGGAGCGTCGCCATCTGGGCGCGGCTCTCCACCTGGAAGACTCCGATGGTGTCCGCCCGCTGGAGGCTCCGGTAGACGGCCGGGTCGTCGGGCGGCAGGTGTCCCAGGTCCACCGACCCGCCGGTCTCGCTCACGAGGGTGATCGCCTCCTGGAGCACCGACATCATCCCGAGCCCGAGCAGGTCGATCTTGATGATGCCGAGCCCCGCGCAATCGTCCTTGTCCCACTGGACGACGACGCGCCCCGGCATGGTCGCGGGCTCGAGCGGCACGACGTCGTCGAGACGGCCGGCGGCGATCACCATGCCGCCCGAGTGCTGGCCGAGGTGGCGCGGCAGGTCCTGGATCCGGAGCCAGAGCCTGGCGAAGTGCCTGATGCGCGGATGGCGCGGGTCACAGCCGGCCTCGGCCAGGTGCTTGATCAGGAGCTCGTCCGGATCCTGGTAGCCCCAGTTCGCGACGAGCCGTGCGAGCCGATCCTGCATGTCACGGGGCAGCCCGAGCGCCTTGCCCACCTCGCGCGCCGCGCTCCGGCCTCGGTACGAAATCACGTTGGCGGTCATCCCGGCGCCGAGCCGGCCGTACCGGCGGTAGACGTACTGGATGGCCGCCTCGCGCCGCGGCCCGCTCGGCAGGTCGAGGTCGATGTCGGGCCACTCGCCGCGCGCTTCGGAGAGGAAGCGCTCGAACAGGAGCTCCATGCCGACGGGATCCACCGCCGTGATCCCGAGCGCGTAGCAGACCGCGCTGTTGGCCGCCGAGCCGCGGCCCTGCACGAGGATGTCGTTGGCGCGGCAGTATTCGACGATGTCCCAGACGATCAGGAAGTAGCCCGCGAGGTCGAGGCGCCCGATGATCTCGAGCTCGTGGGCGATCTGGCGGCGCGCGCGGGCGGCGAACGGTCCCGCGCCGTAGCGCGCGCGCACCCCGCGCTCGGCGAGCTCGCGGAGGTGAGCGAGCGGCGTCTGGCCGGGCGGCAGCGGGTATTCCGGGAAGCGGTAGCCGAGGTCCTTCAGCGTGAAGCCCAGGCGCAGCGCGAGCTCGCCCGTGTTGGCGAGCGCGTCGGGGAGATCGTGGAAGAGGCGCGTCATGTCCGGCCCGCCCTTGAGGGCGCGCTCGCCGTTCGCCTGAAGGCGCCGACCGGCGCGATCGAGATCGGTCTTCTCGCGGATGCACGTGAAGACGTCGGCGAGCTGTCGGCCTTCTGGCCGCGCGTAGAGCGGCTGGTTCGTGGCGACGAGCGGCGCCCGCACCTCACGCGCGAGCCCGACCAGGCCCTGAAGCACCCGTTCCTGCTCGCGCGCGAGGTGGCGCTGGACCTCGACGTAGCAGCTCGAGCTGCCGAAGATCGCGACGAGTCGCAGGAGGACGCCGCGGGCACCGTCCACGTCGCCGGCGGCCAGCCTCGACGCGAGCGGGCCGCGCGCGCCCCCGGTGAGGCACACGAGCCCGGCGGCGCACGGCTCGAGATCGTCGAGCGTCGCCGCCGCGGATTTGGATTCGCTCGCCTCGGACGGCGAGGCCCCAGCCCCACGACGTCCTCCGGCTCGCCCTGCCTTGGGAGCGCCGAGCTTCAGCCGCGTGATCAGGCGGCAGAGGTTCCGGTAGCCCTCGCGATCCTCCACGAGCAGCGGCAGGCGCGAGCCGTCGGCGAGCGTGACCTCGCTGCCGACGATCGGCCGGACGCCCGCGTCGAGCGCCGCGCGGGTGAAGCGCGGCGCGCCGTACACGCCGTCCCGGTCCACCAGCGCCACCGCGGGCATCCCGAGGCGCGCCGCCTCCGCGGCGAAGGCCTCCGGCTCGGCGGCGCCCTCGAGGAACGAGAACGCGGACTGCGCGTGCAGCTCGATGAACATCGCCGTCAGTCGTAGACGCCGTCGAGCGCCCAGCGGCCCGTGCGGTCGTCGAGCGCGAGCCGGCAGAGCGCGCCGTCGGAGAGCGCCACGTCCCACTCGTCGCGCGCCCACGCCCGCGTGTCCCACCACTCCCCGGAGCTCCGCCAGGGCCCCGCGCACGTGACGACGCGCGCCTCCGCGCTCGTCGCGCCGCGCACCATCGCCGGCCGCCCGGCCGCGTCCGTTTCAACCTCCACCTCGCGCGGCGGGCGCAGGCGGCGCAGCACGAGCGTCCCCGGCACCGGGGTACGGGGCACCCCTCGCTCAGAAAACCCCACTTCGCTCGGGACGCCCCGTACCCCGGTGCCAGGAGACTCGTGCTCGCCCGCGGCGGTCGGGTCGAACGGAGCCAGGGTGTGAGCGTCGGGGCGATGGGAGTCGTCCAGGACGGCAGCGCCGACCCGCGCCCGGCCCACGAGCGCGGCCAGACGCCCGAGGACGGCGGCGAGGTCGCGGACGGTCGGGACGGAGCGCTCCCAGAGCCCGGCGGCGACGGCGCGCCGCGGGACGACGCGCGCGCTCACGGAGACGCCGACCACGGGTGCCGGCGGCGGGTGGGCCTCGAGGTCGAGGACGAGCAGCGTCAGCATCGGTCGGACCTCGCCCATCGGCGCGGCGAGCACGACCGCGCGCGTGTGATGGCCGCCGGACGCGAGCTCGAGCCGGACGTCGAGCGCGTCCGCCCAGAGCCGCGCCGCCTCGAGCCGCGCGGCGAGGCGTGTGAGCACGCCCCCGAGCACGGCTTCGAGCGCTCCGAGCGAGTCGATCTCCCACTCGAGCCCTTGCGCCTCCTCCCAGAACGGCGGTGGCGCCCACGCGCGGAAGGGCTCGCGGTCCTGCCCGCAGGCGAGGTCGTGCGCCGCAAGCCCCGGCGCGCCGAGCCGCGCGGCCACGCCGGCGCGCGGCAGCGCGGCGAGCTCGCCGAGCGTCGTCAGACCCCAGCGTGCGAACGTCTGCGCGAGCTCCTCGGGGAGCTCGAGCTCGGCGAGCGCCGCCGGCCCGAGCACCGCGCGCTCGCCGCCCGGCGGCACGACGTTCACGCGCGCGCCGATGCGCGCCGCGACGCGCGCGGCTGCACGGCTCACCGCGATGCCCACGCGCGCCTCGAGCCCGACCGCGCGCGCCGCGCGGAGGAGTCGCTCGCCGACTGCGGCGTCAGGCCCGATCAGGCGCCCGAGGCCGGCGATGTCCACGTGGACCAGCCCGGCGCCGGCGTCCTCGACCCGGGGCGAGACGCCCAGACACGCCTCGAGCAGCGCATGGCGCGCCGACGCGGTGACTTCGTCGCACAGCGGCCGCCGCACGAGCCCGAGACAGCGCGCCCGCGCCTCGGCGTCCGTGAGGCCCGGCAGCACGCCGCGCTCACGCGCCGCCCAGTTCGCCTCGACGACGCGGGTCGCCGGTGGCGCCCCGGCGACGATCGCGAGCGGACGCTCGGAGAGCGCGGGCTCCGAGCGCTCCACGGCGACGGCAATGAAGTGCGGCACCCGGACACAGGCGAACCGGCTCATGCGCTCCACGTCATGACGCCGCCTCCCCGAGCCTCCGCCCCCTGCCGGCGGAGCACGCTGACGGCCGTCTCGGCACCGGCCAGGCGCGTCGGCGTCGGGCGCGAGCCGACCCACGCGAGCCCGCGGCGGTGGGTCTCGACGACCAGGGCCGCGCCCGCGCCCAGAACACGCCGCCGCGCGACGACGAGGAGCGCCGCGCCCCCGCGGCGGACCGCCAGCCTCAGGCGGAAAGCCTGTGCCAGCGAGATCCTCGGCGGGCTCTCGCCCACGTCGAACGCGACCAGGGCGAAGCCGGGACAGCGGACGAGCAGATCGGCGGCCCGGAGCGCGGCGTCGCGCCGCCCGCCGCACCGTACCCAGAGCACACGGCGGAGGTCCACGCCCGCCCGAGCTGCGGAGGCGGGATCGAACGCGTCGTCGGCGTCGATCAGCGCAGCGGTGCCCCCGGCGCGCGCGACCTCGCGCAGGCAGGCGGCGAGCAGGCTCGTGCGACCCGAGCAGAGCGGGCCGACGATCTCAGTGACCGCTCCCTGGCGGAGGAGCTGATCGACCGTCATGAGACCTAGAGACTAATCAGATGTTGAGTGCCAGTCAAGCCCCCTAAAATCCAGCCTTGGGCTAGAATCCGGCGGGGCGGGAAAGACGCGAGACCAAGGAGGAATCCGATGGAACTTCGAACGGTGAACGCCGTGATCACCGGCGGCGCCTCGGGACTCGGGCGCGCGACGGCCGAGCGCATCGTGAAGGCCGGCGGCCGGGTCGCGCTGCTCGACCTGCCGATCTCCAAGGGCACCGACGTCGCCGAGGCGCTCGGCGGCAACGCCATCTTCACGCCGGCGGACGTGACGCACGGCGATCAGGTCGCGGGTGCCTGCGACCAGGTGCGGCAGCGCTTCGGCGGGATCAACGTCCTCGTGAACTGCGCGGGAATCGGCACCGCGGCCAAGACCGTCGGCAAGCAAGGCCCGGCGAGGCTCGAGGATTTCACGCGCGTCATCAACATCAACCTGATCGGTCACTTCAACGCGATCCGGCTGGCCGCGGCGATCATGGCCCAGAACGCGCCGAATGCCGCGGGCGAGCGCGGCGTCATCGTCAACACCGCCTCGGTCGCCGCCTTCGACGGTCAGATCGGTCAGGCGGCCTACGCGGCCTCGAAGGGCGGCATCGTCGGCATGACGCTGCCGATCGCGCGCGATCTCGCCGAGCTCGGTATCCGCGTCTGCACGATCGCGCCGGGCATCTTCGATACGCCGTTGCTCGCCACCCTGCCGGAGCCCGCGCGACAGTCGCTCGCCAAGCAAGTCCCATTTCCGCCACGGCTCGGCCGTCCGGATGAATACGCAGCGCTCGCGGTCCACATCATCGAGAACGGCATGCTCAATGGCGAGACGATCCGCCTCGACGGCGCGATCCGCATGGCCCCGAGATAAGGCGCCGGCGGCGTAGCCGGACGGTCTGGGAGACGCGATCGTCGCTCTCGGGACGCGTCCGCGTCGTGGACTACCAGAGAGAGCGCCGCCTGATCGTGAGCGGCGACATCCTCTCCGTCTACCCGCTGGACGGCGACTGGTCGCCCATGCGGCGCGAATACTGGTGGCGGGCCCTCGCGACCGTCGCCCTGCCGTCGCGGCCCGCCGTGCTTCTCGTCGGCCTCGGCGGCGGCACCCAGGTCCACCTCCTCCACGCGCTGGCGCGCCCGCGCGCGGTGACGGTGATCGAGCGGGATCCGGCCGTCCTGCGCGCGGCGCTCGACTGGTTCGGTCTCAAGGCGCTGGGCGGCGTCGAGTACCTCGTCGGCGACGTGGCGCGCGTCGTCCCCTGGCTCGCGCGCGCGGGGCGACGCTTCGACTTCGTCATGGAGGACGTGGCGTACGGCGAGCCGCCCGAGCGGGCGCAGACACTCGCGCAGGCGCTCGCGCCGCTGGTGGCGCCGGGGGGCGCGCTCGTGGTCAACCGCCACCGCCGCGCCGGCGCGGGCGGCCTCGCCGCGGCGCTCCGCCCGTTCTTCGCGGAGGTGCGGCTGCGGCGCGTGCGCCCCGGCGGTGAGAACGTGCTCGTGTGCTGCCAGCGTCCCCTCAGGCGCGCGGCAGGCGCTTGTACTTGAGGCGATGGGGCCGGTCGGCCTCGGCGCCGAGGCGCCGCCTGCGGTCCGCGTCGTAATCGGCGTAGTTTCCCTCGAACCACACGACCTTGCCCTCGTCCTCGAACGCCAGGATGTGCGTGGCGATGCGGTCGAGGAACCACCGATCGTGGCTGATCACGAGCGCGCAGCCCGCGAAGTCGAGCAGCGCGTCTTCCAGCGCACGCAGCGTGTCGACGTCGAGATCGTTCGTCGGCTCGTCGAGCAGGATGAGGTTCGCGCCGCGCTTGAGGATCTTGGCGAGGTGGAGCCGGTTCCGCTCGCCCCCGGACAGGTCGGCGACCCGCTTCTGCTGGTCGCTCCCCTTGAAGTTGAACGACGCGACGTAGGCGCGTGACTGGAGCGTCCGGCCGCCCACGGTGAGCGTGTCGGCGCCTCCGGAGATCTCCTCCCACACCGTCTTCTTCCCGTCGAGGACGTCGCGGCTCTGGTCCACGTAGGCGAGCGTCACGGTCTCGCCGATGCGGAGCGTGCCGGCGTCGGGCTTTTCCTGAGCGACGATCATCCGGACGAGCGTCGTCTTGCCCGCGCCGTTCGGGCCGATCACGCCGACGATCCCGCCCCGCGGGAGCTTGAACGCGAGGTCCTCGATGAGGACGCGGTCGCCGTAGGCCTTCGACACGTGGTCGGCCTCGACGACCACATCGCCGAGCCGCGGCCCCGACGGGATCGCGATCTCGAGCGCCTGCGCCTTCTGCTCGGAGGACTCCGCGAGCATCGCCTCGTAGTTCTGGAGGCGCGCCTTGCCCTTCGCCTGGCGGGCGCGGGGCGCCAGCCGGACCCACTCGAGCTCGCGCGCGAGCGTCCGCTGGCGCGCGGCGTCCGCCTTCTCCTCCCGCGCGAGGCGCTCCCGCTTCTGCTCGAGCCAGGAGGAGTAGTTGCCCTCCCACGGGATGCCATGGCCGCGGTCGAGCTCGAGGATCCAGCCGGCGACGTTGTCGAGAAAGTAGCGGTCGTGCGTGACGGCGACGACGGTGCCCGGGTATTCCTTGAGGAAGCGCTCCAGCCAGGCGACGGACTCGGCGTCGAGGTGGTTCGTGGGCTCGTCGAGCAGCAGCATGTCGGGGCGCGAGAGGAGGAGCCGGCACAGGGCGACCCGCCTCCGCTCGCCGCCCGAGATCTTCGCCACATCCATCTCACCCGGCGGCACGCGGAGCGCGTCCATGGCGAGCTCGATCGTCCGATCGAGGTCCCAGGCGTTCGCCGCGTCGATCCGGTCTTGCAGGCGCGCCTGCTCCTCGAGAAGCTTCTCCATCTCGTCGACCTCGAGCGGCTCGCCGAGCCTGGCGCTCACCGCCTCGAACCGTGTGAGGAGCGCGCGCGTCTCACTGACGCCCTCCTCGACGTTGCCACGCACGTCCTTCGCCGGGTCGAGCCGGGGCTCCTGGGGGAGATAGCCGATGCGGAGCCCGGCCGCGGGAAACGCCTCGCCGAGGAAGTCGGTGTCCACACCGGCCATGATCCGGAGGAGGGAGGACTTGCCCGCGCCGTTGGCGCCGAGGACACCGATCTTCGCGCCGTGGAAGAACGAGAGCCAGATGCCGCGCAGGATCTCCCGCTTGGGCGGGACGACCTTGCGCAGATCCTTCATGACGAACGCGTACTCGCCGGCCACTATTCACCGTCGGGGGGAGCGACCGCCGCTCCTCCCCGACACCCCCCACCGGTTTCGATCAGGCGCCGGTGCTCGGGCATCATGCAGCGGTCCTGCACGACCCGGATCCCGGCGCGCGCGAGCCGCTCGGCCGCCGCGTCGTTCCTGATTCCGAGCTGGAACCACACCACCTTGGGCCGCCACGGGAGCGCCAGGATCTCTTCGGCGTGGGCCAGCAGGTGCTCCGGCCGCCGGAAGATCTCGACCAGGTCCACGGCCTCGGCGAGATCCCCGAGGGAGGCGACGGCCTGGGACCCGAGGAGCTCTCGCCCCGCGATCACGGGATTGACGGGGAAGATGCGGTAGCCGCGCGCGCGGAGATACGTGGGCACGTAGCATGCGGGCTCCGCCACGCCGGGCTTGGCGCCGAGCACCGCCACCGTCTTGGCCTCGCGCAGGATCGCGACGAGCCCAGCGTCGTCGTCGACAAGGTTCTGCCGCCAATCAGTCATGTGTCTATGCACGTTCTCACGTCGACGCGAGGGCCGCAAGGATTTCAGCGCCGAAGACCTCGGCGCGCCAGCGCCGAACCCCCTCCACCGCCGCCAGCGCCGCGACGTCTCGGGGAGCCGCCTGCGCGATCGCGCCGATGAGGCGATTCGGCAGGACGAGGCCCGGCTCGAGGCCCGCACGGGGCGCCGCCTCGGCGCGCCAGAGCCGGAGCCGTTCGATCCGGCGCTGGACGACGCCGGCGATCTTCGGCCGTGGCCGGCGCTCGAGCACCGGGAGCTCGGACTCCGGCAGCGCCTGTGCGCGCGCGATCGCCTCGAGGAGCGCGTCGCCCCAGCGCGCGATCACCCGCGCCGTGCATCCCTCCACCGCCGCGAGCGACGCGCGGTCGCCGGGCAGAGCCTGGGCGAGCCGCACGAGCGTCTCCTGTTGCAGGATCTTGAACGGCGGCCGGTCGGCCGCGTGCGCCAGCCGCTCGCGGAGCTCGTGGAGCTCGCGTAGCGCGGCCAGGCCGCGCGGTGAGAGCTCGCGAGCGCCCTTGAGCGACGCGAACGCGTTCGGGTCGGGCGCGCGCTCTGCGATGGCCTGACCCGCGAGCGCTGCGCACTCCTCTTCGACCCACGCGAGGCGCCCCACCCGCCGGAGCTCGTCCACGAGCCGATCCTTCAGGCTCACCAGGTGGAACACGTCGGCCGCCGCGTAATCGCGCTGCGCCTCCGAGAGCGGGCGGGCCGACCAGTCATCGCGCTGCCGCGAGGGTGGAAGCTCGAGGCCGAGGTAACGCCGGACGAGGACGTCGAGGCCGAGCGCGGGCTCGCCGAGGAAGCGCGCGGCCACGTGCGTGTCGAACAGCGCCGCAAAGCTCATGCCGTGGCGCCGCTTGAGGTGCGCGAGGTCGTTGTCGCCAGCGTGCAGCACCATCGTGGTCCCGGGCGCGGCAAAGATCCCACCGAGCGGCGAGAGATCGTCCACCGCCAGCGGGTCCACGAGCCACACCTCCGCCGAGGGGCTCGCAAGCTGCAGCAGCGCGAGGCGCTCCGGGTAGTGGTGGAGGCTGTCGCCCTCCGTGTCGAGGGCGATCTCGCGCGCCGCGGCCAAGCGCTGGGCCGCGCCGCGGAGGTCCGCGCTCGTGCCGATCCAGCTCGACGCGATCGTGGTTAGGGCTTCCGCGCGCGGATGGATCGCTCCATCCGCTCGAACCGGCGGCGCAAGGGCTCGAGCCCCTCGTCGTGGGTGATCACGTAGAGCTCGCCCGCACGGATGGCCTCGAGCACCATCTGCGCCACCGTCTCTGGCGCCAGGTAACGGCCCATCAGCTCGACGGGCTCGGCGCGCGCGGGCGTCTCGTTCCTGAGGTTGGCGGGCCGGTTGCGGTCGCTCTCCCGGATCCGCGTCTGCACGCCCATCGGACAGAGCACGGAGACGCCGATCCCGTAACGCTTGAGGTCCTTCGCCAGCGTCTCCGAGAGCCCGACGACGGCGTACTTTGTCGTGTTGTAGATGCCGAGGCCGCCCGTGGCGACGAGCCCGGCCATCGACGCGGTGTTGACGACATGGCCGGGCTCCTTCTGCGCGATCATGCGCGGCAGAAACGCCTCGAGGCCGTGAATCACGCCCCAGAGGTTCACGTCGAGCACCCATCGCCAGTCGCGGTGGGTCGCCGTCTCGAGCCCGCCCCAGAGCGCCACACCGGCGTTGTTGCAGAGGACATGCACGCGGCCGAAGGCCTCGAAGGCACGGTCGGCGAGGGCCCGCACCGAGGCGAGGTCGCCCACGTCTGTGCGGACGGCGAGCGCCTCGCCACCGCGCCCGCGGATCCCGGCGACGACGTCGGCCATCCCCGCCTCGTCGACGTCGGCGACGACGACCTTCGCGCCCTCGCGGGCGAAGGCCTCCGCGAGCGCCCTGCCGATCCCGCTCGCCCCGCCCGTCACGACCGCGACCCGTCCCTTCAGCGACTCCACAGCGACGCAGGGTATCCGGCCTTCCGGCTCCGGTCAACGCGGCGTGATAGGATGCGGCGGCAACGCTCCGGGGAGGAGCCGATGGCTAAGGAGATCGCGGTCGTTCACCACGCGGACCGGCGCACCGACGTGGTCATGCCCTATGCGCCGGGGATCGTCGTCCGTCGCGGCAGTCTCGTGTTCCTCTCGGGCGTGACCGCCGCCGCCGTCTACCATCATCACCCGCACCGCGAGGAGGACTTCGACCTGCCGCCGACGATGGAGGCGCAGGCCGTGCTCGCGCTGGAAAACCTAAAAAGGACGCTCGAGGCCGCGGGCTCTTCGCTCGCGGACCTCGTCTCGGCGACGCGCTACCTCACCGACGTGAGCGAGCAGGACGAGCTGAATCGCGTCTGGGCGCGCTACCTCGGCGGCCACCTGCCGACGACGACGACCGTCGAGGTGAGGCGCCTCGCGACCCACCCGCGCTGCAAGCTCGAGATCAGCGGGATCGCGGTCACCGACGTCGAGCCGCCCCGGTGACCACAACGCTCGGCTTCGTCGGCCTCGGGGTGATGGGCGGACGCATGGCCAAGCGCCTGCTCGACGCCCGCCACCCGGTCGTCGGTTACAACCGCACGCGCGAGAAGGCGCAGTGGCTCGCCGCCGCGGGGCTGCGCCTGGCAGCCTCGCCGCGCGAGGTCGCCCAGGCCGCTGACGCGATCTTCACCATGGTGACGG
>Ga0137415_10007616_pt1 | contig 10731 bp, 8 predicted proteins | sample CZODoug3_1_1_16f_FD_183082 | JGI IMG/M metagenome (GOLD analysis project Ga0137415, IMG submission 183082) | Vadose zone soil fungal communities from Angelo Coast Range Reserve, California, USA - CZODoug3_1_1_16fungal (Hybrid Assembly) | ecosystem: Environmental > Terrestrial > Soil > Vadose...
ATGATCACCTGCTGGATCTGGCTGGTGCCCTCGTAGATCCGGAACAGCCGGGCGTCCCGGTAGAACCGCTCCACCGGCACGCCACGCATGTAGCCGGCGCCGCCGTGCACCTGGACGGCCCGGTCCGCCACCCGGCCGACCATCTCGCTGGCGAAGTACTTGGCCGCTGACGGGCCGACCGAGGTGTCGGTGCCGGCGTCGAACGCGGCGGCGGCCGCCAGCACCAGCGCGTGGCCGGCCCGGTGGTCGGTCACCGAGTCGGCGATCAGACCCTGGATCAGCTGGAACGTGCCGATCGGGTGGCCGCCCTGCTCACGGGTGCGGGCGAACGAGACAGACTCATCGACCAGCCGCTCGGCCATGCCGACGCACATTGCGGCGATGTGCACCCGGCCGTGCGCCAGGCAGCGCATCGCGGTGACGAAGCCTTTGTCCACGCCGTCCGCGCCGCCGATCAGCGCCGAGTCGGGCACCCGCACGTCGTCCAGGTACACGTCGGCGGTCCAGGCACCGAACTGGCCCATCTTGTGGTCCTTCGGGCCGACGGTCAGCCCGAGCGTGCCGCGCGAGACCAGGAACGTGGAGATGCCCCGGTTGGCCGGCACGTCGGGATTGGTGCGGGCGAACACCATGAACACGTCGGCCAGCGGCGCGTTGGTGATGTAGCGCTTCGCGCCGTTGAGTACCCAGTCGCCGTCCGCGGTGCGCCGGGCGGTGGTGGCCAGCCCGGACGGGTCGGAGCCGGCGTCGGCCTCGGTCAGCGCGAAGGAGGCGGTCACCTCGCCGCTGGCCAGCTTCGGCAGCCACTCGTTCTTCTGTTCCTCGGTGCCGCCCTCGATCAGCACGTGCCCGGCGATGCCGTTGTTGGTGCCGAACATCGAGCGCAGCGCCGGCGTGGTGTACCCGAGCTCGAAGACCAGCCGGACCTCCTGGGACAGCGGCAGCCCGAGCCCGCCGTACTCCTCAGGGATGGCGAAGCCGTAGAGCCCCATCGACTTGCACGCGTCGCGCAGCCCGGCCGGGATCTCGTCCTTCTCGTCGATCTCGGCCTCTTGGGGCACGACGTGCTCCCGTACGAACTCACGGACGGCGGTCAGCACGTCCTGGAAATCCGACTCGTCCATGCCGGTCAGCGTAATGGCGGGCGGTCGGCCCGGCTGGGCTTGCCGAGCTCGCCGAAACTCACACGACGGCCAGATGCTTGTAGCGTACAATTAGTTGTAGATCGCAAGTAAATTGCCGGAGCAAGCAGTTTTGGACAGGGAGGTGGTGGCGGTGCGCAAGGCCGAGCCGACCGAGTACGACCAGCTGATCACCGAGCTGTTCCGGCTGACCCGGTTGACCGAGCGGGTGCACGCGCGGCACACCGCACGGCAGAACGACGGGGTGGAGCGCGCCGCGTACCTGCTGCTGGTGACGTTGGTCAAGCACGGGCCCCGGCGGCTGAGCGTGCTCGCCGACGAGGTGCACTCGGACGCGTCCACGGTGAGCCGGCAGGTCGCCCAGCTGGTCCGCCTCGGCCTGGTGGAGCGCCGGCCGGACCCGACGGACGGGCGGGCCAGCACGCTGGCGGCCACCGAGGCCGGCGAGCACAACGTCGAGTGCAAGCGCAACTCCCGCAACCAGGCCTATGCCGAGCTGCTCGCGAACTGGACGGAGGGGGACCGGCGGCGGCTCTGCGAGCTGCTCGGCCGGTTCAACGACGACTTCGAGGGTTTCTTCCTGGACGCCGTGCCGGCCGGCGCCGACCGGCACGGCCCGACCGGCGACCGGCGGCCCCGGGGCGGGCCCGCCTTCTAGCGAATCGCCGATAGCGCGACAGCTTGACTGAAGATGTGTAGTGAGGGGACCCGAGATGACAACGGCGCTGGCCGCCCAGGTTGAGCGAAAACCGCTGCTCAGCCACCGACAGATTCTGACGATCCTGGCCGGGCTGATGGTCGGCATGTTCCTGGCCTCGCTGGACCAGACGATCGTCAGCACCTCGATCAGGACGATCGCCGACGACCTGGACGGGCTCAGCCTGCAGGCCTGGGTGACCACCGCCTACCTGATCACCTCGACGCTGACCACGCCGCTCTACGGCAAGCTGTCCGACCTCTACGGTCGCAAGCCGCTGTTCCTGACCGCGATCACCATCTTCATGGTCGGCTCGGTGGCCTGCACGTTCTCCGAGTCGATGTTCCAGCTGGCCGGGTTCCGGGCGCTGCAGGGGCTCGGTGCCGGCGGGCTGCTCTCCCTGGCCATGACCATTCTCGGCGACATCGTCTCGCCCCGGCAGCGCGCCAAGTACCAGGGCTACCTGGTCGCCGTCTTCGCTACCTCGAGCGTGCTCGGCCCGCTGATCGGCGGCTTCCTGGCCGGGCAATCGGAGATCCTGGGCATCACCGGCTGGCGCTGGGTGTTCCTGGTCAACGTGCCGATCGGGGCGATCGCGCTGGTCATCGTGGCCAAGGTGCTGAACCTGCCGCACCAGTCCCGCAACGCCCGGGTGGACTGGCCGGGCGCGGTGGCGCTGGCACTCGGGCTGGTGCCGCTGCTGCTGGTCGCCGAGCAGGGCCGCACCTGGGGCTGGACCTCGCCCGCCGCGCTGACCTGTTTCGGCATCGGGGTGGTCGGCATGGCGCTGTTCCTCTACGTCGAGCACCGCTACGGCGACGACGCCCTGCTGCCGCTGCGCTCGTTCCGGATCCGGGCGTTCGGCGTCGGCACCGCCGGCATCCTGCTGGTCGGGATGGGCATGTTCGGCGGGATGGCCGCGCTGCCGCTCTACCTGCAGATCGTCAAGGGCACCACGCCCACCCAGGCCGGCCTGCTGATCCTGCCGATGGTGTTGGGCATGATGTCCATGTCGATCTTCTCCGGGCGGGTCATCTCGCGCACCGGCCAGCTCAAGATGTGGCCGGTGCTGGGGGTCGGCCTGATGCTGGTCGGGCTGCTCCTGATCGCCGGTATCGGAGTGGACACTCCGCTCTCCTTGACCGCGATCTACATGCTGATCTTCGGCTGGGGTCTCGGCTGCAGCATGCAACCGATGACCTTGACCATGCAGAACGCGCTGCCGGCCAGGGACATGGGCGTGGCCACCGCGTCGGCCACGTTCTTCCGGCAGATGGGCGGCACGGTCGGCACGGCGGTGTTCCTGTCCATCCTGTTCGGCACCGCGCCGGAGCGGATCAACGCCGCCTTTCGGGCGGCCGCCGGGAACCCGGCGTTCCAGGCCGCGCTGGCCGACCCGGCCGTACAGGCCGACCCGGTCGACCAGAGCGTGCTGTCCGCGCTGGCCAGCGGCACGGCCGGCCGGATGTCGCTGACCGACACCTCGTTCCTGAACCACCTGGACAGCCGGTTGGCGCTGCCGTTCCTGCAGGGCTACTCCAGCGCGATGTCGCTGACCTTCCTGTGCGGCACCGCGGTGCTCGTGGTCGGGTTGGCCACGGTGGTCATGCTGCCCCGGGTCGCGCTGCGCCAGGTGTCCGGGCTGGAGGCGCAGCAGGCCCAGCTGGAGGACGAGGCCCGGCTGGCGGCCCTGCCGGTCACCGAGGTATCGGCAGTACCGGAGGTGCCGGTCGCCGAGCTGCCGATGGCCCAGGTGCGGGTGGCTGAGGTGCCGGTCACTGGGGTGCCGGTGGCCGAGGTGCCGGTGGTTGCCGAGGCGGCCATCCCGGCCCAGGCCGGGACGCCGGAGCTCGCGCACTGGGACCAGCTGCGGGACCGGCTGCTCGGCGAGCTGGTACCGGACCTGGACGGTGCGCTGGCCAAGCTGGCGGCCGCCGAGCGGGCCAGGGACGGCGCCCGGACGGCCCGGCGCACGCTAGATGCGCATGCCGGCGCGCTGGCCGAGGCGCGCCGGGGCCTGCGCCGGCACGGTCTGACCGACGCCCAGATCGACGAACTGCTGGAGCTCTCGCCGACCGAGGTGACCCGCGCCAGCTGATTCCCGCGTGCCGGCACACAGGTTGTGGTGCCGGCACACGGCGTGCGGCGGTGGCACACGCGTTAGGACTCGTGTGTGGTGTCGGCGGGCCGTGTGCGAGAGCCAGACGATGTGTGTGAGCGCCCGCGCACGCGGCGTCCACAACCTGTGTGTCAGGCACTGGAGCAGCGGCGCCGAGCTTGGGTCAGTGCGACTCGGTCGCCTCGTCGTCGTAGTAGCCGGTCTCCTTGGCCCGTTCCCAGGAGCGGTGGATCTCCTTCTCCGCCTCTGCCCGGCCAACCCAGCGGGCGCCCTCGACGCTCTTGCCCGGCTCCAGGTCCTTGTAGACCTGGAAGAAGTGCTCGATCTCCAGCCGGAGGAACTCGTTGAGGTGGTGGATGTCGCGCAGGTGCTCCTGGCGAGGGTCGGCGGCGGGCACGCAGAGCACCTTGTCGTCGCCGCCCTTCTCGTCGCGCATCCGGAACATGCCGATCGCGCGGGCCCGGATCAGGCAGCCGGGGAACGTCGGCTCCTCCACCAGCACCAGGCAGTCCAGCGGGTCGCCGTCCTCGCCGAGGCTGTCGTCGATGAACCCGTACTCGGCCGGGTACTGGGTGGCGGTGAACAGGGTTCGATCCAGCTTGATCCGGCCGGTCTTGTGGTCCATCTCGTACTTGTTACGGACGCCCTTGGGGATCTCGATGGTGACGTCGAAGTCCACGTGACTCGCTGATCCTTTCGCCGGCCCTCGGCTCGCGCGGGGGTGGATTTGCCGTGACCAGTGTGCGGCACGGTCTCCCCCGCGCCGTCACCGACCACCGGCCGTGTGCAAAGCTGGCGCGGGAGGACAGGTGTCGGGACTGCGAGGCCGGATCGATCCATTGCGGCTGCGTGAGCGGGTCGAGGCACTGCGATCCCGCCGCGCCGGCGGCCGATCTGCGCTGGTCATCGCGGTCGTCCTGGTGCTGGTGATCAGCCTTGGCACCACCGCCGTGCTGGCCGGCCCCGGCCTGCTCAGGTGGTTCGGCCTGGCCAGCTCGGACACCGAGAACGTGCCGCCGCCGCCCCGGCTGGCGCTCGGCCCGCTCGGCCCCGACGCGCCGGTGCCGACCAAGGCAGGCGTTTCCGCCGCGCTGAACAAGCTGGCCACTTCCGACGCGCTGGGCAACCTGACCGGCGTCGTGCTGAACCCGGCCGACGACCAGGTGCTCTGGTCGCGCAACCCGGACAAGGCGATGCAGCCCGGCTCCGCCGCCAAGCTGCTGACCAGCACCGCGGCGCTGCTCACCCTGGACCCGACCATGCGGATCAAGACCAGGGTGGTGGCCGGGCCGACGCCGGACTCGGTGGTACTGGTCGGCGGCGGCGACCCGACGCTGTCCGTGCTGCCGAAGGACCCGGGCAATGGCGCTGACTCGGTCTACCCGGGCGCGGCGAAGCTGGACAACCTGGCCGAGGAGGTGCGCAACTCCCACCCCGGGGCCATCCACTCGGTGACCGTCGACGTCAGCCGGTTCACCGGCGACGGCATGGCGCAGGGCTGGGAGACCAGCGACATCGCCGGCGGCAACATCACCCCGATCGAGCCGCTCATCCTGGACGGTGGCCGCACCAAGCCCGACGAGCTGGACCCGCCGCGCACCGCGGACCCGGCCCTGGACGCCGGCCGGGCGCTGGCCCAGCGGCTCGGCGCGGACCCCGCCACGGTGGCGGTCGGCACCGCGCCAGCCGCGGCGGCGGTGCTCGGCGAGGTCGCGTCGCCGCCAGTCAACGACCTGGTCGAGAACGCGCTGCGGATCTCCGACAACGTGCTGGCCGAGTCCCTGGCCAGGCAGGTCGCGCTGGCCAGGGGTGCCGATCCGTCGTTCGTCGGGGCGGCCGGCGCGGTGAAGGACACGCTCGCCGCCGGCGGATTCGACGTGCGCGGCGTGACCACGGTGGACGGCAGCGGGCTGTCCACCGACGACCTGGTGCCGGCCCGGCTGCTCGGCGAGATCATGGCGGTGGCCGGTGGGCCGGCGTCGGACAAGCGCGCGTTGCGGCTGCGGCCCCTGCTGTCGGGGCTGCCGGTGGCCGGCGGGGACGGCACCCTCAACGACCGCTTCGGCGCCGCCGACTCGACGTCCGGGCGGGGTTTCGTGCGCGCCAAGACCGGCACCCTGACCGGCGTGAGCACGCTCGCCGGGCTGGTCACCGACTCCGACGGCCGGCTGCTGACCTTCGCCCTGATGGCCAACGGCACCTCGCCGGCCCAGTCCCGGCCCCGACTGGACGCGATCGCGGCGGCGCTGCGCGAGTGCGGCTGCCGCTGAGCGCGGCTGGTACTGAGCGCGGCTGGTACTGAGCGCCACCTGACAAAAACCGCGACTCACCCTGACAAATATCCCGACTCGCCGGGGGTTCGGCCGGCGGCCACCTCGTGGCGGCGACCTCACAGATTTCCGCGAGTCGGGGATTCCGTCAGGGTGAGTCGGGGATTCCGTCAGGCGGCTGGGACGGGTCGGGGCGAATACTTAACTCGCCGGTAGGGCGGAGCGAGCTCGGGTTGCGTACGGTGGGTGGGTGCCACCTGAGTCCGCCTTGCCCCCACCCGACGAGCAGGACGGGCAGCGTGGTCTGCCCGTCGACTGGGCGTTGGCCGCCCGTACGGCCGCCCGGCTGATGCAGCCCGGCCCGGTGGTGAGCACGGCGGAGGCCCGGCGCTCGGTGGAGTTGCTGCGGGGCGACGCTTCGACCGCCGAGGGGCACGTCCGCGAGGTCACCGGCCTTGGCGCGGGGCTGCCGCTGCTGCCCGCCGACGTGGTGGACCGGCCGGCCTGGGCGGCCGCCGCCACCTCCGGGATGGCCGCGCTGACCAGCGGCGCGAAGCTGCCGCCGGTGCCGGCGGCGGCGCGGCGGTTCACGGCCACCACGGCCGGGCTGCAGGCCGGCGCGGTGCTGTCGTACCTGGGCAGCCGGGTACTCGGCCAGTACGACCCGTTCGGCGGGGAGGACGGCGAGGGACGGCTGCTGCTGGTGGCGCCGAACGTGGTGGCCGCGCAGCAGGCGCTGGACGTCTCGCTGGACGACTTCGCGCTGTGGGTCTGCCTGCACGAGGCCACCCACCGGCTGCAGTTCACCGCCGTGCCCTGGTTGCGCGACTACTTCGCCGGCGAGGTGACGGCGTTCCTGTCCGCCGCCGAGTCGACGGCCACCGGGATCCTGGAGCGACTGCCCGGGGTGATCTCCTCGGCCCGGGGGACGAAGGACGCCATGGGCCTGATCGAGCTGCTGCAGGGCCCGGAGCAACGCGCCGTGCTGGACCGGCTGCTCGCGCTGACCACGCTGCTGGAAGGTCATGCGGACCACGTGATGGACGCCGTCGGGCCGTCCGTGGTGCCCAGCGTGGCCACCATCCGCACGCGCTTCACCGCCCGCCGGCGCGGCGGCGGCCTGCTGGACCGGCTGTTGCGCGCATTGCTCGGGGTGGAGGCCAAGGTGCGCCAGTACGCGGTCGGGGCGGCGTTCACCAAGTCGGTGGTGAGCGACGTGGGGATGGCCGGCTTCAACCGGGTGTGGACCTCGCCGGATACCCTGCCCACCCGCGCCGAGCTGGACGAACCCGTCCAGTGGGTGCGCCGGGTGGCGAGCTGAGCGAGATCCGATGAGCGGACCGCCCTCGGCGTCGGTGGCCGTGCGGACGGCGGTGCGCCACGCGCTCGCCGAGCTGGACTGCCCGTCGGCCACACCGCTGCTGGTGGCCTGCTCGGGTGGGGCCGACTCGACCGCCCTCGCCCTCGCCACCGCCGCCGAGGCCGCCGCTTCGAACAACAGGTGGCAGCTCCGGGCCGCGGTGGTGGACCACGGCCTGCAGCCCGGCTCGGCCGCGCGTGCCGAGGCCACCGTGGCGCTGCTCGCCGAGCGCGGGGTGCCCGGCGAGGTGCTGCCGGTGCGGGTGACCGGCGGCGGCGGGCTGGAGGCGGCCGCCCGGCGGGCCCGGTATGCGACCCTTCGCGCGGCACGGCGCTGCGCCGACTCGCCGGTGCTGCTCGGACACACCCTGGACGACCAGGCGGAGACCGTGCTGCTCGGGCTGGGCCGGGGTTCCGGGCCGCGCTCGCTGGCCGGGATGACCCGGTACGACCCGCCGTGGCTGCGCCCACTGCTCGGGGTGCGGCGGTCGACCACCCGGGCGGCGTGCGCCGAGCTGGGCGTTCCGGTCTGGGACGACCCGCACAACGCCGACCCCAGGTTCACCCGGGTCCGGCTGCGCACCGAGGTGCTCCCGCTGCTGGAGGACGTGCTGGCCGGCGGGGTGGCCAAGGCGCTGGCCCGCACGGCCGCGCAGCTGCGCGAGGACGGCGCCGCGCTGGACGAGTGGGCGGCGTTGGCCAGGCAGGATGTCACCGTGCCGGCCCTGGGCGGCGCCGGGCTGGAGGCGAAGAAGCTGGCCGCCTACCCGGCCTCGGTGCGCCGCCGGGTGCTGCGCGGCTGGCTCACCGCCGGCGGCGTCGCCGCGCTCACCGACGCCCAGTTGCGGAGCGCCGACGAGCTGGTCGGGCGGTGGCGGGGGCAGGGCGAGATAACACTTGCGGGAGAATGGGTGCTCGCCCGCCGGCACGGCAGGCTCGTGCTGGACTCTCCTGGGACGGTCGAGTGATCAGCCACACCGGTACGCAATGAGGAGGAACCCGGCGTTGTACGACGGTGACATCGCATCCGTCCTGGTCACCGAGCAGCAGATCGGGGACAAGATCGTCGAGCTGTCCCGCCAGGTGGCCACCGACTACGCCCAGCGGTGCCCCGGTACCGGGCGGTCCAGCGATCTGCTGCTGGTCGGGGTGCTCAAGGGGGCGGTGATGTTCATGACCGACCTGGCCCGGGCGCTGCCGCTGCCGGTGCAGCTGGAGTTCATGGCGGTCAGCTCGTACGGCTCGGCGACCTCCTCGTCCGGGGTGGTCCGCATCCTCAAGGACCTGGACCGGGACATCGCCGGCCGGCACGTGCTGATCGTGGAGGACATCATCGACTCGGGTCGCACGCTGTCCTGGCTGCTGAAGAACCTGGAGGCGCGCGGGCCGGCGTCGCTGGAGGTGTGCGCGCTGCTGCGCAAGCCGGACGCGGTGAAGGTGGACGTGCCGGTGCGCTACGTCGGCTTCGACATCCCCAACGAGTTCGTCATCGGATACGGCCTCGACTACGCCGAGCGCTACCGGGACCTGCCGTTCATCGGGACCCTGGACCCCGTCGTGTACGCCTGACCGGGCCGGTCCACGAACCCCGGCCGCCCGCGAACGACAGCCGGTCCGCGAACGACAGCCGGCCGCGAAGGACAAGAGGCCCGCTCCGGTTCGCCTGGAGTGGGCCTCTTGTCGCGGTCGAGTGGTTACAGCCCGCCGATCAGCCCCGGCTGCGCCTTCTTGGCCGGCGCCGGGCCTTCGGATCCGTCGGCGTCCTCGGAGCTCGCGCCGCTCGGTCGGGCCACCCCGGGGTCGGAGCGCCGGGGTGTGATGGACAGGCCCCGCTCCGGCGCGGCGTGGTGCGCGTCGTCGGCGGCCGACTGGGCCGGCGACTCCTGGGTGGCATTGTGGGCGTCCGCGCTGTCGCCGGCGTCGCTGTCCGACGCGCTCTGTGCCCTCGGGGCGCTGGAGCCCAGCGAGGGCAGCGGCAACGGGCTGTGGAAGGGCTCGGTGCCGTTCATCAGGCCGACGCCGTCCATGCCGTTCCCGTTCGCGTACGCCAGCTCCTTGCCCAGGTCGCCGACGCCGTTGGTGCCGGGCGCGGGCTCCAGGTTGAGCGTGCTGAGCACCCCGAACGCCTCGCCTTGGGCGTCCATGAAGCCGCTGCCGGAGTCGCCGGGGACGCCGGGGGTAATGGTGGCCACCTCGTGGGTGTAGCCGCCGGCGTTGTCACCCAGGTTCAGGCCCACCTTCGGGGACAGCAGGCCGATGCCCTGGCGCAGGCTGGAGTTCTGGTAGCTGTACACCGACGAACCGGCCGGCAGCCCGGCCTGGCGCACCCCGGTGGGGCCGCCGAACGCCGGGACGGTCGGGTTCACCTTGCCGTTGTCCGCCGGGTCGATCTCGACCAGCGCGAAGTCGTTGTAGGCGCAGGTGTTGGGATCGGCTTCCTTGTTCTCCTGCATCGCCAGCCAGGAGTTGTAGACCAGCTTGCCGGGCCGGCTCGCACCCTGGATCTTGATTGGCGTCCCGATCCCGAGCGACGCCGACTTGCAGCCGTCGGTCTCGCTGGCGCTCCCCGTGCCGGTGCAGTGCGCGGCCTGGCCGAGGTAGAACGTGTCGCCGTCGCCGAACACGAAGTTCGCGGTGCATTGCCCGACCGGGCTCTCCACCATCACCCCGGGGTGGATGGTCGCGGTCGCCGCCGGCGCGAAGTCCGTATCGTCGGCATGTGCCGCGCCGGGCATCGCGACCGCGCCGGCGGTCGTGGCGCCGAGCGCCAGGCCGGCAGCGGCCAGGCATCGGAGGACGCGACCGTTGGAGATCGCGTTGCGGAGGATCATTGGCACTCCTGCCGGCTGGATCGGCCAGACGGGCGCGCTCCGTCGCCAGCCGCCGAGGTCAATTCCCGAGGTTGTCAATGCCTTAACGACGTGGTCGGGCGGTGGATACCCGCACGATTCGGTGATCTTCTCAAGCCTAGAACGCCTACCGGGCAGAATCGGGTGTCGGAGGCCGTCCGGAACCGATTTGCCCGCCTCCGCGTTGATCCGGACGATACCTGGTGAGCAGACCGACATTCGTTCTGGAGGTTGGGCCGGTACGCTGGGTACTCTCGGGTGTTCGCCGCCCGGCGAAGCGACACGTAGCGACTAA
>Ga0137415_10007617_pt1 | contig 10731 bp, 10 predicted proteins | sample CZODoug3_1_1_16f_FD_183082 | JGI IMG/M metagenome (GOLD analysis project Ga0137415, IMG submission 183082) | Vadose zone soil fungal communities from Angelo Coast Range Reserve, California, USA - CZODoug3_1_1_16fungal (Hybrid Assembly) | ecosystem: Environmental > Terrestrial > Soil > Vadose...
GCATGGACATCGAGCCTCGGTCCTCGTCGAGTGATCCTAGCGATGCGATTGACGGCGGCGACAACAATCAAGGCGTTCAGTATCTGGACGCCAGCAAGGGCAAAGGAGCCCGTACCCGGGAGAAGATCTTGTTTACGGCGGGGCGGCACTTCGCGCGGCGTGGATACGCCGCTGTGAGGCTCAAAGACATCGCGGACGAGGTCGGTGTAACTCCCGCGATGGTCGTTCGGTATTTCGGCAGTAAACGTGAGCTTTTTGACGCCGTGGCTCGTGTGGAACCTCGTATCTCGGTAGCGGGGGAGATGTCGACAGACGAGCTAGCGATAGCGATGATCCGGTACTGGCAGGACCCGGACCTGCGTACGCCAGCTATTGCCCTTCTGCGGTCGCTCGAGATTGAGGACGGTGCGCTGCTCCGGGCGACGCTGCGGCGTCAGGTGATCGATCCTTGGTCAGCCGTGATCCGTGGCGAGAACGCCGATGTGAGGCTTCGGCTCGTGGTCGCGCTAGGCCTCGGGTTCGGACTGTTCGGCCTTGGGTCCTTGCTCGATCCAGAGCTCGGAAACCTACTTGACCCAGATCAGTCTCCGTTGCAGGACGATGAGATCAAGCGCTTCATGCCCTACCTCGCAAGGCTACTGGCGGTTTGTCTGGACCCAGATCCACTAGCAGCGGAAGGCGGCCATTAGGCGCCTTCATGCGTGACTCAGGAGCCAACCTAAGCTGCCACGCGAGTTTGAGATATATCGTTGGCGACCTTGACTATCAGCCGGGAGAACCTGCGCTCGAGATCAATCGAACTCATCGAGCATACTGAAAGACCGGCGATCGTCGCACCCGTACGGGGGTCCCGGATCGGTGCGGCCAGGCAGGTCACGCCTTGTTGGTACTCTTCATGGTCGGTTGCGTATCCACTATTGCGCACTCGGTCGAGCGCATGGTCCAGTTGTGATGAATGGACGATGGTGAATGGCGTGATACGCTTGAAACGAACAGACAGGTTGCGGTCGACTATTTCGGGCGATGAGAAAGCAATCATCGCTTTGCCGAGTGCTGTAGCGTAGGCTGGCCTCCTCGCACCGATCGCGGTGTCACACGGGGCGGGGTCGTGCCCGAATAGTTTTTCCACGTAAAGAACCTCGGTGTCACGTAGCACGGCAAGATGAATGGTCTGGCGCGTCTGCGCAAAGAGTTCAGCGAGGAACGGCATGGCTCTGTGGCGCAGCCCGTTGGGGCGACATAGCCGAACATGGTTCCCGATTTCGAACAAGTGCTCGGACAAGCAATAGCGGTCCCCGGCCCGTCGGACGAATCCCTGGGTTATCAAGACGGTGAGTAGTCGGTGGGCCGTCGACTTCGACAATCGAGCGCGCGTGGCAAGTTCCGTTACCCCAAGCACGCTGCGTGGCCCGGCGAAGGCATCGATCAGTAACAGTGCTTTGGCCGCCGAGCTATCAGAGGTTCGCTCGAAGGTGTCAGCGCCCGCGAGGGAGGCCTGCGCGGAGTCGTTGGCCAACGATTGGTGGTGGGGATAACTGAGGGTGTGCGGCGCTGCACTCACGATGCCTCCAGCAAGGACATCAAAAGTAAATGACGATTTACCTAGACGTTAGGCCGATCCGAACTGTGCTGTCAAGGTCTCACCTGCTGATGGCTTGCCCTCGAAGCTGGCCGGCTCAAGATGGCTGTGTGCTGAGGGCTCGGAACATGATCTGCTGAGATCCCTGGTGAGGCCTATTGGCGGGCAGCGGCGCCGCGACGGCTGGAGTGTCCGACGGCCGCGGGGTCGGAACCCAGGGGGCCATCGCCCGCTCCAGACCAGACCAGCGGTCCCGGTCAGCGCAGAGAGGGACTTCTGCTCGTTAGCGTCGAGGGGCCGATGTCAGTCGGGCGTCTCGACCAGGACGTCCTCGCCGTCGACCCGGGTGTTCCACGTCCGGACCGGCTCGGTGGCCGGGGGCGAGAGAACGTCGCCGGTGCGCATCGAGAACTTGGCGAAGTGCCACGAGCACTCCACTACATCGCCGTCGAGGTAACCCTCGGCCAAGGACGACTCGTCGTGCGTGCACGCGTCGTCTATCGCAAGGATCTCGTCATCGATCTTGAATAGGGCGAGCACTGGGCAACCTGAGGAGGTGAGGTCCACCTGCACGCCCTCGTTCTCTGGAAAGTCGCCAAGTTTGCACGCGTGCGTCCATCCCAAGGCTCATCCCATCTTCGACAGGTTCGAGCGTTCCGCCGACCTGTGCACCCCACGCTGCTCGCGTATAACGCCGCCATCGTGTCGAGGCGTGGCCCGCCGCCGCCATGCAGCGGTGCCGGGGGACGGAACGGGTGTCCTGGCGAACGGTGCCAGTCCGTCCACGCGAACAGTTCGGGTCAGTCCCTCCTGCTCACCGACTGCCGGCCGAGCGCGCGCAAATCGGTCTGGTCGTCACGCAGGAGGTCCGAGGGGACGGCCGACCCCCGCTCAACCAGGGTGCGACCTGCACGAACCTCCTTCGGCATGTTCAGCCCCGCGACGGCGCGCACCCGGCCGTCCCGCTGCCAGAAGGCCAGAAACCGATCCGGGCGCGCCCCCCGCTGCACAACGAGTGTGTCGTGAGGCCCGCCCCGGCCGAACATCTGCAGGGTGAGGTCGTACTGGTCGGACCATGCGTAGGGAACATCGTCGGCGACGGTCCCGACGCCGACGGCGCTCATCCCGACAGCGCGCCCGTGGCGCATCGCCACATCCCAGTGCTCGATGCGGCCCGGGGTGTCCAGCGCGGGGTGCGGCTGGTTGGCGATGTCGCCGGCTGCCGACACCCACCGATTGCTGGTCAAGCCGTGCTCGTCCACGCGCACCCCGCGCTCACAGGCGATTCCGGCATCGACCGCCAACTGGTCACGGGGGAGGGTGCCGACACCGATGACGACGGTCGACGCCGCCAGCCGCGTCCCGTCGTCGAGCACGACGAACTCCACCTCTGCGTCCCCGACCAGCTCGGAGATCGTTCGACCGAAGATGAACCGGACGCCCCGCTCGCGATGCAGCCGCTCAACGAGCCGGCCCAGTTCAAGGCCGAGAATCGGCGCGAGCGGGGCCGGCGCCAGCTCGATCACAGTGACTTCGATGCCCGAGGACACGGCGACCGCGGCCAGCTCGAGGCCGATGAAGCCGGCGCCGAGAATGACCAACGGGCCGCCCGCGTTGAGTCGCGAGATGATCTCGAGCGAGTCGGCCGCGTCCCGCAGCGTCAGCACGTTCGCCTTGTCGATCCCCGGCACCGGCAGCCGCCGCGCGGCAAGGCCGACGGCGAGCGTGACGTGGTCGGCGGAGATCACCGAGCCGTCGGTCAACTCGACCTTCCGGTCAGCCGGGCGCAGCGCCGACACCGCCGTACCGAGACACAGCTCGATGTTCTTGTCCGAGTACAACTGCTCCGGCACGATCGGCTTGAGCGCCGAGGGGCTGCCCCCGGCCAAGGACTTCGACAGTGGCGGCCGCTCGTACGGCAGGTGCGGGTCGGCGTCCACGAGCACGATGCCGCCCTCGTAGCCGGCTTCACGCATGCCCAGCGCGGCCGACACCCCAGCCGCGCTAGCGCCCACAATGAGCTGGGTGCGCCTCACCACACCACCGCCTTTCATCATGTTTACGGAGACCCTCGTCCGCGGAATCTCGACGATTTGGTCATAGCCCTCGCGCCTTGGGTTCTCGAACATCCGTGGCTCGGAGAGCAGAGGCTACATTTGCGCGCACGCGATCGGGCCAACCCTGTTCTGTAGGGCAAAATCGAGACGACGCCTGTGCCGTTGGTCGTTCGCGTTTCGCGGAGTGGAACACCGGGCTGGCCCCGGCTGGCGGTGCGGCATTAGAACGGCGGAGGCGCAGAACTGCGTCCACGCGACCAATGTTACGGTGACGTTTTTTGGAGGCTCGGTGGAATACCATAATCTCAGTGGTTCAGGTGTGCGCATCTCCCGGCTCGGGCTCGGAACCGCGACATTCGGCGTCGCACCGACCGTCGCCGAATCGGCTGATGTGATCGCCTCAGCACTGGACAGCGGTATCAATTACATCGACACCGCCAATTCCTACGGCAACCAGGCGCGCTTCGACCGTGAAGGTGCACCCTCGGCCGCCCAGCGCGAGTCGGCCGAGGAGCTCGTCGGCGCCGCTTTGGCCGGCCGGCGGGACGATGTCGTACTGGCCACCAAGGTGTCCGAAGCGGTCGTCAGCGGCCCGAACGGCGGTGGGTTCGGCGGTGGCGGTCTGAGTCGCTACCACATCATGCGGCAGGTCGAGGCGAGCTTGCGGCGGTTGCGGACGGATCACATCGACATCTACTACGCCCACCACTCCGACCCGCTCACCGATATCGAGGACACCCTCACCACCTTCGACGACCTGATCCAGCAGGGCAAGATCCGTTATTACGCACTGTCCACCTACGCCGGTTGGCAGCTCACCGAGGCTGTGCTCACGGCTCGACGCCTGGGCCTGCGGCCCCCGATCTGTCATCAGACGCGCTACAGCCTCGCCAAGCGGTATGTCGAAGGCGAGGTGCTCCCCGCCGCGAACCGGCTCGGTATCAGCACCGTTGCGTTCAGCCCGCTGGCCGGTGGACTCCTCGCCGGGGCCGGGGCTGGCCGCAGGTACGCCGGCGAGGCGCGGTGGGGTGGCCGGGGGTTCTCGGAGCAGGAGCTCACCCTGGCCGACTCGCTGGCCGAGCGTGCGGCCGACTGGGGCTTCGAGGGCAGCAACGTCGCGCTCGCCTGGCTGCTGTCGCGGCCCGGCCTGGCCTGCGCCATCGTGGGCCCCGAGTCGAAGGACGAGCTGGCGGCGCTGGCACCCGCGGTCGATCTTGACCTGTCCACCGAGCAACTCACCGAGCTCGAGGCTCTGGGTACCGCGCCGAGTGGCCTGTGGGACTGAACGGGAGCACGGCCAAGCCGTGGTGATGCACGCCGTCTGTGCCGCCACGGCGTCCAGAGCTGGGAAATCACGTTGGGGGTCAATCCCCAACGTGATGTCCTTGCGCCGTCGTCCCTCGCGGGGCGACGACCTGTCACATGAAGTTGCTGAGGTTCCCGGAAAGCAACAGCGTCTGGTCGAGGTAGACCGTCCGCTTCGCAATCTGTAGGCCGGCCTCTGTGCGTCGGAGCAGGTCCAGTCGCCGACCTATCCAGCTGTCCTCCACGGACTTCAGGCGGGTCCGGTAGAGGTGGAAATACGACTCCACCGTCATCTCTACGGCGTCGTCGTCGAGCACCCGCACATTGGAGATCAGGTGGCGCGTTCGCGACGGTGGGTCTTCCGCCCACGCCGTGCCGCTGTCGAACTTCCGCGCCCTGGCACGCAGGTGATCCTTGGTGTCGTCGAAGAAAGCCATCTCACCGGGCTTGGTGAACTCTTTGTCCAGCTCGCGCCGAGTCATCGTGCGCCGCAGCGGCATGAAGTAGCGGGTGTCTTCGGTGAACAGCTCCACCCAGTCCGGGTAGTTGTGGGCATCGAGTAGCGCCGCCTCGTCGCGGTAGAACTTCTCGACCAGGTAGAGCCGCACCATCTCGGCGACCACGTCACTCGAGACCGCGGGAGCATCCTGCACAGTCATTGTGTTACTCCGTTCGGCTCCGGTGGTTAGAACTGGTCACGAGGTGTGGTGTTGGCCTTGAGCTCGTCCCAGTCACGGCCGAGCATCCACTCCCGCCAAGCGACGTAGGTCCACATCTGGGCGTACTCGTTGGTCGAGGCTTCGATCCTGGCCAGGCCGTCCTCCTTGATGATCTTGCCGCGGCCGATACCCATCTTCAGTAGCTGCGGAACCTCCCGGCTCACCTCACCCCGAGTCTGCATCGTGCTCTGCACCCAGTTCTCGCCGTCCTCCTGCTCGAGCACGCCGGCCGGGCCGAACACATGGATCTGCCGCGTCAACAGAGCCGCGTTCTCCTCGGGCGTCTTGTTCTTCTCCCGGAAGCTGAACCACCAGATCTCGGTCTTGTTCGGAGAACGCGGCACCCGCAGGCACAACTGGGCGCCGTTGGTGACCCAGGTCGTCGGGAAGATGTTCGGGTGCCCGGCCACGTTGCGGCCGATCGGCCCCAGGGTCTCGATCACCTCCGGCCGGTCACGCCACTCGTTGCCGGGGTACATGGCCACGGCCGCGGCGTTGCGACTCTCGCCTGCGATGGCGTGGCCGTACTCGCCCAGCACCGCGATGTTGTCCAGGTCGGTCGGTCGCCATTTGATGCCGAGGTCCTTGCCGTCGGCGGTCTTGGCGCCGTTGTTGTCCTCCGTCAGGTTGCTGCCCGGAATCATGCCCGTGGACAGGGCCGACATGTGGGTGATCTGCGGGTGGTACCAGTCGAACACGTTGTCGACCGTGAACTTCCAGTTGCAGTTGATCACGTACTTCTGGATCCCGGGCACGCTCTCCACATCGCGTGCGGCAAGGAAGTCCAGACCCAGCCGGCCGGTCCGGCCCAGGAACTCCTCCAGCGGCGGCGCGGTCTCGTCAAACGTGCCGAATACGAAACCCTTGTACATCTCCAGCTTGGCCACCTGGCGCAACGGGTGCTTGTCCATGGTCAAGTCCTCACCAAAGAACTGCTCTTTGCCCGGCACTCCCACCAGTTGGCCGTCCAGACCGAACGTCCACCCGTGATAGGTGCACATAAAGTTCCGGACGTTGCCCTCCTCCGCCCGGCACACCGCATTCCCCCGGTGTGTGCACGTGTTCAACAACGCCTTGATCGACTTATCTCGCTGTCGCACGACCAACACTTTCTCCCGGCCCATCGGGGCCTCGAAGAAATCACCCCGCCGCGGAATCTGGCTCTCATGGCACAGGAACAACCAGGCCCGATGAAAGATCCGCTCCATCTCAAGGTCAAAGATTGACTGGTCACTAAAAATACGTCGATCGAGCTCGCCCATCTCGGGGCGAACTAAGCGGGAGATTTCTTCTAGGCTGGCTATCGGTGCCATTATGTGGCCTCCTCGGCGGGTCCACCTGGTCAGCAGGGAACAAGATATCTATCTATTACACCGCTCGCGGTCGTTGGTGTTCCGACCTACGGCTTGGCCGCTCGGCGTGCCATTCAACCGGCTAGTACGGCCGGATCAAATGTTTGTAATGAAATCGTCGACCAGGCGATTGAACTCGTCCACGTGCTCGAGCTGTGCCCAGTGACCACAGCGGTTCAGCAGGACCATGCGAGAGTTCGGCACCACCGCGACCGATCGCAGGCTCAGCTCGTAGGACACGGTCCGGTCGTCGCGCCCGTGGATGGCAAGCAAGGGGACCGAGCTGCGCGACAGGGCGGCAGTCAGGGGCCCCCAGTCCGGGTGGCCCGCTCCGGCTGCCGCGAAGTCCAGAAAGTTCTTGTTGTGCTCGGGGTACTCCCAGGCGGCCTTGGAGCGCTGCTCGGCCAGCTCATCGGAGGCATTGGAGGAGTCGTAGCACATGATCTCCACGAGCCGCTTGAACTTCGCCGGCGAAGGATCCCGGTAGGTGTCCATCAGGGTCCGGATGCCCTCCGACGGTCCAGCCGCCGAGGAGCGAGGGGGGCCGGTGGAAATGCCCGAGCCCATCGTGACGCAGTGCGAGACCCGCTCCGGGTACCGAGCCATCATCTGCAGCGCGATCCCGCCGCCCATCGAGTTGCCGACGAAGGCAGCCGTGCCGATACCCATGGCATCCATCAACTGGACCATCGCCTTGACGTTGTCACGACCGGTCTCCAGCGTCTGCGGGCTCGACGCGCCCCATCCGGGCATCGTGACCGCAATGCAGCGGTACCTGGCGGACAGAACCTTCATGTTGGGCGAGAAATTGCTCCAGCCCGTGGCTCCGGGACCCCCACCGTGGATCATGAATACCGGATTGCCGGAGCCCACCTCGTTGATCTGGATTCGATAGTCGGGCGTGTTGATAACTTTCTTAGAGCTCTCGAACGTGAATTCAGCAGGTGACACCGGAGTTCGCCCTTCGTCGCGGTCGGCATGCGGTACCGGCGAGCGCTACGCGCCTCGACCTCTCAGAAGCAAGCACGTTCGAAGGAAAAATCCCAATCGCCGTGTGCCGGGGAACGGAACGTTCGTGCCCCGGCCCCGGCCCCGGCCGGCCCGACCCGAGCGATCACGCGTTCCGCGCGTCGGAACAGGTCCGTATGACGTGCTCGGAGCGTGCCGGACAGTGGGGTTGAGCAGTTTCGCGGTCCTTCCGCGTTCGGCCCAGCGGCCGAGAAATCTTGAGGAATCCGCGGGTATGGGGATCGAGATAGGGAGCGAACGGTGACTGAAGTGATCGGCCTGGGGTACGTAGTGATCGAAGCGCGGGATCTCGATGCGTGGGCCTCGTTCGCCAGTGACCTGCTCGGACTGCAAATCGCATCGCGTAGCGATGACCGACTTTTGCTCCGGCTCGACGACAAGTCCTACCGACTCGACATCCGTCGTGGCGAGGTCGACGCGGTGACCGTGCTGGGTTGGGAGGTCAAGGGACCCAACGAGCTCTCCGAGCTGGCGGAGCGCCTGGAGCGCAACGGCTACGCCATCAAGCGAGCTGACGCTGCGGCGATACGAGAACGCCAGGTCAGCGCCTTGATCGAGTTCGAGGACCCGGACGGTAGCCGCCGCGAGCTGTTCTACGGCTCGAAGCGTGACAGCGCCCGGTTCGTCTCGCCGACGGCCGCCCGGTTCGTCACCGGCACCGGCGGGCTCGGCCACGCATTCCAGATGGTCACCGACGCCGAAGCCTTCCGACAGCTATACGTCGATATCCTCGGCTTCAAGCTCACCGACTACATCGAGTTCGGCGGAGGCTACGGAACGTTCTTGCACGCCAACCCGCGACACCACTCCTTCGCGTTTGCCGCGCCGTCGGGCATCCCGGCCCGGGTGGGTCACCTGATGTTCGAGGTGGACGACATCGACCTGGTCGGCCGGGCCTACGACAAGGTGCTCGAGGGCGCGGCGCCGCTCGCCTTGTCCTTCGGCAAGCACACCAACGACGAGATGCTGTCCTTCTACGTCACCAGCCCGTCCGGATTCTCGGTCGAGTACGGCTTCGGCGGTCGGCTGATCGACGATTCGGTGTGGGCGCCGGATCGCTATGACACGCCTAGCTACTGGGGTCACAAGCGCCAGGTGGTGTCCGACGAGCCCGATGTCTGATCAACGCGTGCCGCAATGGGCGGGGCTGCCCGAGCACGTGGTCTGGCAGCCCCGCCCGCAGACCAGTCTGGTTACTTCGGGGAACACGGGGGCACACCATGAGTGACACACAGCTCGATAGCCGCACGCGGACGGCGCTGGTGACCGGCGCGACGGCCGGCATCGGGCAGGCGGTGGCCCACCAGCTTGCCGCCGACGGCTTCGAGGTGATCGTGCACGGGCGCAACGCTGAGCGCGGGGCGCTGACCGTCAAGGAGATCCGGCGGCGCGGCGGCGCGGCCCGCTTCCTCGCCGCCGACCTGGGCGACCCGGGCGAGCTCAACCGCCTGGTCGAGGAGGTCGTTGAGGTCGACGTCCTGGTCAACAACGCCGGCTTCTCGTTCTGGGGAGCCACTGCTGACTTGGACGTGGCCACCTTCGACGCGATGTTCGCCAGCAACGTGCGGGCGCCGTACTTCCTGGTCGCCGCGTTCGGCCCGGGCATGGCGGCGCGCGGCACCGGTAGCATCATCAACATCAGCAGCACGGCCGGCAAGCTCGGCATGGCTGCCGCCAGCGCGTACGGGGCCACCAAGGCTGCGCTCGCCTCACTGACCCAGGCCTGGACCGCCGAGTTCAGCTCCCGTGGCGTCCGGGTCAACGCGGTGGCGCCCGGCCCGGTCTACACCCGGCCCGAGGCCCGCGAGCTGTTCGACACCCTCGGAGCGGCCACACCACTCAACCGCGCCGCCGACCCGGCCGAGATCGCCGAGGTGGTGGCCTTCCTGGTGTCGGACAGGGCCAGCTACGTCACCGGCGCGGTGGTCGCCGCCGACGGTGGCCGCACCGCCGTCTGACCCCTCAGCCAGAGGTGTACCGGGTGACGGGGCGCAGCGTGTGGTCCCGGTAGGTGAAGGACCGGATGAGGCGGACGTGGGAGCCGGCGGCCCCGCGGCGCGCGCGGGCCGAGGGCCTCCCTCTCACGGGGACCGTCGGGTCCGAGTCGGAGATCAGCACCCTGAGCGAACGGAGGTGCGTCGGGCTGGAGCTGCCGTCGAACGACCCGATCCGCAGCGGGTTGCTTGCACGAGACGACTGCGCCTCATCGTGATGCTCCTCTGTGCCGTGGTCACCACGCTTGACGGGTTCGATACCCAGTCCAGCCGCGGCGGCATTGCATCGGCGAGCGCGGTCACCTCGGTGGTAGTCGCGATGGTCACCTTGCGGGCGCGCTTGGTGCTGCCGGCGCCGCGGATCTGGCACGGGTTACTCGGGATCAGGTCGTCCACTACGGCGGTGCCCATGACCGTGCGAAGTAGTTGGTAGGTGTGCGCTTTCGCTGTGCGACCGCAGTGCAGCCCGGCATGCCAGGCGCGCACATCGGACTTAGTGATGGCGCTGAGCGTCACCGTGCCGTACCGCGACTCGATGTGGTTGGTGAGCAGTCAACGGTACAGCTCGCGAGTCCTGGGTGCGCTTGCACACCTTCCCGGTGAGGCGGCGGCGGAGGTTCTGGTCGAGGAGTTTCCCTGGGCGGACCTGCTTCCCGCAGCGGACCGGCTCCACTTCGTCTCGGACTTCGTGCGGGC
>Ga0137415_10007618_pt1 | contig 10731 bp, 8 predicted proteins | sample CZODoug3_1_1_16f_FD_183082 | JGI IMG/M metagenome (GOLD analysis project Ga0137415, IMG submission 183082) | Vadose zone soil fungal communities from Angelo Coast Range Reserve, California, USA - CZODoug3_1_1_16fungal (Hybrid Assembly) | ecosystem: Environmental > Terrestrial > Soil > Vadose...
GAATTCGTCATTGCGAGCGGAGCGAAGCAATCCATCGCGCCGCGGTAAGAAAGAATGGATTGCTTCGTCGCGGAGCCTGTCATCGGGCGCGCATTCGCGCGGCCCGTTGACTCCTCGCCATGACGGCGGAGAAACCGAAGTCAGACTACTTGATCTTGTCGTAAGCCGCGGCGAAATCGGCCAGCGGCATCGGAATGGCGATGATTTCCTTGGCCAGGTTCTGGAACGACACCTTCAATTGCTTGCCGGATTTCATCGCGGCGAGCATATCCGCCGGGATTGGGGCGTTGACGTAGCAGCCGCGCGCCTCGCAGGTCTGGATCTGCAGATCGATCACCTTGCCGTCGTCGACCTGCAATTTCGCGCCGACCGGCAGATTGAGCCCGAGCGGCAGTTGAATCGCGGCGATCGGCGTATGGGTGTCGCCGGGCACGCGAATGTTGATCAGCACGATCAACTGCCCGGTCTTGGTCAGGACCGCGGTCTGCTCCATCGCGCATTCCAGCGGCGTGTCGCGGCTGGCGCTGGTGCATCGCACGAGCCAGCCCGGAGCGGCGGGGGCCGCCTCGGCCGGAGGGGCCTGGGCCGCCGGGGCCTGGGCCGGCGTCGTCTGTGCGGCCCGCGGCGGGTTTTTTGCCTTGGGCGCCTGCTGGGCATGGCCGGGGCCGGCCGAACCCAAGGTCAGGGCTAGAACGCTTACGCAGATGCATACGAACGTCGCGAGGTTTTTCACTGGCTGGCTCCGAATATTGCAGCCTTCGGATGTGCCGATATCGCGTTCGAGTCAAGTCATTCCGCGGCTTGCTTGACCGAGCCTGCTTCGCTCTCAGGTTCGCCGTGGTCCGCGCCGGGCGACCGTCCCCAGCCGGCGAAGGCATTGGAGAGCCGGTCGAGATAGAGATATACCACGGGCGTCGTGAACAGGGTCAGCGCCTGGCTGACGATGAGACCGCCGACCATGGCGTAGCCGAGCGGCTGGCGGATTTCCGACCCGGTGCCGGTGCCGAGCATCAGCGGCACGCCGCCGAGCATCGCCGCCATCGTCGTCATCATGATCGGCCGGAACCGCAGCAGCGCGGCCTGACGGATCGCGGCCTCCGGCTCCAGATGCTGGTCGCGCTCCGCGGCGATCGCAAAATCGACCATCATGATGCCGTTCTTCTTGACGATGCCGATCAACAGGATGATCCCGATCAGTGCGATCAGGCTGAAGTCGAATCCGAACAGCATCAGAATCGCGAGCGCGCCGACGCCGGCCGACGGCAGCGTCGACAGGATGGTGATCGGGTGGATGTAGCTTTCGTAGAGAATGCCGAGGATCAGATACACCACCACGAGCGCGGCGAGGATCAACAGCGGCACGCTGCTGAGCGATTGCTGGAACGCCTGCGCGGTGCCCTGGAAGCTCGAATTGAGCGTCGAGGGCGCGCCGATGTCGACCATTGCCTTCTGCACCGCTTCGGTCGCCTGACCCAGCGCCACGCTCTGGGCGAGGTTGAAGCTGATGGTGATCGCCGGAAATTGTCCCTGGTGGCTGATCGAGAGCGGCCGCACCGGCACGCTGGTCCAGGTCGCAAACGTCGACAGCGGCACCTGATCGCCCGTCAGCGGCGATTTGATGTAGATCTTGTTGAGGGTGTCGATACTGCCCTGCAGTTCCGGCAAGACTTCGAGAATGACGTGGTAGCTGTTGAGCTGGGTGAAATATTGCGTCACCTGGCGCTGGCCGAACGCGTCGTACAGCGTGTCGTCGATCAGTTGCGGCTGGATTCCGTAACGCGATGCGGTGTCGCGATTGACCTTCAATTCAAGCGTGGTGCCGTTGGTCTGCTGGTCGGTCGCGACGTCGCGCAACTCGGGCAAGGTCGCCATCTTGGCCAGGATCTTCGGCGCCCACTGGTTCAGCTCGGTCAGATCGGCGTCCTGCAGCGTGAACTCGAACTGGGTGCGCGTCGGCCGGCCGCCGAGACGGACATCCTGCGCCGCCTGCATGAACAGGCGGGCGCCTTCGACCTTCTCGAGCTTGGGACGCAACCGGGCAATGATCTGCTGCGCGCTGGCCTTGCGCTCGTTGCGCGGCTTCAGTGTGATGAACATGTTGCCGTTGTTGCCGGCCCGGCCGCTGCCGCCGATGTTCATGGCAATCGTTGCGACATCGGGGTCGGTCATCACGATTTTTCCAAGCGCCTCCTGATGCCGCTGCATGTCGGCAAAGGAGATGTCCTGACCGGCTTCCGACGTCGCCGAAATCAAGCCGACGTCCTGTTGCGGAAAGAAACCCTTGGGGATGACGATGAACAGATAGACCGACAGACCCAGGGTGGCGAAGAAGATCGTCAGCGTCGTCAACCTCCAGCGCAAGGCGAGGTCGAGGCCGCGCTGGTAGGCGTGCAGCATCGCGTCGAAACCGCGCTCGCTCCATTGATAGAAGCGGCCGTGCCGCTCTTCGCTGTGGGCGCGCAGGAAGCGCGAGGCCATCATCGGGGTCAGCGTCAGCGACACCACCATCGACACGAAGATCGTCATCGCCAGCGTCACCGCGAATTCGCGGAACAGGCGGCCGATGATGCCGCCCATCAAGAGCAGCGGGATCAGCACCGCGACCAGCGAGATGCTGATCGAGACGATGGTGAAGCCGATTTCCTTGGCGCCCTTGAAGGCCGCGGCCAGCGGCTTTTCGCCTTGCTCGATGTAGCGCGTGATGTTTTCCAGCATCACGATGGCGTCGTCGACCACGAAGCCGACCGCAATCGTCAGCGCCATCAGCGACAGATTGTCGAGCGTATAGCCGAACACCCACATCAGCGCGCAGGCGCCGAGTAGCGCGAGCGGCACGGTCACCGTTGGGATCACGGTCGCCCAGAAACTGCGCAGGAAGATGAAGATGACCATCACGACCAGCGCGATGGTCAAGAGCAGGGTGGACTGCACGTCCGCGACCGCGGCGCGGATGGTCTCGGTGCGATCGTTGATCAGCTCGATCTTGATCGCCGGCGGGATCGCGGCGACCAGCCGCGGCAGCGTCGCCTTGATCTTGTCGACGGTATCGATGACGTTGGCGCCGGGCTGCTTGAACACGACCAGGAACACGCCGCGCTTGCCGTTGGCCCAGGCGGCCTGTTTGGCGTCTTCCGGACCGGTGACCGCCTGACCGATATCGCGGATTCGCAATGGTCCGCCGTTGCGATAGGCGATGATGACGTCGTTCCAGTCCTTGGAATCGAGCAACTGGTCGTTGGCGTAGATGGTGTAGGCGCGGGTCGCGCCGTCGATATTGCCCTTCGGGCTGTCGACCGTGGTGATCGCGATCTGGGTGCGCACGTCCTCGAGCGACAGCCCCTTGGCGACCAGTTTCGCCGGATCGATCTGGACCCGGATCGCCGGTTTTTGCTGGCCGCCGATGATGACCTGGGCGACCCCGGAGATCTGGCTGATCTGCTGGGCAAGCTGGGCGTCGACGGCATCGCTGACGGTGGTCAGCGGCAGCGTGTCCGAGGTCGCCGACAACAGCAGGATCGGCGAATCCGCCGGGTTCACCTTGCGGTAGGTCGGCGGCGAGGGAAGGTTTTTCGGCAGCTGGCCACTGGCGGCGTTGATGGCGGCCTGCACGTCGTTGGCGGCGCCGTCGATACTGCGGTTGAGGTCGAACTGGATGGTGACCGCGGCGGTGCCGAGATAGCTCGTCGAGGTCATCTGCGCGATGCCGGGAATCTGCGCGAATTGGCGTTCCAGCGGCTGCGCCACTGACGTTGCCATTGTCTCAGGGCTGCCGCCCGGCAATGACGCGGTCACCTGGATGGTTGGAAAGTCGACCTGCGGCAGCGGCGCCACCGGCAGCAAGGGATAGGCGACCAGGCCGACGAACAGAATCCCGGCCATCATCAGCGAGGTGCCGATCGGGTAACGAATGAAGGGTGCGGAAATTCCGTCGCTCATTCCTGCTTGACCTTCGGCTGGGCCGGATCCGAACTCGCTACCGCCGTGCTCACCAGCGTCCCCGGTGAAACCTTGTATTGGCCGGCCGTGATCACCTGCTGTCCGGGGGAGAGGCCTTCATCTATCACCGAACGCCCGTCGATCGACGCGCTGACCTTGATCTTGCGCAGCTCCGCCTTGTTCTCCTGATTGACGGAGAAGGCATACAGGCCGTCGGTGCCGTGCTGGACCGCGTCATCGGGAGCGACGGTGGCATCCTTCAGCGTCCTGATCAGGAGCCGGGTTGAAACCGACTGGCCCGGCCACAGCGCATGGTCCTTGTTGTCAAACACCGCCTTGAGCCGAATAGTCCCGCTCGTCGTATCGACCTGATTGTTGATCAGCGCCAGCGTGCCGGTGGAAAGCACACGCTTGCCGTCGGTGGAAAGCGCGATCGTCTTCGGCGGCGCGACCGCGAGCGCTGCCTTGATATCAGGCAGTTGCTCCTCGGGCGCGGTAAAAATGACCGCGATCGGCTCGATCTGCGCGATCGTCACGATGCCGGTCTGGGTCGAGGCATTGACGATGTTGCCGATATCGACCTGGCGCAGGCCGGCGACCCCCGAGATCGGCGACTTCACCGTCGCATAATCGAGCTGGGTCTGCGCGTTATAGATCGCCGCTTCATCGGCCGCGATCTGGGCCGTCAGCTGCGCTACCGTGGAGCGCTGGGTGTCGGTCTGCTGCCTGGTCGCGAACTCGCCGAGCTTGGTGTAGCGTTGCAGGTCGAGATTGGCGTTGGCGAGATTGGCCTCGTCCTGCGCCTTCTTGGCCTTGGCCTGGTCGAGCGCGGCCTGGTACGGGCGCGGATCGATCTCGACCAGCGTGTCGCCTGCCTTGACGAACTGGCCTTCCTGGAACGCGATCTTGTTGATCTGGCCGTCGACGCGGGTGCGAACCAGCACGGTGTTGAAGCCCTGCACGGCGCCGAGGCCGGTCAAATAGACCGGGAAATCAGCCTTCTCGACCGGGGCGATCTTGACGGGAACGGCGGGGCGGGCAGGAGCGCGCTTTTGGGCGTCAGCCTGCGCGGTTGGTCCTGCGCCGTAAAACTTCTGCCAGCCGAAATAGCCGGCTGCGCCGATCGCTGCGATCAGCAAAACCCAACCGATGGTGCGTGACTTGGACATGCGGACTCGTGGGTTGAGATAACAAATAATGGGTGTTCAAAACGGTTCCCAGAGTTTTCTGATATAATATGCGTGCACTTAATGTGTAAACACACTATAGCTTGAGAATCCTAAACATTTGGAAAGGTTTAGGGTCGCCGCAGCGAACACTAAGAACACCAGAGAGTGCTCTATCAGGCACCCGCTGCCAAGTCGTTAAGCAAGTCTTTAGAGATGAAATGTCGCTCGATTTGAAACGCCAGTTGATCGCGCAGCTCGTCGAGAGTTCACGCCTGCTGCGCAATTACATCGACCATCGCGCCAAGGGGCGCGGCACCACGCGCGCGCAGTGGATCGTGCTGTTTCGGCTGCGCGAGCAGGAGGGCTTGTCGCAGGTCGATCTCGCCGACGTGCTCGAGCTGCAGCCGATCTCGCTGGTGCGGTTGCTCGATCGGCTGGTCGAGCACGGCTTGCTTGAGCGGCGGCCCGATCCGAAGGACCGTCGCGCCAACCGGCTGTTCCTGACCAAGAGCGGCCGTCAACTGGTCGACGATCTCGACAGCCTGCGCGACGCGATCGCGATCGACTTGGTCCGCGACATCCCGACGGACTCGATCCAGACCAGTCTCGATACGCTCCGGGACCTCAAGGATCGCATCAAGACCCTCGACGATTCACCGCACAGCTTCGCCGCCAAGTAGCCGGCATGTAGCCGACCCCGCGGACCGTCACCGCTCTCACGCGCGCGATTTCGCCGGTTGAATCCGCAATGGATGTCGTCCATATCGCGCACGACCCAGCAGTGAAGCGGAGTGCATGATGGATGAATTGAACGGACGCATGTTGGCCTGCCAGATCCTGATCACCGGATTGATCGCGCGCGTCGCCAACAACTCGGGCGATCCGCTGCGCTTCCTCACCGATTTTCGCGACGAGATCAAAGCGGTAGTGAAAGGCGTCAACATCGCCGGCATGGAGAACACCGATCGCGTCAGACAGATCGCGCAGACCACGGTCGATGAGTTGTTTTCGCTGATGAAGCCGCCTAGCGCCGATTGATCGCCGTAAAATCGACCGATGCAAGTAATGCCTGATTTTACGGCGTTTCTGGCACTTCTTTAGAACGTTTACAAACTGTGTTTTAGAACGATTTCAAAGTCGGCTTTAGAATCGTTATGAACTTGACCGATTCAAACGCGGTGTTGCCCCAATCGCATTGACCGAAAATTTCACGATCGATACCACACGCCAGGGACAGTTAGTTGGACAGTTCGTCGCGCGGCAAAGACCGGCACGAATTGAAATTCATTCAGGGGCGCGTAATGAACACGATGAAGGCACCGAGGTCGCTGCGTTTTCAAACGGCGATCAACTCGGTCGACGACAAATCCGACAACTATTCCGGGACGAAGGTTTCCGCGGTCGCAGGCCTGATCGCGGTGGCGTCGTTCTCCGGTGCCGAAGCGCAGCAACCCAATCTCCCGCCGGTGACGGTCGATGCCCCGGTCGCTCGCCCGCGCCCTGCTGCCGCAAAACCTTCGCCGGACCAGCTCCGCGCCCGCAGTGCGCTGCGCAGCGCCGCGCGCCGTACGCAGCCGGCGCAGGTCGCAGCGGTGCCGTATCCCAATGCCGGCGCCCTGCGCGCCGACCGCAACCCCTATGCGGATGCGGCGGCACCCTACAAGGTCGATCACGTCCAGGCCTCGGGCAAATTTCCCGAGCCGATCCTGAACACGCCGAAAACCATCACGGTGCTCTCCAAGGAAGTTCTGGAAGACAAGAACGCCACCACGCTGAAGCAGGCGATCCTGAGCACCGCCGGCGTGACGCTCGGCACCGGCGAGGGCGGCAACGCCTTCGGCGACCGCTTCTTCATCCGCGGCTTCGACGCCCGCAACGACATTTTCCTCGACGGCGTGCGTGACGCCGGCGTCAGCGTCCGCGAGAATTTCTTTACCGAGCAGGTCGAGATCCTGCGCGGACCGGGTTCGTCGTTCGCCGGCCGCGGCACCACCGGCGGCGCGATCAATATCGTGACCAAGCAGGCGACCACTGAGAAAAGCTTCTACAACATGGACACCACGTTCGGCACCGACCACACCAAGCGGGTGGTGCTCGACGTCAACCAGGTGATCAGTCCGACGCTGGCGGTGCGCGCCGGCGGGCTGTTCCAGGATGCCGGCGTCGCCGGCCGCGACTATATCAAGGACGACCGCGATGGCGGTTTCATCACCGCGAAGTGGACGCCGCTCGATACCGTGAAATTGAGCGCGAGCTACATCCACACCAACCTGCACGGTCTGCCGGATTTCGGCGTGCCATATTACCGGCCGAGCACGTCGAGCACGGCGGGCGGACCGTTCCCGGACTTCGGCGCCAACCGCAACAATTTCTACGGCTTCGTCAATCGCGATTTCTACAAGGTCAAGCAGGACATCGGCACCATCAATGCCGAGGTCAACATCACGCCCGATTTGACCCTGAACAACAAGACCAGGATCCAGCGCTCGGTGCTCGACTACATCGGGACGCTTCCGGAATCGCCGGCGCTTGCCAATCCGCTCTCGGCATCGACCTTGAGCGCCAATCCGCAGAGCCGCTATCAGACCACCAACACGTTCGCGAACCAGACCGAGGCGACCTACAAATTCGATCTCGCGGGCTGGAAGCATACGGCGCTGGCGGGTCTCGAGGTCTCGCAGGAACTGGCGAGCATCGACAAATATACCGGTCTGAGTTCGGAAGCGCTGACCGGTGGCATGGCGAGCGGGTCGGTCACGGGCGTCAGTGTGTTCTATCCGCAGAGCACCTTTGCGCAGTTTGGAACAACCCCGACGCTCGCCGGCTTGCCGACCAAGGTCGGCATCGGCACCACCAGCGTCTACGCACTCGACACCGCCAATTATAACGACTTCATCATCCTGAACGGCGGCGTGCGCCTCGACGACTACAAGATCAAGGTCAGCGGGTTTGGCACGGTGAATAACGTGGCCAACACCTTCGGCTCGCAGGCGCAGCAGTATGACATGCCGAACTTCAACGTCGGTGCGGTGATCAAGCCGCTTCCGATCGCCAGCGTCTATGCCGCCTACGCCACCTCGTCGAACCCGGTGGGCGCCGAGTTCGACGGCACCAGCGTGCAGTATGGCGGCTTGGCCCCCTCGCTCAACGGCAATCCCAACCAGATCTTCGGGCCCGAGAAGAACCAAGCGATCGAAGTCGGCACCAAGTGGGAGCTGTTCGACCGGCATTTGCTGGTGACGGCGGCACTGTTTCAGACCGAGAAGGACAATGCGCGTGAATCGCGGAACGTCACCAGCGCGGCGGGCGCGACTGCGTCCTGCCCGTATCCTGCCGGTACGACGGGCACAGTATCCTGCATCAGCGCCGGCGCGGCCTATCGCATCCGCGGCATCGACCTCGAGGCCGGCGGCAAGATCACCGACAAATGGAGCATCTTTGGCGGCCTCGTGCTGATGCAGTCCGAGGTGACGAAGTCGCTCGTTCCGCCGGCGAACACAATCCTGTACACCACCAATGTCGGCCTCCCGCTCGCCAACGTCGCGCACCAGTCGTTCAGCCTCTTGACCAAATACCAGCTCACCGATGTCTGGGAGCTCGGCGGGCAGGCGGTCTATCGCTCGAAGATCTACGGCGGCACGTTCCTCGCCGCCAACCAGGGCACCCAGCTGCCGAGCTACTGGCGCTTCGACGCCTTCGCGGAAGCCAAGGTCAACGCCAACTGGACCGCAAAGCTGTTCGTCAACAACATCTTCAACAAGCTCTATTACGATGCGCTGTACCAGAGTGCCGCGCCGTTCGTGCTGGAGGCGCCAGGCCGCACCGTCTCGATGGTGCTCTCGGCGAGATTCTGAACGAGGTGACGAAGCCGGCGCGATGCTGATCTGTGTTCCAGAGGTCCTGAGCCAGGCCGATGTGGCGGATTTCCGCCGCATCATGGATGGCTGCGCGTGGGAGGACGGCCGCTCCACGGCGGGTGCCGCATCGGCGCTGGTCAAACGCAACGAGCAACTGCCGCCCGACAGCGAGGTCGCGCGGCAGCTCGGCAATCGCATCCTGTCGGCGCTGACGGCCAGTCCCCGGTTCATCTCGGCGGCGATCCCGCTAAAGATCTTTCCGCCGCTGTTCAACCGCTATGCCGCCACCGACGGGCACCATTTCGGGCTGCACGTCGACAACGCGGTGAGGGGGGACCGGCTGACGGGCCTGCGGATCCGGACCGACCTGTCGGTCACGTTGTTTTTATCGGAGCCCGACGAATATGACGGCGGCGAGCTTGTCATCGAGGACCAATACGGCTCCCATGAAATCAAGCTGCCGGCCGGCGATCTCGTGCTTTATCCTGCGTCCAGTCTGCATCTGGTCACCCCGGTCACCCGGGGCATGCGGGTTGCGTCTTTTTTCTGGCTGCAGAGCATGGTACGGGATGTTCACGCCCGCAGCCTGATCTTCGATCTCGATACGGCGATTCAGTCCCTGGTGGAGCGGCTAGGGCGCGATGACCCTGAAACGGTCAAATTGACCGGTATCTATCACAATCTGATCCGACACTGGGCCGAAGTATGAACACCTCTTCTTTACGTTCTTTGCGCGCGTTATTTGCAGTGATCGGGCTGGCGATGCTGTCGCTGGCCGCGCCGTCGTCGGCGCAGCAGCAGATCGCGCCCGCGGTGCAGCAATCGCCGGCGGCGTCACCGCAAGCCGCAGCTCCGGTCCAGGCGCCTGCGGCGATCGTGCCGCCTACGGCTTCCCCCGCCGTTGCCGCCGCGGCGCCGGCCGAGGGCGAGAGCAGGCTCTTGAAGCCGGCCGCCGGCATGCGCGAATTGTCGCCGTGGTCGATGTTCATGTCGGCCGACATCATCGTCAAGGCGGTGATGATCGGTCTTGCCTTCGCCTCGCTCGTGACCTGGACCATCTTCATCGCCAAGATGATCGAGCTCACCGTCATTCAGCGTGGCCTGCGCGGCGCGCTCGCCAAGATCAGCGACGCCCGCTCGCTGGCGGAAGCGCAATTCGCGCTCGGCGCCAAGGGCAGCGTGCTGTCGTCTCTGCTATCAGCCGCGATGCGCGAAGCGCGGATGTCGGCGGGAATTTCCAGCGATGGCGGCATCAAGGAACGCGCGGCCTCGAACTTTGCCGAGATCGTGCGCGCCGAGGCGCGGCGGATCCGGCTCGGCATGGGCCTGCTCGCAACCATCGGTGCGACATCGCCCTTTGTCGGACTGTTCGGCACGGTCTGGGGCATCATGAACAGCTTCATCGGCATCTCGAAGTCGCAGACCACCAATCTCGCGGTCGTCGCCCCCGGCATCGCCGAAGCGCTGCTGGCAACCGCGATCGGCCTCGTTGCCGCGATCCCGGCCGTCATCATCTACAATCATTTCACGCGCGTGACCAAAGGCTACCTCGAACTGGTCAATCGGGCGTCGGGCGCCGCGGGGCGGCTATTGTCGCGCGACCTCGACCGCACCCATGTCAGCGGTTCCCGCGCGGCGGCGGAGTAAGAGATGGCGGTCTCGCTCACGGACAACGACCTCGACGACGACAGCGATTTTTCGGAATCGCATGAGATCAACGTCACGCCGTTCATCGACGTGATGCTGGTGCTGCTGATCATCTTCATGGT
>Ga0137415_10007619_pt1 | contig 10731 bp, 8 predicted proteins | sample CZODoug3_1_1_16f_FD_183082 | JGI IMG/M metagenome (GOLD analysis project Ga0137415, IMG submission 183082) | Vadose zone soil fungal communities from Angelo Coast Range Reserve, California, USA - CZODoug3_1_1_16fungal (Hybrid Assembly) | ecosystem: Environmental > Terrestrial > Soil > Vadose...
CCGATGTCGATCATGCGGATCTCGATCCGACGCTCGCGCAGGGCCTTCACGAGGGCGACCACGCGCGCCACCGCGTCGGCGACCGGTGTCGCCTTCGTGAGCTGGGAGCCGATGTGCATGTCGGCGCCGATGACCTCGAGGCCCGCCAGCTTCGCGGCCTCTTCGTACGCCTCGAGCGCCTCGTCGTGCGGGATGCCGAACTTGGAAGTCTTCAGGCCCGTCGCGATGTAGGGATGCGTCTGGGGATCGACGTCCGGGTTCACGCGGAGCGCGACCGGGGCGCGGATGCCCATCTCGCGCGCGACTTCGTCGAGCACCCGCAGCTCGCTCCGGGACTCCACGTTGAACATCAGGATGTCCGCCTTCAGCGCCTCCCGCATCTCGTCGCGGCTCTTGCCCACGCCCGAGAAGATGATCTTCTTGGGCGGCACACCGGCCCGCAGCGCGCGGTAGAGCTCCCCGCCGGAGACGATGTCGGCGCCCGCGCCGGCCTTGGCCAGTACCGAGAGGACACCGAGGTTGGAGTTGGCCTTGACCGAGTAGCAGACGACGTGAGGCACGTCGTGGAACGCGCGCGCGTACCCGGCGAGACTCTCCAGCAGCGCCGCCTTCGAGTAGACGTAGGCCGGCGTGCCGGCGACAGCCGCCAGCGCGCGCAGCGATACGTCCTCGCAGCAGAGCTCGGAGTCTCGATACTGGAACGGGCCCATGTCTTCGTTGTTCGTAACATCCGAGGCAGGTGAAGTCAAGGCAGGGAGACCCTCACCTCGGGCGAAGCAGGGTCACAGTTCGTTGTGCAACCGCGCAGGATTCCTGACTTCCTCTGCGCGCTGTTGATGACTGATCGTAGCAGCGCGTAGCAGCAGGAGTCAAGCTGTCGGGGCGTAGCTTCGTGGGACAATTCCTGCCGATGTACGAACGCGAAGACGGCCCGTTTGTCCCCAGCTTAAGAGCAGTGGCGACACGTCGGCTGCCTTGTCCAACAAAGCGGCTGAGATCGAACAGTGGATGAACGTGCAGCACGAGTTGGCTACGGCGGTGATGTGGATTCTCCCGATGCCAGAGGCGACCTTCACGACCCCAATCCACACCTCTAGGCGTGCTTCGGACTCAAGCAACCACCCCTGTTATCACAGCAGTTTGTCTCACTGAGGAAGCCACCAATTATTTCTTCCTTTATTTCTTCCTTGTCTGGCCAACACTCCCTCTGGCATACACAGGGAATGAGGGCCTGTTCGCTTGGTCCGCGAGGCCGCGCGCCAGCCGACAGCTCGCCCGCGCGGTTGAGCCTGTCCGCCTTCCGTGTCTCTGGTCGTGGAGTTTTCTGACCGCTCCAGCTTCCCACTGCACTGCGCCGAGCGCCCGGCGTCGTCTCCGCCGGAGGCGATCATGGCCGACTTGCTCTTCATCGTGTCGCGCACCGAGCCGAAACAATACCTGTATCTCAAGCATGTACTCGCGGCCGAGAGTATGGAGGTGGTTCTCGACCGTCGCACAAGCGAACGGCGCCGGAGCCTGAGGCCGCCGCCGGTCGAAAAACGCCACGTCAACCGGCGCCAGCGCGACGTCACGAGGGAACTGCAGTCATCGGGCTGGGCCTTGGTGAGACGCCCGGTGACGTACAGCCGATAACGTCCCCACAGTCCCGCGATGTTGCCCCGCACGATCTCGATTCCCCTCAACGAGCGAGCCTGTGCGCTGGCGCTCGGCGCCTACCGGGCGGATTCGTCGTCGCTAGGGCCGGAGTCGCGTGCAGCGATTGAGCGTGCCCCCAAGAGCGGTCTCGGCATCGCGGTGCGTGACGTGACCTGTACTGCCAATGAAGCCCGCGACATGCTCGACTACTTCCGCAACGGAGCCGCCGCCCTCACCACGGTCGGTCATAGCGATGCGTCGGCCTACGTCTATGCATACGACAACGTCTTTCATGCGCTCCGGGTCGCCGGGGTCATTCGGTAGCAGAGCGCAAAGCCAGTCCCCCTCGCCCCAAGCGGGATTGAAGCGAGGGAGGTTGCTCGCGGTTACTACGGTACGGTGACCCTCACCTCGTTCGAGCGCCGGCTCTCGTTCGGTCGCGCGGCGCGGTCTTGCGCCGTGACCGTGTACCGATAGACGCCCCGGGTCACGGCGCGGTCGACGAACGTCGTGGCCGGCGCCGTCGTCGAGCCGATCCGCTCGAACCCGCCGGCTTCCGGGGCACGATAGACGATGTAGCCGGCCACATCGGTCTCCGGGCTCGGGCTCCAGGACAAACGTATCGCTCCCTCGGAAGCGATCGCGACGAGATTCGCTGGAGGCGAGGGGGGTGTTACGTCCCGCGGCGTCGCCGCGACCCGCGCCGAGGGACGGCCGTAGACGGTCGTTCCCGCAACGACCCGCACCGCGCGAACGGCATAGTAGTAGACACGCTCGTTCTCGAGGTTCGAGTCGGTCAGCGTGCGCTCCGAAATGGGCGCCGGCGTCACCGGCGACAGCTCGCCATCGGTCGACGGCGCGCGCAGGACCTCGTAGCGGAGGGCCTCGGTCACCGGGCTCCCGTCGAGCAGTCGCGACGGGCCGCTCCAGTGGAGCCGCACGGCGCCCTCGCGCGGCTCGGCGACGACGGTGTCGGGCTCCGCGGGGGCTGCGGCGTACGTCACCGAGACCCGATGTGACAGCGGACCGATGCGTCCTTGCCGGTCGCCGGTGACGACCACGTAGGTGTAGCGCCGTCCGTACACGAGCCCCCGGCGATCGGTCAGCACCAGCCGCGGGCCGCGCCTGACCGCAGGCTCGGGCTCGGCCCCGCGGATCGCGGCGATCTCCTCGTAGCCGGCGATGCGTCCGTCGACGAGCATCGCCGAGCGGGGCTCGCCGGCGCCGCTGTCCTCGGCGCGGAAGATCCGCATCAGCATGAAGTCGCGCAGGCGCGTGTTGTCGGCGCGGCGCGTCGGCGGCGTCCACGAGAGCGTGATCGCCGCCTCCCCGACGGCGGCCGTGAGATCGGCGACCGCCTGGGGCGCCCGCTGCTCCGGAGCGACCGGCGGCGCCTTCTTGCCGCACGCGGCGATGGCGAGGGCGCTGAGCGCGAGGCTCGCGGCAAGGCGCCGCCCGCGCCCGGTCATGCGCGCGCGATCAGCGTGCGGGCGAGGGCGAGCGAGCGGCGTACCGCGTCGGGCGCCGTCCCGCCGGTGACGGCGCGGGCGCGCAGCGAGGCTTCGACAGTGACGGCGTCCTTCGCGTCGTCATCGTAGAGCGGCGAGAAGCGACGCAGCTCGACGAGGCTGAGACCCTCCAGCGACTTGCCCTCGGTTTCGCAGAACCGCACGATCCGCCCGACGACCACGTGCGCCTGGCGGAAGGGCGTGCCCTTGCGGACGAGATAGTCGGCCAGATCGGTCGCGGTCGCGAAGTTCTCGGCGGCGGCCCGGCGCATCCGATCCGTCCGGAAGGCGAGCGAGGCGAGCATCGGCGGCACGACCGACAGGATCGCGTCGAGCGTGTCGACCGAGTCGAAGAACGGTTCCTTGTCTTCCTGCATGTCCGAGTTGTACGCGAGCGGCAATCCCTTCATCGTCGTCAGCACCGCCACGAGATTGCCGTAGAGCCGGCCGCTCTTGCCGCGGACCAGCTCGGCGACGTCGGGGTTCTTCTTCTGCGGCATGATCGACGAGCCGGTCGCGAAGGCGTCGGAAAACTCCACGAAGCCGAACTCCGCGGTGGCCCAGAGCGTGAGGTCGGCGGCGAGCCGCGACAGGTGCATCCCGGTGATGGCCGCCGCCGACAGGAACTCGAGCAGCGTGTCGCGGTCGCTCACCGAGTCGAGGCTGTTCGGCGAGACCCCGGCGAACCCGAGGTCCTTCGCGAGCGCCTCCAGGTCGATCGGGAACGCCGTTCCGGCGAGCGCCGCGGCGCCCAGCGGCATCGTGGTGGCGCGCGCCCCGCAGTCGCCGAACCGCTCACGATCGCGCTGCAGCATGAAGACGTACGCGAGGAGATGGTGGCCGAGGACGACGGGCTGGGCCCGCTGCAGATGCGTGTAGCCCGGCAGCGGTGCCTCGAGCGTCTCGGCGGCGCGCGCGACGAGCGTCTCCTGGACGCGGCGCAGCCCGGCCCGGACGCGCGCGATCACCTCACGGAGATAGAGACGCTCGTCGACCGCGATCTGATCGTTGCGCGAGCGTCCGGTGTGCAGCTTGCCGCCGACCTCGCCGATCAATTCTTGTAATCGCCGCTCGACGTTGGTGTGGATGTCCTCGAGCTCGGCGCGATACGGAAATGTTCCGGCCTCGAGCTCGTCGCGGACCGCCGCCAGCCCCTTCACGATCGCGTCGCGCTCGGCGGCGGACAGGAGGCCGGCTCGAGCGAGCGCCTTGGCCCACGCGACGCTGCCCGACACGTCATGCGGCCAGAGCCGCCGGTCGAAGGCCAGCGAGCCGGTGAAGCGCTCGGCGGCCGGATCGGCGCCCTGGGTGAACCGTCCACCCCAGAGCTTCTCTGACTTCGCCGAGCCGCGCCGAGGAGCCGCGCGCTTGCGGGACCGCGACTTCACGGCAGGAGCGCCGCGATGTCGTCCATGATCCGACGAGTCACGCGGATACGGGCGCTCCGCCCCGCGCTGGACCGGTCGCCCGAGAAGCAGCGCGCCGGTCCGAACCTGACGCCGAGCGGGACTCGGCGCGGGATGTAGCCGCGGCGTCCCGCCAGCGCCTCGTACGTGCCGCGAATGCCGGCGGGGACCACCGGCACTCCCGAGCGGAGCGCGAGCAGCGCCACGCCGGGCAGACCGGGCTCCAGCCGGCCGCGGAGGCTGAAGGGACCTTCCGGGAAGATGCCGACCAGCCGACCCTCGTGGAGGTTTTGCAGCGCGCGGCGCAGCGCGCTCACGTCGGCCCGGGCCAGGTCGATCGGTATCGAGCCGATGTTCCGGTGGAACACCGGGTGCAACGGCGTCGCGCGCCAGACACGCGGCATCACGAGGAACGAGATCGGCTCCGGCACCGTCACGCCGAGGACGACGCCGTCCAGATAGTTGTGGTGGTTCGCGGCGATGAGGTACGGGCCGCTCGACGGAAGATGCTCGAGCCCGTCGACGCGAAGATCGAACCAGCGGGTGAGCGCCTGCCGAAGCGGCCCGCGGAGCACGCGATACAGGAACGGCACCGGCGATGCCTCGCGGGCGAGGCGCCCGGTTGCGGTGAGCGTGGTGGGGCCGGCCATGTCGCGCGTTTTATAGCACGGTTCACCGAGCGCGGGCGAGCCGGTACCGGGCGACCGCCGCGTTGTGCTCTGCGATCGTCGCCGAGAAGTGGTGGTGCGTGTCGTCCATCGCGACGAAGTAGAGGTACTTCACCGGCGCCGGGTCCAGCGCCGCCTCGATCGCTGCGAGCCCCGGGCTCGCGATCGGGCCCGGCGGCAGCCCCGGGTTGCGGTACGTGTTGTACGGATGCTCGATCCGAAGGTCGGCGCGCGTGAGCGCGCGCCGCTCCTTGCCGGTCGCGTACTGCACGGTGGGATCGGCCTGCAGCGGCATCTTGAGCTTGAGCCGGTTCCAGAACACCCCGGAGATCGTCCGCATCTCGTCACGCTCCACCGCCTCACGCTCGATGATCGAGGCGAGCGTGAGCAGCTGGTGCACGCTGAGCCCGCGCGCGGCGGCGCGCGCCGTGATGTCAGCGCCCAACTTCGCGCGCAGGCGCTGCACCATTCGCCCCAGGATCTCCTTGGCGGTCATGCCCCGCACGAACTGGTAGGTGTCGGGGAAGAGGGAACCCTCGAGGCTCGGCGCCTCGATTCCCAACGTCGAGAGGAAGGCCGGATCTGTCGCGAGGTGCTGGATGGCGGCCCCGGACGCCAGCCGCTCGCCCTCGAGCGCGCGCGCGAGCTCGGACAGCGTCGCTCCCTCCGGGTGGAGGATGACGTGCTGTTTGACCCGTCCGGCTTCCAGCTGGCTCAGGACCCCCAGGGTCGAGGCGCCGCGCTCGAGCTCGTATTCGCCGGCCTTCAGATGCCGCGCCGTACCCCGGAAGGTGGCCAGGAGGACGAAGCCCGTGCGACTTCGGATCCCGCCCGCCTGGTGCAGGCGCCCGGCGATGCTCAAGATCCCGTCGTGAGCGGGGATCTCCGCGACCACCGTTCCGCTCTCGAGCGCGGCGGTGGGAGTCAGGACCTCGCGCCCCACGAGGACGACGAGACCGGCCCCGAGGAGCATGAGGAGGGCGATGGCGGCGCGCAACCCCATGATTTCCCAGTGTAACATCCGAGCTCTGGTATACTGTGATGCCTTGGTGGCCGAATTACCCCGTTCACACTGGCTCACTTCCAGGGGGTCCCATGCTTGATCTGCAACTACCCGCCCGTCATGACTGGACTGTCCAGGACAAGGTCTACGGCAAGCTGTCCGTCGAGCCCTTCGAGGCCGGCTTCGCCCTGACCGTCGCCATCGCCTATCGCCGGGCGCTGCTGTCGGCGATCCACGGCGCCGCGCCGACCTGGGTCAAGATCGAGAACGTCCTGCACGAGTTCTCGCATCTGCCCGGCGTGATGGAAGACACGCTCGACATCATGATGAATCTCCGCAAGGTCGTGTTCACGCTCCACGTGAACCGGCCCAAGATCTTGCGCCTGCGCGCCCAGGGCGGCAGCGTGGTCAAGGCCAGCGATTTCGAGACCGACGCGGACATCGAGGTGCTCACGCCCGATATCGTGCTGGCGACCCTCGACAAGGACGGCGTTCTCGAGATGGAGGTCTGCGTCGAGCGTGGCCGCGGCTACGTGTCGGCCGAAAAGCGCGAGCCGGAGGCGTTGCCGATCAACGCGATCCTGCTCGACGCCGACTTCTCGCCGGTCAAGCGCGTGAACTTCCACGTCGAGCCCATCGCGGAAGGACGCGAGCGGCTGCTGCTCGAGGTGTGGACCGACGGCAGTGTCAGCCCGGCCACCGCGGTCGGCGAGGCCTCGCGCATCCTCGAGGACCACTTCGAGCTCCTGATGAATTTCCCGGTGACGTCGCCGCAGGAAGAGGCCGCCGAGCGCGACGAGGCGCGCCCGCGCACCGAGCTCAACGAGAACCTCTTCCGCAACGTCGACGAGCTGGAGCTGTCGGTCCGCGCCTCGAACTGCCTCAAGACCGCGAACATCCGGACGATCGCCGATCTCGTGCAGAAGTCTGAGGCCGAGCTCCTGAAGACCAAGAACTTCGGCAAGAAGTCGCTGAACGAGATCAAGACCATCCTGGGCGAGATGAGCCTGTCGCTCGGCATGCGCCTGGACCCAGAAGAACTGGAACGACTGCGCTCCCAGTACGAACGCGCCTACGAAGCCTAGCGGGCTGTCACCGGCTGGCTAGCGGGAGAGTCGGGCTTTGATGCGGTCGACCGCTTCCTCGGTGGAGGCGCGGCCGCCGAAGGCCGTCAGGCGGAAGTAGCCCTCGCCGCTCGGTCCGAAGCCCGCACCGGGCGTCCCGACCACGTGGGCCTCGTTCAGGAGCTTGTCGAAGAACTCCCACGAGGATAGTCGGCCCGGCGTCTTCACCCAGATGTACGGCGCGTTCCGTGCGCCGTAGACCGTGAGCCCGGCCGCCTCGAGCCCTTCGCGGATGATGCGCGCGTTCTCCATGTAGTAGTCCACGAGCGCCGTCACCTGCTTCCGCCCCTCGCTCGTGTACGTCGCGGCGGCGGCGCGCTGGATCACGTACGCGACCCCGTTGAACTTGGTGGACTGGCGCCGGACCCAGAGCGCGTTGAGGCTCACGGCCTCGCCGGTCGCCGAGCGGCCCTGCAGCTCCTTCGGCACCACCGTGTAGGCGCAGCGCGTGCCCGTGAAGCCGGCGGTCTTCGAGAACGAGCGGAACTCGATCGCGACCTCGCGCGCGCCCTCGATCTCGTAGATCGAATGCGGGATCGCGGCATCGCGGATGTACGCCTCGTACGCCGCGTCATAGAGGATGACGGCGCCTCGGTCGCGCGCGAAGTCGACCCACGTCTTCAGCGCCGCCCGCGTCAGCACCGCGCCGGTCGGGTTGTTCGGGTAACACAGGAAGATCAGGTCCACCGGCCGGTCGGGGAGGCGCGGCTGGAAATTGTTCTCGGCCGTGCACGGCAAGTACACGATCCGGTCGTAGCGGCCGTTCGCGTCCGCGCTCCCGGCGCGCCCGCCCATCACGGTCACGTCGAGGTACGCGGGGTAGACCGGATCGCTGAGCGCGACGACGCAGTCGGGCCCGAAGATCTCCTGGATGTTGCCGGTGTCGCTCTTGGCGCCATCGCTGACGACGATCTCGTCGGGCGAGAGCTTGATCCCCCGCTCGCCGTAGTCGTGACGGACGATCGCGTCGACGAGGAAATCCCAGCCCGTCTCGGGGGGATAGCCGCGGAACGTCTCGGGCTTCGCCATCTCGTCGACGGCCTCGTGCATCGCGCGGATCACCGCGTCGGGCAGCGGTCGGGTCACGTCGCCGATACCGAGGCGGATGAGCTTCGCGTCCGGATGCGCCGCCTGGAACTCGCGCGTGCGCCGGCCGGTCTCGCTGAAGAGATAGCTGGCGCGGAGCTTCAAGTAGTGGTCGTTGATTCGGGCCATGGCGCTCGATTCTAGCAGATCGCTTCGGGGTCGAGGCAGATGCGGTCGACCCGTCGTGTCGCCCAGCGAGTGACGGTCAGCGTCCCTCCGTCCGTCTCGAAGATGAGCGCGCCGTCGCGGTCGGTCCGATAGAGCTCGACGCCGGCGTCGCCGAGCCGCGCCATCACGCCGGCGTCCGGATGGCCGTAGGGGTTGCGCGACCCGACCGAGATCACGGCAAGCCTCGGGCCGACCGCGCGCAGGAACTCGGCGCTCGTGGACGAGCGCGAGCCGTGGTGAGCCACCTTGAGGACGGTCGAATCCAGACGGCTCCCCGAGGCCATCAGCTCGCGCTCGCGGGAAGCGCCGATGTCGGACGCGAGCATGAACGAGGCGAGCCCCATCTCGATTCGTAACACCAGCGCGGCCTCGTTCCGTCGTCCACCGGTCACCGCGGTCGGCGGAAGCGGCGCGACCTCCACGCGTCCGAACCGTCGCGGCACCAGTGGAAGGCTCGCCGAGGTCCATTCCTCGTCGATCGAGAAAAGGCGCCGAACCGATGCCGCACCGCCGGCGTGATCGCTATCGTCGTGCGTGACCGCCACCGCGGCGAGCCGAAGAATGCCTCGGTTCCAGAGAAAGGGCGCGACCACTCGCTCGCCGGCATCGAGCCGCATGGGCCCACCCGATCCGGCGTCCACGAGCAGGGCGCGTCCGTCGGGCATCTCGACCACGATCGCGTCGCCCTGACCGACGTCGAGGACCGTGAGGCGCAACCGCCCGTCGGCCGGGCGAACCAGCGGCCACACCCCGACGCCGACTGCGAGGGCGAGTAGCGAGATTCCCAGAAAGAGGACGCTCCGTTTCCGACCCCCGCACCAGGTGACAAGCAGCGCAAGCCCCGCCACGTAGCACGTGACGGCCACCCAGCCCGGCGCCGGCAGATGGACGACGGCGCCGGGCACCCGGGCGGCGAGCGCGACGATGCCACGCAGCATCAACAGGATTGGCCACAGCGCGTCGAACGCGACGCCGGCGAGCGTCTCGCTGAGGAACGACAGACCGACGGCGACGAGCCCCACCACCGTCGCGACCCCCGCGAGCGGAACGACGCCGAGGTTCGCCACCACGCCGATCGTCGAGAGCTGGTTGAAGTGGGTCAGCGTGATCGGCAAGACCGCCAGCTGCGCCGCGGCGCTCACCCCGAGCGCGCCGAGGAGCGCGCCGCGCGGCAACGGAGCGATGACGATGCCGAGGGTCGCGGCGAACGAGAGCTGGAAGCCGGGATCGAACAGATCACCGGGTCGAACGGCGAGGATCGCGAGGGCCGCCAGCGCGAGGCTGTTGGTCACCGACGCGTCGCGGTCCAGCAGCGTGGCGACCAGGACGAGCACGGCCATCACGACGGCGCGGAGTACCGAGGGCTCCGGCCCCACGACCAGCGCGAAGCCGATCACCACGACGATCGCCGTCGCGGCCGACGCGCGATGGGGAAGGCGCAGGAGTCGGCAGAGCGCCCAGACCGAAGCCGCCAGAATCCCCACGTTGAAGCCGGAGACGGCCAGGACGTGATACACGCCGGCCCGACGGAAGGCGTCGTCGACGTCGCGCGGGAGCTCGGTGCGGTCACCGAGCAGGAGTCCGGAGAGCAACGCCGCTGACGCGGGCGGCAGCGCGCGCCCGATGGCTGCGACCGACTCGCGCTTGACGCGCACCGACCAGGGCGGCGCGGGATCGTCCAGCGGCGTCACCGATTCGGCGCGTGTCGTGGCCACGACGTAGATTCCTTCACGCGCCAGGTGCGCGGCGTAGTCGTAGGTCCCGGGATTGTGGAAGCCCGTCGCCGGACGGAGCCGGAGCGGCGCCGCGATTCGCTGACCTTCGGTCAGCGGCGGCAGCACCCCGTAGGCCGTGAGCTGGACGAGACCCGAGCCCGGTTCGCCCTCGACCCGCTCGGTCTCGACCAGGAGGCGGGTGCGATCGAGCGCCCAGCGTTTTGGCTCGACGGCCAGCCGTCCCTCGACCTGGAGCGTTCGCGGCAGCCCGGCGTTCCGGATGTGGTCCGCGGCAAGCGGCGCCTCGCCGCCGCGAAGCGCGCCCAGCGCGATGACACCGAGTAGCAGGGCGCCCGCTGCCAGCGCCGCACGGCCGAGGGCCAGGAGCCCGAGGCAGGCGGCGACGGCAATGAGCCAT
>Ga0137415_10007621_pt1 | contig 10730 bp, 10 predicted proteins | sample CZODoug3_1_1_16f_FD_183082 | JGI IMG/M metagenome (GOLD analysis project Ga0137415, IMG submission 183082) | Vadose zone soil fungal communities from Angelo Coast Range Reserve, California, USA - CZODoug3_1_1_16fungal (Hybrid Assembly) | ecosystem: Environmental > Terrestrial > Soil > Vadose...
CATCGCACCATCGGATTCGCGGAACACGATGAATGGATAGGATCTGTCGGCGGCGATGTCTTCGGCATAGCGGCGCAGCCGCCGCCGGAAGCCCGAACGCGTAAGATCATCGGACGGCCAGATCGGCTCCCAGGGCGTCAGGTATTCCCGGCTATATTCGCGCAAATGCGCCCATTGCAGAAAATCGGACATCTGCGGCGCACGCAGCAGCAGGCCATGCCCGCGCGGCGCAAGCGCCGCCGGTCCGCTGGATGGCAAACGGAACAGAGCCATGTGTGATACTCCCCTGCGCCCAGACCCCGGCGCCGCAATGCGTACCCTATTGTCTGAGCATGATCTTCTCGGAAAACCGGTACCCACTTTTCCGGATCATGCTCTATTGTCTGAGCATGATCTCCGGGCAAACGCTTCGCGTTTGTCCCGAGGGAAAACCGGTACCCACCCTCGGGTCAAGCCCGAGGGCATGCTTTTCCGGATCATGCTCTAATGAAGCAGCGTCTTCGCCTTCGACCTGGTCAATCCTTCCGCAAAAGCCACCGCCGTGTCCAGACCCCTTCCGCTGCCAAGTGCGACCACCGCCGGACGGCTGCGCGACAATAGGCCCCGCGCGGCGTTCCGCGTCGATTCAACGCTCACAGCATCAATCCTGGTCACCAGCTCTTCCACCGTCAAAGGGCGCCCATAGGCCAGAACGTGCCGCGCCAGCTGTTCGGCGCGCGAACTGCAGCTTTCCAGCGCCATCAGCAGCCCCGCCTTCATCTGCGCCTTGGCGCGCGCGACCTCGGCTTCCGTCAATGTTTCGACGGCGTCGTTGATGACATCGACGATCACTTCCATCATTTCCGGCGCATCGCCGGGGTCAGTGCCGGTATAGAGCCCGAAAAACCCGGTGTCGCTGTAGGGCGCATGGAAGGTGTAGATCGAGTAGCACAGCCCGCGCTTCTCGCGCACCTCCTGGAACAGCCGCGACGACATCCCGCCGCCGAGCGTGTTGGTGAAGACCTGCAACGAGAACAGCGACACATCGGTCTGCGGCACCCCTTCCAGCGCCAGCGTCAGATGGGCCTGCTCGAGCTCGCGGTGCACCACGCGGGAGCCGCCCTTGCCGAACATCGCTGCTTGCGGCTTTGGTGCGGCCACGCCGCCGAAGCTCGCGAACCGCTCCGCCACTTCCTCGACCACCCGCTTGTGATCGATCGCGCCGGCAGCCGCCACCACCATGTCCGGACCGCGATAATGCGTCGAGAGGTAGCCGCGCAGCGTATCGCGGCTAAAACCCTTCAAGGTCTTGGCCGTGCCCAGCAACGATCGTCCCATCGGCTGATCCGGGTAACAGAGCTCGTTGAGATGCTCGAACACCACGTCGTCGGGCGTATCCTGCGCCGCACCGATCTCCTGCACGATCACGCTCTTCTCGCGCTCCAGCTCGTCCGGCACGAAAGACGGATTGGCGAGAATGTCGGCGAGCACGTCGAGCGCCAGCGGCACGTCGGCCTTCATCACCCGGGCATAATAGGCCGTGGTTTCGGTTGACGTGCCGGCGTTGAGATCGCCGCCGACCGCCTCGATTTCCTCGACGATCTCGCGCGATGAGCGCCGCGTGGTGCCCTTGAACGCCATGTGTTCGAGCAGATGCGAGATGCCATGCTCGTTCGGCTTTTCGTCGCGGCCGCCGACTCCGGCCCACACCCCGAGCGCCGCGGTTTCGAGATGCGGCATGCTATCGGTGATCACGGTGAGGCCGGAGGGAAGTTTGGTGACATCGACGCTCATCCGGCAACTCCTTGCTTCGCGGCGCGGCTGACCGACAGCACGAACCGTTCGACTTCAACCTGATCGTTCTTCACGACTTTGATGTGCTCGGGCTTGGTCATCAGGCCCTCGAGCCAGGGCGGCAGCTCCGGACGCACGCCGCAGGCAGCCTCCACCGCATCGGGAAATTTCGCGGCATGGGCGGTCGACAGCACGATATTCGGAATTTTCGAATCCGAGGTGTCGCGGTCGGCCACCGCCAGCGCCACCGCGGTATGCGGGTCAACGAGATCGCCGGCCTCGCGCCAGGCGGCGCGGATCGCCGCACTGGTTTCGGTCTCGTCGGCACGCCCGGCATCAAATTCCTCGCGGATCGCCGCCAATGTCGCGTCGGGTAGTACGAAGCGTCCGGACTGTTTCAGCGACGCCATCAACCTGCGCACGCTGGCCGCATCGCGGCCGCTCGCCTCGAACAGCAGCCGCTCGAAATTCGACGAGATCTGAATGTCCATCGACGGCGACGCGGTCGCGTGAACCTCGCGCACTTCGTAAATGCCGGTCTTGAGCGTACGCGGCAGGATATCGTTGACGTTGGCGGCGATCCGCAGCCAACGGATCGGCAAGCCCATTCGCTTGGCGACGTAGCCCGCGAAGATGTCGCCGAAATTTCCCGTCGGCACGGTGAAATCCACCGTCCGCGCCGGCGAGCCGAGTGCGACCGCGGACGTGAAATAATACACCACCTGGGCAACAATCCGCGCCCAGTTGATGGAATTGACGCCCGACAGCGCGACCGCATCGCGAAAGTTGTGGTGATTGAACAACCCCTTCACGATCGCCTGGCAATCGTCGAAGGTGCCTTCGATCGCGAGCGCGTGAACGTTGCTGGCGCCCGTCGTCGTCATCATCCGCCGCTGCACGTCGGAGATTCGGCCGTGCGGGAACAGCACGATCAGATCGACATTGTCGGCACGCGCGAACGCATCGACCGCGGCGCCGCCGGTATCGCCCGAGGTCGCGACCACGATGGTGGTGCGCTGCGCGCGCTTGGCCAGCACATGATCCATCAGCCGCGAGATCAGCTGCATCGCCACGTCCTTGAACGCCAGCGTCGGGCCGTGAAACAGTTCCAGCGCGAATTGATTGGGGCTCATCTGATTGAGCGGCACCACCGCCGGATGGCGGAAGGTGGCATAGGCCTCGTTGGCCATGCGGCCGAGATCGGCGTCGGAAATCTCGGCCCCGACAAACGGGCGGATCACATCGACCGCGACTTCCCAATAGGGCCGGCCGAAGAATCCGGCGATGACCTCGGACGAGAGCTGCGGCCACGCTTCGGGCACGTAGAGGCCGCCGTCGCGGGCAAGCCCGGTCAGCATCACGTCGCAGAAACCTAAGGCCGGGGCCTCCCCCCGCGTCGAGATATACCGCGTCAAACCGCCCTCCAAAGGCATGGGCGCCCGCCAAGCCTTTGATATTGAAAGATTATCCAACTTTGCCGATGACAAAGCCGCGCGGCACCATAAAGCGTTTTGGGGTGAAGTGGAAATCGGTTCTTTTTCCTCCTGGGTGTCCCCATGAGCGCGATCTGTCTGCCCCCCATTTCTCGGACAGCCCTCGGCTTCAACCCGCGGATCAGAACGGATTGACGTAATTCAGGATGGCCAATTGCCGCAGCAGGACTTTCCGAATGATGTGCGTGGCCTTGACGGCCTCGGTAAAGATCGCAGCCGTACCGGCACTGCCGGCCGGCAATCGCTTCGAGACATCCTCGTCGTCGAGCTTCACGCGGACCACGAACGGCATCGACTGGACGCCCTTTGGCGTCACTGCAAGTCCGGAGGTCTGAGTTTGACCCGTCGAGATGGCTTGAAGCACGCTCTCGACCTTGCCGGTGTAAATGACGCCCGGCCGGAGCTTGAAGGTCAGCTCGACGGGCTGACCCGGCGCGACGTACCGGGCATCGTTCTGCGAGATTTCCACGCCGATGAGGGTGTCGGACGTGTCGATGAAGGCCATGACGGGAGAGAGCGGCAAATTGGCCACGCGCGCTCCCTTCCGCAAGGCGACGTTGGTCACGTAGCCATCGGCCGGCGCCCGCACCACCGTCTTGTCCAGATTCCATTTGGCGCCCTCAAGCTGCGCCTTGAGCTGATCGGCTTCGGATTGCCGCTGCTGCACGTCGAAAGCGCGGCCCGAATCGCGCTCGAACAATTGTGTCATCTGTGCAAGGCGCAAATCGGAAAGCTTCAATTGCGCCTCGATCGCCTTGACCTGTGCTTCGTAGGGCACGGAGTCGATGCGGAACAGGACGTCTCCTTCCTTAAGCGCCGCGTTCGCCTCGACAGGAACGTCGATCACCTCTCCGGCCACGCTCGGAACGATCGCTACCGAATTTCGCACCACCAGCGCGTCGCCTTGCGGGGCGCCCCATCCCATCGGAATGAACAGCCCGAAATTCAGAAGCAACAGGACGATGAACGGCGACGCCTTCCAGAACAGGTTGAAGGCAACGATGCCGAGCCGCACCAGCGCGAACAGCAGCACCAGATAGACGCTCATGATCGCGATCATCATGGCTGCGGCTCCGTCTTGTGCGGTGCGGGCACGTCGACGTAAGCCCAGATCAGCGCGACCGGCCAAAGCGCAAAACCGCAGATCAGCGTGACCCAGCCGGCCACGGTCACGGCTTGCGCCCAAGGGTGACCGCGGGTTTTGGCGATGTGCCCGGGCAGCCAGCCGGCGATGCAGAACACCCCGATCGCGCTCGCGATCAGGATGAGCAGGACAATCCAGGCGAAGATGTCGAGACCGGACATGGTCGCCACCTCATGTCACGGACTGTGGCTCCGGGAATTTCCATTTGCCATTCAGGATTTCGTCGCGCGGGCGGTAGAGCCGCACGGTGTAATTCCAGCCCTTCACGATCGGCAGACAGTTCGGCACCTTGCCGTCGCATCCGCCGAACTGGATCGCGATCGCGCCGTCGCCGCTCTTTTGGGCGGTGAGGTTATTGAGTGTGTAGGCGTTATGCGGGTTCTTCTCGTAGTAGCCCGCGGCGTTGTAGACACTGACAGACCAGAAGGCGTCGACGGGTACGTCCTTGACGTTCAGCTTGTAGACCGTGTTGCCTTCGTTATTGGCGGGCGTGATGTTGAGATAGGTCGCCTCCTTGTCGGGATTGCCGCCCCACGCGGCGGCCGTTGCGACCAGGTGTCGTACCGGGTCGACCTGGTCTTTGGTGCCGAACGACTTTTTGAAGTCGGGCATCGTCGAGCCGAGCACCAGCAACGCGTCGCGAACCTTCTTCTGGCTTGCAGCGTCCCAGTTCGGCAGCTCGAATTTAGCGGCGCCCTTCTGGCTCACGCTGATCGCGTCCTGCAGCGCGTGAACCTGCTCGACATCCTTCGGGTCCGCCGGATTCACCAGCGTGCGGATGGCAACGACCATATAGCGCGTGCCGACCTGCTCTTTTGTGAAGGTGTGCGGGCCCGCACCGTAGAACACGGCGGGTGCATAGTGGTCCTCATTGATGACCAGCAACGACATGAAGCGCTTGCCCGCGTCGGGCAGGGTGACCGTTACCGGCCCGGCATCAAGGTCAAACACGGCCGAAGAATAAAGTGTGTCGCGGTTGAGGCGAATGACGGTTTGGTTGTCGATCGACGCTGGTTCACGGCGGTGAACAAGCTTTCCGAAGCCACCGTCCTTGACAATGTTGCTCATATACAGATCGGATTCGGCGCGAATGAAGTTATCGACCGTGACGGGAACGATGTTGCCCGCCGAGAGTTGCGGAGCAGATTGCGTTTGCGCGAACATGGAAGTGCTTGCTATCGAAAGCACCAAGCCAGCGAAGATTTGCGTGCGGAAACTTTTCATGGAGCCGTTCTCCTCAATCACTGGGCCGAAATCTTCTCGATATCAGGCAGCTTCCACGTTTTGTCGAAAAGCGGTTTCTCTGGGCCGTAGAAACGGTAGAGGACTTCAAACTGCCCGTTGGCGCTCGTGGGAACCCAGTTCGATTCCCTGCCCGCCAGCGCCTTGAGTCCGAAGTAAACGTCAACGGAACCGTCGGTGTTCTTTTGAAGGCCAGTGTTCTGTGAAGAGCGGCTTGACCACTTTTGATCACGAATGAGAGCGTGTGTTGCCCGGTCGTAAACAGTGGCCGACCAATACTGCTTGACAGGTGCATTTGCCGGCACGGTCAAGCGGTACGAGCTGCCGCCGTCGAAGTCCTTGCCGTCCTTGTCCTTGATCGTCATGAGGTAGAACTGACCCGCACCCAGATGCTTTGCGCTGAAAAATCCCATCGAGTAGGCGCGACCCCGGGAGTCGATCGGGTACGAGTCGGGCTTTGCGAAGTGCGTTCCAAACGCCTCGATGAGATCAGGCGTCGCCGGTACCGCCCACCGGCTGGTTTCAAAGTAGGGCGGATGAAAAAGGTCATCATAGCGAGCCGCCAGCCATGCGTTCGCCTCACGGGCCGCTCCGTTAAGGATCATTTGCGTTTTGGGATCGGGCCTGAACGGCTTGCCTTTCTCGATGCCGATTGACTTGAGCTGATCGATCATCGCCTTGTCCCTTTCCAGCCACGGCTCGTACTGCACGAAGCGGTCGAGGGACTGGAAGAAGCGGAGGTCGTAAGGGATCGTGGAGTCGAACACGACGTCGATGGCATCGACAAAGACTGTCGGCGGCGGACTGGCTGCTTGCGAGAGAGGATAGACTTTGACCCGCTTGCCTTAGGCGACGGCCTTGGCAATGTCGGTCTCGCTGCCGCTTTTCAGAATGGAACGCAGCAAGGCGTAAGTTTGATAAGTGTCCGACGGCAGGGCGATGTAGCTATCAGGTACCTTCTCCGCGTAGCCCGGCGGCAGAATGAGGTACTTGCCGCCCTTACCTTTGTCGACCCCGGCAGGCCCGACGTCTTCCAGCGCCGCTTGCCAGCCGTCATCGATGCTCCCGGTGATCGAACCCTCATCAGCCGATGGAATTTCGAGCACGACGGGTCCCACCTCCTTCGTGTTGAGGAAGGGCATAAGGTAGATCGCGTCCGGGTTTGGCGTCAGCGTCTGGTTTTTCCAATCCGGCAGGCGCGACCAGTAGACAATCTGGTTGAAAGTGCCTTTGGTCTCGCGGACCATCGCCTGATACATCAGGTCGTAGTTGACCGCGGGCATGCCCCAAATAACGGCCTCGACCGCGCGTCGTTCGATAGCGCGGCGGGCGAGATCATCTGGAGAGAGGTTTTGTGCCTGCGCTGAAGTCATTGCGGATACCAACGCGAGTGCTGCAAAAGCGGTTCTCTTCATGGCTACCTCCGACGGCTCACCTATGTGGTAAGAAGCGCCGGCCGGCATCGCTGCCGGTCGGCGCAATCCTCCGCCTAGTTCGGGATCTTCGGGTCGACCGCCCGATGCATGTTCTCCATCAGCCCATCGACCGAGAAACTCGCCGGCTTCTGGCTCGGCGGGTACTCCTTGTAGGATTCGAGATACTGCGCGATCTGCGCCACCGCTCCGTATTGGACATAGGCGTGATCGATCAGCCAATCCCAGTAGGTGTTGGAAGTAATGTCGGCTCGCTCGAAGGGGTCGGAGTTCAAGTCGTAAAATTTAGTGAGACGAAGCTTTGTAAAAGGCTCGGCCCAAAGCAGCAGCGTTCCCGGCGCACGCTGCTCCTCAAACACGACCTTCCAGTTTGCGAAGCGCATCGCGACGAGATCGGCGTCATCGTTGAAGTAGATGAAATAAGGTCGCGCCGACTTTTCCTGCTGGCCGGTGAGATAGGGCAACTGGTTGTAGCCGTCGAGATGCACCTTGAAGGTCTTGCCGACCGCCTGATGGCCGGTCAGGAGTTTCTGCTTCACATCGGGGTCTCCCGCCGCGGCAACCAGGGTCGGGCACCAATCGAGAGCGCTGACAATCTCGTGCGAGATCTGACCCGGCTTGATGCGGCCCGGCCAACGGATCATGCAGGGCACGCGGAACGCGCCCTCCCAGTTGGTATTCTTCTCGCTGCGGAACCAGGTCATGGCCCCATCCGGCCATGAATTCATATGCGGGCCGTTGTCGGTTGCGTAGATCACGATGGTGTCGTTGGCGATTCCGAGGTCATCGAGCTTCTTGAGAAGCAAGCCAACATGATTGTCATGCTCAATCATGCCATCGGCGTATTCGGTACGCGCCGTCAGGCCGGGCTGGTCGCGGTGTTCGGCGCGGACGTGGGTTCGAAGGTGCATCCGCGTCGCATTGAACCAGCAGAAGAACGGCTTGTTGCCTTTGGACTGGCGATCGATGAAATCGATCGCAGCGGCCGACGTTTCGTCGTCAATCGTCTCCATCCGCTTCCTCGTCAGCGGACCGGTGTCCTCGATGGTTTGCTTACCCACCCGTCCAAAGCGCGGGTCCTCGGTAGCATCGTCCCGATCGCTGGCCTTGCACTTCATGACGCCGCGCGGACCCAGGTTCGCGCGAAACGCGGGATCGCGCGGGTAGTTGAAGTTCTCCGGTTCTTCCTCGGCGTTGAGGTGATAGAGATTGCCGAAGAATTCGTCGAAGCCATGTACGGTGGGCAAAAATTCGTTGCGGTCGCCGAGATGATTCTTGCCGAACTGGCCGGTGGCGTATCCTAGCGGCTTGAGAAGCTCCGCGATGGTCACATCGCGCGCCTGCAGCCCGACCTTGACGCCGGGAATTCCGACCTTGGTCAAGCCGGTTCGCAGGCCGGCCTGCCCGGTGATGAACGATGCGCGACCTGCCGTGCAGCTTTGCTCGGCATAATAGTCAAGAAACATCATGCCCTCGCGGCCGATACGATCGATGTTCGGCGTCTGGTACCCCATCAAGCCATGCGAATAAGCGCTGATGTTCGCCAGTCCGATGTCGTCGCCCCAGATAACGAGGATATTAGGTTTGCCCCCCGATGGAGCCGAAGACTGCTGCAGTTGCTGGGCTTGCGCGACCTGAGTACGATCGACGGCATTGATTGCGGTGGCCGCAGCGATCGAGGTGCCCGCGAGCAAAATGTTGCGGCGGCTTAGTGCGCTATGGTCCGATGACTTTGAGTGACTTGGGCCGTTCTCCTTGCTTTCTCCTGGCATTTTACGCTCCTGCTTCACCATGAAGACTGAAGATTATTTCACGATGGGATTCCTCCTCACGCAGCGGAATCCGAGGTGGCTTGCGGACGTATCGATCGCCTCCGCGTGCCGCGCCGCCGGCCGATAGCGGCGGCAATAGTTCGGCGCGCACAGATGCGACCCGCCCTTGATCACCTTGCGGGGGATCGGCACGTCGGGTTGGCGCGGGTCGTAGCTGCCCTCCTCGCCACCCCCGCGCGGGTTCTCGGGAATGCAGCACGCCTTCGGCGCATCGGCCTCATGCCTGGCTGCGTACCAGTCCGCCGTCCATTCCCAGACATTGCCGATCATGTCGTGCAGGCCATAGCCGTTGGCCGGGAAGGCCTTCACCGGCGAGGTGCGCTCGTAGCCATCCTGATTGAGATTCTGGAGTGGAAATTCGCCCTGCCAGGTGTTGGCCATCTGCGCACCGCCGGGCGTGAATTCGTTGCCCCAAGCGAACTCGGCACCATCGAGCCCGCCGCGCGCCGCGAATTCCCATTCGGCCTCGGTCAGCAAATCCTTGCCGGCCCACTGCGCATAGGCGAGCGCATCGGAAAAGCAAACGTGCACGACCGGGTGATTGTCATGCACGTTGATGCTGCTTCCGGGACCATAGGGGTGGCGCCAATCGGCACCTTTCATGAACTGCCACCATTGGCTCCAGTCGCGCAGGTTCGTCACGCTTGGCGGCGGCGAGAACACCAGCGAGCCGGCGTAAAGCATGTGCGGGAGCGCGCCGGGATAGTCTTTTGGATCGGGTGGAATCTCCGCAAAAGTCTTGTGACCGGTGGCTTTGACGAACGCCTTGAATTGCTGGTTCGTCACCGGCGTGCGGTCGATCCAGAAGCCGTCCACCGTCACGCGGTGGACCGGCGCTTCCTCGGGATAATGATCGTTGGAGCCCATGCGGAACGTGCCGCCGGGAATCCGGACCATGTCGCCGGTCCGGCGATCTTCCGACGGCCGATCATTCCGCTCGATGTCGGTCCGCAGCAACGTCATGGCGGTAACTCCAGACGTGCATCACTACGGACAGGCGTCCCAGAACCCCTGCGTCCGGCTCGCATCGGTGTAGTACCAGCACATGCCCGGAGCTGGCGCAGCTCCCGCCCATGCCGCTGCAGTTGCCGCTGTAACGAAACCAAGGGCAGCGCCGGCAGCGATCGCGCCGCCCGCCGGCCACCTGTACCAGCCGGGCCGTGCCCAGCGCACGCCGCCGCCGCGGTAGCCGGGACGCACCACGGCACCGCCGCGAACTACGGTCCGGCTCGCCACGCCGCCACGCGGGCCGACAACTGTGGTCCGGCGCACGGCGCCGCCACCTCGCACGCGGACCTCGACGACCGGGCTATCTTGCTTGAGTTGTTGCTGGAGCGAGCTGCCGGCTCCGGTAACGAGAGCGGACGCCGGCGAAGCCGTGATAACAAAACCGGCCAAACCAATTACGGCCGCGCAGGCCATGCTGCTGAAAGTCTTTGATGCGCAGCCGCGTTGACGAATGAGAGTCATCACTGTCGATTGCATTTCCTGCCCTTTCATGTTTTCCCGCCGCGTCATTGATGTGCGCGGCGAGGTATCGGTCAGCACCTCTTCCCTATTGATTGCGGTTCTTGGTCTCGACTTCGTAAATCAACCTTAGATTGCCGATAAATCCAAGCGGATTTTGGGCCGCTGCGATGCGCCAATTTCGCACACATCAGGGATCTTCGGTTTGAAAGGCGATGAAGAATGGGGAAGCACTCCTGACCTACACGATACTTGCGGATGCGCGCGGGCATGGCTGAATATTCTCGGTTGTTACCAATCTGCCACGGATTTTTGGCGCGGCCTGTGACTTACTATCTAAAGTGGT
>Ga0137415_10007624_pt1 | contig 10728 bp, 6 predicted proteins | sample CZODoug3_1_1_16f_FD_183082 | JGI IMG/M metagenome (GOLD analysis project Ga0137415, IMG submission 183082) | Vadose zone soil fungal communities from Angelo Coast Range Reserve, California, USA - CZODoug3_1_1_16fungal (Hybrid Assembly) | ecosystem: Environmental > Terrestrial > Soil > Vadose...
TTAGAACTTTTCTCAGCGATTTCGTGTCAAGCCTGACGCACCTCGAACCTTCTGTTGTCCTGAGCTTTCATGGATAATGAGTCGGCAAATCGCGATGCGACAAAAACTCGCCGAGTGGCTCAATCAATACGGAAACGCAGCGAGCGACGCTGGGAAACTCCGAGGCGCCGAGCGCCTTTACAAGCTGGCATCCACGCTTGCTCCGCAATGGAGCGTCCCTTGGTACAACCTTGGACTGCTCACAAAGAATACCGGACGCTGGGAGGATAGCCTGATATTCAACCAGCGCGCCTTGTCGTTGAACCCTGGAGACGAGGGCGCGTGTTGGAATCTAGGGATCGCGGCGACCGCTATGCACGATTGGCCAGAGGCACGCCGAGCGTGGAAACACTACGGGATCGACATTAGCGATGGCGTCGGCGAGGTCATGACACCACCTGTTTCTGCTTGCGTCCGCGTTAATCCCCGAGGGTCAGGCGAAGTCGTCTGGGGCGAGCGGCTGGACCCCGCGCGTCTTGTAATCCTAAACGTCCCTCTTCCAGAATCACAACACAGATTTCGTGACATCGTTTTGAACGATGGAGCAGCAAACGGAACCCGAGAGAAGGCCGGTGTCCAGGTGCCTGTGTTTGACGAATTGGGAATTTGGCGGGCCTCAGAGTATTCGACGTTACGAGTGACGCTTCGCATGCCCAACGACGAGGCGGAGCACCAGCTTGCACAGATTTGCGGTGCGTCCAGAATTGGTTTGGAGGATTGGTCTAGTATTCGGATCCTTTGCGATAAGTGCAGCCGAGGAAATCCTGGCCCTCACGATTGCAGAGCGAACGACCCCGAAGAAGGCACCAGACGTTTTGGTCTTGCTGCAGAGAATTACGAAGACGCAGTCAGCGTACTACATGACTGGATGGCTCTCAGCGAGGGTGCTCAATTCAAGGACCTGGAAACCGTGTTTGACGCACGAGTCCATTGAACTGTCCGGCTCAAGTTCTAATCGAACGAAAGGCTGCTCCTCCAAATCACTGAGCACAAAGGCTTAAAAGAAGTGGCGCGCCCAAGGGGACGATTTTAGAACTTTTCTTGGTGAATTTGTGGCCGCCACGGGGCAGTTTGATTTCCCTGTTGGTTTTTGACCTTTGCTCACAGCTAAACTGCACGTCAACATTTCCCTAAGATAGCGGAGACAAGGGATCGCCCCATTGTTGGAGGAGGTCTCTTCGAGCGGCACTGATGATCTCCCCGTAGTCCTTTGAGAATGGTTCAACGAGTGTGCTTTCCAGAGCGCCATGCACGCGCACCAACGCTAATCGCTGGGCGTCATCTTTGATTTCCAGTGCGGGTTGCCTATAGAAATCAAACAGAAGCTCAAAGAGGATGAGCGCTTCCGCTTTCCCAATAGTCAGAGTTACAGTCTCATTTGGCGCGATGTTGGTCATGGCCTGCGATCCGGTATCCCAGCCAGATTTGCGGGAGTCCTAAACACTGGCAAGGCTACTGCCGTAAGTCTCTGACTGTAAAGGACAAAAGAAGTGGCGCGCCTGGGGCGATTCGAACGCCGGCCTCTGGTTCCGGAGACCAGCGTCGGTAGAATATACTTTTGATTCGTCTAGCTCAGTTTTGCACGCTGGGTCTGCATTTTGCATGGTGTTCGGCGAGTTTCGGACCGTAATCGGACCCAACTTTTCTTCGGCGTTTGGCAAGGAGCTGGCATTTCGGAACGAATCTCCGGCGCGCAGATTCCCTTTTTCTCTTCATAGTATTTTCGTTCGCGGTGCGTCGTCTTACGGCGCAACTATCCAGCCTTGAATGCGGCCTTATGCCCCACTGGTATCAGATGGAAATAGCCGCTCGATCCCCAGGCGGACGGCATTCTCGCCGGTGTCGGCTAAAGTGGCGTCGCCGTTGCTTCAATGCGGGCGTAAAGTCCCTGCCCTTATAAGCCGAGGGTCGGGCACCCGCGCAGTTTGAATTGAATTGCGGGCAGAGGAGGGTTTCAATGCCGGAGGAGGGCGGCCCGCAGAGCGGTTGCTCGCGTAGAGGTCGAGTTCTTGGGCGCAGTGGCGGGAAAAGGGATAGCAAATGCTGCCATTGCACCGACTAAGCCCCCCAAGATGGCAAATTCGACATTTTGGTTCGTGTACGAGAGCACAACCCCAGCGACGTTGATTGGATGAAGAGAGCCCCCAGCCAAAGCCTCTTTGGTGGCCACATCAGACCGGAGGAGACCCGGAACTACGATCCCGGCGACGAACAAAGTGATTACCACTTCGATTAGCAGTTGAAGGAGAGAGAGAGCTTTTTGCCTTTTCATGGTTTTTCCTTTCGGCCTTAGGACGGCCTATTCAAAAGAGAATAATCAGTAGCGTCCACTTAGTAGGTGAATCACTGGAATGGAGCGAGGTAGATACCCTAGAGAGGCGTGCGGAAGTCTGGACGGATTGTTCTTAAGGCGGCGCCAGGATTACTTGGATGTGGCTGCTTTCAGGTCGCGAGGATAGGGACGGTGGGGATCGGGCCCACCACCACGTACTGCACTCACACTGCAGACACCACGCAGATAGGCCCTCAATTGAAAGACTATTTGATTCTAGAGGATTAAAGTGGCGTGCCCGGGGGGACTCGAACTCCCGACCTTCTGGTTCGTAGCCATGGAGTAAATATGCTAAATGCCTTATTTGCCGTCGCTTACGGACTGGAAACGCCATTCTTCCCTCAATTGGCTGCACCCAATCTTGCACCCAAAACCGAGTTATATCTTTAATGAGAGACCTATCCCAACTAATGCCGAGTGGCGCCTTTCTTAGACCGTGCCTTTCCTCGCAGGCATACTCCCAAGCGAGAGCCACTAGCATACTTCATGCGCTGCCTCAACGGATCTGGAGTCGGTCAAGTCAGCGAACGAACGGTGGTTGAGCACAACTTGTCCGAACTGTCGCGCCCCTTGCTTCGCATGCAATGATATTTGAACTTTGTCCTTCGTCTATGCGTACCGAATTCTAGAGGCCGGGCCCGTCTTAAGGGTTTGGCAGGTCAGGGTCTCCGCAACGAAGGGATCGCGAATCATGAACACATTTCTCCTCGACCTGAAATACGGTATCCGTTCTTTATGGCGTGACAAAGGTTTTGCCCTAACCGTTCTTCTCACCTTTTCCGTCTGCATCGCCGCCAACACCGCTCTCTTCGCCATCGTAAACTCCGTCATCTTGCGCCCTTTGCCGGTATCGGACGCGAATTCCATCTTGATCACCTCAAACGAATACCCGAAAGCCGGTGTCACCGGGACCAATAACAGCAGTTCCGGTGACTACTTCGACCGCCTTCGAGAAATGACGGTTTTTGAGAGCCAGGCCATCTTCCGCCAGCGCGATCAAACTGTGGAGCTGAACGGTTCACCTCAGCAGATTCGCGGGATGCTGGTCACACCCTCGTGGTTCGAGCTGCTGCGTGTTTCTCCCACTCTCGGCCGCGCTTTCACGCGAGAGGAAGGCGAAATCGGCGCCGATCAAGAGGTCATCCTCAGCCACGGGCTTTGGCGGCAGTTGTACGCCGGAGACAAATCGGCCCTTGGCCGAGAACTGCGCATCAGCGGCCGGCCCTTCAAAATCGTCGGCGTGATGGCTCCCGAATTTACTTTTATTGACCCGGACGTTCGCCTGTGGATGCCGCTCGCCTTCACTGCCGAACAGAAGACCGTTCATCACAGCAACAACTGGTATCACATCGGACGCTTGAAGCCGGGCGCGACCCTGCAGCAAGCTCAGACACAGGTCAACGCTTTGAACAGCGAGAATCTCGAGCGCTTCCCGGAGATCAAAGAAATCGTGATCAACGCCGGATTTCACACCGAGGTCAAACCCCTCCAGGAGATGCTGACCGCTGGCGTCAAAAGGACTCTATATCTCTTGTGGGGTGGCGCATTCCTCGTCCTTCTCATTGGCGGATTGAATATTGCGAACCTCGCGCTCGCTCGGCTCGCCCTTCGCCGCAAGGAACTGGCCACGCGCATCGCCCTGGGCGCAGGCCGCGCGCAGCTCATGCGCCAGTTGCTGCTCGAAAACTTGGGATTGGCTATGCTCGGAGGCATCGGCGGCATTGCTCTCGGTGCCGGCTTGTTGCGGACGCTGAACGCCATCGGCCTCGAACATTTTCCGCGCGCCGGCGAAGTTCACATGGACGGCACCGTCGTTGTCGTGTCTCTCACGCTTTCCCTCGCCGCTGGACTTTTTGTCGGACTCTTTCCCCTCGCCGGCATTTCGAATATCGGCATCAGCGACGCTCTTCATGAGGACAGCCGCACCGGCACCACCGGGAAAAAATCACGCAACGTCCGTCAGCTTCTCGTCGCCGCCCAGATTGGATTTGCCTTCGCCTTGCTCGTAGGAGCGGGCTTGCTGCTGGCCAGCTTTCGCCTGCTCTCGCAGGTCGATCCAGGGTTTAACCCCAACGGCGTGGTCAGCGCCTCCGTCGCCCTGCCGCGCTCCAGATACCCCAAGCCTGAAGTTTTGCGCAACTTCATGAACCGCGCGCTCCCCGCCGTCCGCGCCATCCCCGGAGTTTCTATCGCGGGGGCAACGGATGCCATTCCCCTCGGCAGCAATCACGATGACAGCGTAATTCTCGCCGAGGGCTATCAGATGAAGCCCGGGGAGTCCCTGATCTCTCCATTAAACATTTCTGTGACTCCCGGATATTTCGAAGCCCTAGGCATCCACATGGCTCGCGGCCGCAGCTTCGATGAGCGCGACAATGAGAATGCCCCGCGTGTGGTCATTGTGGACGAACGCTTGGCGCAGCATTTCTGGCCGGATCGCGATCCCGTCGGCCGCCGTATGTACATGCCTGGAGACGACAAAGATTTGCTGAAAATTGACGAGCACACCGTTTGGATAACCGTTGTCGGTGTCGCCCGCACTTTACGCTACGAAAATCTCGACGGTTCCGGCGCACCCGTTGGCGCCTACTATTTCCCCAATTCTCAGCAACCCGCCGGCGGTTTTACGTTTGCCCTCAAGACCGCTGCCGATCCCGGCTCCGTCGTCCGCGCGCTTCGCGCAGAAATCTCCAGCCTGGATCCCGACTTGGCGGTCTTCGACATCCATCCCATGTCCGAACGCATCGACCTTTCCTTGTCTTCCCGCCGTACTTCCATGCTTCTGGCCAACGCCTTCGGTGGAATCGCCTTGTTCCTGGCATCGCTCGGCATTTACGGCGTGCTGGCGTATCTGGTCGCCCAGCGCACTCGCGAAATTGGTATTCGTGTCGCGCTCGGCAGCACCCGGGCCGGCATTCTCAAGTTGGTGTTGCGGGAGGGGTTCCAACTCGTTGCCATCGGAATGTTTTTGGGAATTGTCGGCGCCATATCCTTGCAAAAAGCTGTGGCCAGCGAAGTTTACGGTGTCCGGCCGCTCGATCCGCTTGTATTAGCAAGCGTCATGGCCTTGCTAGCGCTCATTGCACTGGCTGCGTGCGCCGTCCCTGCGCGTCGCGCAATGCGCGTCGAACCCATAGTCGCATTGAGATATGAATAGCCCTTTGCCCAACTGGCGACAACCCTTATTTAGAGTAAGCATTCAGAATCGTCTAGGGGCTTGCGCAGCCACACTGGTACGGAAGGCCGGCTGGCGCGGGGGATTGCCTCGCTGGTCGCTGCCTATTTCTTGGCACCAGTTTCACCGGGAAGGCGAGGCAACTTAATGGTGCCGATAGCGTGGTCGACAAGGGCAGTGGTGCCTATCTTGGAGGTAAGGTTACCGGTGCTGCCGTCGGCACTGGGATCGCCTCCCTTGCTGTTGCCAACGCAGCAGTTGGACTTGAATCGAAGGTGGCCATTCACGGAGCCCACCACGCGTTCGAATATCTTGGAGGGGCTAGGCTGGCCCACATTCAAATCATTCTTCGGATCGCTGGACAAAAAGGCAGCGATCTCAGCTTGCGTATCCCCTTGCCTTGGAAATGAACATGGCGACACATCTCAGCATCAACAAAATACAAATCGCAGATCGAACAAGGCATTCAGGACGGACTTCGCGCGGGCGTATTTGGAACTCCTGGCTTTTTTATTAATGGAATCTTTCTTTCTGGAGCACAGCCTGCGGCAGCATTTGAAAAGATCATTGATGAAGAACTGGCGGGCATGAATCAGACCCGCGCTCAAAGCTGATCCTACATACCCCTTTTAGTGAGAATAGCCACAGGGATTTTTCGCCCTTTCGCGGTGCGAAGACCCGTGAACGGCATCTTCCAGAGTGCGCAAATTAAGTATCGGAGACCTGTCCCTACCGAAAACTTCAATCAGCGGTTCCAACCCAATGTAACATTGCTGCAATCTGATCACCTGATTGGCGCGGCCTTTGTTTCATCTTCTTGAAAGTCGCTGATTGCAAAGGCGTTCGCGCCGGATAACATTTTTGGTAGGGACAGTCTGTTCTACCACTGAACTGCGCCCGCTCGTTGTTTCTGATTGTACTTTGCGAAACAAGATCGACGCTAGGGTCGAGCCTCGGACAACTTTGCCGGCTCCCCAGGGCAGCCGAGGGTGTTTCCAGAAATTGGGCTGATCTGTACGGCGCCCGCGCTCAGAATCTCATAGTCCCGATAAACGATTGTCAGCAAAGAACTCCCCACAATGCGCACTTGCGTATTGGTTTCATTTCGCGCCGGTAGCCAGAAGTCGCCTATCTTTTCATAGGTGACGTGGATGGCATTTCGCTTTGTCCACCACGAGGGGTTTTTGGCTGGCTCGCCTTCCATGCGCGCCACCGCGAAGTCCTGCCCGTCCACCCAAATCCGCCCGCGGAACAGGAATTTATTCTTGATTCGTGGCGTAACTTCCAGGACATAGAAACTCCGATCGACTGTCCGCTCATAGGCTACCAGGCGGAATTCGTAGTTTTTTGGCCCCATCGCCGTCTGTCGGCGTTGTTCCTCCTGCATGGCCTCTACCTCTGCTTCGAGAAGTCGCTTCAAGACTCGCCCCTGCAAGAGTTCTGAGCCGCTCTCCGATATGATGCAGAATTTCTTTTCGTCAGGCCGCCGGTAGGTCATCGCCACAACCAGTGTGGCGCTCTTGCTCGCCAATCCGTGATATTCGAGATTATAAATGCGGGTCCCACGGTAACTCTCCAGGGCCTGAGCGCGTTGCTCGTTCCTTTCCACCATTCTTTGCACGACCTGATCTGACGTGAGCGGGGCCATGGATGTCTCTTGAGCGAAAGAAACATTCGCCGCGGTTTCGGTGAGGAACAGGCACATCACCAAGCCGATCGTGAGCAGCAGTTGAACTTTTCCTTCTCCGGATGTCATCGCGTGCTCCGCGTTCCCAAGTAGTCGTGCGCCGGCTAGGGGGACTGGCTTGCACGACAATCCTCCAGCTTCACCAAGGTAGCATCCTAGAGGCCGCGGAGGCGGTTGCGTGTCCCTTTATGCACACCTGCATCATCCTCTTTGGTGACGAGGCCCACGTGTCTCTGGCGAATTGATACGGTGGCAGTGAAACGAGCGCATCCGCGAAACGCGCTGGGCTTGAGAAACACCGAATGATTTCTTTGGAAGTTTTTCCGAGGTTGACCGAATAGCGCAGCCAGCGCGAGTCTTTGACAAATCAGCCAGCCGTGGGTGTCTGATAAAAGGCTCGACAGTGTGGTTGCCATCGAAATGAGCGGAGATTTGGGACTGTTTGTGACACGGGCTCCCGACATTGATCCCCCAATTTATCCGCGTCAGACCGCGTCCTCGCCGGCTTGATGGCACTCTTGGTGCGTCCAACTCGTCTCCTCGTTCCGCAATCGTACTGAAGCCCTCGACACTGCTAGCCCTTCACAAAGCTATGAGCAAGCAAAAGTACCGGATGCTATTCTCACCGAATCGCCGTCGGAAGCCCGGCCCGAAAGGACCGAGCGTAGAACTCGTTCGCGCGGTCGTCGAAATGAAGCAACGTAATCCCAGCTGGGGCTGTCCGCGAATCGCACAACAGATGGCCTTGGCGTTCAACATTCAAATCGATAAAGACGTGGTTCGCAGGATTCTCGCCCGTCACTACCGGCCGGGACAGGACTCCGATGGTCCCTCCTGGCTGACTTTCCTGGGGCACCAAAAGCGAGAGGCCGCTGCTCCCAAGGCGAGCGGATGCTTTATGGGAGGGACCTGTGGTGTTCGGGAGGAACCGGGAAAGCAGAAGACGCGAAGCTGACGGGCGCAGGAATTTGTCCCGAAGCCGTGTCCAGGAAAATGAGCGGCAGAAAAAGGGTATTTACCGAAATCAGTGAGAATCGGGGCGAGAGGTGGACTCGGACGAACTGACGCCGCAACTCATTCGTAGCGCAGCGCCACAAGGGGATCCACGCGCATGCCCCGGCGCGCGGGCAGATAGCATGCCGCCATGGCAACCGCCACAAATAGAATCGGCACCGCGACGAACGTCAGCGGATCGTTGGGCGCCACCTGGTACAGTAATGTCGTGAGCGACCGAGTCGCTCCCAACGCCACGAGGATGCCCACCGCGATTCCAACCACCGCTAGCTGCAATCCACTTCCAATGACCATGCGCATGACTTGCACGGAACTTGCGCCCAGCGCCATGCGAATTCCGATCTCATGTATCCGTTGTGAAACCAAGTGCGCCATCACGCCATAAATCCCGATAGTTCCCAGAAACATGGCCAGCGCGCCGAAGAAAACCATCAGTTTCGTCACCAGGCGGTACCCTGCGTCCACAACAGCGATTAGGGTTTCGAGTGGAGCCAAAGAAATAGGCTGGTCGTGGTCTACCGACCAGATCGCATCGCGGATAGCCGTGGCCATCATCGTGGGATCAGCGGATGAGCGAACGACAAATGCCAGAGTTGAGGAAGGAAATTGGGCTAGGGGGACGTAGATTTGCCACGAGCCCCGCTCTCGTAGGTGATCTCTCATAATGTCTCCTACTACGCCGACAATTGTGGAGACGGTATGTTGCTCGCCAAATCGAACTTGTCGTCCAATGGGATCTTCATTCGGCCAAAATTCCCGCGCGAAGCTTTGCGAGATAATCACGACTGGCGAACTTCCTTGCGAGTCCGCAAAATTAAAAAGGCGGCCTTTGACCAGCCCAATCTGCATCGTCGAAAAATAATCGGGGGACGCGGCCCAAAATTCCGCTCCGGTTCTTTCTCCCGGCTGAGCAGGCCTCCTAACGGCCTCCACTACGACACCCTGGCCGAAGCCGCCGAACGGAATGTTGCTGGCCGCGCCCGCCGAAGCTACTCCCGGCAACGCACGGAGCCGAGTTAGAACTTCTTCACCGAAATTTCTCCTCTGCGAGTCAATTATGTATTTCGTCTTGGGCAGCGCAAGTTGCGCAGTCATGACGTTTGCGGTGTTGAAACCGGGGCCAGTCCGTACAGAAATGATGAAGCTCTTCACCAACAGCGTGGTAGAGATGAGCACAACAACGGCTAGCGCAATCTCCCCTGCTACAAAGATCTGACGCAGACGGGCGCCGCGCTTACTGCCCGAAGCCTGGCCGGAGGCCTCCTTAAGGGTGCGATTGACGTCGAGCCTTGCATTCTCGAACGCCGGCGCGAGACCGAAGATCAGGCCGCACAGCAACGCGATTCCTAGCGTGAACGCCAGCGTCGTGAAATCCAGGTCAACGTGTCCGTAATTAATCATGTATCCCCGAATGCGGCCGGGTATCCACGACTCGATCAGCTTCATCCCCCAAAAGCCGAAAAGAGTCCCGCCGACCCCGCCAAGAAAAAACAGAAGCACCGATTCCGTCAAAAGCTGCCCAGCCAGCCGCCCCTCTGTGGCGCCGAGGGCTCCGCGTACGGCGAACTCCCTCGTGCGGCTTGTCGCGCGAGCCAGCATCAGATTCGCGACGTTCGCGCAGGCGATCAAAAGGATTAGCCCTACGATCACGAAGACAATCATCAGTTCGGGCGCGCCCTCTTTCCTGCGGATATCCCAAGTCATGGAGTTGACGAGCCAGGTGAGATTGGCGTTCGTCTGCGGAAACTGCTTTTCAAGGCCTGAAAAAAACACCCCCGCTTCCGCTTCAGCTTGCTCTTGCGTCACGCCGGGTTTCAGCCGGCCAAATGCGGGAAGCCAGGAGCCGCCGCGGTCGGCGCGCTGCTTATCGGTAAGCGCCAGGGGAGTCCATAAATTGGCAATGCCCATCAACGGAAACTGAAACGTTCCAGGCATAACGCCGACCACCGTGTACGCTTCGCCCCCAATGGTTATGTTGCGCCCAATAATTTTCGGGTCGCCGTCGTATCGGCCTTGCCATAATCCTTCGCTAAGAATGACAACGTGCGGAGAGCCTGAGCGGTCGTCATCTGGTGTGAAGGTTCGGCCCAAGATGGGCTTGGCGCCCAACGTGTCAAAGAAATTCCAGGTCACTCGTCCGCCGTCCACTAACTCGGGACTTCCATCGCCAGTTAGATTGAGACTCGCGCCGGTCCAAGCTACACTTTGCTCGAACGAAGTGTTCTGCTTCTGAAAATCGAAGAAGTCCGCAGGGGAAGTGACGTGTTCGCCGGTCCACCCATTTTTCTTGTCGTGTGTCGCGAACACCATCAACCGGTCGGATTGCGGATAAGGCAATGGATTGATGATCCAAGCGTTGATGCAGCTGAAGATGGCCGTGTTGGCGCCGATTCCAAGAGCAAGCGTCAGTACGGCCACGGCACAGAACGTTGGGCTCTTCGCCAGCATTCGCACGCCATAGCGCAGGTCCTGCCAACAAGC
>Ga0137415_10007626_pt1 | contig 10727 bp, 7 predicted proteins | sample CZODoug3_1_1_16f_FD_183082 | JGI IMG/M metagenome (GOLD analysis project Ga0137415, IMG submission 183082) | Vadose zone soil fungal communities from Angelo Coast Range Reserve, California, USA - CZODoug3_1_1_16fungal (Hybrid Assembly) | ecosystem: Environmental > Terrestrial > Soil > Vadose...
CGAGACGGCCGAGCGTATGGGCTACGCCATCGCCATCGTGCCCGGCCTGCTGCTGGGCGGCATCATCCAGACCTGCGACCGGCTGCTCGCCGACCTCAAGCAGGGCAAGTTCCCGCCGGTGACCGGTTCGCCGGCCAAGAACTTTGCCCGCTTCGGCGCCGCCGAATGGGACCTGCGCCGCACCGCCTTCCGCGATCCCATCAAGGCGGCCGCAGAGTAGGGAGGTCGCCATGGCCACAACCCAGACAATGCCCCCTTCAACCATGTTCGAGAAGATCTGGCGGCGTCACGTCGTCGTCGACCGCGACGACGGCTACACGCTGCTCTATATCGACCGCCACCTGATGCATGACGGCTCGGAAGGCGGTTTCGCCCAACTGCGTAAGCGGAAGCTGAAACTCAGGCGCCCCGATCGCGGCTTCGCCACACCCGACCATTACGTGCTGAGCGACAGCCGGCGCACCGCTGACATTCCTGATCCGCAGCATCGCCGCCTGGTCGAGCGCATCACCGAGAATGCGGCCCAAAGCGGCGTCACCCTGTTCGATCTCGGCGACGAGCGGCAGGGCATCGCCCACGTCGTCGGGCCTGAGCAGGGCATCACCCAGCCCGGCCTCACGCTGGTGTGTGGCGATTCCCATACCTCGACCCACGGCGCGATGGGCGCGCTTGCCTTCGGCATCGGCACCTCGGAGGTGGCGCATGTCATGGCGACGCAATGCCTGTGGCAGCGCAAGCCCAAGGCCATGCGCGTCAGCGTCGACGGCAAGCTGGGCGAGGGCATCACGGCCAAGGACGTGATCCTGGCCATCATCGCCAAGATCGGCGCCGCCGGCGCGGTCGGCCATGTCATCGAGTATGCCGGCAGCGCGATCCGCGGTATGTCAATCGAGGGCAGGCTCACTGTCTGCAACATGTCGATCGAGGCGGGCGGCAAGGCCGGCATGGTGGCGCCCGACGACACCACCATCGCCTACCTCGACGGCCGGCCCTTCGCGCCCGAGGGCGCCGAATGGGACAAGGCCGTCGCCTTCTGGCGCACGGTGCCGAGCGACCAGGGTGCGGTCTTCGACCGCGACGTCAGCCTCGACGCCGCCGCCATCGTGCCCATGGTCACGTGGGGTACCAGCCCCGAGGATGCCCTGCCCATAACCGGGCGCATTCCCGAACCTTCAACGGCATCCGACGCCGCCAAGAAGGACAGCATGGAACGTGCGCTCGACTACATGGGCCTGGTGCCCGGCACGCCACTCGAGCAGGTGGCGGTCGATCGCGTCTTCATCGGTTCCTGCACCAACAGCCGCATCGAGGACTTGCGTGCCGCCGCGAAGGTCGCGAAGGGGCGCAAGGCCGTGATCCCGTCCTGGGTCGTCGCCGGCTCGGGCCTGGTGAAGAAGCAGGCCGAGGCCGAGGGCCTCGACAAGATCTTTCTCGCCGCCGGCTTCGAATGGCGCGAGCCCGGCTGCTCGATGTGCGTCGGCATGAACGGCGACACCGGCAAGGCCGGCCAGCGTATCGCCTCGACCTCCAACCGCAACTTCGTCGGCCGCCAGGGCCCGGGCGTGCGCACCCATCTGGTGAGTCCGGCCATGGCCGTCGCCGCCGCCGTCTCCGGCCACTTCACCGACGTGCGCCGCCTGCTCGGCTAGGAGAGAAGACGATGGAATCCTTCACCACCCTCGAGGCGCCGGCGGTCCCGATCGACCAGCCCAACCTCGACACCGACCAGATCATCCCGGCCCGCTTCCTCGGCAGGCCGCGCGAGAGCCAGGCCGGCCACCTGTTCAACGACCTGCGCTACGACGCCCAGGGCAAAGAGCGGCCCGACTTCATCATGAACAAGAAGGGCTACGAGGGCGCGCAGATCGTTGTCGCCGAGCGTAACTTCGCCTGCGGCTCCTCGCGCGAGACGGCCGTCACGGTGATGGTTGACAACGGGTTGAAAGCCTTCGTCGCGCCGAGCTTCGGCGACATTTTCTTCAACAACTGCTTCCAGAACGGCGCCCTGCCGATCCGGCTCGCCGCCGCGCGCGTGGCCGAGATCCGTGCCCAGCTGCATGCCAAGCCCGGCGCCATGGTGAGGATCGACCTCCCGAGCCAGACGATGGTGGGGCCCGACGGCAAGACCGACCGGTTCGAGATCGATTCCTTCCGCAAGGACTGCCTGCTGAAGGGCGTCGACGAGGTGAACCTGACCTTGGGCTACGAAAAGGAAATCGCCGCCTTCGAAGGACGGCAGCACCAGGAGATGAGCTGGCTCGACCGATAACCGAAATAGAGAGGGCTGCTCATCTGTCTTGGACGGAAGACAATCTTCTGCGACGGGTCTCTTACCAAGGACAGCGAGAGGACAAGCCAGCAAGGCAAGTCGTGCGGACAACGGAAGCGCTCACCGGACTTGATATCCGACGTCGACCACGGCGGTTGGTCGAGTTGAGCTTGATCGAACTCCCATGCGCAGCGACGGCAGAACAGGAAAGGCAAAGCGACGGCGTCGTCGACCGATAGTAGTTCGGCCGGCCGGATCTTGGGGAAGCCGGGACCGGCGCAATCCGAGCATCGCCGCGGGGCGAGGCTAGCTAGCAAGGGCACCTTGGTCCGCTTCTCGATCGAGCAGCCGCAGGAATGGTAAGGGCCAACCTCAGCAGCCACCGGCGCGCGAGCGAGATTGCGCCTCACGAACTCTCCCTCGAAGTAGGCGTGGATCTTTATTGTCGTGAACAAGCGAGGGCCGGGAAAGTGGCCCAGCCATTGTAGTGGATGGACACATGCAGCGGCTGCGAGTATCTCCGACGTAGTGGTTCCATATTCCCCATCGTATTTGGGGGACGTCACGATGCGGGCCGACGGCCTATGACGACTTGAGATGCTGGCGCGTCGTCCGACCGCTGCATGGTCGAGAGCAATTTCCCGTCGAGAAGAGGGGCATCGGCTACACCGGCTTCTGGAATGCCCGGGCGGACCGTCTAGGCGCGTTGCAGCCCGTCGTTGAGAGGACTCATGCCTTCGCGCGTTGATCGCAGCTGGAGAGGCCGTCGTTGCTTCCACCGCCAATACAGGCGGAAGCTCATGCGATACCACCGGATGATGGTGTCTGGCTGGACAATGGTGACGGCGTTCAACAAGGACGCAAACAGGCAATAGAACCAGCCGAAGACCAATCGGTTGGCGACCGTCATCTCGGCTTCGAGGACACCCGCCGCTGCAGCACATTCAGCTGATGCCGCAATACGACGGTCTCGGCTCCAGCCGCGCCTGCGTCTTGAACGGGGAGACCAGGATGTGGATGAACACGCTTAGAATCGCGATCATTGAATACCAGGCGAGCTGGATCACGTTGCTCAATCTAGGCCGGCTGAGGTTTTCGGCAGGCACACTCACTCAATAGCGTCGAATACCTGGCACCGTGGCGCATTCGGTCAAATATTTGGCAGATACTGTCAATTTCCACGCCAAAGACCCCCCTACATTTTTGTAATGGCCAGACGGTGTGGTTACCGAGCAACGGAAGGACCTGAAGGACTGCTCCTGGGTTCGCGTCGCATTCTTAAGTTCTCGCTCACGAGACCGGGCTCGTGTCAGCCATGAGTTCGCCTCGTAGTTGCAATGCGGCCAGCTTGCTCATGGATACTTAAGGTTTAGTTGCAACCAACAAACGGCTCCAAGGCCGCAAAGAACGAGCAAGTTAGGGAGGAACACGACATGCGACCGATCCGCTTCTTGGCAGGTGTGATTGCTCTTGTCGCCGCTCTGGCGATATCACCCTGCTTGACCTTGGCCCAAAGTACGTTGCGCGTCGTGAATCACTCCGACCTCAAGGTCATCGACCCCACCTGGACCACAGCCTACATCGTGCGCAATCACGGCTATATGGTCTACGACACGCTGTTTGCGCTGGATGCGAAGCTGCAGGTCCAGCCCCAAATGGTCGACACCTGGAATGTCGCAGACGACAAGGTAACCTACACATTTCGACTGCGCGACGGCCTGGAGTGGCATGACGGTCAGCCCGTTACCAGCGCTGATGTCATTCCGTCCATCAAGCGCTGGGCGGCCCGCGACTCGGTGGGTCAACTTCTGATGAAGGTTGTCCAGGACATGACGGCCGTCGACGATCGGACGTTCCGCATCGTTCTGAAGGAACCATCGGGATTGCTGATGGTAAGCCTTTCCAAGTCCTCCGGTCCCGTCTTTGTGATGCCCAAGAGAGTGGCTGAGACTGATCCATTCACACAGTTCTCCGATGCTGTCGGTTCGGGTCCCTTTGTCTTCAAGAAGGACGAATGGAAGCCTGGCGAAAAGGCCGTGTACGTGAGGAACGCGAAGTATCGACCGCGCAACGAGCCACCTTCCGGACTTGCGGGCGGCAAGGTCGCCAAGGTCGACCGGGTCGAATGGATAGCAATGCCAGATCAACAGACGGTCGTTAATGCATTAATCAATGGTGAGATAGACATGATCGAGCAACCTCAGCACGATCTGTTTCCGCTCTTGGTTAGGGACCCAAACGTTGAACTTGTCAGCCTTGACCCGCATGGGCTGCAGTACATCTTTCGGTTCAACGTACTGCATAAGCCGTTCGACAATCCGAAAGTCCGCCAAGCACTGCTCTATGCTTTCAACCAGGAGGACTTTCTCAAAGCGGTGATTGGGGACCCGAAATACTACAGGACGTGCAAAGCGCTATTCGTGTGTGACACACCCTTCGGGTCGACCAAAGGCTGGGAAGACAAACTCGATTCGAATATGGACAAGGCAAAGGCGCTGCTCAAGGAAGCCGGATACGACGGCACGCCAGTGGTTCTGATGGGGACGAGCGACCTCTATGTGCTGAATAATCTGGCACCCGTGGGCAAAGCCTTGATGGAGCGCGCCGGGATGAAGGTCGACATGCAGCGGATGGACTGGTCGACGCTGGTCGCGCGCCGCGCGAAGAAGGATCCGCCACCGATCGGCTGGAGCGCGCTGTTTACTGCGGCCTCATCGGTCGATCTCGCGAATCCCCTGCTCAACGGCATGGTCAACGCATCCTGCGACGGCGCATGGTTCGGTTGGCCCTGCGACCAGAAAATCGTGAAATTGCGCGACATGTTTGGGCGCGAACCCGACCTGGAGCGTCAGAAGGAGATTGCCGAGCAGATTCAGCTTCGTGTCGTCGAATACCCGACGCATGTAATCCTCGGCCAGTACTATCTTCCGATAGCCCGCCGCAAGTCCGTCACGGGCAATATAGAGTCTTCCATTCCCGTGTTTTGGAACATCGAGACGAAGGGAAGATAACGCTATGCCTTGGTCCGGGCGAAGGCGATATCGGGGATTTGCGGTTCAAGGGTCCGGCAAGCGGGTAGTCAGGCGGTCTCTTGATGTTTGAGTCCCAGCTTCTCGATCGTCTGCTCGCGCATCACGAACTTCTGGATCTTGCCGGTGATGGTCATCGGGAACTCGGCGACGAACTCGATGTAGCGCGGGATCTTGTAATGGGCGATCTCGCCCTTGCAGAACTCGCGGATCTCCTCGGCCGTGGCCGTCTTGCCGTCATGCAGCTTGATCCAGGCGCAGATCTCCTCGCCGTAGCGGGGATCGGGCACGCCGATCACCTGCACGTCCTGGATCTTAGGATGGCGGTATAGAAACTCCTCGATCTCGCGCGGATAGACGTTCTCGCCGCCCCGGATCACCATATCCTTCAGGCGGCCGACGATATTGACGTAGCCCTGCTCGTCCATGGTCGCGAGGTCGCCGGTGCGCATCCAGCCCGCCTCGTCGATGGCGTCGCGGGTTTTCTCCGCGTCGTTCCAGTAGCCCTTCATCACCGAATAGCCGCGGGTGCAGAACTCGCCGGTCTCGCCGCGCGGCACCGCCTTGCCGTCGGGGTCGACGATCTTGATCTCGATGTGCGGCAGCACTTGGCCCACGGTCGAGACACGGCGCTCCACCGGATCGTCGGTGGCGCATTGCGTCGACACGGGCGAGGTCTCGGTCATGCCGTAGGCAATGGTGACCTCGCTCATGTTCATGTGGCTCTGGACCTTCTTCATCACCTCGATGGGACAGGGCGAGCCCGCCATGATGCCGGTGCGCAGGCTCTTCAGGTCAAACTTGGCGAACTCGGGATGGTCGAGCTGGGCGATGAACATGGTGGGCACGCCGTAGAGCGCCGTGCAGCGCTCCTCGGCGACGGCCTGCAGGGTCGCCAGCGGATCAAAGGCCTCGGCCGGATAGACCATGGTCGAACCGTGGGTCAGGCAACCGAGATTGCCCATCACCATGCCGAAGCAGTGATAGAGCGGCACGGGAATGCACAGTCGATCGTCGGGCGTGAGCTTCAGCCCCTCGCCCACGAAGTAGCCGTTGTTCAGGATGTTGTGATGGCTGAGCGTGGCGCCCTTGGGGTGACCGGTGGTGCCCGAGGTGAACTGGATGTTGATGGCATCGTCGAACTGCAGCCTGGGCGCGAGCTCGGCAAGTTTCATCTTCTCGGCATTGCCGCCGGCCTGGGCGACGTCGTCGAAATTCAGCATGCCCGGCGTCTTCTCAGGCCCCAACCGCACGACGTGCTTGAGATGCGGCAGCTTGCCCGCCTTCATCAGGTCGGAGGCGATCTCCAGGTAGTTCGAGGTCTTGAGCGCCGGCGCCAGGATCAGCGCCTTGCACTCGACCTTGTTCATGGCGTACTCGAGCTCGGCGCGCCGGTAGGCCGGATTGACGTTGACCAGCACCAGCCCCGCCTTGGCGGTGGCGAACTGGGCCAACGTCCATTCGTAGCGGTTGGGCGCCCAGATGCCGACGCGGTCGCCGCGCTCCAGCCCCAGGGTCGAGAGGCCAGCGGCAAGGTCGTCGACCCGCCGGCCGAGCTCGCCCCAGCTCCAGCGCACGTTCTGATGGCGCACCACCAGCGCTTCGCGGTCGCGATAGGCGTCGACGGTCCGGTCGAAGAAGGCGCCGATGGTCTCGCCGATCAGCTTCCTGGCCGACACGCCGTGGTCATAGGAGATCTGGGTCATGGGGCCCGAACCTTAGTCGAACTTCACTGCCCCCCGTCAATCGACACCTGCCCGAGTGGATCGCCATTGGCGCCGTTTGTCAGATATTTGGCGCAAAGTGTCAGCCGAGCCTCTTCCCCGATCAATATTCTGACGTCAACGAAGGCATGCTTATCGGGAGGATTTATGAGGCATCAAGTTGCAAGGCTTGCGTTTGCGGTCCTGTTGGTATTCGCCGTGCCTGCAGCAGCGCAGAAGAAATACGACGTCGGCGCGAGCGATACGGAGATAAAGATCGGTAATACAAATCCGTACTCTGGACCTGCTTCGCCGTATGGCACGGTGGGGAAGACTCAAAGCGGGTTTTTCCGAATGATCAACGACCAAGGCGGGATCAACGGACGGAAAATCAATTTCATCACCTTGGACGACGGCTACAGCCCGCCCAAGACGGTGGAGATGGTCCGACGCCTAATTGAAAGTGACCAAGTCCTCCTGCTTTTTTCCAATGTCGGCACCGCAACGAACGTCGCCATCAACAAGTACGTCAACAGCAAAAAAGTCCCGCATGTGTTCGTCAGCAGCGGCTTTAGCAAGTGGAACGACCCCAAGAATTTTCCCTGGACTATCGGCTGGTGGCCTTCCTATTTCCTTGAGGGCAACATCTTTGGTCGCTATGTCCTCGAAAGCGTGCCGAACCCGAGAGTCGCTTTGCTGTACCAAAATGACGATGCCGGGAAGGAGTTCATCGCCGGCCTCAAGCACGCGTTAGGTGACAAGGCGAAATCGATCGTCGTTTCGGAGGCAAGCTATGAGTCCACTGATCCGACCGTCGACTCGCAGGTGATTCAGCTCGCCGGCAGTGGCGCCAACGTATTCTTGAACGGCGGGACGCCCAAATACGCCGCACAGGCAATACGTAGGGCTCACGACATCGGTTGGAAGCCGGTTCAATTCCTGTCAAGCACGGGAAGCTCGGTGAAGTCAGCGCTCGAGCCGGCCGGCTTGGATATCTCCAAGGGACTCATCACCGCTCAGTACCTGAAGGATCCGACAGATCCGCAGTGGGCGAACGATCCCGACATGATCGCCTGGCGCGCTTTCATGGACAAATACTATCCCGATGGAAGTAAGGCCGATTATCTCAATGCATATTCATATGCCGTCGCAATGTCGCTCGTGCACGTGCTCAAGCGGGCCGGCGACGATCTCACACGTGACAACATCATGCGGCAAGCAACCAGCATGAAGGATGTGCAGATTCCGCTTCTCTTGCCTGGCATTCGCCTGAACACGTCGCCCACCGACTATGCGCCGATCAAGCAGATGCAGCTCGCAAAATTCGACGGCAAAGCATGGCAACTCTTCGGGACATTGCTCACCGCAGCGCCATAGCGCAATGCCCATGCACGCCTTCCAATCGCATACGGCTAACCAGACGAGCGGCTCGACATCAGATCCCGCCGGCGGTCGGTGCTCAAATCGCGCCGGATCGTCCGCGCGGACTGTCCCATCTGAGATTTTATGAAGCGGCTTGCCGCACTGGGTTCCGAGTAGCCCAGTAGATAGCAAAGTTTGGCGAGCGGAGGCGGCGGTTTCTGGCCCAGAAAATTCCGCGCAACCTGGATCCGTACGAAGTTCAATATCTTTCCGAAATCCCCGCCCTGCTCGGCGAGACGTCGCTGGAGCGTACGCGGGGACACGGCAAGAAGAGCGGCAATCCGCGCGAGGGATACGCCGCCGCCGGCAAGCTGCGAGGCAATCAAGTTCTCGACCTGGCCGCGAAGATCGGTCGGCCACAGATTCTCCTGGCTCGCCAAATGGTTCTCGAGAAACGCGATCGTATCGGGGTCACCTTTCGGCAAGCGGCGGTAGAAGTCGGTACTCGCCATTACAAAGGCATCCCGATCGGAGAGGTAATGAACGGGGCAGCGGAAGTATCGCCTTTGGCTCAGCGGAGAGGGTGGCGATGCATGGGCGAACTCGACCCGCACGGGATTCCAGCCAACGCCCAGAAGCGATCTGGCATTCCTGACGCAAAGGCCGATCATACCCTCGGCATACTGCCGCGCCCGCGGACGAAGGGCCGAATGTATGGCGCAAATCACGACGACATTGTCGTCTTCTTTCACCTTCCCAAACGTCACAGCGTTGTTCTGCAGATGGACAAAGCGACGAGCCAGGCGGAACCTGTCGGAGAACGTCGTAGAGCTTTCCCCAAGGAGGGCCAGCGGCCCGAAACCGTGGGGATCGAGCCACTCGGCGTAGTGCACGCCAAGGTCGGGGCGCTGCAGGAACTCCGCGGCTTCTTCCATGAGATCGACAACGAAGCGAGCGGCGATCGCCATCGGTGCCGATGATTTTCGCAGTGCGGGATTTATTTCGCCCAGGTTCAGGGCGCGCTCATCGAGACCAATATGGTCCAGATAAGCGAGGAATTGCCGCGCACCGGCTGCCTCGGCGATCAGTTCCATGCACCGCCTCCCATCTTCGTTGGCGCCATTTGGCAAATCATTGGCGCTGTTTGTCAAATGATTGCGAAGGCTGCCCGACTAGGATGCCGACGCGGGCCACCGGGTACGCAGCAACGGACATCGACGAGCGCTGTCGCGGCAATTCTCGCGATCGAATCATGCAATCGGCCGGCACAGCCTGGACAAGCCATTCGGAGGAAAGCGCAGATGAAAAATATCGCGTTCCATATGCAGGGCTACCGCGACCTGCCGCAGGACTTCAACAAGCGATATGACAGTATCTGGGTCACGCCGCCGAACGACGAGCTCTGTGATCCAGTCAAGGTCGGCCAGTATTTTCGCTGGAACATCGACGAGCTGGTTCTCGCCGATGAGCTCGGCTTTGATGGCATAGGCGTGAACGAGCACCATCAAAACGGCTACGGGTTCTCGGTGTCGCCGAACCTGATCGCCTCGATCCTCGCGCATCGCAAATCGGACGCTGCAGTCGTCGTTCTTGGCAATACCATACCTATGTACCAGCCGCCGCTTCGGGTCGCCGAGGAGTATGCGTTGCTCGACTGCATCAGCGGTGGTCGTCTCGTCGCTGGACTGCCGGTCGGTTCGCCAATGGACAATGTCGGCTGCTACGGCAACCCGCCGACGCTGGTGCGGCCGCGATACTATGAGGCTCACGACCTGATCAAGCAGGCCTGGACCAGGCCTGGCCCGTTCACGTTCAATGGTCGGTTCACCAAGTTGCGCTATGTCAATCCTTGGCCCAAACCAATACAAAAGCCGCACCCGCCGATTTGGCTGGCGGGAGGCGGCTCGGTCGAGACATGGAAGTTCGCGGTCGACAACAACTACACCTACAGCTACCTGAGCTTCCTCGGCCATCTGGCGGCCAAGGTTCTGATGGATGGCTACTGGGCAGAGGTTGAAAAAGCCGGCCTCGACGACAATCCCTACCGCGCCGGCTTTGCTCAGCTCGTCGTTGTTGCCGATACCGACGTCCAAGCGGAGAAGCTGTATCTCCAGCATCTCCGAAATTTCTATTCCAAGGCACTTTTCGTCAATCCAGGCATTGCCGCCGTGCCTGGCGTACAGACCTTGACCAGCTACAAGCACGGCTTGGCGACGGGCGCCGGCTCGTATCGTTCGAATACGAAACCGGCCAATCCCGAGCAGATGACGTGGGCGGACTTCACCGACAAATCAAAGCGCGTGATTGGCGGCAGTCCGGATACCGTCGTTGCGGGGATTGAGGAGGCGGTGCGAAACCTGCGCA
>Ga0137415_10007627_pt1 | contig 10726 bp, 9 predicted proteins | sample CZODoug3_1_1_16f_FD_183082 | JGI IMG/M metagenome (GOLD analysis project Ga0137415, IMG submission 183082) | Vadose zone soil fungal communities from Angelo Coast Range Reserve, California, USA - CZODoug3_1_1_16fungal (Hybrid Assembly) | ecosystem: Environmental > Terrestrial > Soil > Vadose...
GTGGCCTACCTGGCCGGGACCTGGGCCTCCACCGCCGCCGGCCGCCTGGCCGACCGAGTGGGCCGGCGGCGGATGCTCTGGGTGACCGTGCTGGTCGCGGTGGCCGGCGCCTGGGTGACCGAGCCGAGCTACCTGCCCACCGTCATCGCCGGTCTGCTGCTGATCACCGTCGGGTTCTTCGGCGGCCACTCGGTGGCCAGCAGCTGGGTGGGCCGGCGGGCCTCACTGCTGCCCGGCGGCACCCCGGCGCAGGCCTCCTCGCTGTATCTGTTCGCCTATTACCTGGGCAGCAGCATCGGCGGCTCGCTGGGCGGTATTGCTTACGACCACGCGGGCTGGCTGGGCGTGGTCGGCTACGTCACCGGCCTGTTGGCCGGCGCGATCGGTCTAAGCCTCCTGCTCCGCCGGATCCCCACCCGCGAACCCGCGTGACCCCGAGTCCCCGAGTCCCCGGCGTCGAGATCGACACCAGGGCTGTTATCACACTCGGAAAACAGCCCTCCTGTCGATCTCGGCGACCGGCGGTGCGCGGTGTGGGGTGCGCGGTGCGCGGGTGGGATCCGGGGTGCGGGGGATCCGGTCAGGTCGAACGGCGGGCGCCGGCGGCCAACTGGGTGGCGATGTACCCGCGCGCGCGGCGGGCCAGGTCTTCGCCGTCGGTCCACAGGTCGCGCCAGATGGCCAGGTCACCGGTGAGCCCGGGTGACACCACGGCCGAGGAGAACGACTCGAAGGTGATCGGGCCGGTGTAGCGGATGTCGGCCAGGGCGTGGAAGAAGGCGCCGAAGTCGAGGTGGCCGGCGCCGAGATAGCCCCGGTGGTTCTCCCCGATGTGCACGTACCCCAGCCGGTCCCCCACCTCGTACACCGGGCGGACGAGGTCGTCCTCCTCGATGTTCATGTGGTAGGTGTCCAGGTGGATGGTGACGTTGTCCGCGCCGACGTCGTCGGCCAACCGCAGCGCGTCGTGCGCGGTATTGATCACGTTGGTCTCGTACCGGTTGCAGATCTCCAGACCGAGCGTCATGCCCAGGTTCTTCGCCTCGGCGGCCAGCTCGGCCAGCACCCGCACCACGTTGGCCCGCCCGGCCACGGTCAGCGGCGCGGCGTACTTACCCAGCGCGCTGTACAGCGCCCCGGTCAGCACGGTGCCGCCCAGCTCGTGGGTGACCCGCAGCGAGTCGGCCAACAGCTGGGCGCCCCGGTCCACCACGGCGGGGTCGGCGCTGGACACGTCCGCGTCGAAGGCCAGCCCCCGTGAGCAGGCCACCGCCAGCCCGGCCGCCTCGAGCTGGCGGCGGGTATCCACCACGTCCATGTTGAGCGAGTCGTGCAGGGAGAATTCGAGCAGGTCGTATCCGGTCTCGGCGGTCTTGCTCACCGCCCGGCGCACCGAGGCGGCGGAGGTGTCCCCCGCCCAAACCAGAGCGTGCACGCCGATGGGGTTGGTAGTCACGGTTGGTCCCTTCACGCTGCCTGGGCGCCGGTGATCAGCGCAACGATCTCCTCGCCGGTGGTCTGGGCGATCCGGCGGCCGGCCACGCACCGCCCGGCCCGCATCACCCAAACTTGGTCCGCCAGCCGCATCACCTGGTCGAAGTTGTGGCTGACCAGCAACACGGCGTGCCCGTCGTCGCGGAGCCGGGTGATGAGCCGCTCGACCCGGCCGGTCTCCTGCACACCCAGCGCCGCCGTCGGTTCGTCCATGATCACCAGTGTGGAGCTGAACCCGGCGGCCCGGCAGATCGCCACCGCCTGCCGCTGCCCACCGGAGAGTCGGCGCACCCGGGAGGTCACCGCCGGCACGTTCACCGCCAGCTCGGACACCATGCCGCTGGCCCGGGCCTTCATCGCCTTCCGGTTGAGCACCGCGAGCGGACCCAGCCGACCAGCCCAGCCCCAGGCGATCTCCCGGTTCAGGAACAGGTTCTGCCACACCGTCAGATCTTCGACCAGCGCCAGGTTCTGGTGCACGGTCTCGATCCCCGCGTCCCGGGCCTCCTGCGGTGAGCCGAACGCCACCGGCCGGCCCTGGAAGGTGAACCCGCCCTGGTCCGGGCGGTGGATCCCGCAGATGCAGCGCACCAGGGTGGACTTGCCGGCGCCGTTGTCGCCGACCAGCGCGGTGATCTCCCCGGCCCGCAGGGTCAGCGACACTTCGCGCAGCGCTTGGACACTGCCGAAGGCCAGCGAAACCCCACTGGCCTCCAGCAGCACGTCTGGTTGGGTCATCTTCGGAACCTCGTGAGCAGGGCCGCCAGCACCACCACGGTGCCGACCGCGACCGGCTGGTAGAAGGGCGAGACGCCGAGCAGGGTCAGCCCGTTGGACAGTGCGGTGAGCAGCAGCGCGCCGAGTACCGGGCCCAGCACGCTGCCCCGCCCGCCGACCAGGCTCACCCCGCCGAGTACCACGGCGGCCACCGAGTTGAGCAGGAACGAGGTGTTCGCCGCCGGCTCGGCCGCGCCCACCCGGGCCACCAGCAGGATGGCGGCCAGCCCGGCCAGCACGCCGCACACGGTGTAGACGGCGATCTTGATGGCCGGCACGCTGATCCCGGTCGCGGTGGCCGCCTCGGCGGAGCCACCGGCGGCGAACACATGGGTGCCCCACCGCGTCCGGAACAGCACCAGGTGCGCCAGTACGGCGACCACCGCGGCCACCACCACCGACCAGCCGATGATCCCGATCCCGCCGGTGGACAGCCGCAACAGCGCCACGTTCACCACCGTCACCGGCTTGCCGTCGGCGATCACCAGCGCCAGCCCGGACGCCGCCGACAGGCTGCCCAGCGTGACCACGAAGTCGGTGATCCGGCCGTTGCCCACCAGCACCCCGTTGACCACGCCGACCAGCGCACCACCCAGCACCGCCAGTACCCCGCACGTCACGACGCCCCAGCCGCTGCTTATGCCGAAGCCGAACAGCACCGCGCCGAAGGTCATCGACGAGGCCACCGACAGGTCGATGCCGCCGGTGAGCACCACGAACGTCTGCCCCACCGAGAGCACCACCAGGATTGCCGAGGCGACCAGCATCGAGCGGATGTTCCCGCTGGACAGGAAGGTCGGGTTGGCCGCCTGGAAGATGACTACCAGCACCACCAGCCCGACGGCGGCCGCCCAGTCGGCCCAGAAGCCGCCGTCCCGCAGCACCCCGCCGAGCACGGCGGCGGTGGCCCGGGTGCCGGGCGCTGTGCCGGGCGCTGTGCCGGGCGCTGTGCCGGGCGCTGTGCCGGGCGGGGGCGCGGTCCCGCTCACTTCCTGATCAGCACTCACTTCTTGATCAGCGCGGTGAACGGGTTGGGGTAGGCGGCGAAGGGCTTCGGGGCGGCGGCGATGGCCTGGTCGGCGTTGCCCTTCGTGATCAGCGCGACCGGGGCATCCACCTTGGCCGGCAGGGTCGCACCGGAGACGGCGGCCCGGCAGGCGTCCACGCCCATCTGCCCGATGGCGTACGGGTACTGCGCCACGGTCGCGGCCAGCTCACCGCTCTTCACCGCGGCCAGGGCGTCGGGGTTGCCGTCCACGCTGATCACGTGCACCTGCCCGGCCTTGCCGGCGTTGGCCACCGCGCGGGTGATGCCCAGGCCCATGTCGTCGTTGGCCGCGAAGAACCCGGTCACGTCGGGGTGTGCGGCCAGGATGTTGGTGGCCTGGGTGAGCGCCTCCTGGCGGTCCCAGTTGGCGGCCACGGTCTGCACCACCTGGATGCTCGGCCCGACGCCGGAGGTGAAGCCCCGGACGCGGTCGCCGCTGGTCACATCGCCGGCAATACCACCGACCACGGCCACCTTGCCGCCGGAGGGCAGCAGCCGGGACAGCTCCTGAGCGGCCGTCTTCCCCGCGGCGGCATTGTCCGTGCCGATGTACGTGGCGATCTTCGCGCTGGCCGCCTGGGCGGCGGCCGGGTCGACCGGGCTGTCGATGTTGACAATCGTCTTGCCGCCCGCCGCCAGCTGCGCGATGCCCTGCACCAGGTTCGTGCCGGAGATCGGGTTGACCACGTAGCAGTTGTAGTCCTGGCCGGCCAGACCGCTCAGCTTGTCCGCCTGCCCGGTGGTGTCGGTGACCGAGGTGGCGGCCTGCACCGTCGTCCGGATGCCGGCGGCGGAGCTGTCGTCCTCGATGCCCTTCTGCATGGCCTGGAAGAACGGGTTGTCCAGGCCCTTGATCACCGCGGCGACCTTGGGCGCTCCGCCGGCCGAGGGGCCACCGGCCGGGGTCGCACCGCCACCACACGCGGTCATCGCAACCATCGCAACGGCGGCCAGCGTCCCCACAGCGACCGTTCGGCTCAACCTCATCGTCACCCGCATGGTGGAACTCCTCGGTCCCTCGAGCGCCTTCGCTCGACCTGTCGCTATTACAGGCCCCTTTATGTCTAGCGTCAAGCAAAAGTCTGGGATATTTGCATTTTTTGCCGACGGAATTACGCTGACCTTGTGACCGAGCCCTCCAGCAGTGTCGTCTCGCCAGGCGAGATGCTGGCACTGCTGCGCGCTGACAGCCCGCTGACTCGGGCTGAGGTCATGCGTCGCACCGGGCTGTCCCGCTCCACGGTGGCCCAGCGGCTGGACGCGCTGCTCACCGCCGGGCTGGTGGTGACCGCCGGTGAGGAGGCCCCCGGCCGAGGACGGCCCGCCGGTCAGTTCGCCTTCCACCGCGACCGCGGCGTGCTGCTCGTGGTGGACGTCGGCGCGACCGCCGTGCGCGCCGCGCTGACCGACCTGACCGGGGCGATCGGACTGGAACGGACCACCGCCATCGACGTCGCCGACGGGCCGCACGCGGTGCTCGGCGCCGTTGACGGGTTCTTCGCCGAGATGCTCGCCGAGGCCGGCCGGACGCCCGCCGACGTGCACGGTATCGGGCTGGACGTGCCCGGTCCGGTGGACATCGCCAGCGGCCGGGTGGTCAGCCCACCGATCATGAGCGGCTGGGACCGGTTCGACATCCCGGGTTGGTTCCGGCCGCGCTACGGCTGCCCGGTGATGGTGGAGAACGACGTCAACGCGATGGCCTTCGGCGAGCAGCGCAGCGTCTACCCGGACACCGCGGTGCTGCTCATGATCAAGGTCGGCACTGGCATCGGCGCCGGCCTGGTCACCGGCTCAGCGGTCTACCGGGGGGCGGACGGCGCGGCCGGGGACATCGGCCACATGCAGCTCACCGTGCCCGGCGAGGCCACCCCGCCGGAGTGTCGCTGCGGGAACACCGGGTGCGTGGAGGCCAGGGCGGGCGGCTGGGCGCTGGTCCGCGACCTGCGCGCGGCCGGTCACCAGGTGAGCACGGTGGACGACGCGGTCGCCCTGGTGCGGACCGGCGACGCCACCGCCGTCGGCCTGGTCCGCCGCGCCGGGCGGCTGCTGGGCGGCGCGGTGGCCGACGCGGTCAGCCTGCTCAACCCCCGGGTGGTGGTGATCGGCGGACAGTTGGCCGCCGCCGAGGAGCAGCTACTGGCCGGCATCCGGGAGATGGTCTACCGCCGCTCGCTGCCGCTGGCCACCGCCCGGCTGCACATCGTGCGCAGCACCCTCGGCCGGCGCGCCGGGCTGGTCGGCACCGCGCTGCTGCTGGCCGACGTGGTGTTCGCCCCGCGTCGCATCGACGAACTCCTCCGCTACCTAACAGCCCCCGACTGACCCGCCCCCGGCGCTCACACAGCCCGCGTCGCGCTCACACAGCGCGCCCCTGAAGCTCACACAGCCCGCGTCGCGCTCACACAGCCCGTCAACGGGCTGTGTCGAGCCGGGCAAGCTGTGCGGAGCCGGGCAAGCTGTGTCGAGCCGGGCAAGCTGTGTGGAGCCGGGCAAGCTGTGCGAGCGCGGTGGGCGCGGTGGCAGGCCGGCGGCCGACGCGGCGGCCGCTAGTTGGGTGCTTCGGCGACCGGGAGACAGATCGCGGTGACGACCAGGTCGGCCTCGACCAGCCAGCGGCCGGTGACCGAGGTGAGTTCGGCGCCGGCCACCGACGGGCCCGGGACCAGCAGCGCCGCGTGGAACTCACCGCCGGGCCGAAGCGTGATCGAGGCGTCCTCGAACCCCAGCCAGCGTCGCGCCAGCGGGAACCACACCTTGTAGACCGACTCCTTGGCGCAGAAAAGCATGCGGTCCCAGTGCACGGTCGGCTCGCCGGCGGCCAACTCGGCCAGCCGGGGCAGCTCCTCCTCGCGGGCGATCGACTCGAGCACGCCGTCCGGCAGCGGCCCGTGCGGCTCCGCGTCGATCCCGATGCTGTGTACGTCGGCCGCCCGCGCGACGGCGGCGGCCCGGTAGCCGGCGCAGTGGGTCATGCTGCCGACCACCCCGGGTGGCCACAGCGGCTCCCGGTTCGGCCCGGGTAGCAGCGGCACCGGGTCCACCCCCAGCTCGGCCAACGCCCGCCTGGCGCAGTGCCGGACGGTGCCGAACTCCCGCCGCCGCTTGACCACGGCGTTCGCCACCTGGGCCGCCTCGGCCGGCAGCATCAGCGACTCGGCGACGTCGGTGGTGGACTCGTCGCACGCCACCGAGGGCGGCACCAGCTTCTCGATCACTTTCCGTTGTCCAGGATCGTGCGCAGCAGGTTCTTCGGCAGTCCCCGCTTTCGCCACTCCCTCGGGTAGCCCAGCGAGACTTCCTTGAACGGTACTCCGGCGTACACGGTCGACCTCGGGATGTGCAGGTGGCCGTAGACCGCGGCCGCCGTCGGGTACCGGGTGTGCCAGTCCGCGGTGAGCTCGGTGCCGCACCACTGCGCGAACTCCGGGTAGTGCAGCACCCGGGTGGGCTCGCGCACCAGCGGCCAGTGGTTCACCAGCACGAACGGGATGTCCGGGGGATAGCTGTCCAGGCGGCGCTCCGACTCGACCACCCTGGCCCGGCACCAGTCCTCCCGGGTCGGGTACGGGTCCGGGTGCAGGAATCGCTCGTCGGTGCAGACCACCCCGGTCTCGTGCGCATAGGCCAGGGACTCCTCCTTGGAGTCCGTTCCGGGCGCCCGGAACGTGTAGTCGTAGAGCACGAACAGCGGCGCGATGCGCACCGGCCCGCCCGACCCGCGCCACACCGGGAACTCGTCCTCCGGGGTGACCACGCCCAGCCGGCGGCAGACCTCGACGAGGTGTTCGTAGCGCCGCACCCCGCGCAGCTGCACCGGATCGCTCGGGTGCGTCCACAGCTCGTGGTTGCCCGGCACCCAGAACACCGTGGCGAACCGGTCGCGCAGCAGCGACAACGTCCACTCGACGTCCCCGACCGTCTCCGCGACGTCGCCGCACACGATCAGCCAGTCGTCCGGCGAGTCCGGGCGCAGACCCTCGACGATCTCGCGGTTCTCCTGGTAGCCGATGTGCAGATCGCTCACCGCGACCAGCTTCGCGGGCGGCACGTTCATCACCTGATCCTGCTATCCCGCCGTCGCCCCCGCCGCGGCCATGGGAGAAATGTCACCCGGCGCCAGATCTAGTGATCTCGGCAGTCCAGCAGGGTGCGATGGGCGCGCAGTGCCACGAGCAGCCGCTCGATGTCGCCGGCGGTGTTGTAGCAGTGCGGGGAGATCCGCAGGTTCCCGGCGCGCGAGGAGGTGACGATGCCGTGCTCCGCCAGTCGCCCGACCAGTTGATCGGCGTCGACCGCGCGGATCGCGATCAACGGGCCACGCCGCGCGGGGTCCGCCGGTGTCGCCACGGCACCGCCCAGTGCGATCACCTCGTCGATCAGCCAGTCGTTGAGCTGCCGCACGTGTTCCGCGGTCCGCTCGATACCGATCTCGAGCATCAACTCGACACCCGCGACCGCCGCGAAGATCGGCGGGATCGGCGGGGTGCCCGATTCGAACCGTCTGGCATCTCGGGACGGACGGTAGCGATCGATCGCCATCGCGTTGATGTCCTCGTCGGCGAACCAACCGGTCGTGGTCGGGACCAGATGCCCGGTGGTCTGGGGATTCGCGTAGAGATACCCCACCCCGGGCGATCCCAGCAGGTATTTCAGCGCGCCGCCGACGATGAAGTCCACACCTAGGTCCGCGACGTCGATCGGTACCGCCCCGGCTGCCTGGTACGAATCCAGCAGGACGAGGGCGCCATTCTCGTGTGCCAGTCTGGTGATCGCATCGATGTCCAGCCGGCTACCATTCCGATAGCACACGTGCGTGATCGATACGATCGCCGTCTGTTCGTCGACAGCGGCGGCGAGATCCTCGAGGGATAATGTGTTGTCCGCCGCCGCGGGTACGTGCACGATCTTAGCGCCGCGTCGCTCCTGGGCGTGCCAGATCTGGCCGATGGTGGGGAATTCCAAACTGGTGGTCACCACCTTGCCGCGCCCGGCGAAGTCGAACGCGGAGGCAACCGCGGTGGCGCCGGCGGACGCCGAAGTTGTGACGGCCACACTGTCCGGATCGGCGTGCAACACCGCGGCGAACGAGCGGCGCGCCTGCTCGGTGCAGGAGACCCAATAGTCCCACTGCGATCCCTCCGACTCCAGGCCGCACAGGTATGACTCATAGGCCGCGCGCACGGAATCAGAGAGGGCGCCCTGCGAGCAACTGTTCAGATAGACGCGCTTCTCGAAGATCGGGAACCTCTGCCGCGCTGATTCCCCGGGGGTGAGGTTGCTGGTGCTGTCGTCCATCTCGACCATTCCTGCCTGATCCGAAACTCCTCGGGCGTCCCACGCCCGAGCATAGGAGGGCGTTCAATACAGGTCAACGATCTTCAACTGTATTGACATCGCTCATCCGTTGTTGCAGGCTGGGCCGGGGGTGCCCGGATGCTAGGAACCAGGATTCGCGCACTGCGCACCGAACGCGGCATGACGGTCACCGAACTCGCGCGGCTGGCGGAGGTGTCCACCGGGCTCATCAGCCAAGTCGAACGCGAATTGTCCGACCCCAGTCTCGCCACCATCCGGAAGATCGCCCGAGCGCTCGACACCCCGTTGTTCAGCCTATTCGAGCAACCCGATTCGGACGATGTCGCCGTTGTCCGGCACGAGAGCAGGATGAAGGTCCAATCACCGGGCGGTATTGCCTACTCGCGCATCTCCGCTGGGCGCGGTCGCCTCGAGGTACTCCAGGGGACGCTGTCGGCCGGTGCCGCGTCGGCTCCTGAGCCCTGGTCGCACCCGAGCGAGGAGTGTGTCTTGGTGACGGACGGGAAATTGACCGTGGAGGTGGCCGGCGAGGAATACCAGCTCGATTCCGGGGACAGTTGTTATTTCGACTCACGCCGCCCGCATCGCTACGTCAATCCGGGCAGCCGGACAGCGGTATTCATCGTCTCCGTCACTCCACCAAGTTACTGATCGAGAACCGAGCACATAAAACCCTGACAGTGCCCTCGCGCACGTACTGGTAAAGGAGATTGGCGTGTTGGGCGCACCGGGAAAGTCAGGGCTCCAGCGGCGGCTGGGCAGCCGGCAGATCGCGATGATCGGCCTGGGCGGAGCGATCGGCACCGGCCTGTTCCTCGGGTCGAGCCTGGCGATCTCCCAGGCCGGACCGGCCACGATCATCGCCTATGTGGTGTGCGCGCTGGTCGCACTGGTGATCGCCTGGGCGCTTGCCGAGATGGTGGTCGTGCACCCCGACGCGGGGGCCTTCGGCGCGGTCGCGCAACGCTACGCCGGCCCGTTCGCCGGCTTCCTGACTCGCTGGACGTACTGGACCATCCAGGTGATCGCCACCGGGGGCGAGGTGATAGCGGCCGGAATCTATCTGCGGTTCTGGTGGCCCTCGATTCCGCTGTGGCTCCCGGTGGTGGTGTTCGGCGTGGTGGTTGTCGGTATCAATGCCGCCACGGTGCGCCTGTTCGGAGACGTCGAGTACTGGTTCGCCATGGTCAAGGTCGTGGCGATCGTCGTGTTCATCCTGCTGGGCCTTGCCCTGATCGTGTTCGGGCTGCCCAACACGCCGGCCACCGGCCTGCACAACCTCACCGCACACGGCGGCTTCCTGCCCAAGGGGTGGAGCGGGTTGCTGCTGGCGATGGTGTTCGTGCTGTTCAGCTATATCGGCACCGAGGTCGTCTCGGTGACGGCGGCGGAGTCGGAGAACCCGGTCCGCGACATCCCGAGGGCGGCCCGGCGCATGGTGTTGCGGCTGTCGCTGTTCTACATCCTGGCGATCGCCGTGGTGCTCACCATCGTCCCGTGGACGGTCACGGCGCAGGGCTCCGACATCACCTCCAGCCCGTTCGTGCGGGTCTTCCAGTCCGCTGGGGTGCCGGCGGCGGCGACGGTGATGAACCTGGTGGTGCTCACGGCGGCGCTGTCGAGTGCCAACACGAACCTCTACCTGACGACCCGGATGTTGCACTCGCTGGCCGGGGACCGTTACGCCCCGCGTTGGGCCGGGCAGCTGACCACCTCGGGGGTACCGCGGAATGCACTCGTGGTGTCCGCGCTCGGTCTGGTGCTGGCCGCCGCGCTGTCCTGGCAACAGAACAACGCCGCCTACCTCGTGCTGTTCGGAATCTCGATCTTCGGTGCTCTCGTCGTGTGGCTGATGATCCTCGGGACCCATGCGCTGTTCCGGCACCGCCGGCGTTCGCTGGGTCTGCCGCCGTCACCGGTGCGGCTGTGGGGAGCACCGGTGACGACCGGTTTGGCCGCGCTGTTCCTGGTCGGCGTGTTGGTGTCGACCTGGTTCATCGACGGTCTGGAACCGGCGTGGGAGTACGGCGTGCCCTTCTTCGTCCTGTTGGGAGTCGTCTACCTGGTCGTCGAGCGGCGACAACCAGG
>Ga0137415_10007628_pt1 | contig 10724 bp, 6 predicted proteins | sample CZODoug3_1_1_16f_FD_183082 | JGI IMG/M metagenome (GOLD analysis project Ga0137415, IMG submission 183082) | Vadose zone soil fungal communities from Angelo Coast Range Reserve, California, USA - CZODoug3_1_1_16fungal (Hybrid Assembly) | ecosystem: Environmental > Terrestrial > Soil > Vadose...
GGGGAGCAACGATTTCCTGAACGCAGCCCCGGAATCCGATCTTTTAATGGATTCTGAGAATTTGTGCAGTCTGAACCGTGACGAGCTGATGAGCTGTGTGCTAGAGCTTCAAGGGGAGATGCTCCGTCTGCAAGTGCTCTTGTGCCATTTGTTATGCAAAAACGAGCAATTGCGCTATGAGAACTACAAGAATGAGTTGAGCAATTCCACGAATGACCGTCTGCCATTCGTTGTGCAAAAACGCCTAGATGATCGTCAAGCGTGAGAGATGTAGGGCTCATCAGCACCGGCAGGGAACTGCATGGAGACTTTACAGCGTTGGCAGGACTTTGATTCTCCAGCTTTGCCGGAAACTGAGCTATTGCTCAGATTACCCTTCTTGACGTTATCAGGAAGGGTACCCAGTTTTCTCTTAGCTACTCTCCAAATGCTGCTTTGATGAATTTCACGATCCGCTGGCGGGCGTCATAACCGTGCCAGGGTTCGGGGCTAGGTGCTCCGTTCATTCCGGCCGCCAGCGGGCCGTGGTCTTCGCGGGGATATTGCACCATCTCCACATGCACGCCTGCCTGGCGGAGTGCGCGATACATCTCCTGGCTTTGGCCGAGTGGATCGGTCTTGTCGCTTTCTCCTTGCAAGAGTAGGAAAGGGGTTTTGGCGTGGCCTGCGTTGGCGAGCGGACTTTGACGCCATGCGTCCGCCGAGTGATCCCACGGCTTGCCGTAGAACCAGCGGTCGTACCATGAATTGCTTTCCGTGCCGTATTCGCTCTCCTGATCGATGACGGGAGCGCCGCTTACGATGGCTTTGAAGCGGTCGGTTTTGCCTTCGACAAAGCCTGCCATCTCGCCGCCGTAGCTGTAACCGATCAGGGCGAGTTTGTTGGCATCGATGGGATAGTGTGCGATGACTGTGTCTACACCAGTCATGATGTCGCGATAGTCCGCGCCGCCGAGGTCGTTTTTATTGGCGGCAGCAAAAGCTGCTCCATACCCGGTGCTGCCGCGTGGATTCGGCCGCAGCACGGCCCATCCCTGAGCCAAGAGAAAATGACTCATTGGCCCATAGTTATCCGACCATGCGCCGGTTGGGCCGCCGTGCACATCGACTAGGAGCGGAACTTTGTGGCTTGCCGATTGCGGGGGCAGATACAAGAGGCCTTCGATTGTGAGTTCTTCATTCTTCCACTGAACCAGTTGCGAAGGCACCTGGGTCCAGCTTGCGGGCAGCAGATTCGGCGGGTTGAGTGCCTTTGCCGAGTGGCCCAGCTTTTCAGCGTAATAGAGTGTATTCGGTTGCGTGCTGCTTGCTCCCAGCCAGACCCATCCGGTCTGCTTAGCGTTGGAATGAAGCTGGCTGACTACGGAGCTATCGAGCTTGATAGGCTCGCGTTTTTCGTTTTCAAAGCGAACGACACCCACGCGCATTCCTGTCTGCACGGATTGCAAAACCTTGCTGCCTTCAGCGATTGGCTCTTCGTGGCCAACAGAGCCTTCAAGATTAGCAGTCAGGTTCTTTACTGATTCATCAGAGAAGGTGAAGACGAAAAGGTCGGAGTATCCGGGAGGGGCATCCTGAGCGGATTGAGCGAGAAAGTAAAACTTCTTCCCATCGTCGGACCACGTGCCTCCATTGATGGTTGCTGGGAGCTGCTTCAGTTGTGATGGATGATTCGGATCGCCGGTTGAGAGCAGCCACGCACTGTTGGCGGGTCCCAGATCACCTGCATTGTTTGTAGCCTCGACGATGGCGATAAGTTTGTCGCCTTGTTTATTCCAGGCTACGCTTGAGACATCGGGCGTGATTCCGGTAGATGCCAGCTTGCCGGACTCAGGATCGAGCAGAAACAGTCGAGATCCATGCCGGTCGTGATCCACCCATACAGCATCGGCTTTTTCATCATGCTGCTTCTTTTCGCCTGGAGTCTCAGGATCACGGGCGATGACCGCGATATTACGCCCGTCTGGGGCGACCTCATACTGGTCTACATCGAGCGGCTGTGGTTCTTGCTTCGCGGGTGGATCATCTGCTTTCTTTGGTGGGATCGCGTCTGGCGCGGTCGAGGCGTCTATGATTGGCGCGATTTTCAAGTCATACACGCGCGCCTCTCCGCCCTCCATGGGCAGACGGTAGAGTTGTGTGTGCTCGCCGCGCTTGGCAAGAAATAAAATGCTGTCGCCATCGGGCATCCAGTCACCGCTATGCTCGCCTCGCTTGTCGCTTGCGGAAGACCAGGTGAGTTGGCGCGCAGTATTGAGCTTGATATCGACGAACCATAGGTGACTGTGCGCTCCGTCGGCGGTTGCATCGGTGACTTGCAGCAGAACACTGCGGCCATCCGGCGAAAGGCGCGGTTGAGCCATGGAGCGGATATGGCGAAGGTCTTCGTTAGAGGGGAAGCGGTTTTCGTCAGCGGCGGAAAGGGAAACAGCACTCGCAACGAAGACTAAGGCCAAGGCGGAAGAAGCTGCACAACGAACATACGTCAGCATGTCCAACAGGATATCGCGAAGTGGTTTCAAACTTGTACACTTGCGTGGACCTTTTATGGATACACAGGAACAATCTGAAATTCAGCCTCAGCCTGGCCTATGGGCCGCGGTGCGGGAAGCCTTACGCGGCTCGCACCAGGATTTCACGACAGGCAACCTCAACCGTTCCATTCTGCTGCTGGCCATCCCCATGGTTCTGGAGATGGTTTTGGAGTCGCTTTTTGCCATTGTCGATGTCTTCTGGGTTGGCCACCTGGGGTCAGATGCCGTTGCGACGGTTGGGATAACGGAGTCCATGCTGGCACTGGTTATGGCTATCGGCATAGGTCTCGCGATGTCGACAACTGCCATGGTGGCGCGACGCATCGGCGAAAAAGATCCCGAGGATGCCGCGATTTCCGCGGTACAGGCGATTGCGCTGGGACTGCTGATTTCCCTTGGCCTGGGAATTCCGGCGGGTATCTATGCTCCGCGTTTGCTGGCGTTGATGGGAGGTTCACCAGCGCTGATCGCGACCGGTTCCAACTATACGCGTATTGCGCTTGGGGGATGCGGCGCGATTGTCATGCTCTTCCTCAACAACGCCATCTTTCGCGGTGCGGGAGACGCAGCTATCGCGATGCGGCTGCTCTGGGTTTCGAACATCATCAATCTGGTGCTCGATCCCTGCCTGATCTTCGGTCTGGGACCATTTCCGCGCATGGGCGTCACTGGAGCGGCTCTTGCTACATTTACGGGCCGCAGCATTGGCGTGCTGTATCAGTTCTACCGATTGATGAAGGGCACGGAGCGTATTCGCATCCTGGCTCGTCATTTGCGGATAAATCTCGAAGTGTTGTGGCGGTTGTTGCGCGTTTCGCTTACGGGAATGCTGCAATTCGCTATTGCCAATGCAAGCTGGATTGGCCTGGTGCGCATTGTTTCAACTTTTGGTGCGACTGCCGTAGCAGGCTATACCGTCGCCATCCGCATTGTGATCTTCTTCATTCTGCCTTCATGGGGATTGAGCAACGCGGCGGCTACGCTCGTGGGACAGAACCTTGGCGCGAAGCGTCCTGACCGGGCGGAGCAGGCGGTCTGGCGCACGGGGCTTTACAACATGCTTTTTCTCGGCAGTATTGGCGTTGTCTTCATCATTTTTGCTACGCCTTTTGTCCGGCTGTTTGTCAGCGATCCAGAGGTTGTGTCCATTGCGGCAATGGCGCTGCGTACCATCAGCTGCGGCAACATTGGCTACGCTTACGCGATGGTGATGCTCCAGGCTTTCAATGGAGCAGGTGATACGATCACGCCGACCATCGTGAACTTCTTTGGCTTCTGGGTGCTCGAACTCCCGCTGGCATGGTGGCTTGCGAACAAAGCTGGTCTGAAGTCGGAAGGAGCATTCCTTTCGATTGTGATTGCCGAGGCAACCATTGCCGCGGCAAGTATAGTCCTCTTCCGCCGTGGACGCTGGAAGACGCAGCGCATCTAAACAGCAGGGAACAGGCTCAAAGCTTCCTTATTCCTTGTGGTGCATTTGTTATGGCGCATCCTCATAAAACTACTTGCTGTATTGTCGGTGGTGGGCCGGCTGGTATGGTGCTGGGGTTTCTGCTGGCGCGCCGTGGTGTTGCGGTTACCGTGCTTGAGAAGCATAAGGACTTCTTTCGCGATTTTCGTGGTGACACGATTCATGCATCCACGCTCGAACTGATGTATGAGCTTGGGCTTCTGGATACATTTCTAAAGGTTCGGCATCAGAAGTTGACGACGCTTACTGCTCAGTTTGGCGACTTCTCGTTCGCGCCGGTTGACTTCACCCATTTGCCCACGCATTGCAAGTTCGTGGCATTGATGCCGCAGTGGGACTTTCTGAACTTCATCGCGGAGAATGCGAAGCAATTGTCGGCCTTCGATCTGCGCATGGAGAACGAAGCCGTGGGTCTTGTAGAGCAGAATGGGCGAGTCACCGGTGTGCGCGTGCAAACACCTGACGGCATTACAGAGATAGAGGCGGATCTAGTTGTAGCCTGTGATGGCCGCCATTCCACTTTGCGCACAGCTGCTCATATGGAGGTGCTTGAATTTGGAGTTCCCATTGATGTGCTGTGGTTTCGCATCAGCCGTCAGCCGGACGATCCGGAAAATATTTTAGGCCATGTGAACTATGGCAAGGCAATGGTCATGATCAATCGCGGAGATTATTTCCAGACTGGCTTGATCATCCGCAAAGGATCGTTAGAAGAGATACAACAAAAAGGCCTGTCAGCGTTTCGCGAATCTTTATTGCAGCTATCTCCATTTCTGGGTGAGCGAGTCAATGAGATTCAGAGCTGGGACCAGGTGAAATTGTTATCGGTCCAGATCAACCGGCTGCGGCGTTGGCATCGGCCTGGCCTGCTCTGCATCGGTGATGCCGTGCATGCCATGTCACCTGCTGGTGGCGTCGGCATCAATCTCGCGATTCAGGATGCCGTGGCAGCGGCTAATCTTCTTGGTGAGCCGTTGCGAGGAGGACGCCTAAGTGAGGGCGTGCTCGAAGCTATACAGCAGCGCCGGGAATTCCCAACACGCATAATGCAGGGTTTGCAGGTGCGTATTCATGCTGCATTCGCACGCATACTTGGCAACCCCGAACCGGTACATGCTCCATGGCTGATGCGATTCATCACACGTTTGCCTGGATTCAAGCGTCTGACTGGAAGAATTATTGGTCTAGGCTTCCGTCCTGAGCACGTAAAGGCAAGAACGTAGCGATCAGGAAATAAGAACCAAAGGGGATAAGACGCGATTTATGGGGAGACGAAGTATTTAGAGGGAGCAATAGAGTGCGATCATACGTTCTTCATAGTGCGACAACGTGAATCGCTGTTCGATATTTCTTCTGGCCAATCTGCCCATTGCTTCGGACTCCTCTCTATTCTGATAGTGCCAGAGCATGGCTTCAGCCAGCGCTTCGGTATTTCTGGCTGGTACGATTGTGCCATCTTCTCCTGATGTTACACAGTCTTCAGCGCCAGATGTCTCGGTGGCGATTACAGGAAGCGCAGAAGCCATTGCCTCAAATAAAACACGGGCAAGCCCTTCATTCACAGATGGAAACATGAAGAGATTCGACGATCGATACCAGCCTGCAACTTCAGCCGGCGGCAGAAAACCCAAAAATCGCACATTCGGCTGGGCATGTTGTTTGATGATCGAATCCATCTCTGGCGCGACTTCACCAATCAATACGAGCTCTGCGTCCGCAAGGGCAAGCTGCTTCCAGGCCTGAAGCAGGTATCCGATGCCTTTCGCGATTTCAACGCGGCCCACATAGCACACGCGGAAAGATTTTGGAGATACAGTTGCAGGTCTCGGAGTAAAGAAGTGATGGTCCACGCCCGCATGGATAATAATCGCTTTGCCCGGATAACCCGACTGTTCAAAACTCTTGAAGGCGGTTGTAGAAGGAACAATGATCTTATCGCATACCTCATATTCATGTTCCATGCGATGAATCAGTCGTGATGACAAAATAGCTCGGCAGTCACGCGGATAAACGCCAAATGCGTCGCATTCCTGCAGAACCGTGTTTTGCCAGTGCTTGGGATGCATCAATGGGTTCTCAATCAATGTGATCGCGTTATACCGCTTTGCTTTCAAGAGACAAGCAAGGCACATAGCCGACCAGCCGTGAAAAATAGCGCTGGGTAAAATCCATCTAGAAACGAGCCGATCGGCAATCGATATGGTTAATGCGTGGGGTAGGAGAGGCGAGCGCTTGCTTCCAGGAAGACGCCTCCATATTCCCCATAGAATGCGTTGTCCTGTTCGATAGCCTGCTTGTTTTCGAACTAGCTTCAAAGTCCCTGTGTTCGTTGGTTCGAAGACTTCCAAATCCGGAGCGAAGGAAAGAACTTGGCTTAGCATGCCGTGGTGCATCAATGCTTCCGCTAGCCTTTTTTGAAACGGTCGGGAACTGAGGCTCAAGGTTACTGTTACGGGGTTTGTCGGCAACCTAGAAGGATTACGAAGCTCTGTCGTCATTCGCGAACTCGGTTATAGATATTCTGGATGTATTTCGTGGAAATTTAGGAACCGTTTAGTACCTATAAATAAAAGTCATGATTTTGAAGAGCACATGCAAACCCGTTATGTTTTCCTATATCCAAACCTTATACCCTATACCTTGAACATATGCTTCATATCACCAGGCCAATTCCCGCGCATCTGATTCGACTTGTTGTCTTTGACCTCGATGGCACGTTGATCGACTCACGAAAAGATCTTTCCAACTCCATCAACGCGATGCTGGTGGAGTTTGGCCGCCAGCATCTGCCCGAGGAGATTATTGCTACCTACATCGGCGATGGCGCAGGCATGCTGGTGCGGCGTGCTTTAGGTGATCCCGAGGATGAAGACCTGGTGGAAGATGCGCTGGAACATTTTCTTGCCTACTACCGCAAGCACAAGCTGGATTACACCTATGTTTATCCTGGTGTCTTCGATTCGCTGAATGCTTTACGCGTATTGCCGGATGGCTCGCCGCGCGCCATGGCTGTTTTGACTAACAAGCCCATCGGTCCCTCGTTGGCCATCTGCGAAGCGCTTGGTCTCAGCCCATATTTCTTTCAGGTATATGGTGGCAACAGCTTTACGACGAAAAAGCCTGATCCTGAAGGACTGAAAGCGCTGATGCGAGAGGCGAATGTCTCACCTGAAGAGACGGTAATGATTGGTGACTCGGATGTTGACATTCTGACTGCTCGGCGGGCTGGAACCTACGCCATTGGTTGCAAATTCGGATTATCCTCGCATACAGTGGAATCCATACCATCCGACTGCCTGGTCGATGCGGCGTCGGAGTGGGCCGACGCTTTCTCACTGGAAAGAATTGGGAAATAAAACCCTTTCGCGAGTGCGTGCATCATAAGCGTCATTGAATTTTCCGGGGCTGCTGCCATCTATCCGTTCAGGTGCTACCGGTGTTGGTATCACCAGCAAAAACAATTAGCCGTAAGTGATTGATCTGTCTTTGGAGTACTGCCTTGTTACCCACACTTGTATTGTCCATCCTGCTTTCCAGCGCAGTTGTATCTGCACATGCTGCTGTTGTATCAACCGCAACTGCATCGACTAATGCTCCCGTATCGCTGAAGATCACCGGCACAGTGACGGATTCCACGGACGCTATCATTCCCGGCGCGCAGGTGCAATTACTTGCCGCAAGCGGAGCGGCAGTCGCCACCACGACAACGGACGCTTCAGGAAGCTTCAGTATCGCTGCTCCGCAGGCAGGCGATTTTACGGTGAGCGTTTCTCTGAATGGTTTCCAGACGACGGCACAACCGGTACATGTAGGCAGTGGGACAGCAGCTACGTTGAGTTTTGCGATGAAAGTCGCCGAGGCGGTGCAGCAGGTGACCGTGAACGCCGGAAACGATGTGGATCTGACTACTTCTGAATCGAACGGCGATACCGCGGTGATGACGGCAAGCGATCTCAAGGACATGCCGGTTTTCGACAACGACTATGTCACCGCGATGAGCAGTTTTCTGGACTCGGGTGATTCAGGTACATCAGGTTCGGGCCTGATGGTTGATGGTGTTGAGGCGAATCGTGCCATGGTCTCGCCTTCGGCCGTGCAGGAAGTGCATATCAATCAGGACCCGTATTCGGCTCAGTACTATCGTCCGGGGCGCGGCCAGATTGAAATCATCACCAAGCAGGCGGCCGATGCCTATCATGGCGAGCTGAATTTCCTCTTCCGCGATTCGGCCTTGAACGCGCAGCAGAAATTTTCGCCCAACAAGCCGTTCGAGCAGCGCCGTATTTACGAGGGCAATGTCACTGGACCAATTCCGCATCTGAATAAAACGGCATTTCTCTTCTCCTTCAACCGCGCAGAAGAAGATCTGAATGCTGTTGTCAATGCGAGAATTGCGCCGACGACCGACAATCCTGACGGCATTTATAACGTGAACGTTCCCGCGCCGACGCGTAATACTGAGTTTTCGCTGCGTCTCGGCCATCAGTTCACGGACAAGAACAGCGCCTACGCGATGTATTCGTTCCAGGATGCGACCAATCGCAACGAAGGAGTGGGCAATCAGACGCTGCCTGAAGCTGGCTATAACGGCGAGACGCGTGAAGACGATCTAGTCTTTCACGACGACTACATCATTTCGCCGACGAAGCTGAACCAGGCTTCCATTGTTCTTGAGCGCAGTGTCGACCCCATCAGCGATGTCTCTGAAGGGCCGAAGATCAAAGTCAACGGAAACTACACCGGAGGCAGTGCGCAGGCCGATCAGATACGCACCGAATACAATCTGCGCGCAAACGAGATGGTGACCTGGACGAAAGGTCCGCATACGCTGAAATTTGGCGTGAGCATGCCGCACTTCAGCCGCCGTGTGCTGGACGATCTCACCAATCAGGACGGCACTTATACCTTCAGCCCGACATACGCGGCTGATGGCAGCGTGATCGCTACTTCCATCGAGAACCAGCAGGCAGGGAATCCTTCCGGTTTCTCCATGCAGCAAGGGCGGACCCGTTTCGAGTATCACCAGCAGGAAGCCGGCGCTTTCGTGCAGGATCAGATCAAGATCAAGCCATATTTTTCGCTTACACCGGGCCTGCGCTATGACTGGCAGAGTTTTCCTGGTGACTCCAATAATTTCTCGCCGCGCCTGTCGTTTGCGTGGGTGCTCAATCAGAAACAGGAGTTAGTAGTACGCGGTGGTGGTGGCATCTACTATGACCGTCCCGGTTCGGGCCCAATCGTCGATCTGGCGCGCTATCAACACGCCAAGCTGCGTCTTTTGCAGGTTTCATCCAATCAGCAACCACTGTGCTATCCCGTGACCGGTTGTGTGGATACCGTCGAACTTCCGCCGTCGCTGGTGGAAGTGGCTTCAGGCATCAAGACGCCTTATTCAATTCAATATGGACTATCCATTGACCGCAAGCTGGGTGAGAAGGGCACCATCTCCGTTGGTGGACGAGTGAGCCGCGGTGTCGATCTCTTCCGCTCGATTGACATCAACGCGCCAGTGGCTCCGTCCTTTTCCGAACGGCCTGATGCTCAGGTTTCGCAGTTGCGGCAGATTCAATCTGCTGGCGTACAAAAAGGCGCCGCGCTCGACATCAACTACCGCGGACGCTTCAACAAGCGCTTTACCGGATTTGCCTGGTATACCTGGAGCCATTACTCCAACAACACCAGTGGCATCGGCTGGTTCCCGCAGGATCAGGAAGATCCCAATGCCGAATGGGGCCGCTCCGACTGGGACCAGCGGCAGCACTTCGGCATCTTCGCCATGATTAACCCAGAGCATCTGCTGAACCTGGGCGTAGGTGTCTTCACCAACACGGGCAAGCCGTGGACTATCCTCACCGGGACCGATGAGTACGGCACCAATCTCTTCAATGCGCGGCCTGACGATGTTGCCCGTAACTCCGAGACTGGGCCGGATTATGCCGATATGGATTTGCGCTGGGGGTATGATTTCAAGCTTCATCCCAAGGAATTGGACAAGAGCCCGACGCTTGGCTTTTCGGCGTCTGCATTCGATGTGCTGAATCATCCAAATGGTTCATATGTTGACACGACGGAAGGTAGTGCAGACTTCGGACAGGTGACCAGCGCCTATCCTCCACGTAGGATGCAACTGGCGATGCGGTTTGTGTTTTAGCGCGGGGATTACTTTGGTACTCCAGCCTGAGCAGCACTGCGAGGCTGGCGTACCAAACTAATGAAATTGCGAACCAGTGGATCTGACTGATCGCGTTTACGCCAGGCCAGGCCGATCTTCCATTTCGCTTCGGGCAAACCTGTATCCAGCAGACGAACGTTGGGTACGTGCATCAAGTTAGCTGAGCGCGGTACCAGACTTACGCCTACACCGCCTCGCACAAGATTGAGGACAGTGAATAATTCGTTGGCCTCCTGAACGATGCGCGGACTGAAACCGGCAGCCTTGCAGGTTTGCACGAGATGGTCGACGAAGCTGGCAGAGACGCTGCGGGAGATGACGACAAAAGGTTCGTTGCGAAGGCCGGAGAGCCCCTTGCGGTAGGGCATGCCTTGAGGAATTGCTGCGACAAGCCTCTCTTCGAGCACCGGTACGGTGACCAGGCTTGGGCGTTCGACAGGGAGCCGGACAAAGCCGACATCGATGTCGCCTTGCTCGAGCGCTTCGATCTGGTTTGGTGTGGACATATCGCGCATGGACACCTGCACAGCCGGAAAATGCTGGCGAA
>Ga0137415_10007633_pt1 | contig 10720 bp, 10 predicted proteins | sample CZODoug3_1_1_16f_FD_183082 | JGI IMG/M metagenome (GOLD analysis project Ga0137415, IMG submission 183082) | Vadose zone soil fungal communities from Angelo Coast Range Reserve, California, USA - CZODoug3_1_1_16fungal (Hybrid Assembly) | ecosystem: Environmental > Terrestrial > Soil > Vadose...
CCGAGCGGCGGCCGGTCGGCGAAGAAGTCGTCGGCCGCACCCTGCGCAGCGCAAGGGAAGGCATCGGCGCCGACTCGACCGACGCCGGCTATGTCATCCGCCGCGAAGCCCAGCTGCTCATCAGTTACGAGGGGAGCCCGATCGTGGCCGCTCGGCCTGCGACATCGGGCCCGCACGCAGGCGCCCGTGCCCCTGACGCGACGGGCCTGACCCGCGACGCGGTGACCGGGCCGGTGCGGCTGTTCTCGCTGCTCGGCAGGCGCGAACACACCACGCTGCTCTACGCGCCGGACGGCCCCTTCGATGTCGCGACGTTCGAGCGTGCCGCCGGGGCCGCGGTCAGCGCCGCGCACGGCCGGATGGATGTGTATCTGATCGCCGCGCCTGGCGCGGACGTCGCCGCCACCGAGCTGCCCGTGGTCCACGACAGCGGCGGCCAGTTCGCAAGGGCGTACGCGCCGACCGGCCCGTCGGCGTACGTCGTGCGCCCCGACGGCTACCTGGGTCTCGCCTGTGCCGGCGTCGACCCAGCCGAACTGGTGGCTCACCTTGGCGCGACTTTCGCCCGACTGCAGGGAGGTGTCGCCGGATGAACACGTTCAGGCCGTCGATTGACTGGAGCAACGAACTGCTCAACTCGACCATGTGGGTGCTGCAGGTGTGGGTGATCACCGCCTCGTGCTTGCTGGTCGTACTCGTTCTTGTCGGGCGGACGACCGAGTGGGGGCGCCAGTACTGGCGCATCACCGGCGACTACTTCAAGGGCGGGCGCAGCGCGCCGGTGTGGGCAGTGGTCGGGCTGCTGCTGTTGTCGGCGATCCTCGTTGTTCGCATCAACGTGCTCCTGAGCTACTACGCCAACGATCTGTTTTCTGCGCTTCAAGTCACCTTCGGGGCGGATTCGGCGAGAGCGACTGGCATAACCGGGTTCTGGTCGACGATGCTCGTGTTCGCCGTTCTGGCCGTGTGCTATGTGACGCGGACGCTGGCGGACTTGTATTTGACGCAACGGTTCATCATGCGCTGGAGGATCTGGCTTTCCCGTCGCTTCATTGACGACTGGCTCGGCGAGTATGCCTACTTCCGCAGCCAGTTCTCGCGTCAGCCGATCGACAACCCGGACCAGCGCATCCAGCAAGACATCGACATCTTCACCGCGGGCGTCGGTGGCGAGGCGAACAACCCGGCACGCACTTCTGATCATCTGCTGCTGTTCGGCGCCGTCGAGGCGGTGGTGTCCGTGTTTTCCTTCGGCGCGATCCTCTGGCGGCTCTCGGGGCCCTTGACATTGGGTACCCTCACCGTCCCAAGAGCCCTGTTCTGGGTCGTCATCTTCTACGTGCTCGCGGCCACCATCATCGCGTTCGTGATCGGAAGGCCCCTGATCCGGCTGAGCTACATGAACGAACTTCTCAATGCCGGCTTCCGATACGCACTCGTCCGGTTGAGAGACGCGAGCGCCGCCGTTGGCTTGTACCGGGGTGAGAACGCCGAACGCAAAGTGCTCAACGGCCGCCTGTCGGCGGTCATGGAGAACTACGGCTATTGGCGCAACCGGATGGTGTTGTTCACGGGCTGGAACCTGTCGATGAGTCAGGCGATCGACCCTCTCCCGTTCATCGTTCAGGCGCCACGGTTGTTCGCCGGTCAGATATCGCTCGGCGATATCTTCCAGTCGGCGACCGCATTCCACACGATCCATAACTCGCTGTCGTTCTTCAGGGACGCGTACGACTCGTTCGCCAGCTATCGAGCGGCGATCATCCGCTTGGACGGATTGGTCGACCAGAACTCACTGGCCCGCGCATTCACCCAGGTGACTACGACCGCGTCCGAGGACGGCACGCTCGTCCTCGACGGTGTCGGAGTGCGCACCCCCGACGGCGACTACCTCGTCCATGACCTCGATTTGCGCCTCGACCCTGGTGACACGCTGTTGATCAGCGGTCCATCGGGCATCGGCAAGACCGTCCTGCTGCAGAGCCTCGCGGGGCTGTGGCCATTCGTGTCCGGCCGGGTACGCCTGCCGGCCAGTCGCCAGGAAGCGATGTTCGTACCTCAACTGCCCTACATTCCGCTCGGCGACCTTCGCGCCGTCGTGTCCTACCCCAATGAGGAGGGCGCCGTCGGCGACCGCGAGATCCAGCAGGCGCTGGTCAAGGTGGCCCTGTCACACCTGGTCATCAGGCTCAACGACGTCAGGGAGTGGGCAAAGATGCTGTCGGTCGGGGAACAGCAGCGAATCGCCTTCGCCCGCGTGCTGTTGAGCAAGCCGCGTGCAGTGTTCCTGGACGAGTCGACCTCGGCGTTGGACGAAGGGCTCGAGCTGATGCTGTACGAACTGCTCCGTGCCGAGCTGCCGGAGACCATTTTGGTCAGCGTGAGTCACCGCAGCACGGTTGAGCAGTTTCACGGCCGCCAGCTCGAACTCGTCGGCCGCGGGGAATGGCGGCTCGATCCACTCCCGACCAGGAGTTGAGGCCTCCTAAAGCGCTAGCAGCAGGCTGCCGAGGTACCTTGCCCGCATGGAAATGTTCACCCCAACGTTGGACTGGGGCAACGAGCTGTGGACGTCGCTCGTGTGGATCGCCAAAGCCTGGGCGATCGCGGCGTTGTCCACCCTGGTAATCCTCCTGCTGATCCGCCGGTTCACCACCTGGGGTAAGCAGTTCTGGCGCATCACCGGCGCGTACTTCACCGGTTCGGCCAGCGTCAAGATCTGGCTCTGGCTGGCGGCGCTGCTGCTGTCGGTGATCGTCGGCGTTCGCCTAACGGTGCTCTTCAGCTATCAGAGCAACGACATGCTGACCAGCTTCCAGGTGATCGCCGCAGGCGTTGGCGGTGGCGACAACACCGTGAAGAACTCCGGCAAGGACGGTTTCTGGCTGTCGATCCTCGTCTTCAGCATCATGGCCGTGATCTACGTCGCGCGGATCATGCTGGATCTGTTCCTGATGCAGCGGTTCATGCTGGCGTGGCGCGCCTGGCTGACCGATCGGCTCACGGGAGACTGGCTCGACGGGAAGGCGTACTACCGGTCCCGCTTCATCGACGACACGATCGACAACCCGGATCAGCGAATCCAGTACGACATCGACATCTTCACCGCCGGCGTCGGACCCACGCCCAACACTCCGAACAACACGACCGGGTCCACCCTGTTGTTCGGCGCGATCGACGCGGTCGTCACGATGATCTCCTTCACCGCGATCCTGTGGCATCTCTCGGGTCCGCTGACGCTCTTCGGCGTCACCCTCCCCAGGGCGATGTTCTGGATCGGGCTTGGGTACGTCTTTTTCGCGTCCGTCATCGCGTTCTGGATCGGCAGGCCGATCATCTGGCTGTCCTTCAACAACGAGAAGTTCAACGCCGTGTTCCGCTACGCGTTGGTGCGGTTGCGCGATGCCTCGGAGGCGGTCGCCTTCTACCGAGGGGAACTCGCCGAGCGGACGGGGCTGCGGCGACGGTTCGCCTCCGTCATCGACAACTACAAGCGCTACATCAACAGGATGATCGGCTTCTACGGCTGGAACCTCTCACTCAGCCAGGTCATCGTGCCGCTGCCCTACGTGCTGCAGTTCCCGCGGTTCTTCGCAGGCGCGATCAAGCTCGGCGACATGACCCAGACCGCGTCGGCGTTCGGCAGCATCCAGGAGGGGCTGTCCTTCTTCCGTAACGCCTACGACCAGTTCGCCGGTTACCGCGCGGCAATCATCCGTCTCCACGGCCTGGTGACTGCCAATGAAGAGGGCAGGGCGCTGCCTACGGTGACGACAACGCCATGCGTCGACGGCACTGTTCAACTCGCGGACATCGAGGTCCGCACGCCGGACGGAAAGCAGCTCATCAAGCCCCTCGACATGCACCTGGAAATCGGCGACACGCTGGTGATCACCGGCCCGTCCGGCAGCGGGAAGACCACGCTGCTGCGCAGCCTTGCGGAATTGTGGCCGTTCACGTCGGGCACACTGACCCGGCCGTGCGGGCCCAACGAGACGATGTTCCTGTCGCAGCTGCCCTATGTGCCGCTTGGCGACCTGCGCGCGGTGGTGACCTACCCGGGCAAAGAAGGCACCATCGACGACGAAACGCTGCGACGCACACTGCAGAAGGTGGCGCTCCCGCACCTCGTCGGCAGGCTCGCTGAGGTGCTGGACTGGGCCAAGGTCCTCTCTCCCGGCGAGCAGCAGCGGATCGCGTTTGCCCGCATCCTGCTGACCAAGCCCAAGGTGGCGTTCCTCGACGAGGCCACCTCCGCGCTCGACGAAGGCCTCGAGTTCATCTGCTACCAGCTGGTGCGCACGGAGCTACCCGACACCATCCTGGTCAGCGTCACCCACCGCACCACCGTCGAGCAGCATCACACGCACGAACTCGAACTGCTCGGCGAGGGCGAATGGCGGCTGGGCCGGGTGCAAGGAGACGAACCCGTCCCGGTGTAAGCGCGTGGGCTTTCAGCGCTGCGAGGCGGCGTGCGCGCCGGCCCGTCGGCCGAAGAACGAGCCCTCACCGAGCTGGGTGCCGCTGGCGTAGCCCTTGCCGTCCTGGGCGATGTTGGACGCGCACGCGCCGGCCGCATACAGGCCGGGTATCACGCTGCCGGCGTCGGTCAGTACCTGGCCGTCGACGGAAGTGGTTAGCCCGCCAACGGTGAAGCCCGAGTACATCGCCTTGCCCAACGACAGGTCGAAGGCGCCCCACGGCCCGTTATCCTGTGCCCCAAGGAATTCCGGCTGTTTGTGGAAGTCGGGGTCCTCGCCGCGGGCCGCGTACTCGTTGTACCGGTTCAGTGTCGCCACCAGGTTGCCCTCCGGAATGCCAAGGGCCGCTTCCATTTCCTGCACGGTTTCCCAACCGTCGATGAACTTGATCAGTGGAATCTCGGGTCGCTGCATGTGCGCCTCGTCCACGATCAGGAATGCCGCACTATCGGGCTGATCCATCACGAAACCCGATGTCCGCGAATGGTAGGAGTCCTCGGTCACGAAACGCTGGCCGAGCTTGTTGACGATGATGCCGGTCAGCAAGATCGACGGCGGGTACGCCGGGGCGGTGATGAACACCTGGTCCATGTGCTTGATGGCGCCGCCGGCCGACGCGCCGAGGCGGATCCCGAGCCCGTCGTCGTAGGTGTTGCCGAGCACGAACGGCTTCTCGGCCAGCTTCGGCGTGTATTCGGCGACCATCTCCTGGTTCATCACGAAGCCACCCGCGGCGATCACCACGGCCTTGGTCCGGATCGCGCCGGTGTCGTTGAAGTGCCTCCAGGTGACGCCGACGACGCCACCGTCATCGAGAACCAGTGCGGTGGCTCCCGTCTCATAGCGAATCTGCACCCCGAGGTTGTGCGCCCGCTTGAGCAGCAGGTCGATCACCATGCTGGCCCCGCCGGTGTCGCCGGGCACCGGCACCTTGTGTCCACGTGGCGCAGGCACGGCTTGGTCCTTGAACGGCCACACCTTTTCGTTGCCCGTGAACATCAGGCCCTCGGTGTTGGGCTGGATGACCGCCTTCTGCGGGTAGTAGCTGCGCTCGAACTGAAAACCCAAGTCTTCCAACCAGTTGAAATGCTCGACGCTGCCGTCGCAGTACGCGCGGATCTTGTCGAGCTCCGGTTCACGCGACACCGCGACCAAGTACTTGTACATCTCCTCGGCGCTGTCGGCATGCCCGGTGGCCTGCTGCACGGCGGTGCCCCCGCCCAGATAGAAATGTCCGCCTGCCATCGAGGTGGTGCCGCCCGCCGCCGCCGCGCGCTCCAACACCAGCACCCGCGCGCCTGCGGCGGCGGCGCTAACGGCCGCGCAGCCGCCGGCGATGCCGAAGCCGATCACCAGCACGTCGACCTCGTCGGACCAGTCCGCGACGTCGGCGGCGTTGACGGTCTGCGGGATTTCAGCGGATGCTCTTCGCGCAAGTCGTTCATCGCTGGTACTCACTGTTGCTCCTGTTTCACGTAGTCGAAGAACGCCCGGATCTCGGGCGGAATGTGCGCGATCTCGATGTAGGGCACGCCGGCACCTTCTGCCGACACGTACGCGAACCGCATGCCGCCGGGCATCACACCCTGCTGCACGACGGGTGCGCCGTTGCGTTCGGCGTCGCGCAGCGCGGCGTCGAAGGCGTCAGCGTCGGTGGCCTCCATGCAGACGTGGTGCAGGCCCGCCCCGGCGCGGTCGAGAAACTCGGTGTAGATACTTTCGCCCGTCACCGGGGCGATGAGTTCGAGCTGGGTGTCGCCGGCGTAACTGAGGGAGATGTCGGCGACGAAGTCCGCGGGCCGCCCGCGGTAGGTGCACGCGTCGGGACCGAAGTGGATACCTGGCATCCGGACCCACTTCTTGGCACCCAACAGCGTGGTCAGCGCCTTTTCGGTGGCATCGAGGTCGGGCGTCACCCAGGCAATCTGGACAGGTGTCTGGTTTAGCATCGCCTTGAGAATATCTCCGGCATGCCCGCCTGGCTAGAACGTGTTCTAGTTTTCAGGCCTCCGCAAGGTAGGCGGCCGTGGTGCGCTCCGCCGCCTGGCGTGCCCGCTCGCGGTCGGCCCCACCGGCCACGTCGGCCGTGCACCACGCGTCGCTGCACAGTTGCATGAACCGGCGCCCGTCGTCGGTGGCCGTCCACTGCTGCCCGAACGCCGGATCGAGCGATTCGCCGGTGGACAGGTGGATCGCCAATCCGACCAGCCCCAGATCCCATCCGATCCCGACCGCTCCAGGACCGAACTGATCCCAGTGGTCGTCGATGTGGGCGATGTGCTGCAGCTCGAGCCGCGACCGCGCAAGGCCCTCGCCGATGACGCGCACCTCGATCCAGCTGATGGCACCGCCGTACTCCCAGCTTGCGGTGAACTCGTGTGGTGGGCGGCAGGTCAGGATCGTGCCGTTGGCGTTGCCCTCGAGTTGATACTGGCCGCCTTCGCGCAGGTCGCCGCTGACGGGCAGGAACCACCGCGGTATGCGTTCGATGTTGGTGCATGCGTCCCACAGGTCGGCGGGGTCGGTGGGATACGACTGGCTGACGGTGACGACCTTTGCCTCGCCCGCCTCCAGCACCAGGGTCCCGACCGTGCGCCGCACCGCGTTGATCTGATGGTTGATGTCAATCATCTTGCCTTCCCTCACTTTTCGGATCTCCGCTGTCGCTTTCCCCTTGCCACCTCGGTGGCCAGCGCGCGCAGCGGCGGTGTCCAGAAGCGGCGGAACTCGTCAAGCCACTCGTCGACATCGCGCAACGCCCTACCGTCGACCGCATACAGCCGCCGCTGACCGTCCGGCCGCACCGACGCGAATCCGTTGTCGCGCAGCACCTTCAAATGCTGGGAGACCGCAGGCTGGGTGATCGCAAACTCGTACTGAATGGTGGCGCCGATGTCCCCCGCAGACATCTCGCCGTCGGCGAGTAGTTCCAGAATGCGGCGCCGCACCGGATCCCCAAGGACGTCGAACGCGTGCACCACCCCAATCTAGAAGTACTCACTTATATAAGTCAAGACTGCAACTATCGGTCTCCCCACTGCGGCGGCGCGGCGCCCCTGCCGAAGCCCCAGGTGGACTGCCCCAACCGCGGCTTGGGCTTGGCGCTCACCGGCCGCTGCCGAAAGTGCGCAGCCAGCACCGGCTCGGGATCCTCTCCTGCGAACAGCGCCAGGCAGGGCGCGGCGAACTCGCACACCGAACAGTGCGCCGCGGGGTTCGGATAGATCGCGGGCTCGCAGACCATGTCGAGCGCTTCGGCGGCCAGTTGCGTGCCGACCGCGGCGATCTCGTTGCGGGTGCGACGGATGCGGGTGCGGCGCATCGGCCCCGCGGTGTGCTGGTCGACCCGGCTCGTGGTGTCGACCCATGACGCCCGCGCCGAAACCCGTTGATGCTGCGGGATCGACCGGCCTCCGCCGCTGGCCTCATGCTGGGCAACGGGCCGGCACTCGCGCCCTTCGACGGCCGCGCGCGCCGGAAGGTCAAGGGGGCCGTCGATGTGCACCTCATTGTGGATCGTGCCGGCAACCTTCATGCCCATGTAATCCTGCTCCCAGGCCCAACACGCCGCGATCGCCTCCTCGTCGCGCACCAGCGTGTCCAGGTCCTGCCAGTCGTCGACGATCTGGTGGCGCACGACCCAGTACTCGTCGGCGGCGTCCACCGCCAGCAGGTCGACCCGGCACGCGTAGATCACCCCGGATCCGTTGGGCGTCAACAGCCCCCGTTCGGGGTCCGCCGGATCGGTCAGCAAGCCGGCCACGTCGTGATCGATCTTGACGGGAGCGAAGTCGTCGATCGTGCCCGCCCACGCGTCGTAGCAGTCCAGCAGGGCCGCGGCGGCATCGACGAGATCGCCGGCGCCGGCATCGTTCAGCGACCGTTCGACCGCCTTGTGCACCAACGACTGCTTGAGGTCGTGCTGCCAGTCCCAGGTGCCGGGGTAGTAGTAGACCGCGAGCGCATCCTTGAGCGCGGCGGGCAGTGCAGGCCCGGCCGCCTCGACGGGTTCGAGGCCACGGCGTGAGGCGAAATCCCATTGCCGGCGACAGCGTTTGAACCTCGCGCGTTGCTCTGGGTCGATGCGGAAATCCACGATGCCGGCCCTCAGTGCGAATGCGGCCATGGGTCGTCGAGCGGCCATCGGCACCGGTCGGCACGGTCGGCCATCGATTCGAGTTCGGCAAGCAGATCGTCGAAGAACGCCCGGGTCCGTGCCGGGTCCTCGGGCCAGGCGGCCGAAAGGCACATCCATACGTCCGGGTCGTCGGACGACGTCGACGGCGTTTCGGTGACAATCTCATCCAAGGGCACGATCCGCCAGCTGTAGGAATCCCCCCTGCGCTCGAGGTATACCGTCTCCTCACGACCGGGGCGTGCAGCCACGATCGAGGCGAAGAGTTCGTCGCGGTTCATCAGTGCCTCGCCAATCCAGGATAGTTCCTGCGCCGCGGCAAACATCCAGGACTGCAGCGCCGGTGGCCGTCACCCGCCGAACATGTCGATAAGCAGCCTGACCTGGGTGTCGAATACGACCACGGGTTCGGTCAGTGTGTCGGCGCCGTACTGACCGAACACTTCGAGGCTGATCGCACCGACCAGTCCCGCCCACAGCAGAAAGCATTTGGCCACCGCGGAGTCATCGCCGGCGAACTCGAACTCCTCACGTATCCGGTCGAAGTCCGACGACAACGATTGCGTCACAGCGACATTGGACGAAGATATGGCGCCAGCCGCGATGCCGGCCCCGATCGCGTCGAACAGCGCAGCGACTACCCGGGTCCCCGGCCCGACCGTGCGCTCCCGCGGCGCGTGGTAACCCGGCACCGGGCTGCCGTACAGCAGCGCCCAGCGGGCCGGCTGATCGATCGCCCACGCGCGGGCCGCGTGCGACATTGCCAGCAGGTGGTCACGCCAGGCCCCGCCGGCCGCCGCACCGGCGCGGTCGACCGCGTCGGCCAGCTCCGAATAGGCGTCGACGAGGAGCAGCGTCAGCAGATCGTCGCGGCTGGCCACGTAGCGGTACACCGCGGACGACACCATGCCCAGGTCGCGCGCGATGGCCCGCAGCGAGAGCCCGGCCGCACCCTCGGTGGCCAGATGGCGCCGGCCGAGCTCGATGATCTGCGCCTCGATCTTCTCGCGGGTTTCCCGCCGCTTGCCCATGCGGCCAGTGTGACACAAAACGAGAACACTGCTCTTGAATTTTCCGGGCCGGCGTGCCACCCTAAACGGAGAGCACCGCTCTCGAATCAAACCATCCGACCAAAGGAACCCCGATGACCGTGCGTTACGACGCCCCCAATTTGGCCGCCCGCGCAGGCAACGAGCTGATCCGCTGGCTGGCCGAGGCCGGAATCAGCATCGCAGGAACCCGTGCTCTGCGGGTCCGCGGCCGCAAGACCGGCAAGCGCCGCGGCGTGGTGATCAACATGCTGACCGTCGACGGCCGCGACTACGTCGTGTCGCCGCGCGGTAACACGCAGTGGGCGCGCAACGCGCGCAGCGCGGGCGTCGTCGAGATGGGGCCGCGGTGGCGCAGCAGGGACGTGCGCATCGCCGAGGTCGCCGACGACGCCAAGCCGCAGCTGTTGAAGCGCTACCTCGACCGGTGGTACTGGGAGGTCAAGGGTCACGTCGGCGGGTTGACGCCGCAGTCGACCGATGACGAAATGCGGGCTGCCGCCCCGTCGATCCCGGTTTTCGAGCTCGTCCGCTAGGGCGAGGGCGGTGGGGCGGGGACGCTGCCCGAAGCGGCGGAGATGACGTCTTCGCTCGCCTGCTGGCTGGCGGACTGCCACGAGACCGCCGCCGGGTACTGACCCCAGGTGCTGTTGAACATTCCGATGATCGCTGCCCGGCCGTCGGGGGTGAGGCTGTACACCGGCCCGCCGGAGTCGCCTTTCTGGCTGACCACGCCGTTGGCCATCGTGAACCAGCCGTTGTTCACGGCCTGGACGGTCCCGCAGCTCTCCCCCGTGATCACACCGAAGTGACAGATGGGCAAACCGACCGCGGGCACGATGGTTGGGTCGGCGATCAATTGCCGTCCGCCCGGCAGGGTGTTGTTGACCGCGACGTCGGGTGCAAGGCTGATCGCTTCCCAGTCGGCAATCTGATGGTTGGTGTCGATGGTGGCGCCGTTCGGTGTGTTGTCCCGGAACACTGTCTGGTTGCCGATCGGGTTGCCGTCCCTGTCACTGACCACTCCGCTGCCCCTGCAATGGCCCGCGGTGAAC
>Ga0137415_10007637_pt1 | contig 10716 bp, 9 predicted proteins | sample CZODoug3_1_1_16f_FD_183082 | JGI IMG/M metagenome (GOLD analysis project Ga0137415, IMG submission 183082) | Vadose zone soil fungal communities from Angelo Coast Range Reserve, California, USA - CZODoug3_1_1_16fungal (Hybrid Assembly) | ecosystem: Environmental > Terrestrial > Soil > Vadose...
CACCTGGTCGCCGCGAGCATGGCGGCCATCGCCCCGGTGTCGTCGCCGTCGCGGGGACCGGTCGAGTCGTCGCTGTAGACCACGGCGACCGGTCGGCCGGGTACGCCGTCCGGAAGCTGCCGGCCGGTGGGGGAGGACGTCATGCCACCGTGTCTACTCCGAGATTCGGCCCGGGCTGTCGTGCGCATGATCGCCGAGACTGCTCGACACGCCGGGCACGCAGATATCGTCAGATCTAGGCTTGGTTCTGTCTGGGTCATGCCGGGTGTCTCCTGCCTGGGGCGGTCATGCTTTTTCTGGAAGGGGTGACCGCGGCGGTCGGGCAGACTCATCGTTCGTGACTGAGCGCAGCGAGCGAACCGAGGACCCGGCCGCCGCGGGTGCCCAGGACACCGACCTGGCGCGGGCGCGCGACGGCGACTCGGCCGCCTTCACCCGCCTGGTGGAGCCGCTACGCCGGGAGCTGCACGCCCACTGCTACCGCATGCTCGCCTCGACCCACGACGCCGACGACGCCCTGCAAGACGCCCTGCTGCGGGCGTGGCGGGGAGTCGCGCGGTTCGAGGGGCGCAGCTCACTGCGCTCGTGGCTCTACACCGTGGTCACCCGCACCTGCCTGGACAGTGTCCAGCGCCGAGGCAAGCGGGCCCTGCCCATGGACCTCGGCCCGTCCAGCGACCGCACCGTGGTCGCGGACGCCCCGCTCGCCGACATCGCCTGGCTGGGCCCGTACCCGGACACCGGGCTGGCCAACGGCCCGGCCAGCCCGGAGGCGCACTACGAGCAGCGCGAAGCCGTGGAGCTCGCGTTCGTCGCCGCGTGTCAGCACCTGCCGGGCAACCAGCGGGCAGCGCTGCTGCTGTTCGAGGTGCTCGGGTTCTCCGCCGCCGAGATCGCCAGCACGATGGACACCTCGACCGCGTCGGTGAACAGCGCCCTGCAGCGAGCCCGGCGGATCGTGGCCGAGAAGGTCCCGTCCCGGACCCAACAGCAGACGCTGCGGGAGATCGCGGACGGCCGCCTGCGTGGGATCGTCGCCGGGTACTCCGCCGCGCTGGAACGTGGCGACGTGGCCGCCCTGGTCGCGTTGCTCACCGACGACGTCACCTGGTCGATGCCGCCGCTGCCGCACTGGTACCGAGGCCTGGCCGCGGTCACCGACTTCGCCGTGGCCGTCCCGTTGACCGGATGCGGCTCGTGGCGGCACGTCCCGACCAGCGCGAACGGTCAGCCCGCGGTGGGCGGCTACCTCTGGGACGACGCCGCCAGCGCGCACGTCGGCTGGTCGGTCAACGTGTTCACCCTGCGCGGCGAGCAAATCTCCGAAATCACCACGTTCATCGGGGCCGAGCACATCGCGCGATTCGGCCTGCCCGCCTCGCTGCCCTGACTCGACCGCCCGGTCGAGGAGGGCGACACGGGGGTTGCGGTCGGCGGAAGCGTTGCCGAAAACGGCGGCGACCGACGGAGATTCGCCTTCTGTGAGGTATTCAGCTTCACCGGCGACGCGATCAACCGACTCGACACCTACCACGGCTGGCTCAGCTAACCCCTGAGCCGCCCGGGATCAGCGTGGCCAGGCAGCGTGCACGTACGTCCCGGCGCAGCACTTTCCCGAGGGGGGACTTGGGTAGGTCGTCGGCAAACTCGACGCTGGTGGCGCGCTTGACGGCGCCGACCTTGTTCCTGGTCCAGTCGATTAGTTCCTCGGCCGAGGCGTGTTGCCCTGGCCGGAGCACCACGACGGCCTTCGGCGTCTCGCCCCACTTGTCATGGGGCACACCGACCACCGCGACCTGTGCGACGGCCGGATGCGAAGCCAGCGCGTTCTCCAGCTCGGCGGGCCAGATGTTGAAACCGCCGGAGATGATCATGTCTTCCTTGCGGTCCGTGAGGTACAGGAAGCCGTCATCGTCGAGGTAGCCCATGTCGCGGGTCAGGATGCTGCCGTCGGGCAGGAAGCGTTCGGCGGTGGCGTCCGGATCCCGCCAGATGCTGGCCATCGCGGCGGGACTCCGCGCCGCGATCTCTCCGATCGTGCCGGTCGGCAGGTTGTTGCCGTGCTCGTCCACGATGCGGAGCACCGTGTTGGGTGTCGGGCGGCCGGCGGAGCGCAGTCGGTTGGAGCCGGTGCTCGCGGGGATGTGGTCGCGCGGACTGAGCGTGGTCAACACGGGCACTTCGCTCTGGCCGTATGCCTGGTAGAGGACATCGCCCCATAGCGCGCGGGCCTCGGTCATGGTCTGTTCGCTGATCGGCGAGGCACCGTAGAAGACACCCCGGAGGCTCGCGACATCGGCGGTGGCCGCCGCCGGGTGCTGGACGATCATTTGGATCATCGTCGGCACCAACAGGGTCGTCGTGCAGCACTCACCTTCGATCAGCTCGAGGAAGCGCTCGGGGTGGAATGCCCGCATGATCACGATTGAGCCACCGGCCGCGAGGATGGGGTAGATCGGCAGCTGGGCCGCGTGTGACAGTGGGCCCGCGGCGAGGTATCGATCGTCCGGGGTCAGGCGGGGCATGGTGAGTGCGGCCTCGGTCGCGACGTTGCGCCAGCCCTCGACGGTGTGCAGGATGCCTTTCGGTTTGCCGGTGGTGCCCGCCGAGAACCGGATCACATGCGGATCCGAGGGGCGGGCTACGACACCCGGGTCTGTGCCGGCCGCACCGGCCAGCGCCTCCTCGTAGTCGAGCGTTCCCGGTGGCGCTGGCCCACCGAGGACGATCACGTGGCGCGGATGATTTGTGCGCGCGAGCGGTGCGGCCAGGTGTTCGTAGCGCGCGGCGTCGATCAGCAGCACCGAGGCCTCGATCAGATCATCGAGTAGGTGGAGGTTGGACTCGGCGGAGTTGTGCGTGTAGAGCGCCGCGCGGACGTAGCCACCGAGCGCGAGGCCGGCGATCAGCTCCACCGACTCCAGGCTGTTGTCGCTCAGGGTGGCCACCCGCTCGCCCGGCTTGACCCCGAGTGCGTCGAGCGCGTTGGCCAGGCGGCAGGACCGCTCGAAGAGCTGAGCGTAGGTCAGCGACTTTCCCTCGAAGCTGACCGCGACGGAGTCGGCAAATTGCTGGGCACCCTTGCGGGTCAGGGCGGTGATCTCCATGGCCTCGGCTCCGATCGCCTGCGTTAATCCGGTAGCCGCTGGCGCTGGCCGCCGTGATCGGCCGCGGCTGGCGGGCTGTGCGGCCGCTGACTCGTGTGTCCACACGCTGCCAAGCCCCCGACGGGCGGACAACTTGTCGAACGGGGGATCTCACCTGGCCATCCGGCCAGCATTCTGGGCCAAGGGTCGCCAGAGCTCGCCTCACGTGGTGCCCGGGCCGGTCAACCGCATGAACTTTGATACCGCCTCGGCCCGATTCGCGGCCTGCATCTTGCGCAGGATGTTGCCGACGTGAGACTTGACGGTGCCCTCGGACACGACCATCCGTTCGGCGATCTGCTTGTTGGTCTCCCCATGGGCCAACAACTCGATGATCTCCAGCTCGCGACTGGTGAGAATCTGGTGAATGGGCGAAACCGGCGCGGACAGCATTGCTGAGCGAACCGGTTCGGCCTCGGTTGCGAGTAGGCCCTTGCTAGTGTTGGTGATCTGCAGGCCGGCCTCCCGAATTTCGGTGAGCATCGACTCGGTCGAGGCGACGAGCTGACGTATGCGGTCCCCTTGGTCGTGCAAGCGTTCCAGCAAGATGGTCCGTTCCAGCGCGTAGCCATAGCCTTCGGCGAAGGCCCACAACACGTCGCGGTCGGCGACAGTGTCCCGGGCCATCGTCGACGCGTGGATGCCTCCGATAACCCGGCCCTCGGGCATGACCGGCGCGGACACGTAGGAGCGGATGTTTGACCGGCGGAGCAAATCGCCCATGGCACCAGGACTATTCAACGTGTCGTGCACGATGAGCGGCGCGCGCCGGCGCAGCATCTCGTTCTCCAGCATCAGCGAATTCAGCATGATCGGGCCGTGCACCGAGGAGAAGTGATGCAACACCTTCTCGCCCCACGCCGGATCGCGCGCGGAGTAGGCGGCCAGCGGGGTAACCACCCTCTCCTCGATCCGCCACAGCAGGGCGCGCTCGAACCCGCAGTACTCGCAGACCGCTTCCGGGGCCTTCATCAGCATCTGCTCGGTGGAACCAACGGCCCGTAGCCGCGCCAGCGCACGCTGAACCTGCACCACGCCTTCGACCCGCCGCCGGGTTCGCTCCCCGGCAAGCAACGACCGGACGTCGGCCAGCTCCAGCGCCACAACCGCCAGCCGGGCCGCCTCGGGGCCGGTGTAGTTCGGCAAGATGCCGCGCAGCTCGGTCACACCAACGTCAACAAGTTCTTCGATGATGCCCGGGTCGCCATCGCGCGAGCGATCGGCCTCGACCGCGCCGGGCCCCAGCAACGCACGGAGGTCATCGAGAGCCGCAACCGCGCGGGCGTGCAGCGAATCGCTGGTCCCCACGACTGGCGGAGCCTAATGCCGAGGGCGGGCATTCCGCCAGGTCACGGGCGCGCCGACATTTTCAGCGACGCTCCCGTGGAACGGGACCACTAGGGGCCACGTCCGCGCTCGCGGGTACACGTGCTGCACGCGCTCGACCACATCCTGGAGCGGGTGCGATAACCACCAGCCCAGCCCGGTGCCTACCGTGCGCTGCTGACCAGGCGGGGCAGCGGCTCGGAGCTTAGTGCGGCGCGATCATGCGCTCGACCGCTGTGGACGTCGTCTCGATCAGCCGCCGCATCGCGCGGTGGGCGGCGACCGGTCGGTGGGCCCGTACCGCGATCAGGACGGCGTGGTGGAGCGGGAGGGTGGCCGCCACGCCGCCCGGTGCGTGGGAGCTGGCATCCAGCCCATGTCGCAGGCCCGTTTCGAGTAGCCGGCCGAGCTGTTCGATCAGCTGGTTATCGGTGGCGCGCAACAAGGTCAGATGGAATGTCAGGTCTGCCTGGACGAACGCGTTCTTGGCCTGGGGCAGCCGCGGCGCATGTTCGGCCATTCCCGCGTAGGCGGCCTCCAGCGCGGTCACCTCGGCGTGGGAAGCCCGTTCGGCGGCGAGCCGAGCCGCATTCGGTTCGACCATGAGTCGCAGCTCGAGCAAATCCTGGAGAAACTCGGGAGCCGCGCTCTCGCCATGCCAGCCGATCACCTCGCGGTCCATCAGGTTCCAACTGTGCCGGGGTAGTACCCGAGTGCCGACCCTCGGCCGCGGTTCCACCAGTCCCTTGGCCGCCAAGGCTTTCACCGCCTCGCGGATTCCGCCCCTGCTGACCTCGAGCTGTGCGGCGAGCTCCGTCTCGTTGGGTAACTGGCTGCCGTCCGGGAACTCGCCGGACACGATGCGCCGGCCCAGCAACTCGACGACTCGTCCGTGAATCGTCCGGTGCTGACCCAGGGGGCCGGGCCGCGTCGGGGGCACCGACGAATCATTGAATGATTGGTCCATGAAGTCAAACTGAGGCGGGTGTCTCGCCCGGCCCTTGACGGTGTCAGCGAATCATCCAATGATTCACTCACGCACGCCGAGCCAGGACCGATGAAGTTCCCCGCTGAGATGGATGCGTGAGCAACGATGACGAACCGAACCAGCAGTGTGTCTCGTAGATCAGCCCTGAAGTTCGTCGGCGCGGGTGGCGGCGCGGTCGCCGCGAGCACGCTGCTGGCGGCCTGCGCCGGCGCCCAGAGCAACTCGGCCGCCAAAGGCGCCGGGAAGTTCCCCAGTACCCCGCCTTGGCGGTTCGTGTTCGTCAACCACGTGACCACGAACTCGTTTTTTGTGCCAACCAGGTCGGGGCTCGCCGACGCCGCGGCGCTGCTCGGCCTGCCCGAGCCGCAATGGACCGGCTCGCAGGGCGGCAACGTGTCGGAGATGGCCAGCGCCTTCGACACAGCTGTCACGAGCAACGCTGACGGCATCGCCATTGCGCTGACCGACGACAACGCCTTCGTGGACCCGACCAAGCGGGCGTTGGCCAAGGGCATCCCGGTCATCGCCTACAACGCCACGGCGGCGAACAACTACACGCTCACCTACGTGGGGCAGGATCTGTACCGGTCAGGCTTCCTGATGGGGCAGCGGATCGCCAGGGACATCACCTCCGGCGACATCCTGGTCGGCATCTCCCAGCCCGGCGGGAACAACGTGCAGCCACGCCTGGACGGGATCACCGACGCGCTCAAGCAGGCCGCCCCTGGGGTGACCGTCAAGTCCGTCAACACCGGTGCTGAGCAGGCCGCGGAGCTCAACGCGATCACCGCCGCCTACACCGGAAACCCCGGGGCGAAGGGGCTCTACGCGGTGGACGCCGGGAGCACGGCCTCGATCGCGCAACTGGTTACCAGCCGCAACCTGCAGGGCAAGGTGCACGCCGGCGGGTACGACACCCTCGCCGACACCATCAAGGGAGTGAGCTCCGGGGCACTGGACTTCACCATCGACCAGTCCGCGTACCTGCAGGGCTTCCTGCCCGTGCTGTACATGTACCTGTTCCGGCTGTCCGGAACGCTGGTCACACCACCAATGACCGATACCGGACTGACCTTCGTCACGAAAGACAACGTCGGCCCGTACCTCTCGGCCAACAGCAAGTTCGAGGGCGGGCCCAACGCCGACCTGGTGCCGATGCCGCCGTCGGTGCCGCTGCCACCCGCGACCGCGCTGACCCGCTAGAGCGACAGGTAATCAACAACATGCGCCGTGCGCCCACGCTCAGACCCTCCGGCGCCAAGCGCCCAGACGCGGCCGGCAGCCGGCCCCTGCCAGGTCTGGCTCTGCTGGCAGGGTCGGTCCGGGTCAAGGAACTGAGCATTCTGCTGGTCACCGTCGCGGCCGGCATCTATTTCAGCCTCACCACCAGCGTGGGATTCAACAGCGCGGAGAATTACCACACCATCGCCCAGTACGTGGCGCCGTGGGCGATCGTCGCGGCCGGCCAGGTGATGCTGCTGATCTGCGGCGAGATCGACCTCTCGGCCGGATTTGTGTTCACCTTGTCGCCGTTTCTGCTGATGGTGTTGTTCAACAACGGCGCCCCGCTGTTCGTGGCGCTGCTCGGCGCATTGGTGGTCAGCGCGGTCATCGGGACGGTGAACGGGCTGATCCGCACGGTGTTCAACGTGCCGGCGTTCATCACCACGCTGGGCATGGCCTTCCTGCTGCAGGGGCTGTCCCTGGTCATCTCCGGCGGCTCACCGGTCAGCGCGCCGTCGACCGGCTGGGTGGTCACCTGGTTCGGGCGGGGACCCTGGACAGAGTTCGTCTGGGCGCTGCTGATCGTCGCGGCGGTGCAGGTCCTGTTGTCCACCACGAGGTTCGGCATCTATACCCAGGCCACCGGGGGAAACCCGATCGGTGCGGCCGAATCCGGGATCCGCACCAACCGAATCAAGGTGATCAACTTTGCCTTGAGCAGCACGCTCGCCGGGTTCGCCGGCATTCTGCAGGGCACCCGGGTCGGCTCCTACGATCCGACCAACGGGGGATTCAACACCATGTTCTTCGCGGTTGCGGCCGCGGTGATCGGCGGCACCGCGCTGTTCGGCGGTTCGGGCACCGTGGTCGGCGCGTTCCTGGGCGCGCTGCTGCTCGGCATCGTCTACGACGGGTTCAACCTGACCGGGATCAACGCCAGCGCGTTCCCGGTGGTGCTCGGCTTGGCGATCCTGATCGCGATGCTGCTGAACGTGTACCTGTCCGTGCTGCGTACCCGGTTGGGCTCGTCCCGGGGAGAATCATGAACGCCGAGGTGAACGGGGTCGCCGAGGTCATCCGGGCCGAACACGTCAGCAAACGGTTCGGGCCGGTGAGCGCGCTACGCGACGTCAATCTGTCGGTGCGCCGGGGCGAGATCTTGGGCCTGATCGGCGACAACGGGGCCGGGAAATCGACCCTGATAAAGATCTTGACCGGGTTCCACCAGCCGGACAGCGGCCAGCTGTACTTCGAGGGCGAGCAGGTGCAGCTGCGATCGGTCACCCACGCTCGATCGCTGGGCATCGAGACCGTTTTCCAGGACCTCGCGATGGTCAACGAGCTACCGGTGTACCTGAACTTGCACCTGAACAAGGAGCTGGTGTACCAGCCGTTGCCGTTCCTGCGCCGGCGGGAGATGAAGCGTCGGGCGCGAGAGGCCCTGGACTCGATCGGCATCAGCATCCCCTCGGTGAGCGCTCAGGTCGGCCAGCTTTCCGGCGGCCAGCGGCAGGCGATCGCGGTAGCCCGCTCGGTCTATTCCGACGCAAAGCTATTGCTGCTGGACGAGCCGCTGGCCGCGATGGGAGCCAAAGAGGGCAGCCTGATCCTGCGGCTGCTCGCCCAACTCAAACAACGGCAAGACATCGCGATCATCCTCATTGCGCACAACTACAGTCAGATCGTGGATGTGTGTGACCGGGTTAATCTGTTGCAGCACGGTGAAATCACGTTCGACAAACCGTCCAAGGACACGTCGGTCGCTGAACTGCTCGAGCTCGTGCACGCCGAATACCGGCTAGGAGGGTCCTGAATGATGCCGCCGCGTAGCAGAGCATGCATTGTTCAGGGCGCTCCTAGCCTAGGGACCCAGCTGAGCAATTAACCGCTGTTAGGACGCCTTCTCCTCGGCGATGAGCCCATGCTGGATGGCAAGAGCCAACCAACTGTCCCGAGGGTCCACGGTGTCTTGGAGCACCTCGTGGCCGAGCGGGGTGGCGCTGAACAAGATGGCGCCGGCCGTCGTTGGGGTCCTTGCTCCGGGTTACCGGGCCGGCCTCTTCCAGCGGCGCCAACGTCTGGGCCATCGACTGTGGGCGCACATATTCCGCACCGGCCAGGTCACTTGATGTCACGGCGCCGATGCGGTTCAGCGCGGTGAGCTGACTTCGCGTCCACCGCGACGAACCCAGCCCCGTCTCGGAGTGAGTGCGCGCCCGGAGGCGTTCCAAAGCACGAGCAAGGTCGCTTGCCGTCTGCTTCGGCAAACTCCGCTTAGCCGCCACCGGCGTGACCTTACAGTCCACCTGAGCAGGCCGCGGTCATTCCGAAACCCCTCATGCTGGGTTCGTTCGCCGACCACCGGAAGGGTGTTCCCAGTGGAGGCTCGAGCCAGATTGTGCGGGTGAATCTCTCTGCTACCACTGCCGCCCACTCGGGTCAGCTCCGCCGGCCAGGACGCGCCCAGCGCCGGGCCGCCGAAGCCCCCTGGGCTCGTGATATCGCTGGTCAGCGATGGCCGCCGGTTCTTCAGTGAGGTTCTCCTGGGTTGTCCGGCGGACCCGATCCGGGTGAGCGGGTTTTGCTCGACGGGAGGTTTCCGGGTGGGGCTGGTTGCGTGCCCTGGTTACCTGCTGACACGATCGTCGCGACACAACGCTCATGCATCTCGGCAGGTAGAGGACAGATCATGGCCCAAGGCACTGTGAAGTGGTTCAACAGCGAGAAAGGATTCGGGTTCATCACGCCCGATGGCGGCGATAAGGACGTCTTTGTCCACTACTCGGCCATTGACGGCGGCGGGTACCGCTCCCTGGAGGAAAACCAGCGGGTCGAGTTCGACATCACCCAAGGACAGAAGGGGCCCCAGGCCGAACACGTCAAGATCGTCTGAGCTCGCTGCGCCACGCTCTTTGTCTCAGATGCCCGGCACACGCCGGCGGTGGAGCGGGGCATCGGGCTAGCAGGTAAGCCGCCGAACGGACGGGTTCGCCCGTTCGTTCGGCGGACGCCCAGTGGAGGAGACGCCGGTGGCGGACACGCGCGAGATACGGTTCTACGACCGTGACGGCGAGCACTGGATGACTGTCGAGATCGAGCTCGACGAGGCCGGTCAGCCACCCGAGGTGGTGCAGCTGGCGGGTCCGGAGGCGGGCCGGGGCATTCAGTGCCAGTTCCGCCGGGAATTCCGCCCGGGCGGGGACCCACCCTGGGCATACGTAGAAGTCAGCCGTAGCTGGCGGGGTGAGCCGACGCCGGGCAGCCCAGAGGCATTGCAGCGCCTGCTTGAATCGGGAAAATGGCCGCAGTGACCCGGCCACTGGGTGCAGCGGCATAATCTGCCGAGAATCACTGCGCGGTGTATTTTTAATGGGGCCGCGGGCTCTGAGTGATTGTTCTCTGGACTAGTGTCAATGGCATTGGCCTACACTTGTTTGCATGGCGTTCACCGCGCGTTCCGAAAAAACACGGTCCGCGATCCTCGCCGCTGCGCGTCAACTGCTGGCGCACAAAGGGTACCAAGGGACGACGATTCGGGCGGTGGCCGAGGCCGCCGGGATCGACCCGTCGATGGTGATGCGTTACTACAGCAGCAAGGAGGGCTTGTTCGCCGCCGCGGTCGATGTGGACCTGCAGCTGCCAAGCGCCTCGCGGTGGCCGAGGGATCGCATCGGTGAAATGGTCGCCCGGCATCTGATTTCTCGCTGGGAAGGTGCGCTGGCGGATGATCTGATCACCATGCTGCTCCGCTCGGCCGGAACCAACCAGGCGGCGGTCGATCACCTGCGGCAGGTCTTCCAACGGCAGGTCCTGAGCCTCGTCCGGGAGATCGCCGGCGATGGCCCGGACGCCGCAAGCCGCGCCGGAATGGTCGCCTCACAGGTTCTCGGCGTGGCACTGTGCCGCTATGTCATCCAGCTTCCGCCGGTGGTGGCGATGGATGGCGAGACGCTAGCCAGGGTGCTGGGCCCGGTACTGCAGCACTACCTGCTGGGTGATCTCGACGGAGGCGGGGTCGTGATGCGGGAGCGA
>Ga0137415_10007638_pt1 | contig 10714 bp, 8 predicted proteins | sample CZODoug3_1_1_16f_FD_183082 | JGI IMG/M metagenome (GOLD analysis project Ga0137415, IMG submission 183082) | Vadose zone soil fungal communities from Angelo Coast Range Reserve, California, USA - CZODoug3_1_1_16fungal (Hybrid Assembly) | ecosystem: Environmental > Terrestrial > Soil > Vadose...
GGGTGCCGTCCGGACTACATGCCGGTGGTGATCGCCGGGGTCGAGGCCATGAGTGAGGATGCCTTCGATCTCCACGGCGTCTCCGCGACCACGAATTTCCACTCGCCCCTCTTCATCGTCAACGGCCCCGCCCGCGCCGCTCTGGACATCAACTGCGGCCGGGGGGTCTTCGGGCCCGGATGGCGCGCCAACGCAACCATCGGCCGGGCCTTGCGGCTCATCGTCGCCAACGTGGGGGGCGCCTCCGCCCGGACCATGAGCATGTCGACCATGGGGCATCCCGGCCGCTACACCTACTGCATGGGCGAGAACGAGGAGGAGAGCCCGTGGGAGTCGCTGGCCGTCGAGCACGGCTTCGACGCCGGCCAGAGCACGGTGGCGGCCTTCGCCGCCGAGGCGCCCCACGGCGTCTACGGGGACCAGAGCCGGCGGGCAAAGGACCTGCTCATCACCATCGGCCACTCGCTCGCCGTGATCTCCAACCACCGGTCGACCCATCACGGGGACACCCTCATCGTGATCTCGCCCGAGCACGCGAAGACGATCGCGGGCGAGGGCTGGGGCAAGGCCGAGATGCGGCAATTCTTGTGGGAGCGCCTGCGAACGCGCGTGCGTGACCTCATCCCGGGCGTGGACGGCGGAGAGGGGCTGCCCGCGCACGTGCTCGCCAAGTTTCCGCATCCGGAGACCGACGACACGCTGATTCCGAAGTTCCGTGAGCCCGCAAACCTCAAGTTCCTGGTGGCGGGGGGCAGCGCGGGACGCTTCTCCGCCGTCATCCCCGGCTGGACGTTTCCAAAGATGTCGCGGCTGGTGATCAAGGCGGTCCAGATGCCGTGAAGGGTCGGGTCCTCGCGCGGCTGTGGCCCCTCATTGCCGCCCTCGTCTGCGTCGCCCCCGCGGCGGGGGAGACGCTGGGAGACGCGCTGCGGGCGAGCGGGGCCCGCGTGACGGCCGAGACGGTGCCCGAGGCGCAGGTGCCGATCACGAGCCATGCGGTGCTCAGGGATCGACAGGCCTACGTGATCCTGTACTACCGGGATCACGGGACGGGCGCCCTCGTCCCCCCGCTCTTCGTGGGGCGGCTGGACCGCCTCACCGGTCGCTGGACGCGTGCCACCATAGACGAGGAGGCCATACGTCCCGCGCCCCCCGCCTGTCTCGGCTCGGCCCTGAGCGCACGCAAGGCGGGCGGCATGCTGCTCATCGAGACCCACGTCAATCCCTCGGCCGGCTGCACCCTCTTGGTCACCGAGGATCTGGGCGTGCGCGATGTGCTCTCCGGCTGGCCTATGGCCGTCTTTGCCGACGGACGCATCGTCTACCAGCACAGCCAGGCCCACTTCGTGGCCGTGCATCCACTCGAGGTCTCGATCTACGACCCGCGATCGCGTGCGCACCGGGCCATCTATCCGCCCCGGCCGCCGCCGCCCCTGCGACTCGAGCACATGCGGAAAATCCAGGCGCTCTACTCGCCGGACTGGTGCATTGCGCGGAATCACCCGTGCGACCCCGAGCGCTTCGACGAGCGGATCGAGGGGCCCGTCGAGGTCAGCGACAAGACGGGCGCCCTGGCGTTCGTGGTGGCGTTCGACAACACCGTGCTCGCCGATGACGGCGCGGCCGCGTCCGCCACGCCGGCGGCCAAGCCCACCGAGGTGCTGTACGTCTTCCGGAGCCTCGTCGGGCGCGAGACGCCCGACGTGCGCGAGCTCTCCTTTGCCGAGGCGCGGCGCCGCTTCGGGGGCATCCGGCTCAAGCAATACGTCGAGCCGGCCACCCTCGATCGCATCTTCGGTCCCTGAGCCCGCTCTTCTTGCGCTACACTTGGGCCGGGCGAGTGCAAGGGCTAAAAGAGACCGCACGTCGGGCCCGGAAAGAGAGGAGCGCTCCATGGCGGCCGAAGAGTTCCTCGATCCCACCGATTCCGTCGCGGTGCCGCGGAAGACCGCGGCGCGCCTCCCCAGCCTCGAGGGCAAGGTCATCACGCTCCTCGACATCTCGAAGGCCAAGGGCGATCACCTGCTCGACCGTGTCGAGGAGCTCTTGCACGAGCGCCTCCACCCCAAGGCCGTCATCCGCAAGAAGAAGCCGACCTTCGCCCGCCCCGCGCCGGAAGACCTGCGGGCCGAGATCCTCAAGCAGAGCGACGCCGTCATCGAGGCCCTCGCCGACTGAGGGTCCTGCACAACGTGCAGTGTGCACGACGGCGTGTTTTTCGAGGACCACGGGATGCCCACGGCCACGGTGATCTCGACGGAGTTCGCCCGGGCCGCGCGCGCCCAGGCGGGGGCGCTGGGGGCGGATGACTACCGGACCATCATGGTGCCGCACCCCATCCAGCCCTTGACCCGCGACGAGGTCAGGGTGCTCGCGGACAAGGCGTTCGACGAGATCGTGGCGCGCCTGACGAAGGGCTAGGGAGTTACCGGCGAGCCGAGCGACGCGAACCACACGAACTCCGTTCCGGGAGGGGCATGCTGGCCCGCCACATCGTCAAACGGTTCGCGTACGCAGGCCTCATGCTGTTCGGTGTCTCGTTGATCTTGTTCGCGATCATGCGGCTGGCGCCGGGCGGCCCGGAGGCGGTGCTCGTTGGAGGCGAGCTGTCGCCGGAGATGGCGGCCCAGGTCCGCGCGCGGCTCGGACTCGATCGCCCGCTTCCCGTGCAGTACTCGAGCTGGGTCCTGGCGGCGGCTCGCGGAGACTTCGGACGCTCGTTCAAGACGGGCGATCCGGTGGCCACGCTCGTCGTCGATCGTCTGGGCCCCACGCTCACGCTCACGGGGGGCGCCCTTCTCCTCGCCCTTCTCGTCGCGGTGCCCCTCGGCGTCCTCGCCGCCATTCGGCGGAACACGATCTGGGACGCCCTGGCGTCGAGCCTGTCGCTGTTCGGTATCTCGTTTCCCAGCTTCTGGCTCGGTATCATGCTCATCCTGCTTTTCTCGGAGGTGCTCGGACTGCTCCCGCCGTCCGGCCTCAGCGAGTACGGGCGAGAGTCTGACCTCGGGGCGCGCCTCCGTCACGCCGTGCTGCCCGTGCTCACGCTCGGCTTGATTCAGATGGCGTCCTTCATGCGATTCACACGCTCGAGCCTGCTGGAAGTGCTGCAGCAGGATTACGTTCGCACGGCGCGGGCCAAAGGCCTGCCCGATGGACGGGTCATCTGGCGGCACGCGGTCCGCAACGCGCTCATCCCCATCGTCACCGTCATCGGGCTGTCGTTGCCCGTCCTCGTCGGGGGGGCTGTGCTCACGGAGACCGTCTTCGCGTGGCCGGGCATCGGACGGCTCGCGGTGGGCGCGGTGTTCGAGCGGGACTACCCCGTCATCATGGGTGTGAACCTCATGATCGCGACCGTCGTCATCGTGGCGAACCTCTTGACCGACATCGCGTACTGCCTCATCGACCCGCGCATCGCGTACCGGTGAATGGTCCATGCACACATTCGATCGTCTGTGGCGGAGCCAGCGGGGGCTGGTGGGCGGGCTGGTCGTCGCCCTCATCCTCGCCGTGGGAACGCTGGCGCCGGCGATCGCCCCCTACAGCTACTCCACCCAGTCGTTGCTCACCCGGCTCGAGAAGCCGAGCGCCGCCCACTGGCTCGGCACCGACGGCTTCGGCCGCGACATCCTGACGCGGGTGATCTGGGGCGGCCGTGTCTCTCTCGAGATCGGGCTGCTCGCCACGGGTCTCTCCGTGATCGTGGGAACCGTGCTCGGCGGCATCGCCGCCTATTTCGGCGGCGCGGTGGACACGGCGATCATGCGTGTCGCGGACGTGTTCATGGCCATTCCCGCCCTGTTCCTCATTCTGGTGGTCGTGGCGCTCTTCGGGGCCGGGCTCACGAACACCGCGGCCGTCATCGGGCTCGTGACCTGGGCGCAGGTCGCGCGCATCGTTCGCGGGGAGTGCCTCAGTCTCCGGGCGCGTGACTTCGTGGATGCCGCGCGCGCGCTCGGGGCCAGCCACCGGCGTATCCTCGGGCGCCACCTGCTCGTCAACGCACTCCCCGTCATCATCGTGCAGGCGACTCTCCTTCTCGGCCAGACCATCCTCATCGAGTCGGGCTTGTCATACCTCGGGCTCGGCGCCCAGCCACCGCTGCCGAGCTGGGGCAACATGATCGTGGAGGGGCGACAATTCCTCGCCTCCGCGTGGTGGGTGGCGACCTTTCCCGGCGTGGCGATCTTCGTGACCGTACTGGGATTCAATCTGTTCGGAGACGGCCTGCGCGACGCGCTCGATCCCCGGCTCCGCGCGGGCGACTGACGGGCCACCATGAACCGATGTCTTCCGGGAGGCGTCATGTCCATGCGACACCAGGGTCATCGCCGTGTCCTCGTGAGCCTCCTCTTCGTGCTCCTCGGCTTCGCCGCGCCCTGTCCCGCGCGCGGGGCGGGCAAGGAGATGGTCATCGGCTTTCTTGGCGATGCGACGTCGCTCAACCCGCTCGTGGCGACCGACGGGCAGTCGTACATTGCCGAGTGGCCGATGTTCGACAGCCTGCTCGAGCTGGACCAGAACCTGAACGTCCGCCCCCTCCTCGCCGAATCGTGGGAAGTCTCGCGCGACGGTCTGACCTACACGTTCAAGCTCAAGAAGGGCGTCCGGTGGCACGACGGCAAGCCTTTCACCGCGCGCGACGTTGCCTTCACCTTTTACGCCGTCCTCGACCCCAAGGTGACGACGCCGCATCGCGCGTATTTCGACGCCCTCGTCGGCTTCCCCGAGCTCACCAACAAGGACAATCCCAAACGGCCGGAGGACCTCGCCCAGAAGCCGATCGAGGTGCTCGACGATTACACGGTGCGCTTTCGCCTGCGCTATCCGTACGGAGCCTTTCTTGCCGTGCTCGTGAACCCGCGGGCCGGCATCATCCCCGAGCACCTGCTCAAGGGCGTCGACCTCAACACGGCCGAGTTCAACCGAAAGCCCGTGGGCACCGGCCCCTTCCGCTTCGTCGAATGGCGACGGGGCGAGCGGCTCGTCATGGAAGCGAACGCGCAGTATCACGGCGGCCGCCCCGCGCTGGATCGCCTGATCTACCGGGTCATTCCCGACGCCGTCGTGCTCTTGCAGGAGCTGCGCGCCGGCGGTGTCGACTTCATCGAGAGCCCGCCCCTGACCGAAGTGGCGCGCTTGAAACAGACGCAGGGACTGCAGGTGTTGGTCGCCGACAACACCTCGTACAACTATCTCGGCTACCGTCAGGATCTCCCCCCGTTCGACGATATGCGCGTGCGGCGGGCTTTCTACCACGCCGTCGATGCGGGGACGCTGATCCGGCAAGTTCTGCAGGGCTATGCCGCGCCGGCCACGGGGCAGTTTCCGCCATCGAGCTGGGCCTTCGACCCGTCCGTGAAGGGCTATCCCTTCGATCCCGCCCGCGCGAAGGGGTTGCTTGCCGAGGCGGGGTGGAAGCCCGGCCCCGATGGCGTCCTCGTCAAGGACGGGAAGCGCCTGAGCTTTTCGCTCCGCCACGACCAGGCCAATCAGGCGGTGAAGGACACCGCGGTCGTCCTGCAGGAATATCTCAAGAACGTCGGCGCCGAAACGCGGCTCGAGCCGCTCGATTGGCCCACGTTCGTCAAGAAGCTGTTCGCATCGGACTTCGAGGCGATCTGCGTCGGCTGGACCAACTTCCACGATCCCGATCCCTTCGCCTATACGATCTGGCATTCGAGCCAGTGGAAAGGGCGCAACTTCGCCCACTACAGGAACCCGAAGGTGGACGAGGTCCTCGAGGCGGCGCGACGCGCGGGCAGTCAGGCCGAACGCAAGCGTCACTACGCGGAGTTCTCGAAGGTCTTGATGGCCGACGCTCCGTATGTGTTCCTGTACTTCCCCCAGCAGGTCTATGTGACGCGACAAGGATACGAGGGCTTCGTTCCCATCCCGACCTACGGCGGCATCTATCAATCGCTCAAATCCGTGCGCTGGACGGGCAGGTGAGCGGACCTCCGCGCTGGACGATGCATCGCAGATGAGCGACGGGAGCATGGCCCTGGAGGTCAATGGAACTCGGCTCTATGCCGAGACCGTCGGGGAAGGGACGCCCACGCTGTGCCTCCACGGCGGTCCCGGTACCGACTCGTCCGGACTCGCGCGCGCGCTCACGCCCCTTGCCCAACCTCTCGGTTTGCGCCTCGTTTTCTACGATCATCGCGGCCATGGGCGCTCGAGGTGGGAGCCGGTCGAGCAGTGCACGCAGCATCAGCTCGTGGCCGACATCGAGGGCGTGCGGCGAGCCCTCGGGGTCGATACCGTCCACGTCCTCGGCATCAGCTGGGGCGGTTTCCTCGGCCTCATGTATGCGGCGCGCTATCCTCGCTCCCTCCGCACCCTCACCGTGGTGGGCGCCTCCGCCAGTGGGGCCTTCATGGCCCGCGCCGAGGACAACGCTCGGCGCGAGGCGACGCCCGCGCAGTGGGCCGCCTATCGTTCCCTCTGGGACGGCTCGCTTTCCGACGACGACAGCTTTCGGCGCGCGTTCGAAACCATCCGCCCTCTCTACTTCTTCGACAAGCGGCTCGCGGCCGAGAGCCTCATGGCGCGGGCAGACACGCGCCACCGCATCGCCGTGCGTAATTTCATCATCCGTCACGAGTACCCGGCCTACGACTGCCGCCGGGAGCTGTCACGCATCGCCTGCCCCACTCTCGTCGCCGTCGGACGACATGACTGGATCTGTCCCGTCGACCAGGCCGAGGAGATTCACGCGCTCGTGCCCCCGTCCGAGCTCGCGGTCTTCGAGCGCAGTGGGCACTCGCCTCACGTCGAGGAACGCCCGGCGTTCAGCGAGCGCGTCGGGAGCTTCCTCGAGTGCTCACGAGCAACGGTGTAGTCAGCCGGGCAAGCTCCAGACGCGGCCGATGGGCGGCTCGTCGGTCAGCGCGAACTGGGGCAGCGCGAAGTCCTCCGAGAGATCCTGGAAGACGACGCGCACGCGCTTGCCGATGGCGACCTTGCTCTCGGTTTCGGCCTTGCCGTCCGGCGCCACCAGGTTCCCGATCATCCGGAGCGCTTCGTCATCCGTGGGCTTGCCGCGCTGCTCGTCGAGCTCGACGAGGACCACCGCGTAGGGCGTCCACTCCCTGAACCCGGGCTGGATGGCGTGATGGACGACCTCGTACGAGTAGATGTGGCCCTTGCCGCTCACCTCTTTCCAGTCCCACTCGAGCGCCATGCACCACGGGCAGGCGTGGGTGGGCGGGTAGCGCATGAGGCCGCAGGCCCGGCAGGCCCGGAGCATCAGCTTGTGTCCGCGCGCCAGCTTGAAGTGCTCGCGCCACTCGGAATCGTTCTCCGGGATGATCAGGTTCATGCCGCGGTATTCGACGTTTGGCATCGGCAATTCTCCCCTGTTGTATTCTCGCCTCAGACCTGCGCTCTTCGGCTCGAACGGCGACCCTCTCCCCACTGGGGGAGAGGGATGTGAGTTTCAGTTGTGCATGATGAGGGCGGAGCCGGTGGGCGGCATCGCCCAGCCGAGATTCATGGTGATCCGGCAGTCCTTGACCTGGCGGCACTTGCCCGGCGAGTAGTCGTAGCTGTGCTTGCCCTCGGCCCAGCCCGGGCAGTAGTCGTCGGCGAGCCCACGGAGCTGGCGCACGTTCTCGATGACCATGCTCATGCCGTGCGTGTAGCCCTCGCAGAGATGGCTGCCCGACGTGTTGTTGGGCCGCCGGCCGCCCAGCTCGATGGTCCCGCTCGAGACGTACTGCCCGCCCTCGCCCTTCTTGCAGAAGCCGTACTCCTCGAGCTGGAGCATGGTGGTGAAGGTGAAGGCGTCGTAGGAGCCGGTGACGCTCACGTCCTCGGGCGTGATCCCCGCCTGCCCGAAGACGATGTCCTTGGCGTAGTAGCCGGCCACCCGCGTGATGGGGCCGGTGGCCCAGTGGAAGTCCGTGCGCGGCTTGTTGACCCGTCCCGCCACGCCCATGATGTAGGCGGGCTTCTGCTTGAGGTCGCGCGCGCGCTCGGCCGAGGTGACGATGATGCAGGTGGCGTTATCCGTCTCCACGCAGCAGTCGAGCAGGTGAAGGGGCTTGCAGATCCATCGGGAGCCGAGCACGTCCTGGACGGTGACGCGCTCCTTCAGGAGCGCCTTGGGATTCTGGGACGCGTGCTTGCTGTGCGCGACCCGCACCCGGGCGACCTGCTCGGAGGTCGTGCCGTACTCGTACATGTGGCGCATGAAGGTGGGGGCGAAGGCCTGCCCCGCGCTGCGCATGCCAAAGGGCACCTGCGCGAGGTCGAGCCCGCGGACGGGCTGGGCGGCGCGGGCGCCCGTGCCCCCGATGCGGAAATCGGAGTAGCCGTTCATAGAGCGGAAGATCGCCACCGTCTTGCACATGCCGGCCTCGATGGCGCCCATGGCGAGCCCGACGAGGGCCTCCGTGGACGAGCCGCCGCCCACCACGTCCATGTAGAAGTTGAGCCGGATGCCGAGATCGGGCGCCACCCAGTTGGCGGGCGTCGAGTCGCCGCCCTGGTAGGACATCATCCCGTCCACGTCCCTCGCCGCCAGCCCGGCATCGACCATGGCCTTCCGCGCGGCCTCCACGGCCATGGCCCGCGTGCTCCGTCCCGAGTGCTTGCTGTACTCGGTCTCTCCCACGCCGACGATGCAGTACTTGTCCTTGAGCGATGCCATCACGCCTCCTTGAGCACAGGTTCCACGCTGGTGAGCGACGAGCGCCGAGGCGACTTCCCCGGGGCGGGAGGGGGGGAGCGGCGAGAGTTCCGGTCTTTTCTGGCTCGCTCGAGCGAACCGTGTCCAGGATGGGGGCGAGCGAGCCGGACGGCTCGGCGCTGGTGACGCGGACGAGGCTCGAAAGGCGCGCGACGGCGTCGCGGATGCGCTCGCCGGCCTTGACGGCGGCGGCCGTCCACTTCTGCTCCTGGCTGCCCTCGGGAAACCGCTCGAGCATGAGCTGGAGCGAGCCCATCACGATCGAGAGCGGGTTGTTGATCTCGTGCGCCGCCGCCCCCACCGTCAGGTGGGCCGCCCGCAGCTCGGCCGCCTCGCGCCGCGCCGACTCCGCCTGGAGCCGGGGCCGCGCGTCGGTCAGGAGCGCGATGATGAAGCGCCGGCCGCGATAGTCGACGAGGCGGTAGGTGATGTCGACAGGGATGACGCTTCCCGCTCGCGTGCGATAGCCGAGACCCATGGCCTGCATGTGGCCGGTCCTGAGGGCCTCGGCGAGCATGGCCTCTCGCTCCGGCCGCCCGGCGGGGCCGTCCGGCCAGAACTCCCTGATGTTCCTGCCGATGATTTCCTCGCGCGAGTAGCCCGAGAGCTCGACCTCGGCGCGGTTGGTCTCGAGGATCGTCAAGGTCTCCCCGTCGACGATGCGCACCACCGCGGCCGCCTCGTCGATGATGGCCCGGAACCGCTCTTGATCCGCCATCAGCCGTTGCTGCTCCCGCACATCCTGGAAGAGCCGGGCCATGAGCCCCACGCTCAGCATGATGAGGGTGGCGTAGCCGGCCCAGATGCGCGTGAAGAGCTGGAGGCCGCGCGCGCCCAGCATGGCCAGCGCGGGCAGCAGGGCCAGCGCGGCGAGGGCGGCCAGGGAGAGAGCATGCTTCGGCGCCACGCCGCCGTCGCGGCGCGCCCAGCCATGGACGAGGCCGGCCGACACGGCCACGAGCACGACGCTCACCACGCCGGCCCAGGCGCCCGCGCCACCGATCCAGAGACGCGAGACGGCCGTGATGGCGGTGGCGATGAGGACGGCCGTCCAGCCTTCGAAGAGGCCGATCAGCGCGATGGGGGCGTTGCGCGCGTCGATGAAGACGCCGTTCTCGAGCTGAATACCTGCGCGCATGAGGATCACGGAGAGCACCCCGAACCCCAGCCCGAGCACGACGGGTTGCCAGCGTCGCTTCGAGTGGGGCTGCCGCTGGAACAGGCCGCGGACATAGGAATAGAAGAGGAGGCCGATGACGAGGAGACCGATGGCCTCGAGGATGTCGTGGACGTTCATGCCCCGCGCGCCACCCCCGGCTTTCCCGCGCGCTTCCCCCCGGCGTGCTTGCCGTCGAAGCGCGGGAGGAGCTCACGCAGGAACTTGCCCGTATAGGAGCCGTCGGTCTGGGCGACCTGCTCCGGCGTGCCCTCGGCCACGATCTCGCCACCCGCGGCGCCGCCATCGGGGCCGAGGTCGATGACCCAGTCCGCCGTCTTGATCACGTCGAGGTGGTGCTCGACCACGAGCACCGTGCTGCCGGAATCCACGAGGCGGTTCAGGACCACGAGCAGCTTCTTGACGTCGTCGAGGTGCAGGCCGGTGGTGGGCTCGTCGAGGATGTAGAGAAAATCCGAGGCCAGGCGCGTCGACAGCTCGGCGGCGATCTTGAGCCGCTGGGCTTCGCCGCCGGACAGCGTGGTGGCGGGCTGGCCCAGGCGCAGGTATCCCAGCCCCACCTCCTGCAGGACCTTGAGCCGACGGGCGAGCACCGGCTGCGCGGCGAAGAACTCGACGGCCTCGTCGATGGTCTGCTGCAGGACCTGGCTGATATTGCGGCCCTTGTAGGTGACCTGCAGGACCTCCGGACGATAGCGGCGCCCTTCGCATTCCTGGCAGGTGACGTAGACGTCCTCGAAGAAGTACATCTCGAGCTTCTGGAAACCGTCGCCTTGGCAGGTCTCGCAGCGACCCCCCGGCACGTTGAAGGAAAAGGCGCCGGGTGACGGGTGGGAGGA
>Ga0137415_10007639_pt1 | contig 10713 bp, 9 predicted proteins | sample CZODoug3_1_1_16f_FD_183082 | JGI IMG/M metagenome (GOLD analysis project Ga0137415, IMG submission 183082) | Vadose zone soil fungal communities from Angelo Coast Range Reserve, California, USA - CZODoug3_1_1_16fungal (Hybrid Assembly) | ecosystem: Environmental > Terrestrial > Soil > Vadose...
GGGGACACCTAGTCGAGGGTTTCTTGCGTCTAAATCTATACCGATTAGCGGCTGATTTTAGGGGACACAGGTGCCAGATTCGTCTTTTATAAGCCTCTTGCCCGCGAACATAAAACGAAATTCATCCGCTGGCTCGAGCGCACAGCAAGCGGCCATACCGGTGCCTGCCCACGCGGTGCCCCGCTTCGGGGCTCCCGCACACCTCGTATCCGACAATTTTTGGTCGAACCTAAAGCAGTTTCTGACCGAGCGCCCGGTGAAAGTCGTGGAACGTCCGGGTGCACCGTTCACGCGCAATACGTTTGGCGGCGGAGTCGGCGAGAACCTGAAAGAGTTTTTGAGCTCCCGCCCTGTGCCCAAGGGGCCGCTCAACAGCAAGCTGGCAGTCAATTGGGGATCGAACTTTGGCGGTTTCTTCTACCGCATCAAGGAAGCGTTCGCGCCAACCAAGCTTCCTCCACTGCGAGTGACTAGCAAACCTGTAAAGGTGAAAGAGATTTGGTCGAAGGACGAAAACTTCGGCTGGACACAAATCATTTCCATGGGGCTCCACGCGGCAATCTTCGCACTGGTCATTTTTGTTCCGCTTTTCTGGCACTTTTCGACGCCGATTCAGGCGAAGAGCAATGTGGACGTTATGCCGCTCGACATTTCGCCCTATGTCGCGAAGCTGCCCGCCGGCGCGGACAAAGCCGGGGGCGGTGGCGGCGCCAACGACCACACCCTGACTCCGGTGAACAAAGGGAAATTGCCCAAATTCAAGTGGACGCAATTTACTCCACCGCAAGTGAAGATTCAGAATCTGAATCCGAAACTGGCCATGGATCCCTCGCTGCTGGGTCCGCCAGACTTGAAAGTTCCGAGTCCGAATATGTCGACATTCGGTGACCCGCTCGCTTCCGCGTACTCTGATTCGCTCGGTCACGGCAATGGCACCGGCATCGGCAGCGGCACCGGCGGGGGTCTCGGCCCCGGCGAGGGCGGCGGCACGGGCGGCGGCGCGTTTCGCGCGGGCGTGAACGGCGTTGGGATACCAATTTGCTTGTATTGCCCGATCCCGCAGTATTCCGACGAGGCGCGCAAAGCCAAGTATCAGGGCACGGTGGTGCTGCAAGTGACGATCACCATAGATGGCCGCGCGACCAACATCTCCGTTGTGAAAGGCCCCGGTCTCGGCTTGGAAGAGAAAGCCATCGAAGCCGTCAGGGGCTGGAAGTTCAAACCCGCCGTGGGGCCGAACGGCAAGGTTGTGCCGACCATCGTGCCCATCGAAGTCACATTCCGGCTGTACTAACGAATTTTCTAGTGAAATTTTGAACGCGCCCCTTCGGCGCGGGCAACCAATCTAGAACCGCGCACTTCACACCTGCCAAATTGCCGCTCTCCTCTGTCTAGGACAACATTTTGGGGCGGCGCGGAGGCACCTGTGCGTGAAACTCGCCTGCGTGGGTTCTTCTCTTTTCGTGCTTCATCCGATTCCTGGCTCAGCCGCGTCCGGGAAAACTTCTGGCAACTTTTCGTTTCCGCAAGGCTAGCGCCTACGTCCGCGAATGGCGCGCCCATTCACTTATTGAAGTTCGAGCGATCGACTCGCAGCCGGCGCGCACAGACGCTATCGTTAGTGACGCACGGCGCGGTAATTGCGGCGATTTCGATTGTCGCTTCACAAACCGTATACCAGAAACCAGAAGCAAAACCTCAGGTCTCCGTGTCGATTGGGGCCTTGGTCTATTCGCCGGATACGGATCACTTTGCGAGCAAACCCTCTTCCGGTCCGAAAGCCGGCGGTGGCGAAGAAGCCGCTTCACCCGCCAATCACGGGTTCCTCGCACCACGATCGTCGGTCCAACTCGCACCACCAAGGTTGCCAGACAACGCCAATCACCTTCTCCCCATCACGGCAACGATTCTGGATGCGCAAGCGCCTCCGATCATCGCACCGCCAAACGATCTGGGCCTGCCTTGGATGCCCGACAAAACCAATTCCGCCGGACCGGGGTCCAATGGGGGTATCGGCGCGGGGAAAGACGGAGGCATGGGAGACCGCGAAGGACCGGGCGGCGGCGAGGGAGGGAGCAACCTGGCATACTCCCGGGGAGTTGCGCCGCCTACTTGCGTCGTATGCTCGTACCCGATTTATACGGACGAAGCTAGGCACGCAAAGATGCAGGGCACCGTGACGCTGCGCGTGCTTGTGGGATCCGACGGAAAGGCTGCGGAGATTCGAGTGATTCGGGGCGTTGGCTTCGGATTGGACGAGCGGGCGGTGCAGACTGTCCGCGGCTGGAAATTCAATCCGGCGCGCGATGCAAATCAGCGTGCGATTGCGGCGTGGGTTACGATTGAGGCAGTCTTTCGGCTCTTTTGATCGCGTACCGTACTTCTTCTCCTGACTGCTGGTGCATCCATTGCGTCATTGTTGTGGCTCATGTCAGCAACGGGCAATTCCTTCTCCCCCTTCCGCCGCGGGCAATCTGCTACGATGAAGCCCATGCGAAGAGCGTTAGCGCGTTTCATTTCCGTTCTGAGTTGTGCCTGTTTATTCACAGGCGCGGCACGGGCACAAAGCACCACCGGCTCGCTCGATTTTGGTGCGCGCATCACGCCGACAGGGGCGCGCCCGGAGCCGGTGCGGCAGTTCACGTTTTTTGTTCTGACCAAGAGCTATGGCGAAATTGTGAAAGAGGTAGAAGGGGAAAACGTAGTTCCGCCGCGAGAGAAATTTATCGAAGGCCTAAAGGTGTCCCCTGAACTGAAGGAGTGGCTCAAAGCGCACGAGATTCTTGATTTGACCATGCCCGAGTTGGACCGCCTGGTCACACCCGAGGACATCATTCATGTGCCTGAATTTCTTCTGGCCTACCAGCATTCCAACAGCGGCGGCGTGACCACTGGAATTCCCAAGCCGAGATATGCCGACGCCGACAAAACGGCGCACCCGGATCGCTACAACAAGCAACTGCAGGAATACTACGTGGCGCTGAAGAAATTTATACAAAACAATCCGAGCACGGTCAGTGGAATCGAACTCGAACTAACGGGTGTGAATCCGCAGCAACAGTGGTCGCAAATGCAAGCCGACCACAGAAGGCGCATACATCGGATGGCGCCGGAATTCGCACAAACAAAGTATCTTGCCGCAAAAGCAGACACGGATCTGGACGGCCGCGCCTCGGTTTCCGGCCTCGCTCCCGGAAACTACTGGGTCAGCACGCTGAATCTGGATGCCAATGCCGGCGACACAAGGCTCAGTTGGGACGTACCGGTAACCATTCGCGAGGGGCAGACCACGCGCGTCGAGCTCACCAATCTGAATGCCCTCGATAGGCCCGATTCGGCTCCCTAACGCACCGCGCGCTTCACTATGGGCACTCCCCTGCTGTGGATTGGATTCAACCTTTTTATCCTGGCGAGTATCGCGTTGGACTTGGGCGTGTTCAACCGGCGCTTGCACAAGGTCGGCTTGCGCGAAGCGGCGCTGTTCAGCTTGCTGTGGGTCGCGCTCGCGATTCTGTTTGGCTTGGGCATACTGCACTACTCCGGGAAGCAAGCGGGCCTGGAATTCTTCACCGGCTACCTGATTGAAAAGGCTCTTAGCGTCGACAACCTGTTTCTTTTCCTGGTGATCTTTCGCACGTTTGCGGTCGACGCACGCCTTCAGCACCGCATGCTGGAATGGGGCATTTTGGGCGCGCTGGTGATGCGCGGGGGAATGATTCTGGCCGGCGCGGAGCTAATTCAGCGCTTTTCGTGGGTGCTGTACGTTTTTGGCGCATTTATCGTGTACGCCGGCATTCACATGCTGTTTGTGAAGAAGGAAAAGGTTCACCCAGAAAAAAGTTTCATTTTTCGTTTTGCAAGCAAGCATCTGCGCGTCACGCACGACTACGAAGGCGAGCACTTCTTCGTGCGCAGCGGTAGGAAGCTCTACGCGACGCCGCTGTTTTTGGTGCTGCTGGTGGTTGAAATCACGGATATCACGCTGGCCATCGATTCCATCCCAGCGATTTTCGGCATCACGCAGGATCCCTTCATCGTTTATACTTCCAACGTTTTCGCGATTCTGGGCCTGCGTGCCATGTACTTCCTGCTGGCTGGAGTGCTGTCGCGTCTGCGCTTCCTTACCGTGGGGCTGTCGTTTGTGCTGACCTTTATCGGCGCAAAAATGATTGCGCACAAATGGGTAGACATTCCCGAGCATATTTCCTTGCTAGTCGTTGCGGGGATTTTGCTGATGGCGCTTGCGGCTTCGCTGCTTTTTCCGGTCAGGCCGCACGCATAACGCAAGGGTCGCGCTTCATCCTTCTTCAAACATTACTTCATCGATGTAGCACCAATACCAGTCTTCGCCCGGCTCGATGGACTGCACGATGGGGTGCTTGGTCGCGCGAAAATGCTTGGTGGCGTGTTTGTTCTTCGAGGAATCGCAACAGCCGACATGGCCGCAGATCTCGCAAAGCCGCAGGTGCACCCAGGTGTCGCCCATTTTTACGCACTCCTCGCAGACATGGGTCTTGGGTTTGAGGTGGCGAATTTGATCGGTGTGCGTGCAAGTCTCGGCCATGGTTTGCCCTCAGGGTTCTATTCGGGAACTTGAATCGGGATGCGCACTGCAAAGCGCGTGTCGCCAGGCACGGAATCCACGGAAACTTGCCCGCGCATGCCGGTGACGATGCGATAGACGAAGTCGAGCCCCAAACCCGTGCCTTGGCCCACGCCTTTTGTGGTGAAGAATGGCTCAAAGATGCGCGATTTGACGTCAGGAGGAATGCCGGGACCATTGTCAGCAATCTCCACGAGGATGAAATCGTTCTCGCGGGCCGTACGGATGCGCAGTTTGCCGTTGTCGCCCATGGCGTCGGCGGCGTTGTCGATCAGGTTAGTCCATACCTGGTTGAGCTCGCTGCCGTAGGCCATGATCTTCGGCAGGTCTGGCGCGTAGTTGCGAGTCACCGCGATGCCGCGCTTCAGCTTGTGATGCATGATGGTCAGGGTGGTTTCCAGGCTCTTAGTGACGTCCACTTCCTGCAGCTTGGCCTGGTCCATATAGGAATATTCCTTGATGGCCCTGATGAGGTCGGAGATGCGCGTGGTGCTGTGTTCGAGTTCGTCGGCGATGCGCTCCATCTCAAGGAGCGTGGCAAACCGGGTCAGCTCCGGTCCTAGCGATGCTCCCGCAGCGGTGGCGAAGCTTTCAAGCTGGGGGTCGTTCAAGTTTGCTTCGGCCAGGAGAGGCGCCAGTTTCCATGCGTCCGGGACTTTGCGGTCCTCCAGCCAGCCTTGAATGGCTTCTTCGCGTTCCACGCGCTCGAATTCATCCTTGAATTGTGCCGGCTTCAGCGCGACGCGAATTTCCTCTTCTCGCTTCGCCAACATTGCACAATCTTCCGGGCCGATGGTGGAGGAACGGCCCACCTGACGCAGGCGAGCAAGACAATCGCGAAGCGCTGCCGCGGAGCGCCGGGCGGCAGCGGATGGATTGTTCAATTCGTGCGCCAGACCTGCGGAGAGCTTGCCGAGCGCCGCGAGCTTTTCCCGCTCCTGGCTGACCATCGTGAAACTCCTCACACGGTCGGTCAGCACGCCCACCAACCTTTGCGCCAGTACCGGCATGCGATGCAACATTTCGGGAAAGTGCGAGGAGTGCAGCGTAAGGGCGTGCAGCGGCGTGACCGCTCGCGCGGTCAGGGGCACTGTTTTCATTCGCGAAAATGGCAGGTATCCGGTGACGGCCGGTGCTTGCACCGTATAGGTCTGGCTGTCGGGTCCATCCGCCTCACGCCGGCCGCGAATTTCGCCCTCCAGCAGGACCAGCATGAGCTCAGCCGGCGAATCTTCTACTGTCACGGCCTCGCCCGGCTTTGCGCGTCGCTCCTCGGCATGGCCGATGAACCATTCGAGGTCTTCCGCAGACAGGTCCGCAAATGCGGGCACCTTGCGTAGGTCAGCGATGAGGGCCTCCGTGCGGGCCTTGTCCGGCATTTCTGTCATGCGTTTCGCCGCCTTTCCAAATTCGCGATGCAAGCTTCGCTAAGACGGGGTCACTGCACCTTGGCCAGATATTGATGCATGAACTGCACAACTACAGCGCCTTCGCCGACGCCGGATGCGACGCGCTTCACCGAGCCGTGCCGCACGTCGCCCACGACAAAAACGCCGGGAACGTTCGTCTCCAGCAGTCCGGGATCGCGGTCGAGGGTCCAGCCTTCGGGTCTTTTTCCATCTTTAGGCAAATCGGGACCGGACAAAATGAAGCCGCGCTCGTCGCGCTTGATCAAGCCATCGAGCCATTCCGTGCGCGGCTGCGCTCCGATGAAAATGAACAAGCTGCTAGCCGGCAGCTTCTCGACTTCCGTGGTCACCGCGCGCTGAATCGTAATATCCGAAAGGTGCGTATCGCCATGAACCTCAACCACGCTGGTGTGCGTCCACACTTCAATATTCGGCGTCTTCTCGATCTGCTCGATTAGATAGTGGGACATGGTACTCGCCAGCGAACCGCCGCGCACCAGCATGATCACTCTTTGCGCGAATTTCGAGAAATGCATCGCTGCTTGGCCGGCAGAGTTCGCGCCGCCCACGATGTAGACCGTTTCGCCCTTGCAGGCAATGGCTTCCGAGGCTCCGCCGCCATAATAGACGCCCGCGCCTTGAAGCCGCTCTATTCCCGGCACGTCTAGCGCACGCCACTGTACTCCCATGGCTAAAAGCAAAGCGTGGCAAGAGATTTCCGAGCCGTCGGAAAGTTTAATGTGCCGATAGGGGCCGTCTATGCGGAGGTTTTGCGCCTCTTGCGGAGAAAGAATTTCCACGTCGAAGCGCCGAGCTTGCGCCACCGCGCGACGCGCCAAGTCGCCGCCGCTCAGTCCGGAAGGAAATCCCAGATAATTTTCAATGCGCGAGCTGAGTCCTGCTTGGCCGCCAGGAGCTTCGCGCTCAACAATCACCGTGCGCAATCCTTCCGATGCGCCGTAGACGGCCGCGGCCAAGCCTGCGGGTCCGCCGCCGATGATGGCGAGGTCGTAAAAATTAGTCTGTGCTTTGGTGTGCAGGCCCAACTTACTGGCGACCGCCGGAAAGGGCGGCTCGGCCAGGCGCTCACCGTCCGGGAAGAGTATGAGCGGCAAAGTCTCTGCTTCCGGGCCCAGCGAGTCGAGAAGCCGGCGCACCTCGGGATCCGTGGACGCAACCTCGACGTCGATCCATTGGTACGGCACTTGATTGCGACCGAGAAAATCGCGCAGCTCGTAAGCACGGGAAGACCAGCGTGTGCCCAGCACGCGGATGCCTTCGTACAGCGGGCGAAACTGAGCGGTCCAGTCATGCAACAGATCATCGAGCGCAGGGAATAGCTTTTCCTCCGGCGGGTCCCAAGGCTTCATCAGGTAGTAGTGCACGCGCGCTTCGTTGATGGCGTCGATGGCAGCGTTGGTGTCGGCGTACGCGGTGAGCAGCGCGCGCTTGGCCTGGGGATGAATGTCCATCGCTTGCGTGAGAAAGCCTACGCCGTCCATCTGCGGCATGCGCTGGTCGGCCAGGAGAAGAGCCACGGGATTATTGCGGGCTTTGAGCTCGCGGAGGGTGGTAAGCGCAGCATTGCCGGAGTTGGCTCGCATTACTCGGTAGCGCTCGGCATAGTGCCCGCGGAGGTCGCGCTCAATGGCGCGCAACACTTCTGGATCGTCATCCACGGTCAACATCACTGGCTTTGGCATAGAACTTGGGATGAAAAACGCGGCGCTTTGGTTACTTGCTGCCGGCCGCGCTTCGTTTTGGCTTTTGGCCCGGCCCTCACGCTACAATTTTGGGTTACCCATGTCCAGCCCGCTTGCCTCGGCTATCGCTGATCTCTCCTCGGGCGACCCCGAGATGCGCTTCGCGGCCGCGACGGAGATTTATCGTCGCGGGCGGACCCCGGCGGATCGCGCCGTCTATGCATGGTGGAACAATGCAGAGTTCGCCCAGCTCTGCGGCGCGAGCCCTGCCGTTACCGTGGGTTTGGCGGTAAGGCGCGAAACATTCGCGCGCATTCACGAAGCCAGCGGCTTGCCGTCCCTGGCGCTCGTACCGCCGGATCAAGACGCCGAGGAATTCGAGCTGCAGTTCCCGAACGATATTTCTCTGGATGTGCTAACCACACGCGACCCTAGCGGGCAAGGGGTCATTGCGCGTTATCTGGCGAAATTTGGAGAAGGTGTGCAACAGGTGGAGTTTCGCTGCAAGAATGTGGATCGTGCCGCGCAAATCCTGAAGGAAAACTTCGGCGTACAGCCGATCTACCCGCAAACCCGCGCAGGCGCCGGCGACACGCGCGTCAATTTTTTCCTAGTCAGCTCACCCAATTCCGCCAAGGTCTTGATCGAGCTGTACGAAACGTAGCGGCCGCCTTCAGGCCGGTGCAGCACTTTTCTTTGGCGCCCACTTGGGGCGGTCGCCCGCTAAGTTTGGTTCGCGTGCTAGCTCGACCCAAGCGCGCAGGACTTCGCCAACGCTCCAAGCCTGTGCGATGCATCCCTTCGGAGCAAACGGCGCGTCACCGTCGAAAATCTCGCCGAGCGTTCCGAGCCCATAGCGCTGAATCGAGACTCCCAGCGACTCGAGAAAGCGCATCGCCGCCACGCGGTCAGCGTAAACACGATGATGCGCTAGCGCAAAGGGTCCGAGCAGCCAGGCCCAAACAGTTCCCTGATGATACGCGGCGTCGCGTTCGCGAGGCCCGCCGGCATAATGCCCGTGGTAATCGGGTTCGGTGGGCGCGAGACTGCGAAGCCCATACGGGGTCAACAGTTGGGCCGCACAGATGTCAACAACGGCTTTCTGCTGCTCCTGCGGCAGCGGGCTGACCGGCAGCGACACCGCAAGAATTTGGTTCGGCCGTAGCGAAGCATCGTTGCCGAGGTCCGGCGCGTCGATCACGTCGTAACAGCACTGTCGCTCGGCGTTCCAAAATTTTTGGAAGCCCTCCTTGGCTTTGCTGGACAGCGCCTGATAGCCGTCGCTTGAAATCTCCAACACTCGCGCGAGCTTCGTCATCGTCTCGAGCGCGTTGATCCACAGGGCGTTGATTTCAACAGCTTTGCCGGCGCGCGGCGTCACCACCCAATCGCCAGTCTTTGCGTCCATCCAGGTGAGTTGCACTCCAGCTTCGCCTGCATAAAGCAATCCGTCCGCCGCATCCACATGAATCTGGTAGCGTGTGCCCTTCACATGTGCGTCGATCATTCCCGCGAGAACAGGAAAGAGCTTTTGCAGCGTCTGCATGTCGCGCGTCTCGGCGAAATATTGCCGCGCCGCCTCGAAATACCAGAGGGTCGCATCCGCGGTGTTGTATTCTGGCCTGCCGCCGGCATCCGGAAAATTATTCGGAAGCATCCCGGCGTCAACGTATTTGGCAAACGCCAGCAGAATCTGCCGGGCCACTTCCGGGCGTCCGGTTGCCAGGGTTAATCCCGGCAGTGCGATCGTCGTGTCGCGGCCCCAATCCCCAAACCAGTGATACCCTGCGATGACGCTGCGCCCGTCCGGCTCATCGGGTAAGGCGCGTTTCACTATGAATTGATCCGCCGCAAGCACAAGCTGCTGCAGCCACTCGGGCGGCGCAGCGGAAGTCGCCTTGTTTTGCGTTCTCCATGCGGCAGCAATTTCTGCTTCACGAGCGGCGTGCTGTGCCCGCGCCATTTCGGCATCCAGAACTGCGGTCTCCTCGGTCGTCGAAACAATCGTGCAGCTCTCGCCAGCACTCAGCTTCGTCCGGAAAAGCGCCGCAAACAGATGGTCTTCACGATCGTCCAGCCCACGCTCTCGTTCCGCCGCAAGAAAACAATCGCGATACCACTCATGCCGCGCCTCGCAATCCGCTTCCGCGCTCTTCAGATAAAATGGCACTGCTCCGTCGAACGCCACCACTCTCACGCCATGCTCCACCGGATCAACGCGCATTCTCCAGTCACCAGCATGGGTCGACGCATGAAAATCGCGATAATTCACCAGCGCCTTCAGCTCCATCTCGATCGGCGCACTTCCCTCCAGCAACGTGTATTGCACATACGTGGTGTTCGTGCCCTGCTGCATCCAGACGCGCTTCTCGAGCCGCGCGGCGCCGGGCGCGTAGGTCCAAACGGCAGCGGTGCCGTCCAGACGGAATCCTTCAATATGCTGAAATCCCTTGGGTTCGACCGCGCCGCTCGCCCAAAGATGCGTCGCTAGCGCAAATTCTGCGCCGCCACATCGCACAATCTCATCGAGAGCCGCTACCAGCTGCATCCGCCCAACTGGCGGCTGCAGCGCGGCGGTCAGCAGTCCGTGGTACCGCCGCGTCATGCCGCCGGCAATCGTGCCCGAAGCGTACCCGCCAATTCCGTTGGTAACCAGCCACTCGCGCGACTCCGCGGCCTCCAGATTGCCGCAAATCTCGCGCCCAAACTGAATTACCGCGCCCATTTTCCTTAACGCAACCACTTGGTCATCATTCTCATCATGCGCAACAGCGCCAGCAGATCTCGCGTGCCTGCCTTTCTGATTTCTACTGCCGTACTGCTATTCACCACTCTGCTCGATCAATTTTGCAACGAGCCCCGTCCATCCCGTCTGGTGACTCGCGCCAATTCCCGCGCCATTGTCGCCGTGAAAATATTCGTTAAATAGAACCAAATCCTTCCAATGCGGATTGTCGTTGAAAATCTCCGCACCACCCGCCACCGGCCTCCGGCCGTC
>Ga0137415_10007640_pt1 | contig 10712 bp, 13 predicted proteins | sample CZODoug3_1_1_16f_FD_183082 | JGI IMG/M metagenome (GOLD analysis project Ga0137415, IMG submission 183082) | Vadose zone soil fungal communities from Angelo Coast Range Reserve, California, USA - CZODoug3_1_1_16fungal (Hybrid Assembly) | ecosystem: Environmental > Terrestrial > Soil > Vadose...
GTGCGAGTCCGCGCTCCTGTGCCATCGACAACCGAGCCGCCGGTTATTACCAGGTCCAGCATGTCCCAAACCTCCTCGATGAGATCGAAATCCGTTTACGCCACCGAATAGGTCAGGCCGATGAGAGTGCGGTTCAACGCCATGGGCGCGGTCCTTCCGGGAGGAGTTCGAGGATGCCGCCGTAGCCGGTGGCGCACAGGGCGGGCTCGGAGTACTCGCCGCCCACCATGTCCAGGACGACGTCGGCTCCACCGCCCGTCAGCTCCTTCAGCGTCTCCTTGAAGCGGGATTCGGAGTAGGAGACGGCCTCGTCCGCACCGGTCTTGCGACAGAACTCCAGCTTGGCCGGGGACGAAGCGCACGCGATGACCCGGGCGCCCAGCGCCTCACCGATCGCGACGGCCCCGCTCCCGACCGCACCGGAGGCGCCCAGGACCACCAGGTCCTCGCCCGGCCGCAGGCCGGCAGTGGTGAACAGGGCGTCGTAGGCGGTGCGGTAGGGCACGCCAGCCAGGCACGCGTACTCATATGGCAGGTCGTCGGGCGGCTTCGTCAACTGCGCCTGGATGACCGCCGCCAGCTCGGCGAACGCACCGACGAACGCCATCCCGTGCACCCGGTCCCGGACCACCACCTGCCCAGACCCAGCGACCCGATCGGGGATTTGACGCGGGGCCGTTCCCTCGAGACAGCCGGTGTCCTCGCATCGCAGAGCTCCCATCCGGCATGCCTCTCAGTGTCTATCTGGCACTCAGTGGCAGAGTAGCACTAGGGCGCAACCGTCGGTAGAGTAGTTTTGTGGACGAGTCCCCCGGCCCCTCATCTGCCGCCCCCGGCTCTCTGCACCAGCGGACGAAAGACCGGATGCGGACAGAGGCCGCCGCCATTGCATTCCGGGTGTTCCTAGACCGCGGCTTCGATGACGTCACCGTCGACGACCTTTGCGCCGCCATGGGCCTGTCCCGGCGGAGCTTCTTCCGCTACTTCAAGGCCAAAGAAGACGTCGTCCTGGCCCACCTGGGCGACTTCGCCGAGAAAAGCTGCGCGAGCTTCTCCTCCCGCCCCGATCAGGAAGAGCTATGGCCCGCACTGCGTCGCAGCATGGACCCCTTCGTCCACCAAGCACGCGCCCACCCCGCGCGCACCCTGGGACTACTACGACTCATCCGAGACAGCCCCACTCTGCGCGCCGCACACCTTGACCGCATCGACCGATGGCGCGCCAGCCTCGCCACCGTCATCGCCCACCGTCGCGGCCTCGAGAACGCCGATCTCCACGCGACGGTCCTCGCCTCAGCAGCGCTGGGAGCCTTCACCGCAGCCGTCCAACAATGGGCCCCCAACCCAGACACCACCCTGCTAGCCGACCTGCTCGACCATGCCTTCGCCGCCATTACCCCACACCCAGCTCCCACCACCGTTCCCAACCGATCCACCAACAACACGGAAATTCCCGGACTCACATAGCGTCCGCGACGCGGAAGAAGCGGCCGACCCACTCAAGGCAACAACCCTCGGAAAGGACCCCGCTCACGGACGAACAGACCCCATGGCCGAGACGAGCCAATCCGCATAGACGAACCGAAACAGTCCACCAACAGAGACCCCTGGATCGGCCCGTCACAACTGCGTTAACCCCGTGCCCGGCTTCGAACCCGGCGCATCCGATTGGGCTATCCGCGCCGGGGCCGAGGGGGCAGCACCTCGCCCTCGTCGGTCACGTTGACCCCGTAGGCCGCGAGCAGGCGTTTGTGCCGGGTCTTGGCCCGCCAGTGCCGGGCCATCCCCGGCACCGCGACGCCCATCAGGAGCACACCGAAGCCGAGCATGGCGGCCGACGCGATGGGGTGGGTCAGGAAGAGACTTGGGTCGCTAGGGCCCCGCCGCCTCGCCCCCCAGAACAATGGACGCACCAGGAGCCCTCTCCGCTCGCGGATAGTAATCAGGGCGAATGGGGTGGGTGCCGCTGGTTTCTCCAGGGAGGGAGGCCGTCGGGGTCGGCTCCGACTCCCAGATTCTGGCACTATCGCAATGTTCCGCGCGCACCCGGACGTCCTCCCTAAGCGATGTTCGTGCAGGTCACCGCAGGGAGGCAGGAACAGGGAGGCCGTCAGGGAGAACTCCCTGGTTCCCTGACCCCCTCCCTGGGTGCCTCCCTGTCCGTCAGTCCTCATCGTCGTCGTCTTCGTCACGTTCGGTGAGTGCGTGAGCGACGTCGGCCGCACGGACGACCATGACGCCGTCAGACTTGCGGGCGGCGATTCCTCCGGTCGCAAGCGCTTCGGCGAGGTCACTGAACGACCAGTCGGCGTACTCGTCGGGATTCAGCTCGGCAAGGCGACGCAACACGATCTGGGTGCGCACCCGCTTCTCCCCGCGCATGGCCGCGTGGATGTCGGTCAGATGGTCAGGTGCCGGCACTTCCTCGACAGAGTCCGAGTGGTCTGCCACCGGGACTGCGCGGCCCTGTCCGTCCAGTAGCGCCATGGCGCGGGCGATGACCGGACTGACCTCGTCGCGGTCTTCGTCGAACGCCACGTAGAACGTGTTGACCAGCTCGAACCGGTTCGCCGTCAAGCCCACGGTGACCGCGGTCCCCCGGTCCTCGCCTGGGCGTAGCTCGGTAGCGCGGATGCCCTGCCGGTAGCTGCCCGAGCCGAGCAGGCCGTCGTTGGCGACCTGGTCGGCCACGGCGAACGCGACACCGTTGGAGCAGTTGCGGGTCAAGTCCTTGGGGATCGACGCCGCCGTCGGTGACTGGGTGAGGAAGAGCAGGGTGATGCCGCATTTACGGGCCTTCTTCACCACCCTGATCGCCAACTGCCCGGCCTCGCCGCCGTGCTTGCTGTGCTCGAACATCTCGTGGCATTCGTCGAAGATCACCACCACCGGGTGCAGCCCCTTCACCGTGGAGGCGAGCCGGCGGGTGACCTTCGCCGCGCCGTGGTGCTCCAGCAGCTTGCCCCGCCTGGTGACTTCGTCTCGCAGCCCGCGCAGCTCGGCCAGCCCGGCTTCGATCGCCTCGTCGTCATCGCCCTTGACGTAGGTCGACAGACGAGGAGTGAACGGGTCGAAATCCGGGTTGGAGGCGAACACGTACACCCGCAGCTCGACTGTCGGGTCGAGCACGCAGCCGAGGCAGAGGGTGCGCCCGGCCGAGGACTTGCCCTGCCCGGGCTGGCCACCGATCAGGTAGTTGCGTTCCATGATCGGCGCGTTGACCAGGTCGCCTCGCTGGGACCGGCCGAACGGCACCCCGGCGAAGACGTCCGCCTCGCCGTCGTGCAGCAGTGGCCACGCCCCGGCGCCGTGGCCGAGGCGCCCCTTGTCGGCCACCCACAGATCCAGCTGGCCAGCCTCGACACCTTCGGTGGGCCAGGTCTCCAACTTCGCGCGACCGAGGTTGGCCGCGAGCCGGTCACGCCGGTCCGCGACCATGTCCGCCGTCGTACCCAGCGGCAGCCTGACCTGCGCGTAGGTGCCGTGGCCATCCACCCGCGCGGGCACGGTGTAGGCGAGCTGGCCGCCTTCTTTGAAGAACTTGTCCAGCGGGGCAATGCCCAGGTGAGCGAGGGCCTGGGAGATCATCCGCTCGTCCACCCACGAATCGGCATCGTTCCGGTCCGGGCTGATTAACCAGCCTGCCCCCGGCGTGCGGTCACGGCCCTCGAACGCCGCCGCCACCACCATGCCCACGGCCACCACGATCGGAAGGATCTTGGCCGTGGCCATGATGATCGTCCCGGTGGTGGCCAAGATCGCGTAGAGGGCGGCCAGCCACGGCCACATCTCCTCCCTGCTCATCATCGAGTCGATCAGCCACAGAGCCGCGGCGACCACCCCGACCGTGAGCGCGGCCGCGCGGATCCGCTCGACAAACATGCCCAGCCGAGCCCACCGCGCTCGGGAATCGGCCCGGATCATCTCCTGCACCTCGCGACGCGCCTTCGCGTCCCCAGCCAGCCGTGCCTCACGAGCATCCCGGCGCAGATCGGCGTAGGTGACGAACGCCCACGCCTTCTCGATCCACCGGCCGTGTCCCCGCGCCACGAACCACGACAGCCGTGCCAGGTCGCGCGGGGCCTTCCGCCCCCGGTACCTCGTCGCCGCCCGCGCCTGAACCACTCGGTCTGACCGCCACGCCGCCACAGCGGCTTGGCACAGCTGGCGGCCTGCTCCTGTGGCGAGCTGAACAGCCCGGTGCGCCATCGCCACCGGGACAGGGCGCACCACCGCGCCGCGACCGGCGAACCGGCGGGCTACCTCCTCATTCTCCGCGTCGGTCAGTACCTCGCCCTCGAGCACCGGCCCGTTCACCTCCCCCGGCCCGGCGGGCGCGGCATCCTCGCCGCGCCCACCGGCCGAGCGGCCGCTCGGTTCCGTGCTCATCGCCGGCCCCGAGACGACGAGGACCGGATCTGCGTCACCGTCGTGGCCTTGGTCAGGGTGTAGGCGGTGACCAGCGCCGGAACACCGAGCACCACACAAACCAGCACGCGGTTGGACGAGTGGATCACCACCAACCACTCCACCCCAGCGATCACCACCGCCATCCCGACGATTCGCCCGATCAACGACACCGGGCTCGTCCCCACCCGGGCGATCTCCGCCGCAGCCTGTGCCCGTCGCACACCCGCACGGGCCTTCACCACCACTGACAGCACGGCGAGAGCGGCCACGCCCGCCAGGAACAGCTCCACCCCGCCCATCACCGCTCACCCCCATCGCACTCGTCGTCGGGCTGCCCGTCCTCGGGTAGCTCAGTGAGCTCGGCGCGCCGCCGGCACGACCAGACCTTGTGCAGGGCCAGCCGGTCGTCCTGATTGAGCGCGCCCCACACCCCAAGCGTCTGATCCCCGGCGACCCGGAGCTCGAACTCCAGGCACTCCTTGCGCACCGGACAACCCGCGCACAACCTGGTCGCCAGCTCCCGGTCCGGCTCGTCCTCACACGTCCACTCCGGCGGATCACCGAACGTGGTCTCCCACAGGCACCGGCCCCGATCGGTCACCCACGCGGCCAATACCTCGGTCGGCACCGCCGCCAGCTCGTCGAGCTCAGCGGCCATTTCCTCGTAGTTGCGTGGCTCGTTCATCGCCGGCCACCCCGCTGGTTCAGCCGGGCCACCTCGCGGGCCAGCCGGCGCTCGGCCGCCATCTCGGCCACGTCGACGCACCCGCCCGACTCGGTGGCCTGAGCTATCAGCGCGTCCACGGCGGCAGCCGGGATGAGGTAGCGGGAACGGACTCGAATGGCGGGGAACGCGTCCTCGCGGATCGCGCGGTACAGCGTCGCGGTGCCGATGCGCAGCAACCGCGCTGTCTCGGCAACCGTGTAGAAGGGCACCCGCTGTGGAGCGGGCCTATCGGCAGAAGGGTTGTCGTGCGTGTCCATTTCGATGAGGTCCAATCAACAGAAAGAGATAATTTCAGCTTTGTCAGCGCTGATATCAGCGCTATTTGAGATAGAGCGGGCGCGAAAGCGCGTCGAATACGCGATTCGGCCCCGAGTGCTCAGAAGCTGCGGTTACTGTCGAACCTCACCGAGGCGGACCACGCAGAAAGAGGAATAGGTGTCCGAGCAGTGGGCGGCAGTCGCGGCGACGATCGACCGGAGAATGGTCGAGCTCGGAATCCTGCAACGCGACCTCGCCGAGCGCGCCCACGTCTCGCAGGCCATCGTCCGTGAGCTGCAGCACAACACCGCCCAGCGCCGGCGCAGTGCCCGCACCCTCGAGGCGCTGTCCACCGCGCTGGGCTGGCACCCGCGCTACCTGCATGCGGTGCTGTCCGGCGAACGCCCGCCCGATCTGTCCGAGGCCGCTCCGCCGGGTGGCGACGAGATCGCTCGCCGCCTCGCCGCGATCGAGAACCGGCTGCGCTCCATCGAGGACCGGCTCGACGATGTCCACACGCAGTTGACGAAAGGTATCGGCGATGAATAGCGCGTCTCGCCTATTGGCTGGAATTGCGCCGGAGTTCGTTGTCATGCCTATAGCAAACGACGCCGAAGCGGCCGCTCACAGATGGCAGCGGATAACCCGCAAGGTGATAACTGGTATTAACCGCCCAGGTCAGCAGCGGTATCGGGGGAACAGCGATGACCGACGCGACGAAGCTCCAAGCCACCCGTAAACAGCTCGGCTATTCCGCCGCCGAAACGATCACCCTGCTCTCCAGCCGAGCGAAGAAGCACGGCATCCCTATCATGTCGGCGACCAGCCTCAAGACGAAACTGTCCCGCTGGGAGAACGGCCACGAAGGCGTCGGGCTACCCGAGTACCGGCGACTGTTCCGGGAGATCTACGGGCGAACCAACCCCGAACTCGGCTTCCCACCCGAGCACGTCGACGCCGAGGCCGAGGAGCTACGCGCCCGCCTGGCCACCGCCCGGACCATCGACGCGCCCACCGTCGAGGTATTCCGCAGCCAAGTCGCCCACGCCCGCCGCGTCGACCGCCAGTTCGGCGGCCTGACCCAACTCGACCAGCTACGCCACCACATCGACCAGGTCTCCGAGCTGCTCGCCTACACCATCGGCGGCGCCCACCGAGCCGCGCTCGCCGCCGTGCTCTGCGAAGCCAGCACCCTCGCCGGCTGGCAATCCCTCGACCGCAACGCCCACACCCAAGCCTGGAACCACTACGAACGCGCCAAACAAGCCGCCCGCGAGTCGGGCTCTACAGCACTCCTCGCGCACGCCACAGCGGAACAGGCGTTCGTCCTCATCGACATCGGCGAAACCGCCATCGCCGCCGAGCACACCGCACACGCCCGCACGCTCGGCGACCGAGGCTCAGCAGACCTACTGCGCGCCTGGCTCGCCGCCGCACACGGCGAAACGCTCGCCCACGCCGGAGCCGCCGACCAAGCACGCCTCGCATTCGACGACGCTGATCAGCAGCTACCGACCAACCCGGTCGACCCCGATTTGCCGTTCGTGTTCCTCGGAGACGGCCACCTGCGCCGATGGCGAGGCAACGCCCTGGCCCACATCGGCGACCCCGAAGCCATCGACCACCTCGAACACGCCCTCGACCAGCTCCCGGCCGAGTTCATCCGCGCCCGCGCCAGCCTGCTCGTAGATCTCTCCTACGCCCACGCCGCCACCGGCGACCGCGAGGCCACCCAGTCCTACGCCCGCGATGCCCGTCGCCTCGCGGCACAGATCAAATCCGACCGGCACCTACGCCGGCTCAGCAAGCTCGTGTTACCTGGCGCCGCGTGACGGGCAGGTGGGAGCCGCCATTACACATGCCATGCGTCAATTGCGGTTCGGCGATATACACGGCTTCGCCGCCCCCATTCGCCGACACCCACAATTCACCCCATCGTGGCGATCCTATTGCTGGGCCACGCAAACACATTCACAATGGCAAACGTATTCGCTGAAACACCCATGCGCCAGAGGACAAGACCTACAGTTCGATCCATGAATCTTAAACCTATGCGGCCCCCCACCAGGAAAGCACGCACTCTAACTCGGCGGAGATCGCCCCAGATCAGCGAGGGTGTGAGCCGCCCGGAGCGAACGACGCCTAGGCTTCGACGACAGGCAACCTCGGTCTCACTGGCGCTCGTCCTCCTGTCGATCGTGCTCGGAACCGCCTCCCTGGTGGCCCCATCTCCGGACAGCCACTCGTCCAGGCAATCAACTCAGATTGTCATACCGATGTACGAAGTGTCCCCCTTGCTATCTGCAACGGCGGCCTCGCTCGGCGACACTCGACGTGCAAGCAACATCCAGGCCATGTTCTCGGCCAGACTGACACCAACTGATGTTCGAACAGGCCCATGTGGCAGCTCCTACCTGCTTCTTGACCCAATACCCCGCGGCTTCAGGATCCGCACAGGATTCAGTGTGGTTGAGCCCGTAGCAAGTTACTCGTGGGCGGTCGACGGATATGGGCCGAAAGGCTTCCGAACGACGTTTACAGGTGGCGCATCTGGCGCTCACGTTGACCTGGTACGCAACGTCGGCGAGCTCAGGCCCGGCGAGTACCGGGTCATGGTAACCACACCCTCGCACGTCGTCCTCTCCAATGGTAATATTTGCCAGTCTATGAACCCAGCCGAGTCCAAGCCGGTGTTCTAGAGCTCACCACGACTGAAAGGAGGACTGCAATGGAGAATACCGGCAGGCTAGGTCCAGGCGAGATTAGTGAACTGTATCGAGGACAGATCGCAAAGCTCGAGGCGTTCGAGTACCCACTGTACGGTCTAGATAGGTTCTGGCAAGGCAACCGGTACCCTGACGGACCGACCGAGTCCCACAGCGTTAACCCCACCACCGGCAAGACGATTACAAAGAGGGTGGAGTGCGCACTGGTTCACGGCGACGCGGACGATCCTGACCAGCCATATCTCCGAGTGGCTACAACAACGGATCCAGATGCAACAATGCCATGGCGATTGGTGGTCAGGGTAGAGCCAACGCCCTTTGAAGAACGCATCCAGGCGATCACCGATGCTGACTATGTACCACTTGGAGCGACGCGATCAGCCCTCAGTATCCCCATTGACGGACAGCCCGCAGAGTTTGACATGCTACAACGTGGCCCGCATCTCGTCGCTCAGCACCACGCTCAGAGCTACGACATCGTGCTCGAAGGACGCGGCTTTGATCCCTCGGAGCTGTCTCTCATAACAGCGGAGGATCTCCAGCCGTACATCGAGGGCTTCTGGGCAAGACACTGAGCCCAGCAAGACCCAAAGCGCTACGCAGTTCCACGCGAAGCCAAGTAGTACAACAGCGCAACCAGCGTGCCAGACCCAAGCAGCTCCTGCCGCTGAGCAAGCTCCACGACCCGCGACAACGGCACCCACTCCACCCGACCCACCTCTTCGGCGTCGGTGGGCTCCCCGATCTGCTTCGCTTCACGCCACAAGTACACGTCGATCGGCGCCGTCAGCTGCCCCGGCAACGGCTCGAAGCTAATCAACTTCTGCGGCTCGCCCACCGGCTGCCAACCGCTCTCCTCGGCAGCCTCTCGAGCCGCCGTCGCCGCCGAATCCTCCCCGTCGTTGACCAACCCACCAAGCAGCTCATACCCCCACTGCTCGGTGGCGAACCGGTACCGCCAGAGCATGAGCGCCTCTTCGGCATCGTTGACAATCATTGCAACCGCGATCCGCCCGAGGTGAACGACGTGGTACTCCCACCGCTTCCCGTTAGGCGCCTCGACATCCACCAGCCCAAGCCCTACCCACCGGTTGTCATAGACCAGCCGCTCGCCAAACGTCCGCCACACACCCCGTTCGTCTGCCACACGCCGCACCCTACGGTGGTGCCTGTCCTCGGTCACCCTTGCTCGCCAAGTTCGACAGCGCGCTCACAGGCTATTGGTCGTTCCGGAATTCGGGTCTGCAGTGCCGAAAACCCTGCGAAAGACGGCAGGTCCCCTTGCAGGTTGTTTACGGCGTAATCGGTTTGTAGGCTTCACCGTGAGGGCGCCCCATTGGTCTTTCTCTCTTGTGCGCCGTTGAGAATGCCGTACGAGTGGGGGATGGTGACCCCTGGATTTGATCCTCCCAGGCTGGCCTGCGCGGCCTACCCTGCCGTTCGGATTGCGCTGTCAGCTGGCCCACTCCTCCGGCCGCACACTGAACCAGGTAGATCATTTCACTATTCCTCTCGACGGCTCCAATTTTGTGAGGAAGCCGACGTCGCTGGCTTCCGAGGTTTCAAGGATGTGCTGGCCGCTTTCCGGCGCTGCCTTGGACAGAGTTGGGATTCATTGAGTCCGTGCGCCTCCACTGAAGCCATGGTACGACCTGGCCGGTGTGTTTGTCTTTTCGTCGCTGCGGTTGCGGCGCACTCAGATTTGAGGGGGTGGTGGGGTAGTCGCCGATGTCCCTACCTAGGGGATGCTTGACCTTGACTGAGCTGACTGTAGGTTTCGCGTGCTCATGCCGTGCTCTCGGATTTCTCCACAATGTGGGTGAATGCAGTGTTGGCCGTTCGTACGTAACAATTCGTGCGTAACAAGAGGGGGAAGGGTGACTTGGTGGAGGTCGGGCTGAGGGTCACGACGGAGGACGCCGTGGCCGCGATGCGCTCGCTTGAGGCTTGGCTGGCGGGCCACGAGGAGCTTCACGGGCGGGTACGGCCGGTGGTGGCGGTGCCCGAGCCTGGCGCGATGGGATCGGCGGCCGAGGTGTTGATGGTCGCTCTTGGTCAGGGTGGGGTGGCGAGGTCAATGCAGCACGCTGGCCTGTCGTGAGCACCAGGAACGAAGTTGACCAGGTGGATGCGGGCACCAGGCCGCCCGCGCTTCCCAACCGATTCATGCGGCGCTTACTAGGCGTGATTGGGTGCGATGCACGGCGCATCCCAGAGTATGTTCCAGAATATCTGCGGCGAACCCGTATCCCGCTGGTCGACGTTCACGTACATGCAAGTTCAGTGCACTTGTTGGCTGCTTCAGGTCGACAAGCGGAGGTTCGTTGTAGATTTGAATATATTTTCGAAAGTTGTTTTGTGGGTGATGCAGGCCGATGCCACAAGACTTAATTTGGCGAATTTTCGAGTCACGCACAGCAACGTTGTGTGGCGTTAGGGTGAAAGGCGGCGTTGACGGTTGAGTATGGCGGTCGCGGGCCTCAATCTACTTTGCTGGCTAGCGAGAGGATTGAGATGGGCTCTGATGGTGATCGTGACGCGGACGCGTTGAGGAAAACAACGAGCCTGATCGACTACCTCGCCGAGCTTAG
>Ga0137415_10007641_pt1 | contig 10712 bp, 10 predicted proteins | sample CZODoug3_1_1_16f_FD_183082 | JGI IMG/M metagenome (GOLD analysis project Ga0137415, IMG submission 183082) | Vadose zone soil fungal communities from Angelo Coast Range Reserve, California, USA - CZODoug3_1_1_16fungal (Hybrid Assembly) | ecosystem: Environmental > Terrestrial > Soil > Vadose...
TTGCGCAACGCCTTGATGCTGAAGAAAGACTTGGAGACCCGGCGCATTTCGAGGATCGGGTCGCTCATCGTGCCTCCCCGGCGCGCCCTACGGCGCCAATGCGCTTCTCACCCGCGTCTCGTTTGCAGGACCGTGTGAGTTTGCTCATTAAACAAAAGTCGGCGGCGCAGAGCAATATCGAGGAAATCTCAGGGCGCCTCGCCGATGTCACGAACTGGACATCGCTTTCCGGAACCGGCCTGCTGCCGCTTTTCGATTTGAAGTGGTGTCGCCTTCGGCGCCGCACGATCTGGATTGTCATGCAGCGAGATCGGCGCCGTTCATCATGTCATACGCCAGCAGCTCCGCACCAGTCTCGCCCGCATCCATGATCCGCTTGCCGATCAGATCACGCAGCGTCTCGGAGGTGCCGCCGCCGAGCGTGCCGTAGCGCGCTCCGCGATACAGACGCGACACCGCGAATTCGTCGGTGAAACCGAATCCGCCGTGCAACTGGATCGCCTCGCTGGTGACCCGGTTGGACATCTCGTTGCACGTGATCTTGGCCACCGCCGCCATGAAAGGATCGGGAAACGGATTGGCCGTGATGCAGGCGCGATACAAGATGCTTCGGGCCGTCTCGATCTCGCGGTACATCTCCGCGAGTTTCCAGCGCACGCCCTGGAAGTCTCCAATCGACTTTCCGAACACCGTTCGGTCCCTGACATATTTGCGGGCTTCTTCAAAAGCGCCCTCGGCCAGCCCCAGCGAGATACTCGGATTGAGGCAGCGCTGCGTGTTAAAGGCGTTCAGCAGCTTGCGAAAGCCGTCGTCGCGAATCACGAGATTCTCCGACGGCAATTCGCAATTGTTGAACTGGATTTCGTGGAGGTTCTCGCCGCCCATCGTGTGGTAGGTCCCGGTCACCTCGAAACCCGGCGTGTCGGGCTCGAGCAGAACGCAGCCGATACCCTCGCGGCCGGGCTTGCCGTCGATCCGCGTGAAGATGACGAACATTCCGGCCTCCCTGGCCCGGCTGATCAGCGTCTTTGTCCCATTGAGAATGACGCGGTCACCCCTGACGACGGCGTTGGTCCGGTAGTTCGCCACGTCGGTGCCGGCGTGCGGCTCGGTCATGCAGACGGCCAATATGCAATCGCCGGAGACGACCTTCGGCAGAATTCGCTCGCGAATCGCGTTGGGCGCGTAGGTCGCGATCACGCGGGTCTGAACGCCGGCCTCACCGAGGGTGGCCATCGCGGTGACATAACAAGTCTTCGCGATCTCCTCGAGCACCAGCGCGGTGTCGAATACCGGAAGGCCAAGGCCGCCATATTGTTCGGGGACCGACATGCCGAGCACGCCGATATCGGCGAGCTTCTTCATGTTCTCCCAGGGGAAGGTGCCATCCATGTATTTCTGGGCCCTTGCCTTGAACTCCCCCTGGGCAAGGTCGCGCACCGCGGAGATCATTCGCCGCTGCTGTTCGGTGAGTTGGAAGTCCATGGCTCATCCCCGAGATGACGAAGGCCACCGCCGACCGCGTGATAGCCCGACTGCAGAATACGTCCGTTCAGAAGCGATTTGGCCAACCCGCGGCAACCGGCCTTGCCCTCTCCACCGCCAGCCGAATGCGCGAAAGTAATACCGATGCCGCGTTTGCCATGGGGGTCGCACCTGGGCGTTTGTATTTTCCTATGGTATCGAAACAGCTTAGTGATATGTGGGGAGCAGGCAAACGACTTTTCCGCACTCTCGTTGATGAGGATTTCTCATGGAGCGGTCACCGCGTCGGCTACTCCCCCTCAATCCGCTCCGTGCCTTCGAGGCCGCGGCTCGCCACCTGAGTTTCACGCAGGCCGCAAGACCGGTTCGCCCACAAAATACGTGAGCGTCAGACTTGAAGATGACGGTCGATATCGCTGCTTCCATCAACTGATGGCCGATCAATACGAAACGTTCGAAACAGCCGCCTCGTCGGCCGCGTGGTACTATTTGATCGGGCGGCCTTACCCCACTGTTTGGCCCGCCAGCCGGTCTCGATCCGGAAAATAGTGCGCAGGGCAGGCGGAGCCAACGGGTCCGGCCTTCGGCGGCTCCAGCCGGTTTGTCGGAATAGCGGACCGCATCTTGTCGGAATGGAAGCCGGCATTCAGCCAAGTCATTTGAATGCGATGGTGGGCGCACCAGGGCTCGAACCTGGGACCCGATGATTAAGAGTCATCTGCTCTACCAACTGAGCTATGCGCCCGGAACCGGTCCGGAAAACACCCTCGCAAGAGGGCGTCGTTTAGCAAAGCGACCCCCCGATGTCCAGCAAGGGAAGCGGAGTTTTCCCGGCCTTTGGCGGGCGGCCGAAAAGCGAAAAGCCGCCGGATTTCAGCGGCTTCTCCAGATGCCTCGGGGGACGAGCGGGCAGGTCTCAGAGCCGCCCGGAGCCACCCCGGTCAGGCCCGCCGTCCCGGTCGTAACGGTCGCGGTCGACGCCGCGATCCCGGCCGCCCTCGAAGCCGCGGTCCATGCCGCGCTCGAACCGGTGCTGCCGCCAGCCCTCGGCGCCGAATCCGTGCTCCTCCATATGGGTCAGCAAAGCGAGCCGGCGCTTCTGGTTGTCGTCCAGGGTCTTGTAGAGCGGATCGGCGGCATCGGCGATCTTGTTCAGCGCGGTCGAGGTCGCCGCCATATTGCCGGCGCGTTCGCGCAAGCGGGCGACCGGATCATCCACCTTCTGCTGCGCATCCTTCTGCCCATCCTTTGACGTATCCTTGGAATCGCTTGGTTGCGCGTTCATCCGCGCATTGGCGCGATCGATCCGCATCTTGGCGAAATCCCGCACCGAGGTCTCGACCGCCGGCCACAGCTTTTCCTGGTCGGCGGTGAGCTTCAGCCCGGCATGAACCGCCGCGATGCGCGCGTCGAGGAAGGCGGCCCTGTCCTCGGGGTTCATCCGCATGTAGCCATGCGACCAGTTGCGGTGCTGGGCGTAGACCGCGGTCGAACCGGCGATGGCGAGTACCGCGATAGCGGCGATAGTGAACTTCCGCATGGAAACCTCCTTTGAAGGTTGCCTCAAGATGAGCCTGCCCCGCCGCCCGTTCAACTTACAGATTGGAAATAAGCGCCTGTCTTACCAAGATGTAATCTGCATGAAGGCTTCCTAAATCATGCCGAGCAGCCGCGGCAGCCACAGCGAAATCTCGGGGATGTAGGTGATGAGCCCGAGGAACACCAGCATCGCGCACAGCCACGGCAGCACAGCTAAGGTGATCTCGCTGATGCCCATTTTGGCGATCGAGGAGGCGATGTAGAGGTTGAGTCCGACCGGCGGATGGCACAGTCCGACTTCGGTGTTCACGATCATCAGTACGCCCAGGTGAACCGGGTGGATGCCGAGCTTGGTCGCCAAGGGAAACAGGATCGGCGCCATGATCAGAAGGATCGACGACGGATCCATCACATTGCCCGCCAGCAGCAGGATGACGTTCACCACCAGCAGGAACATCCAGATCGAAAAATTCTTGTCGATGATCCAGGCCGCCATCTCCTGCGGAATCTGCTCATGCGTCATCAGGAACGAGAACAATACCGCGTTGGTGATGATGTAGAGCAGCATCGAGCTCATGCTCGCCGCCTGCAGCAACACCTTCGGCACTTCGGTGAGCTTCAATTCCTTGTAAATGAACACGGTGATGAAGAAGGCATACACCGCAGCCACGGCCGCAGCCTCGGTCGGCGTAAAAATGCCGCCATAAATGCCGCCGAGCACGATGCCGATCAGTGACAGGCCCCAGATGCTTTCGCGGAACGCGGTCCACTGCTGGCCGAGCGTGGCCTTTTTCATCTTCGGATAGCCGTTGCGCTGGGCGACGACGAAGGTCACGGCCGCCAGCATCAGCGCCAGCAGGATGCCCGGCACGATACCGGCCATGAACAGCGCGCCGATCGAGGTGTTGGTGGAGACGCCATACAGCACCAGGATGATCGACGGCGGCACCAGGATGCCGAGCGCACCCGACGTCGCGATCACGCCGACGCCAAAGCGCCTGGGATAGCCGTGCTCCACCATCGCCGGCATCATGATCGAGCCGATTGCCACCACCGTTGCGACGCTCGAGCCTGAAATGGCCGCGAACATCGCGCAGGCCGCTACGCCGGCAAGGCCAAGCCCGCCCGGAAAATGCCCGACCAGCGAGGTCGTGAACGCGATCATCCGCCGCGCGACGCCGCCGCGGGTCAGGAAGGTGCCGGCCAGGATGAAAAACGGGATCGCCATGATGCCGAAATTGTCGAGGCCGGAAAACAGTTTCAGGCCGACGCTTTCAATCGGAACTTCGGTCATCGTGAACAGGAAGGTCAAAACCGTGAGGCCGAGCGAAATCGAGATCGGCATGCCCGTCAGCATCAGCGCAAACAGCAATCCGAAGATCAGCGCCGCGCTCATCACGCTTCTCCGAGCGCGATCGGCGCGGTCTTGCTGGTCTCCAGGCCCTCGACATGCGACGCATCATGATGCGGCAGTTCGCCGGTCCACCAGTAAGTCCACATCACCTGCATAAAGCGGAAGGACATCAGATAGGAGCCGAGCGGGATGCAGGCGTAGACCAGCCAGCTCGGCAATTCGAGATCGGGCGAGACCTGGTCGGTCGACATCAGTTCGATGACGAATTTGGCGCCCATGGTGCCGACGATGGCGGTGAACAGCGCGCCGCCAAGCAGGCCGAACATGATCACCACCTTGCGCCAGCGATCGTTGAGGCGATTGATCAGCACGTCGACGCCGACATGGATGCCGGTCCGCACGCCATAGGCGGCGCCGAACTTCGCCATCCAGATGAACATGTAGATGCACAATTCCTGGGCCCAGGCGATGTGGATCTGAATGAAAAAGGGATAGAGAAACGATATCCCGGTGCCGAACCGGTGCACGACGGAAACGAAAATCAGCAGCGTCGCCGCGCCCATCAGCGAGGTAATTATGATTTCCTCGAGCCGATCAAGGATACGCAGCATCTCTTCCCCCGTGCACCCGACAAGATTCCGGGCGCATCGCCTGTGTTGTCCATAAAGCCGGCGCCGATCGGTCCCCGCGATCCGGCGCCGTGCGTGTTCGAGGCGAGCCCTTGCGAGGGCTCGCCGGTATCGCTCTTAGTGGCTGGCCGCGCCGGTCTCTTTGAGGAATTCGTCGATCAGGGGCTGACCGACCCGGCTCGCGACGTCCTTGTACACCGGCTCCATTGCCTTGCGCATCGCGGCGTCCTGCTCCGGCGTCAGCGTGACGATCTCGGTCTTGCCGGCCTTCTTGATCGCCTCGAGCGCATCCTCGTTTTCCTTGGCCGACTGGCCGTTGCCGAAAGCGGTCGCTTCCTTCATCGCCTTGTCGAGCTGGGTTCTGATATCCGCGGGCAGGCCGTCCCAGAACTTCTTGTTCACGACCACGACATAGCCGATATAGCCGTGATTGGTGATCGTCGCGTATTTCTGCACCTCATGCATTTTCTGGGTGTAGATGTTCGACCAGGTGTTTTCCTGGCCGTCGACCACGCCGGTCTGCAGCGCCTGATACACTTCGCCGAACGCCATCACCTGCGGGACCGAGCCGAGCGCGCGGAACTGCGCTTCCAGCACCTTCGACGACTGAATGCGGAATTTGACGCCTTTGTAATCCGCCGGCGTAATCAGCTTCCTGTTGGCGCTCATCTGCTTGAAACCGTTGTCCCAGTAGGCGAGACCGCTCATGCCCTTGGAATCGAGCAGCTTGAGCAGCCGGGCGCCGAGCGGACCGTCGGTCACCTTCCGCAAGGTGGCGAGATCTGGGAGAATATAGGGGAGATCGAACACCTCGAACTCCTTGACGCCGATCGGGCCGAACTTGGAATTGGACGGCGCCAGCATCTGCACCGCGCCGAGCTGCAGTGCTTCAAGCTCTTCCTTGTCCTTGTAGAGCGTCGAGTTCGGGTAGACTTCGACCTTGACCTTGCCCTCGGTATATTTCTCCGCGAGCTCCTTGAACTTGTCGGCCGCCTTGCCCTTTGGCGTGTCGGACGCCACCACATGGCTGAACTTGATGACGATCGGCGACTGCGCCGAGGCCGGTCCCACCAACGTCAAAGCCGCGATCGATGCCGCAGCCAAAATCAACCTACGCATGTTTCCTCCCGCGTCATTCTCTAGGGAGCGCGAACAACCGGCCCCGAACCTTGTATGCCAGCGGCACCAATACAGAGAAGCCGGCCGGAATGCCATTGCCCCTTTAGCAGGGGCTGTCTTGCAGTCTTTGCTGCATTGCAAAATGCGACATTCTGTCCACCCCTTGCACTTCCGGCAGTCATTCGCACAGCACTGCCCAGCCTCGCAGGCGGCGTCCAATAGAGGTTGGGCAATGGGGGGTTCGCGGTTGCAGAACGCCGAGGCGCTGGGGGCGGCCCGTGCCTGACCCGTCATTGCGAGCCAACGGGTCGCGCGAATGCGCGCCCGATGACAGGCTCCGCGAAGCAATCCATGCGGCGGCGGAAAGAAAGAGTGGATTGCGTCGTCGCTTCGCTCCTCGCAATGACGGCGGCAAGACAGTCGTTCGCTTTCTCGCGGCACGATGCGACCCAAGGTCGCGTCCTCTACCCCAGCCTAGAACATCGTGTTGTCGTTGGCAGGATGTTCCGGAATCGGCTGCACCACGTCCCAGTGCTCGACGATCTTGCCGTTCTCCAGCTTGAAGATGTCGACGATGGCATTGCCGGGCGTGCCGGGCTCGCGCACCGCATGGACATGAAGGATGACATAGTCGCCGTCCACGAAGGAGCGCATGATCTCGCTGTGTGAATTCGGAAACTTCTCGCGCAGGAAGCCGATAAATTTGCGAAAACCTTCCGGGCCGTCCACCGCGTTTGGATTGTGCTGGACATAGCGGTTGCCGACATAGGCGAGCGCGCCATCGGCATCCCTGTCATTGAGACCCTTTTGATAAAAAGCCAGCACCGCCCGGCGATTGACCTCCTGCTGCGCGGCGCTGGTCTCGGCCGCGGACGGCGCGGCGGCCATCGCGACCAGAACGCCGGCCACACTGAACAGGCGGATCAATCGGGATAGTTTGCGCATCATTCTACTCCCAGCGGCTCGGATCACGAGCCTCATAGGCTCACGATGAAATCGGCTCAAGCGGCTTATTGTTGGTCGTCGGTCCGAACACGCCGACCGTAATTATCACGATCACCATCGATCCGACAATCGCGATGAACACGCCAGCGCGTAGGATGGGTGGAGCGCAGCGAAACCCATCACCTTCTCGTCCGGTCCGGCCTCCGCTCACCAAAGCCCGACGGGCACAGCGTAAGATGGGTCGAGCCCTTGCGAAACCCATTGCGGTCGTGGTCATCAACTGATGGGTATCGCGTTGCTCAACCCATCCTACGCGCTCAACCCATCCTACGGGCTCGCCGTCAGGTTGGTAGCGGCCGCTAGTTGGTCTATTCCGGTTCCCGAGTTAAGCGTCACCAATTGCATCTGTGATGCAACAGCATACCGTGCACTCAGACCCGTGTAGTCGAGATAGAGAGAATTCAAATAGTCCAAGCTCAGCGTCCCGGTAGCAAGGGTCGTAGTGTCGGTCATTTTTCCAGCCTCTTGTCAGATGTTGCTCGGCGCGCGGAAATTCAAAAGAGCTATCTCCAAGGTAAGGAAGCTCCACGATAGGCACATAGGGCCGCCGTCCAGAACACAACGGCGACGGCGCAAGTGGTCATAATAAGAAATTCAGGAGCGATCGTTTGCAGCAGCAAACGCGTGATCGGCGCCCTCGGTCCTTGAAAGTTGACCGGAGCACTCCCTACGAGAAGACAAACTTCCGCCTCTCGGAGCAGAAACAAAATCACCGCCGCCTTCAGGAAGCCGAGATAAGTTATTCGACTTGGTATTGGGTAGAGATACCTTGCACGCGCCTGCAAGATAAGAATTGACAGAACCGCGAGGGAAAACAGAAGCGACATGACAAAAAACTGCTGAGCAAAGACATCGACGCGGTCAAAGTCAGCGAGCGTGACTTCTCCGAGAACCTTGAATTTTCCTGTAATTGTCGTAAGGAGCAATTTTTCCGGAGGAGTAATCGTGACCGGGAATATGAACTCGATGACCGGCCTTGGAAAAAGTAGCGTCTCTCCTTTACCAAACAACAGCAATAAAGTGCCCGGGACGAAGAGAAGAAAAGCGATAGCGCTGGAGTAGAAAAAGGCTCCGCTACCTCCTCGGTCCAGTTCCATGTTGCTGTTGCAATTGTTCATCGAAATTCTCCGGCCAGAATCAAACCAACACCGATAGCGGTTACTCGGCTCTGCTAGTTCATGCTCCAATGCTTCAGTTTCGCTAGACTCAACTTAGGATCTATTCTCACCTCATGACGCGGCTGGCAGCGCTCGGGCATGCAAATCGCAAACGGCGGTGGTGACCACCGCGCCGGAGGTGTGGATCTTGAGGCCCTGCACGGTACCGTCGACCGGGGCCATCAGGCGGCGATAGCTCTCCTTCTGCCGCGCCTTGGTGATGTCCTGGTTGAGCTGCGAGATCTTCATCAGCGCCTTGGTGCGGCGGTCGGTGGCGTCGGCCATGTAGCCGGCTTCGGCCTCGGCGAGCTTGGCCTCGATCGAGCGGCGCTCGGCCTGGAGCTGATTGACGTTATGCTCGGCGGTCTTGAGCCCTTGGGGTGATGGGTTTCGCGAAGAGCTCAACCCATCCTACGCCCTAAGCGCCTGACCAGGCAACTTGATTCCAATCGAGAGGGGAGAGCGAACGTTGTTGTTTGCTTCCCCCCGCCGATTTCACCGGTCTATGGAAAATCGTTCCGCGCCTGATTCACCAGATTGGGAATATTGTTGCCGGCACCCGCGGTGTTGGTCTGCGGGTTTTGGCCGCTTTGCACACCGGTCACGCGCGGCCAGGATTCGCCATCCCACCACCCGAAGAACGGGCCGCCGGATTGCCCCGGCCAGACGTCGGCCTGCTGCAGCAGCCCTTCGTCGGTGGGGTCGTCGCTGCCTTCGGTGCTATTGATCGCGATGCCGCCCTGGAAGGTCGGTCGTGCCGCGCCGGTCAGATCGGCGGGATAGCCGATGTGACTCCACGCCGTGAGTCCGTTCCATGAATCGGAGTATCCGCGCGTTCCCATCCAGCCGCAGACGTCGCCGAGACGATTGTCCAATACCAGCACCACGTAATCTTCCACGGTGTCATCGACACTCAGCGTGGGTCCAACCACCTTGCGGAAAGCGTACCAGTGGATGATCCCGGAATTTCCGAACGGCGCGTTGCCGTCAAAGTAGGACGGGGTGAAGGTCACCTGGTTGACCGTGTTGTCGGGATTCCAGGTCATCATGTGCGAAGCGCACAACAGATGACGCGGGCCCACCAGGACGCCGCTTCCGGTGCCTCCGGTCACATCGACCCGCCCTGCCGTGCACCAGGGGAACGAGGTATCGGAGAATACCTGGCGCTGATCCGGCTGAAAGACCGTCGTCGCCATGTACTGGCCCTTCTTCAGCACGGCGGCGGGATCGAAGAATATCTTGTGCCGAAGTGCTCTATCCAGCTCAGGCTTGAGTGGATTGAATGGCAGATGATCGGGCAGAAATCCCACCAGCCTCTTGTCGAGTTCGGCGACAGCAGCAGCGCTGGATTTTCCAGGACGTTCGACGACCGTTCCCTTGACGGGCTCCGGAAACACGCGAACGCCGGGCTTTGTCGACACCGGGTGCCGCACAAATTCGATTTTGACATCGGCCGGCTTCAATGCCGGACGCGGCTTGAGGGCTGATTTCAGTTGCTGCGGAGTGAGGGGTCTTTCCATGACGATTACTCCCGTTGAGGGGCACTCGCTGGCGTGCGAGCACCGAGGCTGAAAACGACGAGAAGCAAAAGGGGGGTCGCGATCTCTTGTCGACCTGAGGTTACGCCATAATAACAACGCAACCAGATGCGTTGTAACACCTGGCCGCGGGTTCGAATGTGAACGGGTTCACATGATAGCAAGCGACGCGCGGCCGGCCGCTTGCGGCGCTGGCTTAGATCAGCGACGTTGCCCACGCACTTGTTGGCGAGATGATCGAGTCAGGAGCGTGGCTCAGCTGAAAGTCGAAAAGACCATCTCGCTCCAGCCGTCATTGCGAGGAGCGCAAGCGACGAAGCAATCCACTCTTTCCCCGCGCGAGGTATGGACTGCTTCGCGGAGCCTGTCATCGGGCGCGCATTCGCGCGACCCGTTGGCTCGCAATGACGGACGGCGGCAATCAGCTCGCCGCGGCCGCCGGGACGTCGCGCTGGCGCTTCATGACGATCTTGTTGAGCGCGCCGAGATAGGCCTTTGCCGACGCCACCAGCGTATCCGGATCGGACGCCTTCGAGGTCATCGAGCGGCCCTCATGGGCGAGCCGCACCGACACCTCGGCCTGCGCGTCGGTGCCTTCGGTGACGGCATGAACCTGGTAGAGTTCGAGCTTGGCCTCATGCGGCACCAGCAATTTGATGCAGTTGAAGACCGCATCGACCGGACCGTTGCCCTCGGCTTCCTCGATTCTGATCTGGCCATCAACATCGAGCTTCATGGTGGCGCGCTGCGGCCCATGGGTGCCCGCGATCACCGTCAGCGAGGTCAGCTTGATGCGGTCATGCGAGGCCGCGATTTCCTGATCGACCAGCGCCTCGATGTCCTCGTCGTAGATGTCCTTCTTGCGGTCGGCCAGCGCCTTCATCCG
>Ga0137415_10007642_pt1 | contig 10712 bp, 9 predicted proteins | sample CZODoug3_1_1_16f_FD_183082 | JGI IMG/M metagenome (GOLD analysis project Ga0137415, IMG submission 183082) | Vadose zone soil fungal communities from Angelo Coast Range Reserve, California, USA - CZODoug3_1_1_16fungal (Hybrid Assembly) | ecosystem: Environmental > Terrestrial > Soil > Vadose...
TGAATGGGCTGAATGAGCACCGGGCTTGCCTTCAACATCATCCTGCCGGTCGCCATAGAGTCTAGTGACGTTGATACGTCGATTCTCATAACCGGGTCTGAACCGCACGGCTGTGGTCGTGAAAAAGGTCAGACGTGTGAGGCCTGCTTCCCACAAGACGGATCACTCGCTCATAAAGAACGATCCATTGCGCATGTGGCCAAGCTCGGCAAAAACGCTGGAATGGGCGTGGAAGTCTGGCGAGTGGTCAGCCGGCACAGGTGCCAGGGTTGCGGAGATCGAATTCATCGTTCGAATACCCCAGAATGAAGGTTTCCGGTCTTCCATTGGTAGGAAACCACGTCGCCCACCTGGTGGAACCTTCACTATCAATCCAACCTTTGGCTCCGCGCTGAGTCAGAACGGTTGGCTCGGGTTTTCGCGAACGCCACACTCCGATGCAGTCTTTTCCGGCAAAATCGGTCTCGATGAACGAGTGTTTCAAGGAGAGCCTGTTGGAGTCGGAGTGCAGGGGTCACAATTGCGGGTACCGGCAACCGGACTATTCAACCTGGATGCATGCATACTTCCCGAGCCGGGATGGATGTGCTACGACCATCGAAGCGCTCTTTTACACCATTCCGCTGGTCTGACGTTCCGAAAGGCGGTCCTGTGGCATTAGGGAACGGCCCGGATCTTTCGCCGGCTGCGTGAGACTGTCAGTGACCGCGAAAACCTAAGGTGGAGTTTCAAGTCAGTCGGCAACGCTGCCGGCGGGATCACGGTGGAAGTCGACGGGACCGGCTCCAGCATCCATCGGCTCCCGTACCTGAAGACGAATTGCTCAGGCACGTTTGAGGTCGCAAACAACAGTTTCCTGTGCTCGACTCGTCGCGTGGGAATCAGACGACGCCCGTGAAGAATTAAGAACGGATTCGGGAGCAGTCATCGAGATGGTTGGTGGAGCATAAGGAACAGACCCTTCGCGGTGTGGGTACATAACGAGAGTGGAGGCTACATTTGCCGTTGAAACGAAATCGGATTCTGAGTGACCTCAAATACCTCACCGATCATGGTAAGGCCGCGTTTTCTATTGAGCGTCTGCCCCACCAGGTTCGCCGATCGGGTCCAAAGCAGGTTGCTCCCTCACGGCGACGAACGAACAGAGGCCATTTACAGGTGTCGGGCGCTCTTCTTCGATTCGGTAGCCACGCTCGATGTGTTGTTGTTTCCGTTTCTCAAACAAATCAGCCCTCGTGCTCACACGAATTCTCATGGCCATCCTCATTTCTCGATAACAGGCGATCTGGCTGCTGTCGGCGTTAGGCGGGTGTCCGAACTGTGCGAGGGAAGCGTGCGCTGCTAAGCTTGATGTACGGGTGAGAGCACTTGCGCACTCCGAGAGGCGGTGTCCGGCTCGTTGTTTCGCCACCCAGGTTTTCGATCCCTTGGGAACAGAAGCTCCAGCAAGTCATCCACAGCACATCGTCCCGGGACCTGTAGAAATTCGGGCGCAGTCGAAGAGCCGAGCGAACGGCGGGCGATGAATGTTGGCCCCAGCGGAAATGGTGCCGCGGGCTTCTGTCAGAATGTCACGGTATGATGGGGGAGGCCTACTTGCGATGGATCGATCTTGAGAGACCGCGTACCTTGTTCGGGGACACCTTTACAACTTTGCCGTTGCGTCCGATATAGAGGGGCAGTCCCAGGCGGGCATGCTCGGCAATGACCTCGTCCACTGCCTCCCGGAATGCCATTTCGGCGCGCTTCTCCAAGGGCAAGCGCAGAATGCTGTCACGAGTTCTTTTCATTTCTCACCATAGCGCGCGATCAAGCTTTGATACGTCTCGGGATCTATTATACGGAGCTTAGCACCCTTCTTGAAGGCGATTGCCACGGGTTTCATACCTGTGTTGTCAAACAGATACCACGAATCGACGAGTGGCCGATATTCTCGAAAGAAGTTGCCGACTGAACGATCGAACCGCCGGCGGACCACCGTCTCGGGGACGTCATGTCCACCCTTCAGCACGCGTTCCTTGATTCTAGACAGCGTCACATCGATACCCTCGACGAAGAGGAAGAACAAGTGAACTATGTAACCCTTCCTCTTGAGCCGTTGGATCAAGCTCAAGTAGCTTCGACCCGAGAGTGTCGTCTCGAAACCAAAGGAAACTCGCCGCTGGGAGAAGAAGCCAATTTCGCTGATCACCAGTCTGCCGGCGCGGATCGCGGCAGCTTCGGGAGAAAAGGGAGACATTCCCTGGGCGATCAAGTCTGCGTTAACGAAATTCTTGCAGTTGGCATATTTGGGAAGGAACTTGCGCGCGAACGTGGTTTTTTCCACACCGTTCGGTCCGGCAATGATGTAGAGGTCCATGAAGGTTTCTATCCTATCGAATCCCAGGCTTCGTCGCCTCTCACAGTCGCATTCTGATGGTGAGCCCGTTGGGTACCAGAGGGGCGAGAAGGTTCGCAAGCGAAAGATTCATTACTTAGCTCTTGGTGTTGCCGCCTCGGTGCTACCACGATCTCCTGCAGGGTTTTGAGATTGCGGCGTGTAGTTTCCAAATCGTTTAGGAAGGCGAGAACTAGCGGCTCATCGATTTGCTCCAGCGCCAACTGGGACGAGGCAGGCGCGATGTGCAATCAAACAACTCGGTTGATCCTGCCCTGCGAGGCGAAATCGGCGGCTCCTTCCTCGAAGCAGTTCCCGACTAGGGCTGAGTCCGCACGATGTTGAGGTGGCTGAGCGCCCCTGCCAAATAGAGGACCACGTCGCAGCGTTGGCCTGCTTGGGCTAGCCAGAAACTACGACATCCTCACTTGGCAGCTCCGGTCGCGTATTGCATAGCCTGGTACACGTCGAGCCGGCCATGACCGAGGTCTGAGGACAGCGGTTTAGCCTGGGAGATCGCCGAACTAGCGTTGGAGTAACTTGCCACCGGGTTAACCTGCACCGTGAGTGCGGCAGTGCCGGCCACCATCGGCGCGCTGAACGACGTCCCCGAAGCTAGTGCGTAGTTCTGGCCGGGATACAGCGTGATAACCTGCTCGCCCGGTGCAGCTACAAACGTCCCCGGGCCGTAACTGGAAAACTGGCTGCGTGTATCGTTGTTGGTGGTGGAGGCCACTCCCATCACCTCCGGCATGGCGGCCGGATTGGCAACGAAGTTCGTGCCCGTGTTTCCCGTCGAGGCCACCACAATCACGCTCTGTTCCGTGGCGTAACCAACGGCGTCGGCTAGTTCAACGGAGCCGGTCAATACGCTGAAGCTCATGTTGATGACCTTAGCTCCGTTATCGGCAGCGTAGTAAATAGCTCTGAGAATGTCGGAAAGCCTCGCCGTTCCATCTCCGTCGAAGGCCTTCAAAGGCATGATCTTTGCCGTGGGCGCAACCAGGTGTACGACACCGGCTACCATGGTACCGTGACCGAAGAACTTGGGCAGCGTTGTAGTATCAAGGATAGCCACGCTGGACTGGTCCAGTATGGCGACGCTGCTCTGACTCAGTCGCAGTTGCTGGGTCTTGCTGGCCGGGTCGGGATTCGACTGACTCAAAGCCGCCAGATTGCCTTCAGGCAGGTCAACCAACTCACTACCCGAGCCGGCCACACTATGAACGAAGTCATAGCCGGGGACGAGAACGCCCTGCAAAGCAGAATGGTTCGGGTCCACGCCGGTGTCGACAACTGCGACGATTCCGGCGCCGGTGGTTCCGAACGTGGCCTGCGCATCCGACAACCGGATGATCGAGGTGGCTGGCTGAGAAAGGTAAAGACCAAGTACCGGTGCGCCGTAATAACCCACCGCACCCGGTGCGGGCATAGAGTCGAGGATCGCTACGCTAGACTGGTTGAGGCTCGTCGGGCTTTCCGTGAGCGCCAGCTTGGAGTCCAGCTCAATATCGGTGACTTCCGGGTCGGCGTCAACGTCAGCGATGAGCTCTGCGGGGTTGATGTTAGACGGCGCTGTGATGATGTAAATCCCGCGGTTCTCATCGTCGAGACGGCCTACTAACGTGAGTCCATGCCGGCCGTCGATTCCGGTGATGGAGCCGGTGGGAGTCGGGCGAATGATGTAGCGCGTCTGCGCCGCAGATAACAGGGGAAGCAGAAAACACAATAGACCTGACCACAGGATCGAGCGCCGTCTCATGGGACCCTCGGTTTTGTTTTTCTCTCCCCAGGCCCTTCAAGTAGGCAGCGTGGATTCCACAGATGAAGCGAGCAGTTCGTAGCCCTGCCGACATCCTCCACAACGATAGTCTTGATGGCGCTCAGGCGAGGCTCAGGGGAGGCCCTCGTCCGTCCAGCCGTCGCTCAGCCCGTTCTCCGACAGCCGACAAGCCGAAGGTTGTACAAGGATGCCAGCAGAGCTGACACATGTCAAGAAATTGCAGAAATTGTTGCAGAAATTGCGGAAACAGCTGTAGGGTCTCTGACGGCGTGCTCAGCGGTTGCTTCGCTGAGCGGGAATGGAAAGCGCGAGGTGCGCAGTGATGACCCGCACCCCGGCTGTATCCAATTGATTGTGCTCTTTTTTCCGCAAAACGCAGGCGCGAAAGGACTGGGCCAAGTTGTGCCTATTTGGTGGGTTGTCTGGCGCCTGACTTCTTGCCAGGATCGAAGAAGTTCTTCAGTGGAACCTCGATCCGTTTGCCAGCCTGCCGCAGAGGTACGCACAGCCGCAACGACTTCTTCGCCTGGCATTCAATCTGGAACTCGCCAGAACCGTTGCTGACCGTTCGTGCCATCACCTCTTTCCCGGACATGAGAATCACGGGGACCCGGGAAACCCTCTGCTCTGGTTGCGTGCGGTTCGTGATCTGCCCCGCCAGAACCACGGCGTCAGCGCGGCGTTCACGTTCCATTCGGAGATCCACGCAGTAGTCCCCAGCCTCATACATCGCCTGGTGTGTGATCTCGCCCTGCGACCGAACACCCGCCAACGCGGGTTCGCCGAAGCTATCGAAGACCAGCTTGGCGACCAGACGAGGCAGAGACAAACCTTTGGCCGGACGTTGTTGCTCGAAAATGTCGCAAGCTGACTGTACCGCCCACTCCGGAATCTGGTACCTAGCGTCAGCGGCGGATGCAGTCACGAACCTTCGCAAGCGTCCCGCCAGGGCACTGCATTTCTTGCAGCCCTGGGCGAGATGCTGCTCCATGGCCATCCCGTCGGTTGCTCCGGCAAGGCCGCGTACAAAGTCCAGCCACTGTTCAACTTCAAAATGGTTCATTCGTTGCCCAGCTTTTGAGTAGCGTTCCGGCCCGGGACTACAAAGAAGTAGGGTGCCCCACGCTATGCAAAAATATACACTTCGTAATAAGAATTTTCGATAACGTGCCGTCCGTATCAATGTTACAAGTCTTTACTTGCCATTCTGAAATTTCCCTATCAGGTCGAATGGCGCCCAATAGTACGGGTGCGGGTGAGTTTCGCGTATGTCCCGCATGGCGCGCTGCAAGGCAATTGCCTTGTCTGGCGCCGCTTGCAGGTGCCGATAGAATGCCTTCATGAATTCGGCAGTGCTTTTGTCATTGACGTCCCATAGCGTGACCAACACGGCCTGCGCTCCGGCGTAGAGCAGCCCTCGAGCGAGGCCGAGCAGTTCATCGCCACCTACCACCACGTTCAGTCCCGTGCCGCAGCCGCTCAGCGTGACCAATTCCGCGGAGAGTCGCAGTTGATACAGGTCGAACAGATGCAGATCCGACTTGCCGAGCCGGATCGAGGAGAACAGCGGGTTGTCCTGCCGGAAGAGGCCGTGTGTGGCGATGTGTATGTAACGGCTCTCGGGTCCGTGCTGCCACAGCAGTTCGCGGGTTGCCTGCTCCGCGAGGAAAAGCCGAGCGTTAGGCACGGTCGATGCCACCGCACGCACTTCCTCCAGGATGTGGGGCGCCAAGCGATCGGGAATTCCCAGCACGAGCGATTTCGTCGCTGCCGGGATACCACGCTGAGCGCACAGATAATACACACTCGAACTGGGTGCACTGGAAATCGTAAATTCGTCCATGAGGACGTGCTCGCCATCGGAAAGTGCGTGGAATGGCAGGTAGTGGAGGAAGCTGTGCGGAATGACAATGAGATGATTCGCCTCGAGGCTGCCGCGAAGCGGCGCAATCAATTCCGAATACAGCTCGCGCAGATGTGCCTCGGTGTCCGCCTGCAGGATCTTGCCAAAGTTGCGCACGAATCCTGAGCCCAGGCGGAATTTCGATAATTGGAACTGGAGGAGGCGGAAGATTTCCCGCACGCGCCCAACCGGCGCGAGCGGCCGCAGTTCAAGCCGATCCCTTCCCAGGATGCAACCGAAGATCGTGCCGCGTGCCTGGTAATATTCGAGGATCAGCGAGCCGTCAGGAATCGCGGAGCGGATTGCGTCGAGGGGTATCGTGCCGGCGCTTAGGAGGGAAGCAAGTTCCCCGTCGTCCCGATCAAGCCGGGAAATTACATTCCTCATCTGCGTCTCGTACGCCAATGTTTTCTCTGACAGATGCTGTTGCCGTTCGATCGAGAACGGCTCCGGCTGGAATTCCTCGCGGCGTGTCTGACGATAGGCAAACACCATTTTTTCCTGCACTTGCAGGAGTTGAGAGCCGAGCCTTTGGTCGTGCTCTGCCCGTGGCTTTAGCGCCGAGATCTGGAAGGCGATCAGGTCAGCGAGGCTTCTCGACTTCGCACGCTCGATAAAGTCGAAAGCAGTTTCCGCCCCCTCGGCGTTCCCGTTTACAAGCAACAGGTGTACCAGGCTCTCGTACAGGGAAAGCTTGTCCTTCAAGAAAGCGATTTTGTACTCTTCGCCCAGCAAGTGGCTGCGCAGGCTCTCGAGCTTCTGTTGAGCCTTCAGGTAAGTCTGATAGGCAGCGTCTTTCTTCCCTAATGCTTCCTGGACCTGCCCCATCACCATATAGGCCTGGAACTCAACGGCGGGAGCCTGCGCCTGTTCCAGCCACCGGAAAGCGGTCTCGCAATGCCGGCGTGCGGAGGCGGCGCGTGTTTCCTTGAGGCTGAGGCGGGCCAGCAGAACTTGGCAAAGCGCGGCGCGGCTCACCAGGGTCGATTCCCGGAAATGAACCAGCGCTGACTTGCAGAGGGCGCGCGCCTTGCGGTGATCCCCGGTTTCAGTGAGCACCAGGGCCTTGTAGATGTCGATCAAGGCGGTCCAGACCCAGTTCGTTTCCTTGACGAAGAGCTCGCGGGCGCGATCGAAAACCTCTAGGGTCTGTTTCGTCCTGCCCTGCTGATTGGCAGCCATGGCCTGGAAGGCCAACGCCTTGGCCGCCTCGTAATTCATGTGCAGCCTGGAAAAACCGACAAACGCACGCAGCGCCAGCTCTCCTGCCTCCTGGCTCAGGTTCAGCTCCAGGTACATCTCGGCCTGGTCGAGATCACACAGAGCGGTGTGATAAGGGTCGCCCAGCTTCTCGTACAGCGCACGCGTCAGCCCGTACAACTCGATCGCGTGCATGTACTCGCCGCCCATGTAATAGAGGTACGCAATGTTGTAGTCGGCCTCGGCAACCAGAAGAGGCTTCTTCTCCTGCCGCCAGTGACCGCGCGCCCTGCGATAGGTCTCCAGCGCATCCCCGAAGCGGTTGAGGCTGATGTAGCAGATCGCCATGTTGTGCAAGGCGACTGCCATGTCTTCGGCCTCATTTCTCTCCCGGAACACCTCGTAAGCACGCTGGTAGTACTCCAGCGCTTCTGTGAACCGATCGAGACGGTGCAGGATGTTGCCCACATTGCTGTCCAGCCGCGCTACCCGCAGACTCTCGCCGTGCCGCTCAAAGATCTCGCGTGCCCGCGCCGCCATCGAGAACGCCTTCTCATACTGCCCCAGGTAGATCATGGGCTGAAGGTGATTGCTCATGACACGGGCAGCATCCACCTCGCGGCCAAGTCGTTCAAAGATGCGCAAAGCCGTCCGGTGGCACTGCAACGCAGCCTGGTACTTTCCTGTGAGGTAAAGGATGTGCCCCCGGGCTCGCAAGCTCTGCGCCCGGGAATAGCCGTCTCCCAGTCGGTTCGCGAGCAGTTCGGCGGCCTGGGCCACGCGTTCGGCGCGGAGCAGATCGACGCGGGCAAGCTCTACGGCCTCCTCGTAGAGAGGGTCGACTGCTGCGGAGGGATCTCGGCGGGTGTGTTTCGCCAACAATTGCCGCCGGTCACGCTGTTTGGCCAGCTGCGACAGGTCGCTGATCCAGTGTCGGGGGGGGTGACTAGCGAGGGGACACATGATCAAAACCTCATCTCCATCAGGACTTTCTTCAGGCGCTTTAGGCATCGGCCACGGATGAAGCCGATTGAGCCCGTCGCCAGGCCTAGTCGGCGGGCTACTTCCGCATACGGCAAAGGCGGGTCCTCATAAAAGAGAAGACGCATCATCTCGGTGCAGCGTGACGGAAGGCTTCGGAGGGCTTCACGCACCATTTCCTCCTGCTCGACCTCCTCAAGTACTTGGGCGGGCAGGACCATAGCGCTCCTTACCTTGGTCTCTGCCTGTTCTGGTTCCAGGCTGTCCAGATCGACCTGACCGGGCCGTTGCCGTTTTTTCCAGTGATAGGATTGACGCACGGTTACGCTGATAAGCCAGGATCGCAAGGACTCCGTTTTGCGCAAATTCGAGAGTTCCGAGAAAAGCTTTAGGGACACCCCCTGCAGTATGTCGGCCGCGTCCTCGGGTTTGGCACCGTACTTGATGGGAATGGAATAAATCAATCTCTTGTACTTGTGAATGAGAGCTGCCCAGGCCAGTTCGTTGCCGGCCAGGCACTCTCGAATAAGCCGCGTATCGCTCCAGGAAGACATCGAAGCGCCCGCCGGAGCGTGCTCGTGGGTGTCATGATCTTCCGATTGGTTAACATCTGGTCCCAAACGAGCTCCTCGGAATTGCCGATGGGATGAGTGCCGTCTATCTCGGCTTCCAAGCGGGTGAGCGGCTTTCTCGCCCAGCTCCACAGGCGGGTAACGCCCGCCGACATCCACAACGTTTCATCTCGACGTTGAGATCAAGATCCCACTGTCCGGCCCTACGACCGGCGAGTCGTATTCGTAGAACAGACGATGCTGCCGCCGCGGCCGATGACTGCTTCAACGCCTGCCGTTTTCAGACATCGCACGATAGTTTGCGGCGTGATTAGCCGGTACCCCAGCCCAGCTCGACTTTCCCGCCACTGTCGAGTTTGCACCGGCGCCATACCACATTGCAGCGGGTCTCCGCGACGCGCCCGCAGCTTTCCGGGGCGCGTCCTTGAGAGCTCTGTGGGCCTCGGGGCCGAGCGCACCGATTCTTCGCGGTCCCGTCCCCTGCACCCCAGAGAGCTTCAGAGGCTCCCGTCGACAAGCTGCATCCCTAACACTCGGGCTCGTATTTTTCTGACTGGCGCAGACCGCTTTGCCGTTATGGATGACGCAGAATCCAAGGCGCCAGGAAAAACATCGTTTGTTGCTGGATGGCAGATTCCCGCCCCGCGCTGGGCCGCCCTTCTAAGCCATGGCAATCGAGGCACAGGACGCAGAGATACCGGCAACAAATTCACGCGTGCCATCCAGGGGATCGACTACCCGTATTCGGCTTTTTTGCAAGTGGGAAAATCGTCGGTGCGTTCCTCGGAAAGCCAACTTCACCATCCCGCAGCAGGTTCTGACCAAGCACGGCATTGACAAGGCTGTCGGCTTCCGTTATGGGGCCATGTCCTATTTTGCATTCGGCGTCGATTGCGCCAGAACTAAGACCACCGAACACGGCCCGGGCAGGGTCCAGTGCAGTCGGGATAAACTGCAAGATTTCCGATTGTGGAGAAGAAGGGTTCATGTTCTCCTGAAGATCAAGCCCACAGCATTCTGGCGCCGGTGGCTAACAGCAGCGCGCAAAGAATGCGCTTTAACCAGAGTACAGGAACCCGGGTGCTCAGGTGAGAGCCGAGGATTCCCCCAGGAATCGAGCCGATCAGGAGCGAGACGACGAGGGTCGGGTCCACATTGCCGAGCCGAAAATGAAGGAAGCCGGTTACGCCGGTGAGCACAATGGCGTGCACGATATCGGTGCCCACATTAACTTCGGGTGGGAAACTGTAGAACAGCAGAAGCAACATCATGATAATGCTTCCTGACCCGACCGAGGTCATGCCCACCAGGAAACCGGCGGCCAGGCCGATCGCGGTCATCCCGGCAAATGACTTCAGGGTAGGCGGACGATTGGCAAGGTTCTCCTCAATGCGAGTCTGAAAGAGCAAAAGAGTAGGGATCATCACCAAAAGGATGCCGATCGCTGACTTGATGAAGTCATTGACCCCGGGGCCATAAAGCGTGCGAACCTGAGTGAGGAATGCCACCCCCAGGATCGATCCCGGAATGCTGCCGGTGGCGAGAGCGACCACCACCTTGCGCCGAACCGTCCCCTTGCCCAGGTGCATCAAGCCGGCTGGGATTTTGGTGAAGAAATTGAATAGCGCGTCGGAGCCGACTGCTGTGATCGCTGGCACTCGCAGGCCAAAAATCAGGAGGGGCAGCAGGAGAACTCCGCCCCCCACTCCGGTCATGCCGATCAGGGTGCCCACCATGAAACCGATAGAGATTTTGACCGCAATCAAAGGCATGAGAATCATCAAGCCCACGAAATCCTGGGATCCCGCTCCCTTATTGCGGGTGCCCATTCAACCCCGATAAACCCTTGCCGCTCTAGATGCAGAATAATCTCCTGCGCAGCCTCTTCCGGCGATA
>Ga0137415_10007643_pt1 | contig 10712 bp, 9 predicted proteins | sample CZODoug3_1_1_16f_FD_183082 | JGI IMG/M metagenome (GOLD analysis project Ga0137415, IMG submission 183082) | Vadose zone soil fungal communities from Angelo Coast Range Reserve, California, USA - CZODoug3_1_1_16fungal (Hybrid Assembly) | ecosystem: Environmental > Terrestrial > Soil > Vadose...
TCCGATTTGCCCGCGCGAAATAAATAATGGAGCATGAACAGCGGCCGAAGCGTCTTCTCTCAGCTGATGGATTACTTGCCGACCTATGAATTTCAAAATGTGTGAATCGTTATGCCGGCGAGTACAGATCACGAAGCTTATCTTGCCGGGATCAGTTTCTCGCGATGGCCTTCGCGCAACTGACTTACCGCGAAAGTCTCAGGGATATCGAGACTTGCCTAGGATCGGTCGGCAGCAAACTCTATCACATGGATTTCCGCAGTACGATTGCACGTTCCACTCTGCCGATGCCAATGAGTCTCGGGACTGGCGGATCTATGGATCTATGCCGACTTTGCCCAGACTCTGATCGCGATTGCACGCCCGTTATATCGCTGCTGGCGACAGTTGTAAGATGGCGAACGGCCGGAAGTGGAGGTCTTTGGAGATAGGTATCTCACACCTGATGGGACGGCCATCCGCGACTACGTTCATATCATCGATCTCGCTGATGCCCATGCTCGTGCGCTCAATTTCTTGCAAGAGCCTGGCCAATCCGAGTTCTTGAATCTGGGCACGGGGCACGGCTATTCCGTCATGCAAGTTATTCAAACTGCCCGTGAAATAGCCGGTCGTGAAATCCATTCTTGCGTCAAGCCGGCTCGGCCTGGAGATCCGACGCGATTGGTCGCGGACCACGCGAGGGCAAAGAAATTGCTTGGCTGGTCGCCGTCATCCGATCTTCGCTCGATCGTGAAATCAGCTTGGGACTGACATCTGCATCATCCCGATGGCTATAAAGATTGCTGATTCTGCAAGGCACTTTTCGTACGGTTAACGTCAATAACCGAGCGTGACGTTACGATGACATTTTTAATGTTGTGGAAAAGAGTTTTCCCGTTGGTGCAGAAGACGAAACATATTGAATCCCATGCAGATTTCCTCGCCGACGACCGCGGCGCCAATGAGTTGAGAACCAAATCAGCTGTTATCGTTTTCCCAACGCAAGGGTTTTTGTTGTCTTGATTCATGAACTGACGAGCGTAACTTCTTAGATGATGTGTGCGCGCTGGATGAAACATTATTCGCGAACTGACAAGTTCTGTGTAACCGCCCTGGACTGACATATCGCACGAGTTTTTTTTTCGGCAGCGTATTATCGCATTAACAGGAGCCCATCTTGCGAATTAGCGTCTTCGGTCTCGGCTATGTAGGAGCCGTAACTGCGGCTTGCCTCGCGCAGGAAGGCCACGACGTTGTGGGCGTAGATCCTATTCGGACGAAGGTCGACCTCATAAACTCCGGACAATCGCCCATTATCGAGCCAGAGGCAGGGAAGATCACCAGTAAGGTCGTAAAGTCAGGTCGACTTCGAGCAACTGCCAACCAAGACGAGGCAATCCTTCATACGGACCTTTCATTCGTCTGTGTCGGCACCCCTAGTCAACCCAATGGCAATCTGGACTTAACCTACATCCGACGCGTTTGCGAACTGATTGGCAAGTCACTAAAAATTAAGCCGACGCGTCACACAATTGTCATCCGGAGTACGATTTTACCCGGTACGATGCGTCAAATCGTGATTCCGTCCTTGGAGGAGCATTCTGGAAAGAAAGCGGGAATCGATTTTGGGATTTGCAATAATCCTGAGTTTCTGCGGGAAGGTTCAGCGGTAAAAGATTTTAATTCACCTCCTAAAACCGTCATCGGAGAGTTCGATCGCGCCAGCGGCGACATATTGGCCGGTCTGTATGAGAAGCTGGAGGCTCCGCTCGTTCGTACGGATTTGGAGACCGCCGAAATGGTGAAGTACGTTGACAACTGCTGGCATGCCCTCAAGATCGGTTTTGCCAATGAGATCGGCAATCTTTGCAAATCTGTGTCTGTCGATTCACATGAAGTGATGAAAATCTTCTGCCAAGACAAGAAACTTAACATCTCTCCTGCTTATCTTACGCCGGGATTTGCATTCGGAGGGTCGTGCTTACCTAAAGATCTGCGGGCGCTAGCCTATAAAGCAAGAACGAACGACCTGCAATTGCCGATCCTGAACGCGGTATTGCCCAGCAACGAACTGCAGATTTCCCGAGGTTTGGAATTGATCAAGGAAAAAAGACATAAACGAATTGGCATCTTGGGTTTCAGTTTCAAGGCAGGAACGGACGACCTGCGAGAGAGCCCTATGATCGAAGTAATTGAGCACCTGATCGGCAAAGGCTATGACCTGCGCATTTTTGACCGGAATGTGAGCCTGGCCAGCCTGGTTGGTGCAAACCGCGACTTCATCCTCAACCGCATTCCCCACATCTCCCGATTGATGGTCAACGGAATCGATGCGGTCCTGGACCACGCCGAAACGATTGTGATTGGCAACAAGGATCCGGAGTTTGAGGGGGTTTTTGAGCGTTTGCACGAGGGTCAGAACCTCGTGGATTTTGTCCGAATCACGAATCGTAGGAGCGATAATGGCAAGTACGATGGCATCTGCTGGTAAGGGCGTTGGCGCTGTAAGCGCTCCGGTCATTTCAAAGGGCCAAATCTTGGAATCCATCACCCGGCTCTCTGCCTGGCTGGAGAAGAATGACTATCAGGGCTACGATACGTTTGATGGCCTGAGCGCGACCTACCTTCGCCCGCTGACATTCGAGACCAAGTTCCTTCGCACAGTCCTGCAACAGGCGGTCCGCCGCATTCCCATCAACCTCCGACCGGTCTTCGGTATTCCCAAAGCCCGATCCACCAAGGGCATGGGCTTTCTGGCACGCGGGTTCATGCGTCTACACCAGGCCACCGGAGAGAAAGCCTGGGCGGATAAAGCGGAATTTGCTTTGCAGTGGCTGATCCAGCACCAATCACAGGGGTATTCGGGAGCCTGCTGGGGAAATCACTTTGATTATCAGTCACGCGGTTTTTATCTTCCCAGGGGCGTTCCCACCATCGTGTGGACATCTCTCATCGGCCACGCCTTCCTGGATGGCTTTGACCATTTTCACAACGAACAATATTTGAAGACCGCGGTCAGTGCCTGCGAACATATCATGCGCGATTTGGAAAGGCACCCCGATGGCGATTCGATTTGTATCAGTTATATCCCTGGCCAGAACAGGCAGGTGCACAATTCCAACACTCTGGGCGCCAGTTTACTCGCTCGGGTCTACTCGATTACCCACAACGAGGCATATCTTGAGCTTGCGGAAAAGGCCATTAAATATACGGCAAAATATCAAAGGGCAAACTCCTCTTGGTATTACGGCGAGTCCGACAATCAGCATTGGGTCGACAATTTCCACACCGCTTATGTGCTCGATTGTTTCAAATACTACATGACTTATTCCGGCGACCACCGCTTCGAAAAAAACCTCCAGTCTGGCTATGACTACTGGAAGAAAACTTTTTTCCTGGAAGACGGTACGCCGCGCTATTACGACTACAAAACTTTGCCGATCGACATCCAATGCTCTTCGCAGGCGATCGACACTTTGGTCTTTCTCTCCGATCGCGATCCCGAGAGTATTCCATTGGCTCTGAAAGTTGCTCAATGGACCATTCAAAACATGCAAGACCCCAACGGCTATTTCTATTATCGCCGTTACTCGAACTGGCTGGTGAACAAGACCCCCACGCTCCACTGGGGGCAGGCGACCATGCTTTGCGCTCTCGCCGGACTCTACCAGCGTTTGTAGGGCAACGAGGCTCCCGTCTTGAATAAGAAGGTTCTTATCATTGTGGAGAACTCCCCGGTTCCCTTCGATCCGCGTGTATGGAAAGAGGCGCGTTCCCTTCAAAAGAACGGTTACGACGTAACTGTGTTATGCCCGAGAGATAAAGGTTATGAGCGAGGTTACGAGTTCCTCGACGGCGTTCACATCTATCGGCATCCCAGGACAGATGACGGGAATAGTCCTTTCGAGTATTTATTGGAATACAGCAGTGCTCTGTTTTGGGAGTTTTTATACTCCTGGTGGATCTATTTCCGGCATGGATTTCATGTCATCCAAGGGTGTAATCCCCCCGACACCATTTTCCTGGTTGCCCTGCCGTTCAAACTCCTGGGGGTCAAGTACATCTTCGATCACCACGACGTGAATCCGGAACTCTACTTTTCGAAATACGGCAAGCAGGGATTCCTCTACAAGTTACTGGTTTGGTTTGAAAAACTCACTTTTCGTTTCAGCGACGTCGTAATGTCCACCAACCGCAGTTACGGCGATTTGGCCGTGGCCCGGGGTGGTCTCGACCCCACAGACGTATTCATTGTTCGCAACGGCCCCGATTCGAAGACCTTCAAAGCTGCTCCCCCGAAACTCGCCCTGAAGCACAACAAACCCTTCCTCGTGGGTTACGTCGGAACCATGAGCATCCAGGAGGGCTTGGACATCCTTCTGGATGTCGCGTTGTACATTAAGAACAGCGGGCGTAACGACGTCCACTTCACCTGCGTCGGCGGGGGACCGGGACTCGCCGGCCTTCAGAAAATGGTCCGGGACAAACACCTCGAGGATACCGTAAACTTCACGGGAAGAATTCCCGACGAACAACTTCTAGACATTCTCTCCACCGCTGATGTATGCGTTAACCCGGACAAGCCGTGCGAAATGAACGATCTCTCCACGATGATTAAAATCATGGAATACATGTCATTGGGCAAGCCCATTGTTCAGTTCGATCTGAAAGAGGGAAGATTCAGCGCCCAAGAAGCTTCTTTGTATGCCGACAACACCAATCAAGTGGCGGATTTCGCTGCAAAGATCCTATGGCTGCTCGATAATCCGGGCGAAAGGAAAAAGATGGGCGAGTTCGGGCGTAAGAGAATCGAAGAAGAACTGGCATGGGAGTATAGCGTCAAAAATCTGTTAGCCGCGTACCAGAGGGTCTTCACCAGGTAAGCACGGAAATGGGCTGGCATCACTCTGGTCCGCCTTCGAATTTGGGACGCCACGATTCAGGGGCTTCGTGGCCTTCCAAAGCAGTTGCAGTTTCTTGGGAAAATTCACCGCAGCAGGAAGAAAACACCTGAGTTCCACACTAGGACTGGACGACAAGAGTGGCGGCGGGTGACCCAGACCAATCTATGATTCAAACTTTATCGGACTACTACCGCATTCCAGAAAATTTGTTCGGCGGGATATTGCCGATTGTAAAGTCCACGACCGAAGAGGCGGGCTTTTTCCAATTTGGCCACGGGAACATCTGTTACGGGCGCTGCCAGTCCGGTGTTGCGGCAGACGTGGCAGGTTCCGGTGAATTCTACGCCTTGAAACATGTTCAATGCGACAGCACCACAATTCATTTGCCATTCGACTTTACTGAAGTAGTCGGGAACATTCGCCTTGAACGCTATCGGAAGAAAATGTCCTCAGGAACCAAGAAGTTTGCTGCCGGCGAATCAGTCCGTAAATTGTATTACTCGATCAGAGAGTTTTTGCCAACCTCGTTTCGCCGTCGCTTGCAAAGAGCTTATTTCAGCGATTGGAAGGAATTGCCATTCCCAGCCTGGCCGGTAGACTTCACAGTGGACAACCTTCACGAAGAATATTTGCGGCTGTTGATGAGGGCAAGTGCGGCAACGAAAATCCCTTTCATCTGGTTTTGGCCGGAGGGCGCTCACAGTTGCCTGATCATGACTCACGACGTGGAAACTTCCGTGGGTCGCGACTTCACCTCAAAGTTGATGGACCTGGACGATTCCTACGGATTCAAGGCTTCGTTTCAAGTCATCCCCGAAAAGCGGTACGCGGTATCGGATGAGTATGTTCGCCAGATCCGGAGCCGCGGATTTGAATTCAATGTCCATGACTTAAATCACGATGGGAACTTATACCAGGATCGGTCTGAATTCTTGCGCCGGGCTGCAAGAATCAACGGCTACGTTAAGAAATACAACTCGCGCGGCTTTCGCGCCGGGGCCATGTATCGAAATGAAGACTGGTACGACGTCTTCGATTTTTCTTATGACATGTCTGTTCCGAACGTCGCCCATCTGGAACCGTTGCGCGGCGGCTGTTGCACGGTTATGCCTTATTTCATTGGCAAAATCCTCGAGCTTCCTCTCACTGCCACTCAGGATTATTCGCTCTTTCACATTTTGAATGACTATACGCTGGACCTTTGGAAGGAACAACTGGCTTTGATCCGGGCTAGAAACGGACTGATGAGTTTTATTGCCCACCCGGATTACCTTACAGAGCGGCGGGAACGCGACGTTTATGAGGCGCTTCTCGATTATCTGCGACAACTGGTTGAGCACGAAAAGATCTGGGCTGTTCTGCCGGGAGAAGTGGATCGCTGGTGGAGAGCCAGGAGCCAGATGAGTTTGGTACTTCGGGGCGATAAATGGGAAATCGTGGGGCCGGAAAAAGAAAGGGCGCGGTTGGCGTACGCTGTCCTGGATGGCGACCGTGTAGTCTATGAACTGGCGGGAGACTCTCGGTCGTCGAATGACCGCGGTGTACTTGGGTCGAAGGAGCCCGCATCATCATGAAATCTGGTAGAAGCTGGACGAGTGCCACGAACGAGACCGTGTGGAGTCTCCGGGCCAAACGAGCTGGAAATTACAGACGTAAACAACATGTACCTGCAGGAAAATACGTTGTCTCACAGTTTCCCGGACGGATGGTGGACCGATGCTGGCACATTTGAATCCCTGGTTCGCGCCACCAATCTCGTGGTCAAAACTGGAGCTAACAAAATTCCCGGGCGCGGAGCCCCGCCGCGGCATGTGCGGGCTGCTGAATAATGCCTTTCGGGCACAGCGGCCGCAGGTGAATCGCAACGGAGTAGGAGAAAAGATTTGAAAGTTCTGGTGACGGGCGGTGCGGGCTTTATCGGTTCGAATTTCATCCGATACCTTCTGCAAGCTCGGGGTGACGTCGAGGTAGTGAATTTCGACAAATTGACGTACGCGGCGAACCCGGAGAGCCTGGCCGATATTTCGGCAACTTCCCGCTACTCTTTTGTTTACGGCGATATTGCCGACCCTTCGGCGGTTTCTCGGGTTTTCCAGTCGGGGCTCGACGCCGTAATCAATTTTGCAGCGGAAACCCATGTGGATCGCAGCATTGAAGATCCCTCGCCATTTCTGCGAACGAACATTCTGGGGACGCACTGCCTCCTGGATGCCGCGAAAAAAACTCGCCTGCCGCGTTTCCTCCACATCAGCACGGATGAGGTCTACGGAAGCGCCGCCGCCGGACGGAGTTTTACGGAGGAAGCGCATCTGGATCCTCGCAGCCCCTACGCTGCCAGCAAGGCCGCAGCCGACCACCTTGTTTCCGCCTATGCGAACACCTATGGGGTCTCCACGGTCATCCTGCGCTGTACCAACAATTACGGCCCTTACCAGTTTCCCGAAAAGTTGATTCCGCTGATGATTGCCAACGCCAGGGAAGATAAATCACTTCCCATTTATGGCGATGGCCTGCAGGAGCGCGACTGGCTTTTCGTGGAGGACTATTGCTCCGCCATCGCTCTGGCTCTCGAGCACGCCAAGCCGGGTGCAATCTACAACGTTTCCGCCGACGCGCCCCAGCCCAACCTGAAAACTGTTCAAACCATTCTAAAATTTCTCGACAAACCGGAATCCCTGGTGGACTATGTTCAGGATCGGCCCGGCCACGACCGGCGCTACGCTCTCGACAGCTCTAAACTCCGTAAGGAGTTAGGCTGGAAACCCAAAGTCAGTTTTGAGGAAGGCATTCGCCGCACAATTGAATGGTACCAATCAAACACCGTCTGGCTCGACCATGCCCGCTCCGGGGAATATTTGAAATTTTACGAGCGCCATTATGTTCACCGAAATGAGACGTTCAAGAGCTAACTTGAAGCCCTTTCCCCGATTCGCACCACGCACCCCGGGGTTGATTCGAAGCCCCCGTCACAGGCATATTCTCATTGAATCCTAATTCTTCATCGGCTCTTCGCCTTTGGGCAATGTACTCGGCTTGGGTCGTCGCCGTTTGCCTGCTGTTTTGGAAACCCCTCCACATTTTGACCCGCTATGCGCTGACGAGCAGCGACGCGTCGCAGGTCCTCATCATTCCCATCCTCGTTGTCTGGCTCTTATGGACGGAAGCTCCCCACTTCGCGCGGAGAACCTCGCTCGACCTCAAAGCCTCGCTGCTGTTTGCTTTGCCCGCGACGGCCCTGGCCTTCCTATCCTTCCCGAGGTTGGGCCCGGCGCCGGATTGGGCGCTTGCGGGACTCGTAACCGCGGTAATCCTCCTGTTCTTCGCCGGTTTTGCAGTGATTTTTGGCGGCTCGGCGGCAAAGCAAACGTGGTTCCCTTTCGCATTTTCGGCTTTTGCGATTCCGCTTCCTCCATCGCTCCTGGACCGCGTCGTTTCTATGCTGCAATGGGGATCTGCGGGTGTCGCGGATATCGTATTTCAACTGACGGGGCTGCCTGTTCTGCGTGAAGGCTTAATCTTCCGCATGCCGTCATTTGCCATCGAAGTGGCCAGCGAGTGCAGCGGCATTCGATCCAGCATCGCACTGCTGATACTGGCCGTCCTGATCGTTCATTTTTCGTTTACCCGCTTTTGGAAGAAAGCGGTCTTTGTGTTCGCCGGCTTGCTGATGATGTTGATCAAGAATGGTGTGCGCATTGCGACGCTAACTATCTTGGCGCAATACGTGGATCGAAGTTTCCTTACTGGCAGGCTTCATCACGAAGGCGGGGTGGTGTTTTTCTTGCTCGGACTTGCTCTGCTGCTTCCGTTGTACTGGTTTCTGCGGCGCGGGGAGCGCCCTGCGCACTTTGCGAAGGCGTCTTCGGCTCCTGGTTAATCCTTCCCGAATTGCCCCTGCCGGGCTTTCCTCAATCCTCGTTTCTTTCCTTCGAATAGCCGTAGTAATAATCGCCGTAGGTCTCGTTCTTATCCGCCCGATTCAGCACCACTCCCAGGAGATTTTTCTCCTGAAATTCCACTGCGGCTTTCTGGGCCATTTCGAAATCCGTTGCTCCCGCGCGGACCACAAACAAGACTCCGTCGCACATGTCGGCAAGCATGCTGGCATCGTGAACCGCAATGGCCGGCGGAGAATCCAGCACGATCCAATCAAAGAGCGGGGTCAGCCTTTCGAGCAACCCTTTCATTCTCTCGCTATGCAGCAACTCGCTGGGATTCGAGATACTCGTCCCGCCCGGGATAAAACACAGATTGCCCGCCTGCCCCACCTGGACGATTCCCGCTTCCTCCAGGTCTCCGCGAAGATAATCCGTCAATCCGGGCTTGCCGGGCGCTCCTAAAGCGATGTGCATGCGCGACGCCCGCAAATCAGCGTCAATCAGCAGAACCTTCTTATCGGTTTGCCGCATGATCGATTGCGCGAGATTCATCGCCACAAACGTCTTCCCTTCTTCCGGCAGGCTGCTGGTAAGCAAAATTCGCTTCAGCGGTCGGGCCGCAGCGATCTGGTAGAGTCGGGAGCGCAGCGTGCGAAATTTTTCCGCGCCGGCTCGGTTCACCGTCTCGTCCGCGAACACCGAATATCGGGGTTCCGTGTTCCATTCCACTTTTCGGCACTTGGCTACCAGGCGATCGAATTCCCCTAACGGTACATTCGCTTTTCGGGACGGGCCAACCTTCGGCTCGGTGGTCTGCAAAACCGCCGCCGGCGCCGAAACTCCGGGAGTCTCGACAAAATCGATCAAATCCTCGGAGCCCTGGGCAACTCCCCGCTCCGAACGTTCCTGGGCGGCTTTTTTTAGAGCTTCATGGATCCGGCTCATCTGGTCCCTATCCTTTTTCTTCAAACACTTCTAGGCCTTGGCGGGAATCGCCATTCTATCCCCTTTTTGCTTCCCGTAATGCCCGTTGTTGCCATGTCCTCCAACATCAACACTCGGTACTAGAGTCAATACCGGCAACTTCAGGCACAGCTCCACATCGCGCTCCGAATACATGGCCTTGTCGCTCATCGCCAGCAGGTACAGAATTCCCAGGGACAACGCCAGCCCAGCGCCCAATCCCCCGCCCACAAAAATTATTTTCTTCGGGAACGACGGCGTGACCGGAAAGCTTGGCGCATCCAGCACTTTGAACGATTCGCCTTGTTCTTGATGCTCCATCTCCGTGGCCATGGCCGAATTTTCCCGCTTTTTCAGCAGGTCATTGTAGATGTCGGAAGCAGTCTGGTAGCTGCGGGTGAGTTCTTTCAATTGCTGTTCCACCACTGGACTAGCCTGTAGGCGCCCCTGGATCGTGCGAATCTGATCCTGAATCTGCGTCTGCCGCTTGCCCAACTCGGCGATGATCAACTCGTCTTGCTTGATCTTGGCGCGCAACAGTTGCATCGCTGGCGGCTCACGTAGCGCTGCTTTTGCTCCTGCCGCTGCACTTTTGGGAGCAGGCGCTTCGTCCATCCTCTTTTTTAAATCTTCGATTTGGGCCTTCGCCTTGATCACATCCGGATGTTCCGGGGTATATTTCGCGAGCAACGCAGAAAGCTGCTCTTGCAGCGCCGTTAGTTGAAGCTCCTGTGACTCCGGGTTCTGTTGCACAACTTGAGAAGCCTTCCAGTTCTCTTCCTGTTGGCCAAGCAGAGTCTCATTCAAGGCTTTGTCCTGCTGCGCGCGGTTGAGCGCTTGCGTCGCGGCGTCCAATTGCGTATTCATCCCGCTCAACAGCGTGATATTGGTCTGCTCTTGCTCAGGAAGGGAAACAAGATACTGGGCCTTGAACTGCGCCAGCTTCTTGTCCTGCTCGTCGAGTTTAGCCTTGGCCTCGTCCAAC
>Ga0137415_10007644_pt1 | contig 10711 bp, 8 predicted proteins | sample CZODoug3_1_1_16f_FD_183082 | JGI IMG/M metagenome (GOLD analysis project Ga0137415, IMG submission 183082) | Vadose zone soil fungal communities from Angelo Coast Range Reserve, California, USA - CZODoug3_1_1_16fungal (Hybrid Assembly) | ecosystem: Environmental > Terrestrial > Soil > Vadose...
GCAAGCTCATGAGGAATTTGAGTGGGTTGCTGCAGTACAATAGGCGACGTTTGCATATTCTTCTCTCCAAAAAGCACCGGTTGCTATTGCCTACAAACTACTCTGTATTGCAAAGTATAGAAGCAAAAAAATTTCCCCGCTCTTAACCCTCGCGCGTAGCCCGAATCAACGCTTCCATATGATTTAAATAGCGCTCCAGCGCCTTCCGCCCCGCTGCCGCGAGCCGGTACTCCGTCTTGGGCAGCCGTCCATCAAAAGATTTCGTGCACACGATGTAATCGGCCTCTTCCAGCTTGCGCGCATGAACGCTCAAGTTGCCGTCCGTGGTCTTCAGCATGGCCTTTAATTCATTGAAAGTCAGCGAGCGATTGACGGCCAGAGCACTGACGATGCCCAGCCGCACCCGTTCGTGAATGAGCCGGTCCAGATCTGCCGGGACGGGTTCCCGGGACTGTGCATGCGCAGCCGGCACCGCAGCGTCGCGTGACCGCTGCTGGTATCTTTCGTCTCGTGCTGTCGACCCTTTAGCCATGCTTTGCCTCTTTTACCGCAGCAGCTATCCCCCGTGATTGCGGGCGATCCACAAACCGAAACAAATCTGCAATACGCCAAACCCTGCGCCCATGAACGCGTCTCCCCAATTAGACGGCGCGAAAAGCGCGATCGCTCCCAAACCCATGATGGCCAGCCCCATAACCGGAATGACGCGCACGGAAAAGGCCCCGCCGGTGACAATCGCCGTACCGTACAGCAGCAACCAGATGCCTGGGAGTTCGGTCTGCACGCCGGCTTGAAACAGCGCAAACGTGAGCAGGCCGCCGACGATGATCGGAGGAGTAAAGCTCAATAGAAATTTGCGGCCCGGCCCGGAAAGCAATCTCGCGCTCCCGCGATGGGCCTTGGTGGCCGCGGAAGACGCCGCGATAGCTACTGCGACGAATGCCTCCACCAGCCAAACGGTGAGCCAAGCGCGCGGCGAAGCTTGACGTGACGCTATCCATGCAGCGCCGATGGCGGTAAAGCCCATAGCCACGCCGCCCCAACCGGGCACGGCAGTAAATTCGGCGGCCCGCTCCATGGTTTCGCGGATATAACGAAGATGATCAGCGGCGCGGGCATCGATAGGAATCGGTTCGCGTGGGGGCGTTCGGAGTGGGCTGACAAAGGGCATAGTGGATGAATAGCAGAGCGGGCTTAGTCTGTCAAGTACTTTGTACTATAAAGTTGAGCCCCCTCTAAATCAGTCCGCCACGCTGGCAACGCTGGCCTGCGAACGCGGATACCGCCCCATCAACGAGTTCCAGCGAATGATAAAAACATCCAGGAACATCTGCAGGCTGTCGCGCATCATGCTCACCTTGGTGGCCGGCGAATGCGCCCAACGTACCGGAATCTCCGCGGAACGCAGTCCGTGATGACGCGCCAGATAGAGGATCTCGGGGTCAAAGCCGAATCGTTCAATGCGTTGTTGTTGAAAAATCACCATGCAGGGCTCGCGGCGGAACGCTTTGAATCCGCACTGCGTATCGACAAACGGTAATCGGAGAATGGCGCGCACAATGAAATTGAAAACAATGCCGGCCGACTCACGGAAGACGGATTGCCGCACGGAAATCAGCTTACGGTTCAGGGCGCGCGAGCCGATGGCTACATCGTGATCCGCGAGCGCCGCAAGCAGTTTGTCCGCCTCCTCGATCGGCGCGGACAAGTCGGCGTCGGTAAACAACACAATTCGTCCGTTCGCTTCCGTCATCCCATGACGAACGCTATAGCCCTTGCCGCGATTTTGGCGGTTGGCGACGACTCGCAAACGGTGAATCTCGCCGCGAAAAGAGTTGGCGACGTCGGCGGTGCGGTCAGTTGAACCATCGTCCACCACAATCACTTCGCTCTCTCGCTTGCTGGCGCGGACATAGGAAGAGATCCGAGACAGCGTTTCCGGTAAACGCAGCTCTTCGTTGAAAGCCGGAATCACGATGGATAGCTCGGGCGGCGCGGGGCTCATGACTCCGAGGATTCCTTCCAGCCGTGCGCTCCCAAGAGCGGAACGAACCGGCAAGGCTCGAGCATGGTGGTACGAAAAGTATCCTGGTTGCGGTCAATCAGCCGTAAATCTTGATTCTCAACTCCACCGACGGGCACCACCATCCTGCCGCCATCCGCAAGTTGCGCGAGCAACGGTGCTGGCACCGAGGGCGCCGCCGCAGCCACCAGGATAGCGTCGTAGGGCGCAAACTCGGGTAACCCGAGCGTACCGTCGCCGGAATGTACGTGGACATTGGTGTAGCCCAGGCGTGACAAGCGCTCGGCGGCTTGGGTCGCAAGTGGTGCGCGAAACTCCACGCTGAAAACCTCGCGCGCCAAACAGGCCAGCACGGCAGCTTGATACCCAAATCCCGTTCCAATTTCCAAAACACGTTCGTTCCCTTGCAGGCCAAGCGCCGCGGTCATAGCCGCGACGATGTAAGGTTGCGAAATGGTTTGGCCTTCCCCGATGGGTAGCGGCGCATCTTCATATGCACGCGCGCGAAATTCGGCCGGGACGAATTCGTGCCGCGGGACGCGCTCCATACACTCTAGAACGCGACTATTAGTCACATGGCGCTTGCGGATTTGCGTATCTACCATTTCACGGCGCGCCTGCTCATAGTCGGCGGGCGTGACGCTCCCGGAGTTCCCGCTAGCGTCCATAAAGTCACGCCGGCGTAGCGGCAGTCGCATGCTTCTCCCAAGCGTGCGTACGCAGGATGTCGTCCACTTGCTCGATTGCAAAGTCGCATTCCTCGATACGATTGTAAAAATGGGGCGAAAATCGCACGCCAGCCTTCGGCCGGAAGTCCACCAGGATTTCGCGCTCCAGCAGTTCGCGGCACACCTCGTAAGCGTGCGGGCAGTCGATCGACACGGTGCCCGCTCGTTCGTCAGGATTTTCCGGCGTATTGACGCGCCATCCGTGTGACTTCGCGCCTTCCAGCAAGCGCGTCGTCATGCGCAGGGACTTGGCGCGAATTGCTTCTATTCCCACCGCGTTGAGGATTTCCAATCCGGGCTGGCACGCATACAGCGCCGGAATATGCGGCGTGCCGTTGAGATAGCGGAACGAATCTTCGCGCGAATCAATCGCGCCGCTCTCGAATCCAAATGGCCGGCGGTGCGCGATCCACCCGGTGAGCGCCGGACGCAACTTGGAGCGCAAGTCTTCACGCACATATAGGTAGCCCACGCCCGGCCCGCCGCAAAGCCATTTCAATACGCCGCCAACCGCAAAGTCAGCGCCCAGCGAACGAACATCAATCGGGATTGTTCCCGCAGCCTGGAAAACATCGAGAATTACATGAGCGCCGACGCGATGTGCGCGCTCGATAATCGCCTGCGCGTCCACAATGTACGAACTGCGGAACAGAACCTGCGAAATAGGCACCAACAGCGTGGTTTCATCGATGGCCGCGAGAAATTTTTCTAAATCGATGCGCACCGGATCGGAGCTGGGCACCAACTCCACGCGCGCGTCCAAGCGCCGCTGTTCGTGATAAAAATACTGAATGGATGGAAATTCCAGGTCCGTCATCACGATTTTGTTGCGCGGGCCGCGAAAATCGAAACAGGATGCGATGATCGCTTGAATCACAGTGACATTTTGATGCAGGGAGATTTCGCCTGGGTTCGCGCCGATGAGCGGCGCGATTTTGTCGCCCACTCCAACGGCCATCTCCCACCAGCCCTCTTCCCAAGCGCGCACGCCGCGCTCTCCCCAGGAATCCGCATAAGCCCGCATGGTGTCGTAAACGCCGCGAGGCATCGCTCCCAGGGAATTGCTGATTAGATAGGTCGAGCGCTCAAGAATAGGGAACTCGCCGCGCCATTTCAGCAGGTCATCCATGAATGCCAACTCCAGCATCCGGGTTGCCGGAATGAGTCTTCCTCCAAACAAAGTAGCACAGGGTAATCACAAGCAGCCACGGCAGACCCGCGGTCACAGTGATACGAAGGCCCGGCACCCACCACGTGGAAACCAGCACCGCACCCATCGCTGCTACACCGAACAATGAGCCCCACGGACCGCGAGGTCCGAAGCGCACCGGCGCTTGCCCCGATCGGGCAGCGCGCTTTCTAAACATCAGATGTGTCACGAAGATCATCAGCCATACAAAAATGCCGCCGAAGAATGCCGAGCCCAGCATGTACACGTACGCCGTCCCGCTGTATCGCCGCTCCAGGAACAGCGCCGCCACCATACCGATGCTGGAGGCCAGGAGCGCCGTCACCGGTGTCCCGCGTTTGCTCAAGCGTCCCAGCGCCGCCGGAGCGTAGCCGCCTCGCGCCAGTGAAAAAAGCATGCGTGACGTGAGATACAGATTGCAGTTCACGCTCGACAGAGCCGCGGTCAGTACCACGAAGTTCATCACGCCGGCAGCCGCCGGAATGCCCGCCGATTCGAATACGCGAACGAACGGGCTCTCGCCAAGTCCCACCTGCGTCCACGGCACGACGCCTACCACCACCGCAAGCCCTCCAATGTAAAAGATTCCCAGCCGTGCAAACGTCCAGCGCATCGCGCGCGGCAATGCCGTGGCTGGATCTTTCGCTTCACCGGACGTAACCGCAACAATCTCCAGACCCAGATAACTAAACACCGCCATCGCGACACCGAGTCCGACGCCGGCCCAACCGTTGGGAAGAAATCCACCGTGCGCTACATAGTTCGTTGCTCCGATTCGCGGAAATCCGACACCCAGCAGCAACGCCGCGCCCAGGATCAAGAAAATGACAATTGTCACGACCTTCAGCATTGCAAACCAATATTCGAATGTTCCGAAATTGGAAACGCTGCTGGCGTTCACCCAAATAAGTGCAGCCGAGAAGCCTGCGATCCAAATCCACGAGGGATATCCCGGAAACCAGTGCTTGCAATAAATCGAAGCCGCCACCATTTCACTGCCAATTGCAATCACCTGGCCTAGCCAGTACGAATACCGCATCGCGAAGCCGGCCCATGGGTGCACGTAGACTTCCGCGTACACGCCGAACGAGCCCGCCACCGGGTGGGCAATGGCCATTTCTCCCAGGGCCCACATCAGCGCCAGCGCAATTGCGGCGGCTGCCGTGTAGCTCAGAATCACGCCTGGTCCCGCAAGCTTCACAGAAAGGGCGCTGCCCAGGAAAAGTCCTGTGCCGATAGCTCCGCCTACGGCAATCATCGAGAGTTGCCGCGGAGTCAGATTGCGGTGAAGGCCCGCTTCGCGCTCAACGATTGCCGACGCGGCTGCCTGGCTCGGTGCAACAGGAGTTTCGGTTTGTGCCATCGCGCGCCGCATCGTAACAGACGGTTCTCCAACCGCCAACGCGAACAGGCAACGCTACCCACCCGATAAGTTTGCGGCCTGCACGAAAGTACAGCAACGGAGGACAGTTAAGTGACCCGACACTACTGTCCTTCGACGCTCTTTCGCGCCAGCCCTGCTTATTTACAATCACAAGCGTGGGGAAACCGCAAAGCGTTTCGCCCGCGGAGGCAGTTTGATGAAGGCGGTTCTTGCCCTGGTCATAATTTATGTGGCGATGTTCTTCCTCGCCATTCAAGGCGCTTCGCAAAATTCCATAAAAACTGCATCGCAAGGTGGTGTAGGGCAAGGCGCGCACTCTATTGATCCTGCAAAAGAAGGCGATATCCGCTCGCTCATGGAACTCGTCGGCGCGCGCGACGCCATGCAAGACTTCGCCGCTCACGGCGTTGACCAGTTTCGCGAAAGTCTCCTCGCTTCGGTTCCCGCCAACGATCGCCGGCAGCAATTTGTAAATGCCTTCACTCGAGATTACAAAGCGAAATTCAACGCGGACGACGCTACCGCGCAGCTCGTCGCCATCTACGATCAACACTTTACCCAGGATGACATCAAGGGCTTGCTGCAGTTTTATGGCTCTCCGCTCGGTCAAAAGTTTGCTTCAGAAATGCCAAAGATTAATAGCGAGATGCAAGCGGCCAACCGCGCCTTCGGCACTCGCATTGCCAAGAGTGTCCTGAAAGATCTTCGCAAGGAATATCCCGGCATGGCCGCGCACGCGCGTTTCGCCAAGCCCCGCCAGGTCCAAGTGGAGCAAGCACAGCAATTCGACCAGACACAACCCTAAAGCCCTCTATTGCGTCTCATACCTCGCAGAACCTCACTCAAATCGTCGTCGGTGCGTGATTGTTGCTCTTAGGACGATCGTAGTGTCTGTGAGGCTCAGGAGGCGTGATGCGACCCTTGGTCGTGGCATGTGCATTACTTTCGGGTGTGCTGGTGGTTCTCGCGCATTCGCCCTCGGTTCGAGTGATTGCTCAAGAGAAATCCTCGCCGCCTAAGTCTGCGACGCAGGCTCCCGCTAACATCGATCCTCAGAAAGACGCTCGCATCCGCGAACTGATGGACGTCACCGGCGCCAAAAACATGGGCGAGCAACTGATTGAAGCCGGCATGGAGCAGTTCCGCAGCAGTGTATTGGATTCACAGCCCGACAATCCGCGCGCCAAGCAATTTGTCGAAGCCTTTGTGGTTCGCTTCCAAAAACATTTCGATGCCGATTCTCTCAACGAGCGGGTTATTCCCATCTACGACAAATATCTAACCATTGAAGACCTGCAAGGCTTGCTGGATTATTACCGTTCGCCTCTCGGACAACGCATGCTTAAGGTGCTGCCGGAAGTGACCCGCGAATCGCAAGAGGCAGGCTTCGCGCTGGGCAAGAAAGCTGCCCAGGAGACAATGGATGAGTTGAAAACGGATTTCCCGGAATTTACAGGCAAGGAAGAAGACAAGCGCCCGGCCGGCGACGCAAAGCCGAACTGAAGCCCCGGCCCGTCTACGGAAAGCGCTTCTTGATTTTTATATCGATGCCGAACGTCCCGTTGTAATCGCGCAGCGCCACGATCGATACATTGCGGTTAACGTTGTATTCCACCTGGATCACCTGTTGTTGCGTGGACCCTACGTTCGACACATACGTCACGGTCAGGTTCCGCGTGACCTGCTGCTGCACCGTCACCCGCGCGGCAGCGTTTTGCGAAGCCCCCGTCGCGCCCACTCCGGTCAGCCCAGGATCGACTCGAAAGTTTGTGATCCCAAACAATTTTTCCAGACGGCCGCCGACTTGGCTGGACACCGCTTCTGACAGAAGTGCCGAAGCTCCGGCCGTTCCGCTCTGCGATCCCGAAGCGCTTCGCAGCGTGGCCTCCTGGCCGGTTTGCCCCAGCGCCAGCAGCGTAACGATGTCGTTTGCCGGCAGCGGCGGGTCCGAACGGTACGCCAGCGTCAGCTTGCTTGCCGGACCATTGAAGTTCAGAGTTATTTCATATTGTTGGATCGTGGTGCTGGCTTCCACGTTGACCACCGGATCGAGCCGGAAGGGATTCGCAAAATTGATGTCGCCCCTCGCCACCCGATAACGGTTGCCGTGAAACAGCAAGTCGCCGGACAGCACATGGATGTGCCCCAGCAGAATGGGATGTTCCCAAGTTCCACGCACCCGGATGTTGGCTTCCGCGTCCAGTTCAGCGCCCGGCCACTCCATCCGCGCGTCCGGCGCTGAGACTGCTTCCACATCAAACTGCAAATTGCGCAAAAATGCGGAACTGGTCGACGGCCCGCTGATTCCTTCCTTTGTAGAAACCAGTACTCCGGCCACTTCCAGTCCCTGCGTCAATGTCACGCGCCGCACGGTAACTCGGCCCGACAGCAACGCCGCTTCGGTTGTGCCCGTCAGTCGCAGCGAACCGCCGGTCAACCAGCTCATTCCCTCCGGATACCGGATACGCGTGCTATCGCTGCGCGCGACAATATCGTAGCGCCAGGGGCGCTCGCTATAAGTCAAGCTGCCGGACACGTGGAGCGTCCCGCCGCCGGCTTCCGCGGTCATGTCGTTGAAGGAAAGCCGCGTATCGTCGAACACGAAGTCGCCCTTGATGTTGCTAAGCCCGGTCGGAAAATCGACTTGCCGCGCATTGGCGCTCTCGATGTGAATCCGTCCGTTGATGCGTGGCCGCTCCAGCGTACCTTCGAATTTGGCGTTCATCTGTGCCGGCCCACTAATGGTTAGCCCCGGCGATATTCCAGCCAGCAGTCGCAAATCCAGCCCGCCATTCATCTGCAGGTTCATCGTCGCGCGCTCGGCGAAACCGATATTTCCGCTAACACGAAGGTCTGTATCTGTCCCGCGAAACTCGGCAGGCTCGATTTGTAGATTGTCTCGCGAAGATCGAAAGTGCACCGGGCCCACATTCTCAAGCTGCACGTTCGCATAGTTGAACGTCAGCCGCGAGAATTTTGCATCCAACAGGATGCTCTCCGGCCGCTTCAGCGAGCCGCTCAAGCCGATTTCGCCATCTGCTCGGCCGTGCCCATTGAATGTTTGCAGGTGCAGCGCGCCCAAAATTAGCGCGTCGAGAGCCATATTTTTGACCGTAACTTTGCCTTCGATGTTATAGGGATCGGCCAATACCAGCGTATACGCTCCCGATATTTCGCCGGCGCTCATCGCCGATCCCAGTTCCAGTCGCGCCGTGCGCCCATCCGAGCTCAGCGTCCCGTCGAAGCTACCCATTACCGACTGCCCCACCTTCAAGTCGACCACCCGAAAAGTGCCTTCGCCCTGCGGCGCCATGGGCGGACCATTCGCTTTGAGGCGGAACGATACCTGGCCGTCCAACGCGAATCGCGGCGACTGCAATTTCTGGAAATTTGCCAGCGGAAGCGAAGCGCCGACCAGATCAATCGATGCGGTCCGATCGATCAAATTGTATCCGGCCGTGCCGGTAACGATTCCCGCCCCGTGGCCCGCCTCTTTTTCCGGCGGAAACAACCGCAGTTCCGCATTTGCGATGCGAATTTCCTCGGGCGATAGATTAAGTTGCCCGCGCAACCGATTAAACGTCACGCCGTAAGCGTCTCCACTAGCAAGATCAAAAAGCCCGGTAACGGCCGGCGCTTTTCGCGTCCCGCGCCCATGAAATTGCCCGGACAATTGCCCGCGCACCGGATAGGACGAACGCAAGAATTGCTGCAGCGCGTCCACCGGCGTCGCTTCCAGGCTGACGTCAGCGGACCATGTGCTCTGCGGCACAAATCCCCAATCATCCAGTTCCAGGGCCAATTCAATCGACGCATCCAACGCGCCACGCCGCACTTTGCCGCGCGAAAATGTCAGTTCGTCCGGAGAATAAGTAATCTCGCCTTCCAGCGAATCAAAGGCCACATCTTCATAGCGCACGCCCTCGCCCCGTACGTGCCCCTCAAACGTCGGCCCGCCGGACGGCCCGCTGATTTTTCCATCCCATCGCGCGCCTCCCGTAATCACCTTGATTGCATCTTTGGAATTCGGCCGCACATTGCGCAGCGCGTTGATGAAATCGCGATAGCTTTCCAGCGCCCCAGTTTCAAACCGCACGTCCATCGCGGTATTCCGCGGCGCGAGTATTCCGCTCACGAACGCCCGGCTCGCGGGCGTTTCGAACTCGCCGCCGTTAACGGTCAGGGTCTGCGGGTCATAGCGATAACGAATATCCCAGTCGCCATCCACCGGGATGTGTCCCGCAGCGACAGTGTCCGGCGATAACCATTCCATCGTCCCGCTAACCTCAAAATGTTGGAATGGCCCGCTCCACGTCTCGGTGGTGTCCGCCGACACCAGCGTATCCCAGTGCAATTCGTCCACCGGAAAGCCAGGATGTTCGATGGCCGGAAGAACGCCGGCCAGTTGGACGTCTTGCACATGCGTATCCGCGCGGAATTTCAGGCCGTCAAAGCGCATCGTCACCCGGCCCTTCACCGTCCCGCCAAACGCCAACGCAAGAAAATCCGGCACCACCAGGCCCTTGTTATCGATGATGAAGCTGCCTCGGCTGGACAGCCCCGCAACGTGAAAAATCGGATATGTCAGCTCGATCTCATGGCCAGAATAACTGCCCGTCCCCCGAAATTGCCCATCTGCAAATGTTCCTTCACCGTGGACGTCCGCGCGGCCCGTAGGCGTTTCCGGCGAGCGCAAATTCTCGCGGATGTCCAGCAGGTTTACCCATCCGCGGTAACGAAAATTCCATTTTGGATGCAAATAGTCTTGCATGTCCGCTTGGGCATCGACGTGCGATCGCCCCGCGTTCAGGATTCCCTGTTCCAGCGTGAAGCCATCCTCTCGCATCGTAAATTTCGCGGAAATGCTCACCGGCCACGGAAGGAACCGCTTTGCCGTGAAGCGAATCGATTGCCAATCGATTGTCCCCAGATACATCGGTTGACCCGCGGACCCGCTTGAGTCCAGCGCCAGCCGCAGGTTGTCGCCTTCCACCGCCAGCGGCGTCCGCACATCGTTATAAAGAATCCAGCCATTCTGCAGTTGCAACCTCCGGATATGCAGGTCGAACAAAGTTTCTCGCGCCGGCTTTCTTGGGGTCGCGCCCTGCACTACGGGAATGTTGCTGGTGCCGTTTTTTTCGATTCGGATGTGCACTTGCGGCCGCTGCACCAGCAAATCATTCAGCGAAACCTTGCGCCCCCAGAAAGAGTCGATGCGTAATCCTGCTTGCACTTCGTCGGCGGCAAACAGCGGCTCGGTATCGGCAGGTTCCCGTCCGCGAATCACCAGGCCTTTGAGCTTCACTTCCAGCGAAAGCCAACGAATAGAAATAGACCGTAACGTGACCTGCCCACCGGTCATTTTTTCCAGCCGCTTCACAACGTAC
>Ga0137415_10007645_pt1 | contig 10710 bp, 10 predicted proteins | sample CZODoug3_1_1_16f_FD_183082 | JGI IMG/M metagenome (GOLD analysis project Ga0137415, IMG submission 183082) | Vadose zone soil fungal communities from Angelo Coast Range Reserve, California, USA - CZODoug3_1_1_16fungal (Hybrid Assembly) | ecosystem: Environmental > Terrestrial > Soil > Vadose...
GCGGGCCCCGATCTGGGCCAGCCGGCACATGTTGGGAAGCTGATGCCACGCCGACGGCGGAACATCGAGGTCCAAGCCGGTCTTCGAACGGAAGCGCACCTTGGCGTGCACGAACGGGAGCACCAGCGCCACGAGTGGCAGGTCCAGCGCGCTGAAAAAGAGCGGGAGCGACTTGTAGTAAAGCCTTAGACGCCTGATTTGGTCTCTCAATGACATTGACTTACGTGTTCCGGAGCAACGAACCAGCAACGGTAACAGCGCACGCACGGGCCACCGTGCCATCGTAGGCGCACGCCTGTTACCCGCCGCAGATGCTATGGATGGGCGGGCGGCGCGTCGAGCAGCGCGCTGATCCGGGACCACTCGTTCGGGAAAAGCGCCAGACGGTCGGCCTTACAGCCATTCAGGACGCTGAAGTCGACCGCAAGATACTCTTCGATCAGATCGTCGAGGCGATCGCGGATGTACCGCGACTGTGGATCGAGATTGCGCACGACTGCGAGCCCGGTCGGAGGGGCGCCGATCGTGTTCACCGCAAGGTCGGGGCGGTGCTTGCGCAAAAGCAGGATGAGACGCCAGATGTCGCCGCTCCAAAAGACGGTGGCCCGCTCGCGCGCGGCAGTGCGCTCGTCAAGCGGATAGACGTCGTGGATGAGAATCGTCGACTCGGGCGTGCAGAGCGCCTCGATGTTCATGAAATCGCGCAGCGCGAACTCGAAGTGGTGCATGCCGTCGATGAACGCAAGGTCGATCGGCAAGCCGCCCAGCTCGGCGCGGACATCGTTGTGCGAGAAGAAACTGTCGCTCGTCTGTGCGAAAATCTTCACGTTCGGCGGGAGCTCGAACTTGATGGTCGGCTCCGTATCCACGCCGAGGACGCGCGTCTCAGGACTCACGCGGCGAAGCGAGTCGCCTTTCGCGACGCCGATCTCGACGTACGTCCGAGGCCGCAGGTGGGCATGAATGCGCCCAAGCACGCGAAAGTAGTCCTCCCCTGGCAGATCGATCGCGGCGAGCAGAGCGTGGGCGGCCGGGTAATCGGGATCAAGCTCCAGCGCAGCCTTGCATCCGGCAATCGCCTCCGGGAGGCGGCCCATCCGTGCGTCCTCTCGTGCGGTCTGGAGCACCGCCGAGCGCGTGCGGTCCCGCAGGGTGGCTTCGGCGATCGGCCGGCCCTCCTCCCGATCGCGCAAGAGGCCGAGCAGATCCTTGGGCCGAGGAAGGCTTCCGGTGTGCGTCGTGAGGATCCGGTCCGTGCTCCGCTTCACCAGGCGCTCACGGCGACTTGTGCAGGTGGCCGTCCTTCATGATCACGAGCAACGCGTCCCGATCCTGTAACCGCTTGATGTCCGTGAGCGGGTCGCCGTCGACGAGCAAGAGGTCGGCGAGGAACCCGGGCTTGATCTGGCCGAGCTCGCTCGGCCGTCCCATGATCTCTCCGCCCATCCGCGTCGCCGCGACCAGCGTCTCCATCGGCGTGAAGCCGAGCACGTCGACGAAGAGCAGGAGATCGCGCGCGTAGGTCCCGTGCGGGTTCCACGCGAAGCCGTAGTCGCCGCCGGGCAGGACGCGGATGCCGCGCTTGCGCATGCGGCTCATCGTGTCGATGGAGGTCTCCAGCTGCTTCATGAGACCCCGCGCGCGGACCACGTCCTGTGTGAAGCCCCAGTCGCTCCCCGCGTAGCAGGCCTGGTACGTGAGGCCGAGCGCCGGCACGACGAAGCACCAGTCGCGGTTGGCCTCGAGGAGGTCCAGCGCTTCCTCGTCGGCGAAGTTGGCGTGATAGATGATGCCGAGACCGTGTCGCAGGCACATCTTCACCGAATCCGCGCTGCGGGCGTGGGCGCACACGCGCACGCCGGAGGCCCGTGCGATCTCCATCGCGGCCTCGACCTCGGCGTCGGTCATCACCGCGCGGTCGGTCCGGCTGTCGGGCGGCCCCGCGTGGCCCGACACGTTGAGCTTGAAGAGATCGGTCCCCTCGCGGACGAGGAGCCGGCAGATCTTGCGGACCTCGTCGGGGCTGTCGGCGACCCACGCGAACGTCGGCGTCTCGAGATGAGGCAGGTGCAGCTCATTCTCGTCGCCGAGCCCGCCGGTGACGGTGATCTCCGGCCCGTTGGCGAGATAGCGCGGGCCCGGGAGGCGACCGGCGTTGATCTCGTTGCGGATCACGATGTCGAGACGGGGCTTGGCCGAAGCGCCCGACAGCACGCTCGTGTAGCCGGAGTCGAGCATCGTCTTGGCGTTACGCATCGTGATCAGCACGTGCTCTTCCGGCGGAAGGCTCGTGAAGGCCGAGTTCGAGGGAGCGTCCGGATAACTGACGTGGCCGTGCGGCTCGATCAGGCCGGGCATCAGGGTGCAGCCCGCGCCGTCGATCAGCCGCGCGTCGTGGCGCGGCAGGCCTCCGCCTCGCTGAACCGCGACGATGCGCTGGCCTTCGACCAGCACGTCACCTGGAAAAGGCGCGGCGCCACTGCCGTCGAGAACCGTGGTGTTGGCGATCAGCGTTCGGTCCATGGCCTCCTCCGCGAGGCCCCACGATAGCACGGCGGAAGGCTGCCCGATCGCTCCGGGCAGAAGGCCGTGACAGGCCACCCGAGAGTTCTGCCGGACCTGCCCGTGTAACGGCTAAGTCCGCTGTCTCCAACGAGCGCCCAGCGTTCGATCGTTTGGCACACCCTGAGCATCGCGCGAGATGGCGGACCGATCCGAATCCTCTGGAGGTGATGCGCCGCTCCAGCGAGATCGAACCGAGCGTGGCGGTTCAAACAACGCGTCCTGGCCGAAGAGGAGGATCGCGCAATGATGAAAGGCGTTCGAGTTGCCGGCTTGATCCTGTGCCTGGCTATTGTTTCGTTTCCGCTCTCGGCCGCCGCCAACGAGGCGGTTCAGTGGAACGAGACGACGCTGAAGGTCATCGATGCGAACGGACAGAGCAACGTCGTGGCGACGCGCACGCTGGCCATGGTGCAGGTGGCAGTGCACGACGCGCTGAATGCGATCAGTCGCCGCTACGACGCCTACTACTTCGAGGGGCCCGGAGATCCAGCCGCGTCGCCCGATGCCGCGGTCGCGGCAGCCGCTCACACAGTGCTCATCGGGGTGGTCGGGAGCTTCGGCACGCCCGCTCAGAAGGTCGCGACGCTCGCGCTGGTCGACCAGGCCTATGCCGCATCGATCGCCCGCGTCACCGACGGTCCCGCCCGGAACAAAGGCGTGGCGATCGGCCGCACCGCCGGCGCGGCGATCCTGGCGCTTCGCAAGGACGACGGCGCCACCCGCGACACGCCCTACACGCCCGGTATGGGTGCCGGCAAGTGGCGCCCGCATCCGAATCCCGTCCCGCCCAACCCGCCCATCGCCAACGCGGAACTGGCTCGCGGCTACCTGCCTTCTTCGGTTCCGGGCTGGGGGAACGTCACGCCGTTCACCCTGCTGTCGGCCTCCCAGTTCTGGCTGCCCGGACCGCCCGCGTTGACGAGCGCGACCTATGCGCGCGACTACAACGAGGTGAAGAGTATCGGCGGCAAGGTCAGCACGGTCCGCACCGAGGACCAGACGCAGATCGCGCGCTTCTGGTTCGAGGGGCCGGGCGCCTGGAACACGATCGCGCGCACGGTCGCGACCACGCGCGGCCTCGACGCCAGGGACAGCGCCCGCGTTCTGGCTCTGATGAATATTGCGATGGCGGACGCCTACATCGCAGGGTGGAAGATCCGCTACGTGTACGATTCCTGGCGCCCCGTCACCGCCATCCGCGAGGGTGACAACGACGGCAACGACGCGACCGTCGGCGACCCGACCTGGGACAGTCATCAGAATACGCCTAACGTCTCGGACTATCCGTCGACGCAAAGCACCTTCAGCGCGGCGGCCGCCGTGGCCCTCGCGAGTGCCCTGGGCGGCGACCAGGTCAGCTTCACCGTCACGAGCGGCAAGCCCTTCGAAGGGATCACTCGATCGTTCACGAGCTTTTCTCAGGCCGCGCGCGAGAGCGCCGATTCCCGGGTCTACGCCGGGATCCATTTCCGTAGCGCCTGCGAAGACGGGCTCGCCCTCGAACGAAAGGTCGGTCAGCGGGCAGCGACGCTCTATCTCCAGCCTGTCCGGAAGTGAGGGCGCCACGGAGCCTTCGGCGTCATCACCAAGGCCGCCTGGCTGCCGTACTTCGCGATCCTCGGGATCCCGGAGGCGTGGGCGTGGAGGCTCATGCCCGTGGTCGGGGCCGTTGACATCTCGATCGGCGTCCTGACTCTGATCCAGCCGGTTCGCGCGGTCATCCTGTACATGGCATTCTGGGGATTCCACACCGCGTGCCTGCGCCCCCTCGCCGGGCAGGGAATGTGGGAGCTCCTCGAGCGCGCCGGGAACTACGGCGTGCCACTGGCCTTCCTCTCCCTGCTCGGCTCCGGCCGATCCCTGGCGGACTGGTTCTCGACACGGCCGGCGCCCACTCTCACGCTCGAGCGAGCCTCGGCGACCGGGTGGATCCTCCGGGTGACGACGGCGTTGCTGCTGATCGGCCACGGCGGGTTCGACCTCGCCATGCACAAGGACTGGACGGGCTACGCCGCGGCCGTCGGCATCAGCCCCGCCACCCTCGCGGCCCATCCGCTCACACCCCTGGCGGGATGGTTCGAGTGTGTTCTGGGTCTGCTCATCCTCGCCCGCCCGACGCGCAGCGTCCTGCTCTTCGTCTTCGCGTGGAAGCTCGGCACCGAAGCCCTCCGGCCGCTGGCGGGAGAGCCGATGTGGGAGGTCATCGAGCGCGGCGGCAGTTACGGGGCCCCTCTCGCGCTCGCGTGGATCCAGGACTGGCGTCGGACGGTCGCGGCGAACAGGGCTCTCTGACTACCGCGCGGCCTCCAGCGCCACCTCGCCGAGGCCGTCGACCACGAACCGCACGCGATCGCCCGGCGCCGGAAATTTCGTGGTGATGCTGCTGCCGGTCATCACGATCATGCCGGGCTCGAGCCGGCGGCCGCGGCTGTTGAGGAGATTCGCCAGCCACGCCACGGCTTCGAAGGGGTGACCCATGGCGTCGCCCGTCTTGCCCTGGCCTCCGAGCTGATCGTTGACCCAGCAGCGGGTCACCGCGTGCTCGAGGTCGACGCGGCGCCACTCGGTCACCGCCGGTCCGAGCACGACGCCGCCGTTCCACGTGTTCTGCGCGATCAGGGTGAAGGCGTCGAGCGTCTTGTAGTCGGCGTCGCCGTCCTCGACCAGCTCGAACGCCGGAAGGCACGCGGCCACCTTGCCGGCCACCGACGCGCGCGTCCACGGCCCACCGCTCGCCGGCAATGCGTCGCTCAGTCGCACCGCCACCTCGAACTCAACGCCCAGATGATGGTACGCGGCCACGTCGACGCGGGCCGGCGAGGCGTGGACGACCTTCGAGAAGATGGCGCCGGCCGCGGGCTGGTCGACTCCGGTCATCTGCTGCATCGCCCTGGAGGTGAGCGCGATCTTCCAGCCGGTGATCTCGCCGCGCCCCGCCGCGACCATCACTCGGTGCAGCGCGTCCTGGATGCGATAGGCGTCGTCGAGCGGCGCTCTCCGAAGTGTCGCGTCGAGCGGACGATAGCGCGTGTGCGTTCGATACGTGTCGAAGGCGGCGCGGGCGGTCGCGTCGATCGTCTCGGAAGTCAGCATCAGCGAGTCCTCCTGTTCTTCGCGCGCGACGGCGGCATCTTACGCGCTGGCGCCGTCGCACCGAGCGAGCTCAGTAGTCGCGGCGGCGCCACCTGGCGATACGCTTGCTCGACCAGGGTCGTCACGTGCGTCCAGTTGGGCCGGCGATCGATCCGCACTCCCACCCAGCCCCGCGGTCCCACGTACGGAGGCCGAAAGAATCGCTCCGGGTCCGTGAAGACCATCGCCTCCTGCTCGCCGAACGGCGCGGGCAGCCACACGGCGAGATGATCGGCGCCGTGGTGGTGATCGTCGAGCTGGGCGAAGAGCTTGCCCCTCACTCGCCACGTCGGCTCGCCCCACGCGATCTTCTCGGTGGCTTCGGGCAGCGCCATGCAGATCGCGCGCAGCCGCCCGAGCGGCGCGCGCCCCGAGCCAGGACGCTTCGATCGCGAGCTCGAGGCCATCACGGAAGATTCTCGTCGTACATCGGACGGCGATCGATCAGCCTGAGCCATCCTTTCGCCACCCGGTAGATGAACCAGAGCCCGACGATCATGAGCGGGAGCCAGGCGACGAGCAAGCCGACGCCCAGCGTCGCCACCACGAAGGCCAGGCAGAGCGCCACCCACAGAAGGCCCCACCAGAACGTGCGGATCTGCCAGCGGAAGTGCGACTCGAGCCACGCGCCGCGCGCCTCGCTCCGCTTCACGTAGTTCAGGATGACGGCGACGATCGACGGCCACCCCGTGAGGAACGCGAACACGATGCTCGCGGCCGTGACGATGCCCGTGATCAGGCTGAGGGTATGCAGGGCGTAGATCACGTGCGTCACGGTGATCAGTGACTGATTGGGCTCGGCGGTGGCGTTGTTGGGCTGGGCGGTGACGGTCAGGGCTCGCTCCGTGACGGAAGTATAGGCGATCCGCGGGCGATGGCGTCCTCGACCACCGGGCGGGGGTCGTGCTATAAAACCGCATCCCGCTGCAATCGAGGAGGGCCATGCGCCGCTCGGATGCGGCTCGGTATTGACCGCGAGGAGGGAAGGCCGGGATGCGGCACGTTCGTCTCGGTGGTACGGGGCTGAAGGTTTCGAGGCTCTGTCTGGGCACCATGACCTTCGGCCTGCAGTGCGACGAGCCGACCTCGGTCGCGATTCTCGATCGGGCCGCCGCCGGCGGGATCACGTTCCTCGACACGTCCGACGTTTATCCCATCGGCGGCAACCTCGGCACCGTCGGCCGCACCGAGGAGATCATCGGTCGCTGGCTCGAGGGACGGCGCCACGACTTCATCGTCGCCACGAAATGCTTCGGCGCGATGAGCGCCCGCCCCTGGGATCAGGGCTCTCGCGCAAGCACATGCTCGACGCGATCGAGGGCTCGCTGCGCCGGCTCGGCACCGACTACGTCGACCTCTACCAGCTGCATCATCCCGATCCGTCGACGCCGATGGACGAGAGCCTGCGCGCGCTCGACGATATCGTGCGCGCCGGCAAGGCCCGCTACGTCGGCTGCTCGAACTACTTCGCGTATCAGATCGCCCGCGCGCTCGGGCGCAGCGAGCACCTCGGCCTGGCCCGCTTCGACTGCGTGCAGCCTCGCTACAACCTGCTCTTCCGCCAGGTCGAGCGCGAGCTGTTCCCGCTCTGCGCCGAAGAAGGTCTGGGCGTCATCCCCTATAACCCGATCGCGGGCGGCCTGCTCTCGGGCAAACATCGCCGCGAGGCCGGCCCGATGCCGGGGACGCGCTTCACGCACCCGACGGCGGGCGCGCGCTACCGCGATCGCTACTGGCGCGAGCGCGAGCTCGAGACCGTCGAGGCGCTCAAGCCGCTCGCCACGCAAGCCGGCATGTCGATGACGCAGCTGGCGGTCGCGTGGGTGCTGGAGAATCCGGTCGTCACGGCGCCGATCGTGGGCGCCAGCCGCCCCGAGCAGCTCGACGACGCGCTCGCCGCCGTCGACAAGGGCCTCGACGAGAGCCTGAAGGCCCGCCTGGACGAGCTCACGCGCGAGTACCGCTGGGGCGACGACATCCGGTAGATAACGAGAACACACACACCTGACGGCGAACGATTGCCGGGCGAGTGAACGATTGCCGGGGGAGTTTGAGGGGGGTCGCCCCACTCAACAACAAGGAGCTTTGATATGGCTCGGGTCGCAATCCTCGACGACTACCAAAGTATCGCCCGTCGCATGGCCGACTGGACGAGTCTCCCGGCCGGCACCGACGTCGTCGTCTTCGCCGACCACCTGAGCGACACGGACGCGGTCGCCAAGCGACTGGCCGACTTCGACGCGGTCGTGGCGATGCGCGAGCGGACGCCGTTTCCCCGGGCGCTCGTCGAGCGGCTGCCACGACTCAAGCTCCTGGTGACGACGGGCATGCGCAACGCGTCGATCGACGTCGCGGCGGCCGTCGAGCGCAAGGTCGTGGTCTGCGGCACCGCCGGGCTTCCCTACCCGACGGCCGAGCTCTCGTGGGGGCTCATCCTCGCACTCTTCCGTCACATCCCGACCGAGGATCGCGCGACTCGCGAGGGCCGCTGGCAGGTGAGCTGCGGGCTCGGCCTGAACGGCAAGACGCTCGGCGTCGTCGGGCTCGGCGGACTGGGCTCGCGCGTCGCCAAGATCGGCCGCGCGTTCGACATGGAAGTGATCGCCTGGAGTCAGAACCTCACCGCCACGCGCGCGGCCGAGATCGGCGCGACGCTGGTGCCCAGGGACGAGCTCTTGGCGCGGTCGGACGTCGTCAGCATTCATCTCGTGCTCAGCGACCGCACGCGCAAGCTCTTCGGCGCCCGCGAGCTCTCGCTGATGAAGCCGACCGCCTACCTGATCAACACCTCGCGCGGCCCGATCGTCGACGAAGCCGCGCTGGTGGCCGCCGTCCGCCAGGGAACGATCGCCGGCGCCGGCCTCGACGTTTATGACGAGGAGCCGCTGCCGCTCGACCATCCCCTGCGCAACCTTCCCAACACCGTGATCACCCCGCATCTCGGCTACGTCACCGAGGAGGGCTACCGGATCTTCTATGGACAGGCGCTGGAGGACGTGAAGGCCTGGCTCGCCGGACAGCCGGTTCGCGTGCTGCGTCCATAGCCCAAGCAGGAGGAACACGATGATCTCGAGCTTGCTCCACCGTTCGTGGTCGAGGATGTTGCTGATCGCTGCGCTCGTCGCTCTGTCCGCGCCCATTGTGGCCGGCGCGCAGCAGGCGGCGTCTCCCGCGGCGACCGCGCCCTCTGCATCGCCGCTCGCGGCCGCGCCGCCCGAAGCCGGCGGCATGTCGGCGGCGCGACTGGGCCGCCTCACCAACGCCTTCAAGAAGGAGATCGAGGAGAAGAAAGTTCCGGGCGCCGTGGTGATGATTGCCCGCAAGGGCAAGCTCGTCTACACGAGCGCGCTGGGCGTGCGCGATCCAAACGGCGCCGATCCCATGCGGCTCGACACGATCTTCCGGATCTACTCGATGACCAAGCCCATAGCCTCGGTCGCCGCGATGATCCTGGTCGAGGACGGCGCGCTCCAGCTCACCGACCCGGTCTCCAGGTGGCTTCCGCCGTTCAAGGACATGAAGGTGTCGACCACGGGCGGCGAGGTCCCGGCCCAGCGCGCGATGACCGTGCAGGATCTTCTGCGCCACACCGCTGGCCTTCCCTACGGCGAGCTGACGCAGAACGCGGCCGTCAAGGACGCGCTGGCGCAGGCGGGACTCTTCAAGCCTGGTGTCATCGAGTTCGACGCTCGTGACATGACGGGCGCCCAGGAGGTCGAGCGGCTCGCCAGGATTCCGCTGATCCATCAGCCCGGAACGACGTGGGAATACAGCCTCGCCTCCGATGTGCTCGGGCGGGTCGTGGAAGCCGCGTCGGGCAAGCGTCTCGGCGATTTCATGAGCGAGCGCCTGTTCAAGCCCCTGCGGATGGGCGACACGGCCTTCTGGGTGCCGGAGGCCAAGATCGCTCGCGTGGCTCAGCCCTACGACAAGGATCCGCTGGCGGGCACGCCGATCAAGCTGATCGACGTGTCCAAGCAGCCGGGCAACGACTCCGGCGGCGCCGGCGGGCTATCGACGGCGGGTGATTACCTCCGCTTCGCCCAGATGCTGGCGAACGGCGGCGTCCTCGACGGCCAGCGAGTCCTGAGCCGTACCACCGTGAGGCTCATGACCTCTGACCACCTGGGCTCCCGCGTGGCGCTCGCGGCGACGCCGGGTGGCGCAGTGCTGGGTGCATCGACCTACACTTTCGGCCTCGGCTTCGCCGTGCGACCGTCGGATGGCGTCGCCCCGGTGCCGGGATCGGCCGGTGATTTCTACTGGGGCGGCTACGCGGGCACGTTCTTCTGGGTCGACCCGAAGGAGCAGCTGGTCGCGGTCTTGATGGTGCAATCGGCGGGCGCACTGCGCGTCTACCACCGCAATCTCTTCAGACAGCTCGTCTATCAGGCGATCGTCGACTGAGCGCGACCGCGTGCGCGCGGCGGCGAGACTCTTCCTCGCCGCCGCGCGTTTGTGGGCGAGTGACGCGCGAGAGCCCCTGCCTCAGCCGACCGGCTTGACCACGAACCCGTAGCGGAGATTGGTCCGCCCCGGCCCTTCCCGCTCGTAGTCCGCGCGCGCGAGCGCGATGCGGTCGGTCTGGAGCTCGGCCCGGCGCTTGATGTCGTACTTGTAGAGGCGCGCCGAGTTCTCGCCGAAGATCGCGCGCTTGGTCGGCCCGTCGGCAGGCCCCAGTCTCCTGTTCCTGCAATCGCCTCACTTCATCGGCGAGAAGGCGGTGGGGCGCAGGATCGTGTTGGCGACCTGCTGCACGATGGGGCCGTTCTTCTCGCTCTCGGCGAACACGCGGGCCCGCTCGGGGTCCTTGGCGAACCCGTCGAACTTGCTCATGCGCTCGTCCAGGCTCTCCCAGGCCAGCAGGTAGATGAGCTGGTGATCGTTGGCGCCCATGCGATTGTGCCAGTACCCCACCTGGCGGAAGCCGTGCTTCTTGAACGCGCCGCACGTGAAGTTGCCGAACCGGTCGGTGATGTTGGTGATCTTGCCCGGCATCGCCTGGTACTCGCG
>Ga0137415_10007646_pt1 | contig 10710 bp, 12 predicted proteins | sample CZODoug3_1_1_16f_FD_183082 | JGI IMG/M metagenome (GOLD analysis project Ga0137415, IMG submission 183082) | Vadose zone soil fungal communities from Angelo Coast Range Reserve, California, USA - CZODoug3_1_1_16fungal (Hybrid Assembly) | ecosystem: Environmental > Terrestrial > Soil > Vadose...
TTTCGCGGCTGCGCTGCGCGGCCGCCCTCGTGACGGTGACCTTCTGTCCCGCGCCCGCACCGACCGAGGGCGGACCCGGCTCGGACGTATACGGCCGCGCGGGCTCGTCCAACGGCGGCAGCCAGCGATTGGCGCTTGGCGTGGATCGGCGCGATCGGCGGTAACCGCCGTCGGCACCGGGGTCACTGGGGTAGTTCGCCATCCCGGGATGCTCGTCGGACGGCGGGCGCGGCGGGTAGTAGCGAGGGTCACGCCGCGATCCGGTCACGCCACGATTCTCCCCCATCGCGGCGGTAGCGGGCGTGCAGGCGACCGGTGTGGCTCGACGTTCGCGGCTCAGGCACTATTGATGACGATGGACAGCGTTGACACCGACGATCGCCCCGACCTGGAGGCGGTGCTGATGGGCGCCGTCGAGCAGGCGCGCGCCGCGATCATCGAGTTCAGCGGCGAGGGCACCCTGGGTGAGTACCTCGGCGCCAGCTTCGAGGACCCGACCGCCGCGACGCATCGGTTCCTGGCCGACATGCCTGGTTACCGAGGCTGGCAGTGGGCCGTCGTGGTCGCGGCCTGTCCAGGCGCATCCCAAGCCACGATTAGCGAACTCGTATTGGTTCCAGGTCCGACCGCGTTGCTGGCGCCAAAGTGGGTGCCGTGGCAGGAGCGCGTCAAACCCGGCGACCTTGGCCCCGGCGACCTGCTGGCGCCGCTGGCCAACGACCCCCGGCTGGTGGCCGGCTACATGGCCAGCGGTGACCCGCAGGTCGACGAGGTCGCCGTCGAGGTCGGGCTGGGTCGCCGCCAGGTGCTCGGCGAGTTCGGCCGCAGCGACGCCGCACAACGCTGGCATGACGGGGACTTCGGTCCCGGATCGGCGATGGCCCGGTCCACCCGCCGCGTGTGCCGCGACTGCGGCTTCTACATTCCCCTCGCCGGGGCACTGGGCACGATGTTCGGGGTGTGCGCCAACGAGCTGGCCGCCGACGGGCAAGTCGTCGAGTCCGAATACGGTTGCGGCGCGCACTCGGACACACCGCAGCCGGCCGGCACCGGCTCTCCGCTTTTCGACCCGTACGACGACGGCGTCCTCGACGTCGCCGAGCCTGCGGACTAGCTTTCTGCGGCGGCCTTGATGCGCGACAGTGACGCGTTCATGCCGTCGACGAGCTCCCGCTCGAAATTCGGCACGCCGCCGAACATGGCGTTCACGCTCATGTTGGAGAATGCCGTCACGCCGTTCTCAGCGTGGCGGGTCTCCACCAGGCGCGTGCCGGCATCGGTCGGCTCCAGCTCGTAGCTCCAGATCGTCCCGTTCTGGTTCACCCGGAACGCCACCTTCTGCTCGGGAATGACCTCGGTGACGACGCACGTCGTCGGCCAGAACATGTTGTTGCGGCGGTTGAGATTGATCGTTCGGGTGCCTTGACGTACCGGACCCAACGACTTCATCAGCCGACATTGTGGACTCCACTGCGGCATCCGGCCGAGATCGGACACCAAAGCCCACACCTTGGCCACCGGCGCATCGATATCGATCTGTGCTTGCAATAGCGGCGCTGCCATTGCGTCCTCCTTTGGTCGAATTCAGCTGGTCGAATTCAGCTGAGCCCGCTCTGCGCTCCGCGAGACCCGCGGCGCACCGCGTGACGTTGCCACAGAAAGATCGATGTGCCGAGCACGCCGACGGCAAGGCCGGCGACCGTGAAGGGCCGCCACTCGTATAGGCCGGGCACCGTGACCGCCAAGACGCCGGCGATCAGCCAACCTGCGGTGATCACCACGATGACCGGCCACGGCTTGAGCAAGATGGCAGGCAGAGGGGGTGGTTCAGGTGCCACGCTCACAACGTAGCCGACAATGGCCGTCTCAGAACTGGACTTTGGTTTCCGCGGCTTTCCCGAGACGTGCTAGGTACTCTTTGCCTTGTGAAAGACGTCGACGCTCGCCTTGTGAGTGATCTGTCGCTGGCAGTGATCCGTCTGGCTCGTCAATTGCGGTTCCGGCGTCCGAATTCCCCTGTTTCGCTCTCGCAGCTGTCGGCGTTGTCGACGCTTGCCAAGGAGGGCCCAATGACGCCAGGGGCATTAGCCACGCGTGAGCGGGTCCGCCCGCCGTCCATGACGCGGGTGATCACCTCGTTGGCCGAGCTGGGCTTCGTCGCACGCACCGCGCATCCAGCGGACGGCCGTCAGGTGCTGGTGTCGGTATCGCGCGCCGGCGTTGACCTGATCGAGGCCGAGCGCCGCGCCAGCCAGGAGTGGCTCAAGCAACGCCTTGATCGACTCGAGCCCGACCAGCGCAAGACCCTCTTGGTCGCCGCCGATCTGATGTCGGGCATCGTCGACGAAAGCGCATGAGCGCCGTCGGGCGGGCACGAGCGAAGCGAGCGGGGGATTGGCAGCAGTAATCGACGTCGCCGATCCTGCGGATCCCAGGCTCGACGACTTCCGCGATCTCAACAGCGTGGACCGCAGGCCCGATCTGCCCAGTGGCAGGGGTCTGGTGATCGCCGAGGGGGTGCTGGTGGTGCAGCGCATGCTGGCCTCCCGCTTCCGCCCAAGGGCCCTGCTTGGCACCGACCGGCGGCTCGGCGAACTCGAGGCGGATCTGGCTGACGCGGAGGCGCCGTACTACCGGGTGGACGCCGACGTGATGGCCGAAGTGGTCGGATTCCATCTCAACCGCGGGGTGCTGGCGTCGTCGTCGCGCCCGCCCGAGCTGACCGTGGCGCAGGTGCTTGACGGTGCCCGCACCGTAGCGGTGCTCGAAGGCGTCAACGACCACGAGAACCTCGGGTCGATCTTCCGCAACGCCGCGGGCCTTGGCGTCGACGCCGTCGTGTTTGGCGTCGGCTGCGCCGACCCGCTGTACCGGCGCGCCGTTCGGGTGTCGATGGGACATGCCTTGCTGGTGCCGTACGCGTGGACCGAGGCCTGGCCGAAAGACTTGGAACTGCTGCGGGACAACGGCTTTCGCCTGCTGGCCATGACGCCCGACCCCTCCGCCCGCACATTGCCGGAGGCGATCACCGACGTGGCCGACGAAAAGGCGGCGATTCTCGTCGGCGCGGAGGGGTCCGGGTTGACCGAACACGCGATGCGCGCGAGCGACGTGCGGGTGCGGATTCCGATGTCGCGCGGCACCGATTCGCTCAACGTCGCCACCGCCGCCGCGCTCGCGTTCTACGAACGGGCGAAATTGGCAGACTAGATTGACTTGGGTGACCGACGACTCCACCCCGTGGGCGACGGGTCTGACGGTGGCCGCGTTCGTCGCCGCGGTGACGGCCGCAGCGGTCGTGGTTTTGAGCATGGGATTGACCCGGGTGCATCCGCTGCTGGCCGTCGGGCTCAACCTGGTGGCCGTCGGTGGGCTGGCCCCGACGGTGTGGGGATGGCGCAAGCTGCCCGTGTGGCGGTGGTTCGTCCTGGGATCCGGCGTCGGCGTCGCAGGCGCGTGGCTGGCCCTGCTGGCGATGGCTCTCGGACATCTCACCGGATGAGCACCTCGGCCAGTCTGGCCTGCCATGCCTGCTCGGCGTCGGCGCCGAGGATCCGCAGCACCACCTGATCGGCACCGGCGGCGCGGTATTCCGCGACGCGCGCCGCGATCGAATCGAGCGCGCCCCATGCGGTGATGCCGTCCAGCAACCGGTCACTCACGTCGCCGATGTCAGACTCAGAAAAGCCTTGCCGCAACAGGTTCCGGCGGTATCCGCCCACGTTGGTCAGGAAGCCCAGTGGTACGGCGGCCGTCTGTCGCGCGGCCTCGCGGTCGGTTGTCGGCGTGACCATCAACAGCACCGCCAGCGTCTTGTCGGCGCCGAGCGCGGCGCGCGCATCCGCCACATACGCCGGTGTCACCAGAAACGGATAGGCGCCGCTGGCCCGGTCCCGCGCCAACGCCAGCATGTTCGGGCCGAGCGCGGCCAGCATCCGGGAGTCGGCGGCCAGACCCGCGGCGTCCAGCGTGTCGAGGTAGGCGTTGAGCGTCTCAAGCGGCCGCGCCCCGTGCGCGCCGCCAAGGCCGACGATGAAGCGGCCAGGGTGATCGCGCTGCAGGGATCGATACGTCGCGATGACGTCCGCGGTGGGTACCGAATCCACGGGGATGATGCCGGTGGCCACCGGAATGCTCGCGGTGGCCCGCACCGCCGCGTCGAGCATCGGCAGGTTGCCGGATCGCCACAGCGTGGAGAAGCCGAGGCTCTCGACGCGGCGGGCTTCTTCGGCGACGACGGCCGCGTCATCGGTGTACGGATTGCTGCTGGCGAGGCCTATCGGCCCGAGAGTGGTCACCATGAGGTCGAAGCTAGGACCTCAACGGCACTTCAGGTCAAGGCGTCATCGCTGTTGTCGGCTCTTCGCGCGAGCGCTCATCGCTGCCCGCCGGAGCGAACGCCGAGAAGCACGTCCTCCCACGCGGGGACGGCCGGCTTGCCCTTGCGGGCCCGCGGCGGCTTCGGCGCCGGCGGCGGCTCGGCTGCGGCGACCGGCGGTTGGGGCTCCTCGAAGTCGAGTTGAGCAACGGGGGCGAGCGGCCGCAGCGGCCGGGCGAAGTCGGGGTCGATCAGCTCGCATGCCGCGTCGTCGAACGAGGTCACGGTGCCCCCGTGCGCGCCAGGTGTGAACCGGAAGTGCGCGACGTTGTCGGACATGCCGGCCTTCCAGCCCATCTGCACCGTCCAGCGGCCATCCTCGTTGCGCCATGCGTCCCAGCTGGTGTCCTCCGGATCCAGGCCGCGGGCAACCAGCGCCGACGTCACGGTCTCCAACAACGTGAGCACCGATGGACCGTCGGCAAGCACAGGATGCGCGGCGGTTGCCAGCTCGGCCGCGCGTGAGCGCTCAAGCAACACCGGATGGGCAAACCTTTCGACCCGCTCGATATCGACACCGGCAGCAGAGGCGATCTGTTCGACCGAGGCGCCCGCCCTGATCTTGGCTTGAATCTCCTTGGGACGCAGCACGCTTGGGACCTCGGCATCGATTTGGCGTTGACTCGAGACGGTCTTGTCACCACGCACCGCGGCCCGCAACCGGTCGTCGGAGAGCAGAATGAACTTCTCGCCTGAGGGATCGCACTCGCAGATGATTCGTTTGCCGTCGACGTCGAGCCCGACGACTTTGAGTTCCCGCATGCCGACCTCCTCCGGGCGAGACGACAAGCCCGATCAGCTGGACCCTACTGCGTTATCTGCTCCTTACCCGGCAGACACGCCCGAGGTCAGAGGTGTTCTACCACCCAGTCGACGCACTGGGTCAGCGCGCTGACGTCGTCGGGCTCAACGGCGGGGAACATGCCGACCCGCAGTTGGTTGCGGCCGAGTTTGCGGTATGGCTCGGTGTCGACGATGCCGTTGGCCCGCAGCGCCTTGGCGACCGCTGCCGCATCCACGTCGTCGGAGAAGTCGACAGTGCCGACCACCTGCGACCGCAATTCGGGATCGGTCACGAACGGCGTGGCGAATTTCGACGCCTCAGCCCAGGAATACAGCCGCTGCGACGAGTCCGCGGTGCGCTTGACGGCCCAGTCAAGACCTCCGTTGCCCAGCAACCAATCGATCTGCTCGGCGAGCAGGATGAGCGTGCCGATGGCCGGGGTGTTGTACGTCTGGTTCTTTGTGCTGTTCTCGACCGCGATCGGCAGCGAAAGGAAGTCGGGCACCCAGCGCCCGGAGCCGGCGATCGCGTCGATGCGGGCCAGTGCCGCTGGCGAGAGCAGCGCGATCCACAGCCCGCCATCGCCGGCGAAGTTCTTCTGCGGCGCGAAGTAGTACGCGTCGGCGTCACCGATGTCGACGGGCAGTCCGCCCGCCGCTGACGTGGCGTCGATGGCGATCAACGCGTCACCGGACCCGTCGGGCCGCTGAACCGGCACCGCGACCCCGGTCGAGGTCTCGTTGTGCGCCCAGGCGATGAGGTCGACGGACGGCTCCGACTGGGGCTTGGGAGCGCTGCCTGCATCGGCCTTGACGATGACGGGGTCGCCGACGAACGGGTTCTTGACGACGCACGAGGCGAACTTCGAACTGAACTCGCCGTAGGTCAGATGCAGCGAGCGCTTGTCGATCAGGCCGAACGCCGCGGCATCCCAGAACGCGGTCGAGCCACCGTTGCCCAAGATGACCTCGTAGCCATCGGGCAGCGAGAATAGCTCGCGCAGCCCGTCACGGACACGGCCGACGAGGTTCTTGACCGGGGCCTGCCGGTGCGAGGTTCCGAACAGGTCGCCCGCGGCAGCCAGCGCCTGCAGTTGCTCCGGCCGTACCTTGGACGGCCCGCATCCGAAGCGACCGTCGTTGGGCTTGATGTCGGCGGGAAGAGTCAATTCGGCCATGCCCCAAGCCTAGAGAGCCGTGGCAACATGGCGACAAGCGAGTCTCGAGGAGGCCGTCATTCTGCGGTTCTAGCGCCGAGATCGACGCCAGGGTTGCGCGAAGCGCTGCAGGAGTGCGCAGCGACAGCCATGGTGCACAAGTCGGCACAGGGGCCGGACATCGGGCTATCCCCGGGCCGGCGCCCGCGTTGCGTATCAGTTGGTGAGAATCCGGGCTCCGTCGGCGGTGACCGCGACGGTGTGCTCGCTATGCGCGGCGCGGGCACCCGACGCGGTGCGCAGCGTCCACCCGTCCGGGTCGTGGGTGTAGTCGTCGCTACCGTCGGCGAGCAGCATCGGCTCGATCGCGATCACCAGGCCGGGCCGCAGCCGCAAGCCCTTGCCGGGGCGGCCTTCGTTGGGCACGTGCGGATCCTCATGCATGGTGCGGCCGATGCCGTGGCCGCCGTGGTCGGCCAGCAGGCCGTACCCCGCGCCGCGGGCAACCGCGGCGATCGCGTGCCCGACGTCGCCAAGCGTATTGCCGGGCCGCACCGCGGTGATGCCCGCGGCCAGCGCCGCCTCCGTCGCCTCGATCAGCGCGGCGTCCTGCGTGCGGGGCGTACCCACGATGAAGCTGCGCGCCGCATCGCCGCACCACCCGCGCAGCGTCGCGCCGAAGTCGACCGACACCAGGTCGCCGTCGGCGAGCACTTGGCCATTGGGGATTCCGTGCACGACGGCGTCGTTGACAGACACACACAGCACCGCCGGGAAGGGGCTGGGCGCCCACCGCGGGTGGTAGTTGAGGAACGGCGAGCCCGCGCCGTGTCGGGCCAGCACGTCGGCAGCGACCTTGTCGAGCTCGGCGGTGGGTTGGCCGGGGGCGGCGTGCTCGACGACCGCGTGCAGCGCTTCGGTCACCACAGCGCCCGCTGCGGCCATCGCCTCGATCTCTGCTTCGGTCTTCAACTCGACCATCGTGTGTGTCCTCCGTCACATCTTCGACCTGTGACTCCGCCCAACACATCTCCGGAAGGGGGTCTGTTCATTAGGCGATACCTGCGGTACCGTTGGTGGACATCAAGTACCCAAATGTAAACCTCATGGGAGGGCTTCAAATGGCTCGGACGCGCATCGTCAACCGCTGGCGTCGCAACATGGAAGTCCGCAACGACACCGAGTACGTAGACATGCTCACCACACTGTCCGAGGGGTCAGTGCGGCGCAACTTCAATCCGTACACGGACATCGACTGGGACTCGCCGGAGTTCGCCGTGGTCGACAACGACCCGCGGTGGGTCCTTCCTGCCACCGACCCGTTGGGTCGCCATCCCTGGTATCAGTCACAACCGGTTGAGCGGCAGATCGAGATCGGGATGTGGCGACAGGCCAATGTCGCCAAGGTCGGCCTGCACTTCGAGTCGATTCTGATCCGCGGGCTGATGGAGTACTCGTTCTGGACGCCCAACGGCTCTCCGGAATACCGGTACTGCCTGCACGAGGCCGTCGAAGAGTGCAACCACACCATGATGTTTCAGGAGATGGTGAACCGCATCGGTGCCGACGTGCCGGGTATGCCGCGGCTGCTGAAGTGGGTCCAGCCGTTGATCCCGCTGGTCGCCGGTCCGCTGCCGATCCCATTCTGGTTCGGCATTCTCGCGGGCGAGGAGCCCATCGATCACACGCAGAAGAATGTCCTGCGCGAGGGCAAGACGCTACACCCGATCATGGAGCGGGTGATGGCCATCCACGTCGCCGAGGAGGCGCGGCACATCTCATTCGCGCACGAGTACCTGCGCAAGCGGCTTCCGCACCTGCCGCGGCGGAAGCGGTTCTGGTTGTCGCTCTACGTCCCGCTGACTATGCGGATCCTGTGTTCGGCCATCATCGTTCCGCCGCGGGCGTTCTGGAAGGAATTCGACATCCCGCGCTCGGTGCGCAAGGAAGTGTTCTTCCGTTCGCCGGAGTCCCGGCAGATGCTGCGCGACATGTTCGCCGACGTCCGGATGCTGTGCCACGACACCGGTCTGATCAACCCGATCGCCAAGATCTTCTGGCGGATCTGCAAGATCGATGGCCGGCCGAGTCGCTACCGCAGCGAGCCGCAACGCCAGCACGTGCTGACCGCCGCGTAGGCATAGACGACGCACGGCTATGCCCCATGTGATTACCCAGTCGTGTTGTAGCGACGGGTCCTGTGTTTACGCCTGCCCGGTGAACTGCATTCATCCGTCACCGGACGAGCCGGGCTTCGCCACCGCCGAGATGCTCTACATCGACCCGGCGGCGTGCGTTGACTGCGGCGCATGTGTCAGCGCCTGCCCCGTCGGCGCCATCGCGCCCGATAACCGGCTTGAGCCCAAACAGCTGCCGTTCGTAGCGCTCAATGCCGCGTTCTACCCGGAGCGCGCGCCGGACGAGAAGGTCCCGCCGACCTCCAAGCTGGCACCGGTCATCGAGGCGCCGATGGTGCATCCGCGGGCCGGTAATCCGCTGACCGTGGCGATCGTCGGGTCCGGACCCGCGGCCATGTATGCCGCCGACGAACTGCTCACCCAGCATGGGGTTCGGGTCAACGTCTTCGAACGGCTGCCAACCCCATACGGGCTGGTGCGCGCCGGGGTCGCCCCCGACCATCAGACCACCAAGCGGGTCACCAAGCTGTTCGACAAAGTGACGCGGCTGGCTGGATTTACGTTCTATCTCAACGTCGAGGTGGGATCGGACCTGACCCACGACGAACTGCTGGCGCACCACCACGCGGTGCTATACGCCGTTGGCGCGCCCAACGACCGTCGACTAGACATCGACGGGATGGAGCTGCCCGGCACGGGCACCGCGACCGAAGTGGTGGCGTGGATCAACGGCCATCCCGAATACACGGATCTGCCAGTCGATTTGGGCCACCAGCGGGTGGTCATCGTCGGCAACGGCAACGTCGCGTTTGACGTCGCGCGCATCTTGACGACCGACCCGGACGCGCTGGGCCGCACTGACATCTCCGATCACGCGCTTGCCGCGCTGCGCAACTCGCGCGTGACCGAGGTCGTGATCGCCGCCCGGCGCGGACCGGCCCAGTCGGCGTTCACGCTGCCCGAACTGATCGGCCTCACGTCGACGTGCGACGTGGTTATCGACGCTGCCGATCACGAACTGGTCGTCCGCGATCTTGCCGAAGCCTCCGATCCGCTCACCCGCGCCAAACTGGAGATTCTGGGCAAGCTGGGCGACGCGTCGGCGCGTGCGACCCGGCCACGTATCCGGCTTGCGTACCAGCTGACCCCGAAACGCGTTGTGGGGGACGCGCGAGCCGATGGCGTGGAGTTCAACGTGACAGGCACCGACGAGGTGCGTCAGCTCTCGGCAGGGTTGGTGCTGACCTCAATTGGCTACCGTGGCAAGCCGATTCATGGGCTGCCGTTCGACGAGTCCGCCGCGGTGGTGCCGAACGACGGCGGCCGTGTCGTCGACCCCGAAACGGGTGCACCGGTGCGCGGCAGATATGTCGCAGGTTGGATCAAACGTGGCCCGACCGGCTTCATCGGAACCAACAAGTCGTGCGCGGCACAGACCGTGCACAACCTGGTCGCCGACTACAACCACGGCCTGCTGACCGACCCCGTCGGCAAGCCGGCCGCACTGGACAAACTGGTGCGCAGCCGTCAACCCGCAGTCATCGACACACCGGGCTGGAAGGCCATCGATGCCGCAGAGATCGCTCGCGGCGGCGAGGCACGTCCCCGTGCCAAGTTCACCGTGATCGCCGACATGCTGGCCGCCGCCGCCGCGCCAACGCCAACGGTGCGCCAGCGGCTGCTCGCGGGCTTGCGTCGATAAGGACCCCGGCCTACACGTTCATGGCCCACTTGGCTTGCTGAAGTTCGTGCCGATTGTTGGCAAGACCATCACCGTAAACGTCGAACCGATCGACGGCGTCAACACGTCGTTCCCCGACAACTTCCACTGGGGTGTGGCGACGGCAGGGTTCCAGGCCGAGGGCGGCCCCGGCAATCAGCTGCTGGGACTGACCCACGGCGTGCCGGAAAACGGGCCAGGCACCTACGTCTCCTACAACAGCGACGCGGCGCTCGCCCACGACAAGCTCGGAATGAACACGTTCCGGATGAGCATCGAGTGGAGTCGCATATTCCCGAAGTCCACTGCATCCGTTGATCTCTCGAACGAAGGCGGCACCGTCAGCCTCGCCGACCTCAAGGCGCTAGACGCGCTGGCCAACCAGGACGAGGTCAAGCATTATCGCGACGTCTTCGCGCCGACGACGCCCGCGCTGGAGCGCACACCGAAGCCGGCCAGCATCAAGGCCATCGGCGATATCACCTTCGGCAATGCGCTACCGCTGGCCCTGCTGGGTATGTAAATCCAGAGCGA
>Ga0137415_10007647_pt1 | contig 10710 bp, 6 predicted proteins | sample CZODoug3_1_1_16f_FD_183082 | JGI IMG/M metagenome (GOLD analysis project Ga0137415, IMG submission 183082) | Vadose zone soil fungal communities from Angelo Coast Range Reserve, California, USA - CZODoug3_1_1_16fungal (Hybrid Assembly) | ecosystem: Environmental > Terrestrial > Soil > Vadose...
GACTTCCCGTGGTCGATGTGGGCCACGATGCAGAAGTTGCGGATGTGATCTTGGCGCATGTGGGGCTAGAATATAGTCATCCGTCGTCTCTCATCCGTCGTGGCCCGTCGCCCACGCACGACGGATGGCGGATGACGCAGAACGGGTTATACTCCGACAGGAACTCTCCTGGCTCCCATCACCGGCTGGTTCGACCCCACCTCCAACGGCGGCGCGGTACGCGTCGCCGCCAACAGCTATTTGCCCGCCAAGGGCGATCCCGGCGTGCGTCTCCCCGGACTGCGGCGCGGCGATCTCGTCACGATGGAGAACGGGCGTGTGGTGAGCGTCAACGGCCGGCCGCCGGCCGACTTGGCGGAGCGGCCCGATTTCGCGAAGCTCGGCGCCGTGCATCCGTCGCGCCCCCTGCGCCTCGAGACCTCCCAGGCCTCGAGCCCGCGCACGGCGGAGATCCAGCGCGTCGTCGATCTGATCTGCCCGCTGGGTTTCGGCCAGCGGGCGCTGATCGTGTCGCCGCCCAAGGCCGGAAAAACGGTGATGCTGCAGGCGGTAGCGGAGGGCGTGGCGCTCAACCATCCCTCGGCGATCCTCCTCATCCTGCTCGTGGACGAGCGGCCCGAAGAGGTGAGCGAAATGGTGGATTGGGGCCGGGGCGAGGTGGTCGCTTCGAGCTTCGACCTGTCGCACGAGCGGCACGTCGCTGTGGCCGACATGGTGTTCGAGCACGCGCGCCGTCAGGTAGAGCTCGGCAAGGACGTGGTGATCGTGCTCGACTCGCTTACGCGCCTCGCGCGGTCCCATAACACGACGGGGCGGGGGAGCGGGCGCACGATGTCGGGTGGTTTGGACGCCAATGCGCTGGCAAAACCTAAAGGACTGTTCGGGGCCGCCCGCGCCGTGCCGGAGGGCGGGTCGCTCACCGTGATCGCCACCGCGCTGATCGAGACCGAGAGCCGGATGGACGACGTGATCTTCGAGGAATTCAAGGGGACCGGCAATTCGGAGCTGCGGCTGTCTCGCGCGCTGGCGGACCGTAGGCTCTACCCTGCGGTGGATGTGGCAGCCAGCGGCACGCGGCGTGAGGAGCTGCTCGCGGACCCTCCGACGGTGGCCGCCAAACAGCAGCTCCGAAGGGGCCTGGTCGCGCTCCCGCCGGAAAAGGCGATCGACGTGCTGCTGGCCCAGCTGCGGCGCGCCAAGACGAACGCCGAGCTGCTCGCCAGCGTCAGCTAGGGCGTCAGTTCCCGCCGCCTACGATCTGCTTGTAGCTCTCCGGCTTCCAGCGGGGCCGCTGGGACGTGTTCGCGACGGTCAGCCCTAAATAGAACACGAGTCGGGCGAACCGTGCCTCCTTCTCGGCGTCGATCTTTTCCGGGGAGTCGCTCACCTGATGGTAGTCCGGATGCAGACCGGTCGTGAAGAAGAGAATCGGCACGCCCTTCTTTGCGAAGTTGTAGTGGTCCGAGCGGAAGAAGAGGCCTTCCTGCGGCCAAGGATCGCCGACCGGCTTGATGTCGAGCTCGCGGTGAGCCGCCGCGACGCTGTCGAGCGTCGCACCGAGATTGGAGTGCTCCCGGCCGATCACAGCGACGGTGTCTTTTGAATTGCGTCCCACCATGTCGATGTTCAAGTCCGCGATCACATCGGCGAGCGGGACCGTGGGATGGTCGGCGAAGTACGCGCTTCCCCACAGGCCTCGCTCCTCACCGCTCACGGTCATGAACACCAGGGAGCGCTTGGGGCGCTCGCGGGCCGAGGCGAACGCCTGAGCCAGCTCGATCACGGCCACCGTGCCCGAGCCATCGTCGTCCGCCCCATTGCAGATCGAGTCGGCGCCGCGGGCCGTGCAGCCCTCTCCGGCACTCGGCGTTCCGATGTGATCCATGTGGGCGCTGAACAGGACGTATTCCTTTTTCAGCGTCGGGTCACTGCCTTCGAGAATCCCGATCGTGTTGGGAGCCGACGCGTGTTGGAGCCGCCCGCGCAGGTCCAGTTGCAGCGTGACGTCGGTGAGGGGACGAGCCGCGAGGGACCGGCTGCCCCACGCCCGCAGCGAGTCGGGGCTTGCGCCCCCTTGTGCAAACAGCGCCGCGGCGGTCGCCGTCCGCACCACGAACACCGCGGGGACCGCAGGCCCGTTCTCGGAGTTCGGATTCCGCACGCTCACGCTCGCCGCGTGGCCGGGGAGCTTGGCCCAGATCGAGTCAGGGAACGCGGCCACCAGCATGACGGCGAGCGGCCGGAGCGCGAGCACCTTCGGCGCGATTGCGTTGAGCCCCGGTCCGTAGCCCAGGAAGACCACCTTCCCGGTGACGGTTGCGGAATCGAGCGCGCTCCCGGCATCGGCAGAGCCGGTGATCACCACGGCCGCGCCTGCCACCGCGCTCGCCGGCGGCTGTCCCTCCACCAGGAGCACCTCCTGGCCCGCGCGCCAAACCGCCGGCGTATGGCCGCTGATTCGGATGGTCGAGCTTTCCGGGTCGAACCGCAGCACCTCGAGCGGATAGTGCTGGAAGTAGGTACCACTGTCGCCGCCGGGCTTGAGGCCGAAGCGCTGGAACTCGTCGGCGACATAGGCAGCCACGGCGTCGAGCTGAGGGCTCGGCGTGGCACGCCCGAGCATCGAGTCGTCGGCGATGATCCCGATGCGACGTTGCACGTCCGCCGAGCTAATCGACGCCGCACCACGGGCGGCCGGCACCAGCCGCTGCGCGGCGGCGGGCGCGGGAAGCACCGCGAGCAGCAGCGCGAGGCGGTATCGCATCGCTAAAGCCTTGAGAGAGGGGAAGGAAAGCTAACGCGCCCGACCGCGGGCAACTACGGTCGGGCGCGCTCGCCCTGTTGTCTCGATCACGGCTTGCGTCGCTTGAGCTCGGGTTCGGCTCGCGCCTTCTCCTTCGGCGGCTCGCGCGTCGGCTCGGCCCGCGGTTCGCTGCGCGGTGGGGGAGCCTCGCGCCGCGGCTCGGCCCGCGGCTCACTGCGCGGTGGCGGAGCCTCGCGCCGCGGCTCGGCGCGCCGTGGCGGGGGCTCAGCGCGCCGCCGCTCTTCCGGGGCCGCCCGGCGCTCCGGTTCCACCGGCCGCGCGGGCTCGGGCCGATCGGGCTGCTGGGGCCGATCGCGCCGCTCGGGACGGGGCTGGTCCCGGTGCTCGGGTTGATCAGGCCGATCGCGACGCTCGGGCTGATCGGGCCGGTCGCGATGATCGGGCTCGTCGGGCCGGCGGCCGTGCCCGCGATCGTCATTCCCCTGGTCCGCTGAGCCCGGCCGACGCCGCGGTGGCTGAATATTGGGCGGCGGGATGACGCCGATGCCGCCCAGGTCTCGACCGCGCACCCCGACGTCGCGCCGGCGATTGTCGTTCTCGGGCCGCTCTCTCACCCGCGTGATGAATGCATCGGACGCCTGGCGGTCCTTGAAAATAAATCGGGGCTCCGGCCGGTAGGGACGCGTGAACACGACCCTGGTGCCGCCGTAGTACTGATACGGGTAGTAGTATGGGTCGTCGAACACGACGATCCGAAAGCGCACGCAGGTGTAGTCGTACGGGCTCCAAGAGGAATAGCTCACGTACGTGTGGCAGTCATAGCACAGGAACCGGGGATAGTCGTAGTGCTGTTGGACGTAGTACGGCGCGATGTCGTAATCCCAACCAGTGTAGCCGTCGGGCACGATGCGCTGTGCCAGGTCCGTGAGGGCGACGTACGGATCCCCGCGGACTCGCCCGTCGGCGATCGTGCGATAATCCCAGTGGTCCTTGCTCTGGATGCCGTCGTAGACGAACGGGTCGGCCGAGGCGACGGCGAACAGGTAGCCGACACCCGGATAGTCATCGATATAGAAGGCGTCGCGGTCGTATCCGCCCTGCACCTCGTAATCGCGACCGCCGCGGGCGAAGTTGTCCTCCCACGGCTCGCGCGGAAACAGCACGCGTACCCGGCCGTCGGTGTCGACGCGCAAGACAGTCACGAAGGCGTCCCGGTCGGCCCGGTAGTGGACGCGCACGCCTTGGCCGCTGGCGTAGGGACTGTCGCCGCGGTCGGTCCAGACCTCGACCCGGGGGCGGTAGTCGACAGACGCCGGCCGGATCGTGGGGCTTCCGCCTTGCGCCGTGACCAGGCTGAGCAACCAGAATGTGGTCAACATTGGGCCTCCGTTCGCCCGGACAGGGGGCAGGTTGCATGCCCAACCTGCCGCTCCATCGTGTAGGTGGTAAGTGGCTATGAGGGTTCAGGTTCGACCGCTCGTTGACGGGGATCACCATTCCCCGGCTGTCCTCTACCCGGGACATTCCGCTGTTCATTAGCTTCCGCGAGTCCATGCCCGACGTGCAGCGCATCGATCTCCTGGATCCCGCCGAGGTAGCTCGCTTTGGCGGGATCGAGATCGTGGCGCGGGGGGTCGTTGAGGGCTTTCTCAGCGGGATCCACCGCTCCCCGTTGCGCGGGTTCTCCGTCGAGTTCACGGAGCACCGCGCCTATCAACCCGGCGACGAGCTGCGCTACCTCGATTGGAAGATCCTTGCCCGGGCCGACCGCTTGTTCGTGAAGCAGTTCGAGCAAGAGACGAACCTGCGGGCGATGATTTTGGTAGACGCGAGCCGCTCGATGGCGTGGAGCGGCGCACCCAGCCGGCTCACCAAGCGGGCCTATGCCGATCGGCTGGCGGCGGCGCTCGCGTTGATCCTGCTACGGCAGCGCGACGCCACGGGCCTCATCACGTTCGACGAAGTCGTGCGCGAGGTAGTGCCGGCGCGAGTGAAGTCGGGGCAATGGGCGCGCCTGGTGCGGGGCCTTGTCGACACACCGGACGGTCAGGGGACGGTAGCGGAGGCCGCCCTGGTGCGGCTCACGTCGTTGCTCGCCCGCCGCGGGCTCGTTGTGCTCGTCTCCGATCTGCTGTTCGATCGTGAGTTGGCGCTGACGGCCCTGCGCTACCTGCGTCATCGCGGCCATCAGGTGATCGTGCTGCATCTGATGGATCCGGGTGAAGCCGAACTGTCGGGCCCGCCCGAGGTCCGCTACCGGGATCCCGAGTCCGCGGCGAGCGTGGTGGTCCGGCCGCGCGAGCTGGCGCGGGCGTACCAGGCCACGGTGCGTCGGGAAATCGACGCGTGGCGCATGGCGTGCCGCCGTCATGGCATTGCCTACTACCACGTCCTGACCGACATGCCGTTCGGCATGGCGCTCCGGCTGCTCGCGTGACATTCCTGCATCCGTTGGCGCTCGTGGGGCTCGCAGCCGCAGCGATCCCCGCGTTGCTCCATTTGCTGGAGCGTCGGGTGCCGCCGGAAGCCGAGTTTCCGCCTTTACGCTATCTGAGCGAGACGGAACGCCAGAATGCGCGGCGCCTGAAGCTGCGACACCTGCTGCTCCTGATGCTGCGGACCGCGTTGATCGTGCTGATCGTGCTGGCCGCCGCACGGCCGCTCTTCCCCACGCAGTCCAGCAGTGGGTCGCTGCATGCGCCGACGGCGCTCGCCGTCATCCTCGACAACTCGCCTTCGTCAGGGGTCGTGGTAGACGGGCGTCCCGCGCTCGAGCGCCTGAAAGGCGCGGCACGAGGCTCGTTGACACGCGCGGCGGCCTCCGATCGGCTCTGGCTGGTGCTCGCGGATGGTGTCGCGCGGGCCGGGACGCGGGAGGCGCTGCTCGCGACGGTCGACAGCGTAAGCGTCTCGGCTCGTCGCCTGGACCTCACAGCCGCCGTTGGGGCGGCGACGCGGTTGGTCGACGCCGAGCCCCTCCCGGCGCGCGAGGTGCATGTGGTGAGTGACCTACAGCGGACGGCGCTCGGCACGGGGCGGGCGGAGGTGCCGCGCGGGGTGCGGGTGCTTGCGCTTGCGCCCCCGAGCCAGGCGCCCGCGAACCGCGGGGTGGGTGCCGCGCGGGTGACCGCCGGAGCCGCGGCCATCGACATCGTCGGGGCGCCCGGCGCGGTGGCCGAGCACGGCGCTGCCTCGGTGACGCTCCGTGTCCGCGGCCGCGAGGTCGGCCGCGCGCTGGCCGTGCCCGGCTCGACGGTCGGGATCGCGCTGCCGTCGCTCGGACCAGGGTGGTGGATGGGCGAAGTCGTACTCGACGCGGACGAGCTCCGCGCCGACGATCACCGATGGCTCGTGTGGCGGGTGGCGCCGCCCGCCCGACTGGCGGCAAGCCCCAGCCCCGGCGCGGGCCCGTTCGTGGCGGCCGCGCTCGCGGTGCTGGAAGACGCGCAGCGCGTCCACAGGGGAGGCACAGAGGTGACCATTGGAGACCGGCCGGGGGCGGGGACGCTGGTGAGCGTCGTGGTCCCTCCCTCAGAGCGGGCGCTCATCGGCCAGGCGAATCGCGCGCTCGCGGCACGGGGAGGGCGGTGGCGGTTCGCCGCGGCGGGCACGCCCGGGCCGATCGCCGGGCCCGTCCTGCCGACGATCGCAGGCCTGCAGGTGACGCGGAGGTACCGGCTCGAGGCCGAGCGGGACGGGAGACGAGGGACGGGTGACGACACCATGGTGCTGGCGACGGTGAACGGCGAGCCGTGGCTGGTCCGGGACGGTAGAGTCCTGCTGCTCGGCAGCCGGCTCGATACCGGGTGGACCGCGCTCCCTGCGGCACCGGCCTTCGTCCCGTTCATTGACGCGCTGGTGAACCGCGTGGCACGGGGAGAGGCACCGATCTCCGAGGTCGAAGGGGCCCCGCGCGTCGAATTCCTCACGCGCGGCGCCGATACGGTCGGCGCCACCGTGTACGGGCTGGACCCGCGAGAATCGGATCTCACGCCGGCGTCGCCGGCACTCGTGCACGACGTGCTCGGCGCGGAATTGCTCGACGAGGCGGCGTTTGTGGCCGCCCGGTTTGCGGGAGCGGGGCGCCGCGACGGCAGCGGGCTGCTCCTCATGCTGGCGCTGCTAAGTGCCCTCGTGGAGCTGGCGGTCGCGACGCGCACCCGCTGATGCCGCTCGACTTCGTCATCGACCGGTTGGATGCCCTCCCGGCGACGCGCGCGCTCGCGGAAGGCCTGCCCGGGCCCGGCGCGCGCCAGGGGATCGCCGGCCTCCCCGGCTCGAGTCCCGCCGTGCTGCTGGCCGCGCTGGCGCGTCGACTTGCCCAGCGGGTCTTTGTGGTGATCACACCCACCCCGACCGACGCGGAGCGGTGGCTCGCGGATCTGCGGACCCTGACGGGTAGCGCGGTCGCACTGTACCCGCAACGCGAGGCGCTCGGCGCCGAAGAGCCGCACTTCGAGATCGCGGGCGAGCGCGTGGAGACGCTCGAGCTGCTGTTGTCGGGGCAGGTGCGCGTCTTGGTCACGACCGCCCGCGCCGCCGCTGAGCGGACAGGGGTTCCGGCGGCGCTCCGCGACATGCGATTGGTGCTGGAAACGGGTGACGGCAAGGCTCAGGTAGGGGCGCAGCATGCTGCGCCCCTACAATTCGCGACTGTCATTCAGCGGCTGGAGGCGATGGGTTACGTTCGCGTGCCGACCGTCACCGAAGTGGCGCAGTTCAGTGTGCGCGGCGGGATCCTCGACGTATACGGGTTTGGGATGGCGGCACCGGCACGGCTCGAGTGGTGGGGCGACGACATCGAGTCGCTGCGGACGTTCGATCTCGACTCACAGCGATCGGGCGACGCGATCGGGCGCGTGACGATTCTGCCGGTGAGAACGGAGGGACGGGAGACGCAGGAAGTAGGGGCGCAGCATGCTGCCCCCCTCCGGCGGCAGTCGCTTCTGGATCTCCTGCCGAGCGATGCGCTGGTGGTGCTCGACCAGGAATCGGCGCTGGGGCAGGAAGTGGAGCGCGCGTGGGCCGAGGCCGCCCATCATCTCGAGGTGGCGCGACGGCTGGGCGAGGAGCCGCCGACACGGGAGGCGCTGTTCGTCGATCCGGGGGCGTGGCAGGCGCAGCTCGCCCGGTTCCCGCGGCTCGCGCTCGACCCCGCCGATGCCGACGTCCGGTTCCCGATCGCGCCCCCCGAGCCGGTCGACCGCGACATCAAGCGCCTGCGCCGGATCGTCGCGACCGAGCCGGCGACCGTGATCTTGTGCGATAACGAGGGCCAGCTCGAGCGCCTCGAGGAGCTCTTGGCCGGCGACCGGGCGACGCTCGCGGTGGGGGCGTTGGACGGCGGGTTCGTGCTGCCGGGGCTGCGCGTGCTCACCGATCACGAGATCTTCCGCCGGGCTCGTCGGCTGCGGCGGCCGCGCCGGTATCGGGAAGCGACGGCCACGGCGGCGACGCGGGCACTCAAGGCCGGTGATTACGTGGTCCACCTCGAGCACGGCATCGGGATCTACCGCGGGATCCAAATGATCCCTGTCGGGGCGGAGGGTGGGACGCTCGAGGTGGCCGTGGTTGAGTACGAGGGTGGGTCCCGGCTCAACGTGCCGCTATACCGCCTGGATCAGCTCGAGCCGTACCGGGCCGCGGCCGACGGCGACGCCCCGCCGCCTAGACTCCACCGGCTCGGCACCACGACATGGCAACGGCAGCGAGACAAGACGCGCGCCGCCATTCGTCAGATGGCGATCGAGCTGCTCGACCTGTACGCCCGGCGGCAGCTCGCGTCCGGATTCGCATTTCCTCCCGACACGCCGTGGCAGCGGGAGCTCGAGTCGGCCTTCCTCTACGAGGACACGCCAGACCAGCGGCGGGCCTCCGAGGAAGTCAAGCGAGACATGGAGCGCGCCCGGCCGATGGACCGGCTGCTGGTAGGTGACGTGGGGTACGGGAAAACCGAGGTCGCGTTGCGGGCCGCCTTCAAGGCCGTGCAGGCGGGCAAGCAAGTCGCGGTCCTGGTCCCCACGACGATTCTCGCGGAGCAACACGGGCGGACGTTCCGCGAGCGGCTCGCCGACTATCCGGTACGGATCGAGGTGCTGTCGCGGTTCCGCGGCCCGAAGGACACGGCGCAGGTGACGCGACGGCTCGAGACCGGCGAGGTGGACGTCGTGATCGGGACGCATCGCCTGTTGTCGCGCGACGTCGGGTTTCACGATCTCGGGCTCCTCATCGTCGACGAGGAGCACCGTTTCGGCGTACGGCACAAGGAGCGGCTCAAGGCGTTGAAGCTCGCCGTCGACGTGCTGACGCTCACCGCGACGCCCATTCCCCGCACACTGCACCTGTCGTTGGCGGGGTTGCGGGATCTCACGATGCTCGAGACGCCGCCCAAGGATCGCTCGCCGGTGCTCACGTTCATCGAGCCCTGGGATGACGGATTGATCGAGGAAGCGCTGGCACGGGAGCTGGACCGCGGGGGGCAAGTGTACTTCGTGCACAATCGCATCGAAACGATCGACACGATCGCGGAGCGCGTGCGGGCGCTCGCCCCGCCACGGGCCCGGATCGCGGTGGCGCACGGGAAGCAGAAGGAAGCGGAGCTCGATGCCGTGATGGCCCGGTTCGTCCGGGGCGAGGTGGACGTTCTCGTATCTACCATGATCGTCGAGTCCGGGCTCGACGTGCCGAACGCGAATACAATGATCGTGAACCGCGCGGACCAGCTCGGGCTGGCGCAGCTGTACCAGCTGCGCGGGCGCGTGGGGCGGAGTCACCGTCGCGCGTACTGCTATCTGCTCGTGCCCGACCTCGTCGACGCCGAGGCGGAAGAGCGGCTTCAGGTCCTGGAGCATCACACCGACCTCGGCTCGGGGTACCGGATCGCGCTGCGCGACCTCGAGCTTCGCGGTGCGGGCAACCTGCTCGGCGCGGCGCAGTCGGGCCACGCGCAGGCCGTCGGGTTCGACACGTACCTCCGCTGGCTCCAGGAAACCGTTGACGGGCTCAAGTCGGGGAAGGGGGATGAAGGACGGGCGACGCGTATGCCCCCCGAGGTGATCCTGGATCAGCCGGCGCACCTGGCGGATGACTACGTGCCGGATGAAGCGGTGAAGCTCGAGCTGTACCGGCGGCTGGCGCGGGCCGAGGCGCCTAGCGAGATTCAAGCGGTGCGCGAGGAATTGCGTGATCGGTTCGGGCCGCTCCCCGACGACGCGCAACGGTTGCTCCTCGTTTCTGAGCTGCGCGCCCTCGGTGCCCGTGCAGGACTGGAGATGGTCCTCGTGAAAGGGGACGAGGCGCGGCTCAACTTTGCGCGCGATGCGAGCCCGCGGCTGGCCGGCCTGACGGCGGCACTCGACGTGGTGCAGTTCGAGGCCGAGGTCCGGCGGGCGGCGCCGCTCTCCCTGCGACTCCGCCGTCTCGGCGGAGAGCCCATCGGGTCGGGGCTCGTCCGAGCTCTCACCGCGGTTCTCGCGGACGCTCACCTTTAAGGAGTTGGCATGAGACGGCTGGGTCTGGTCGTTCTGGTGTTCGTGGTGGCGGGGTGCGGCGCCCTGCGGGACGCGTTTTCGGCGCACGCGGAGGTCGCCGGCGTCGCCGCCGGCCAGACCCTGACGGTGGACCACCTGGCGAAGCTGATCGGACCCGCGCAGCGCATCCCCATCCGACCCGACGTCCTCACCGGCGTCGCGAACGTGTACCTGGACTACGCTGTGTTCGCCACCGAGCTCGGTCGCGGGCGCGACCTGCACGACTCGGCCCTGGTGCTCGCCGCGCAATGGCCGATGGCGGCGCAGCTCAAATGGGAGCGCTATCACAACCAGCTGATCGCGACGCGGGGCAAGCTCACGCCCGCCCAGGCGGACTCGGCGTTCGAGGCGGGGAGCGTGCGACTGTTCCAGCACATCCTCTTTCGGATCCCGCCGAGCGCCGTGCCGATGGTGGTG
>Ga0137415_10007648_pt1 | contig 10709 bp, 8 predicted proteins | sample CZODoug3_1_1_16f_FD_183082 | JGI IMG/M metagenome (GOLD analysis project Ga0137415, IMG submission 183082) | Vadose zone soil fungal communities from Angelo Coast Range Reserve, California, USA - CZODoug3_1_1_16fungal (Hybrid Assembly) | ecosystem: Environmental > Terrestrial > Soil > Vadose...
TCCAGCAGATGCGCGGCTGGGAATTTTCCTATCCTTCCGCCTGAGTCACACAGGGGGATGACCAGGTGTTTAAACGGGTTCTCAATCGCCTCCCGCTTAAAGATCGTCAAACGAACTCTGTGCAGTACGCGCGTCTTTTCGCGCCTCCAGCTTCGCGTGAATGACTTCCCGCCGCTTTGCACGGTTACGCAACCGCGCTTTTTCGGCGGCTTGGTGCAGACCGTTACGTATCCAGCGCAGTTCGCGGACCGATAAGCTGCAGGCCACCGTCGTAAGCCCGATGATGCCCAGCGATATGAACTGTGCGAAATCAAAATCTTCCTCGGCGGCCTGCGTGATAGCGCCCCGGTAGGTCCCCGCTGGAAAAAATTGGCCCATGCGAAAATCACCCAGGTCGACGAAGCCATCAAACGTTCCCGCCAACTAAAATCTCTTCTCGAACACCTCCTCCGTTGCCGCTGCCCATCCCTCCAGGTCTGCGTCCAGCGCCTAAGCCTCAGCCCCACCCTGAGAAAGTGGGACCGGAGAAGCTAGGGCGCGCACTCAGAATTCCGTTATAGTTGTATCCCGTATAATTGATTTGTCGTATATCCTGCTCGCAAGGACGTTATCATCATCGGCTCCCGCCAAAATCAAACATGAGAATCGAATCCGACCAAATTCGCCTGGCCGCTACGGACCTCAGCAATCACTTGGCCTGCCGCCATCTGACATCGCTCGACCTCAGCGTCGCACGCGGCGAGCGCCGCGCTCCAGACTGGCGCTCCCCCGACCTGAAAGTCATTCAAGAGCTCGGCCTGCGCCACGAAGCGGCGTACCTGCAATCGCTTCGCGAGGCCGGCCTGTCATTCGTGGATTTGCGCGAAATCAGCGAAAAGGAACAAGTCCAGGAAACGCTCGCGTGCATGCGAAAGGGACTCGACGTCATCGCCCAGGGTAGCATCGCCTCCGGCCGATGGTTTGGCCGGCCGGACGTGCTGCGCAAAGTTTCGAAGAAAAGCCGTTTGGGTAATTGGTCGTACGAAGTGTACGACTGCAAGTTGGCTCGCGAGACAAAAGCCACGACCATCCTTCAGCTTGCCCTGTATTCAGCGCTGCTGGCGGAACTGCAGGGCGTAGAACCGGAATTCATGTATGTCGTTCCGGGTGGCAAGGAATTCACCGCGGAACCCTATCGCTTTGCGGAATACGCGGCCTACTATCGCTATGTAAAGGCGCGGCTCGAAAACGTCTGCAACAATGGCCACGGCGAGCAAACCTATCCGGAGCCGTGCCAGCATTGCGACGTATGCCACTGGTTCGCCGTATGTGACGCTCAGCGCCGCGGCGACGATCATCTGTCACTCGTCGCGGGAATCAGAAAACAGCAGCGAATCCAGTTGGAAGCCTGGGACACGCCAACCATGGCCAAGCTCGCCGTCCTGCCGCTCCCTCTGCAAGAGAAACCCCTTCACGGCTCGCGAGAAGGCATCGAGCGCGTCCGCGAACAAGCCCGCGTCCAAGTCCAGGCACGAACCTCTCAGCAGTCTGTTTACGAATTGCTCCCCGTCGTCGAGGGAACCGGATTCTACAGCCTCCCCGAACCCTCGCGGTTCGATATGTTTGTCGATTTAGAGGGCGATCCATTCGCCGACGAAGGCGGCCGCCAATACCTTTTTGGCTTGCTGACGATGGACGAACAAAACCGACAGCTTTACCAAAAGCGATGGTGCCTCACTGCCGACGAGGAGAAGCAGGGCTTCGAATGGTTGATGGACGAAATCATGCGCGCGTGGGAGGCAGCCCCGGCGATGCACGTCTACCATTTCGGAGCCTACGAACCCGCGAAATTCAAATACCTGATGGGACGATACGCCACGCGAGAAGACGAAGTGGACCGGATGTTGCGCGCCGGGCTATTCGTCGACCTTCACACAATCTTCAAGCAAGCCGTGCGCGCCGGCGTCGAAGAATACTCCTTGAAGGCTTTGGAAGCTTTTTATTCCTTCTCTCGAAAAACACCGCTAGCGGAATCGCGCGAAGCCATGCGCTACATCGAGCACTGGTTGGAACTGGGCTGGGAGGGTGACCTGCCGCAGGACCTCTGTGCGGCCATGGAGGGATACAACCAGGACGATTGCCGCTCCACTGCCTCTCTCAGAGATTGGCTCGAACAAAAGCGAACGGAACTGGAGCACAGCGGAACGGTAATCGCCCGGCCACCGAGTGGCGATGGCGCTCCTTCCGAAGATTTGGACGAACGCCAAAAACGCGTCGCGGCCCTTAAGGAACAACTCAGCGGTGGCATCTCCCTCAATCCCGCCGAGCGCTCAATGGAACAGGAAGCGCGTTGGATGTTGGCGCAGCTCTTGGATTGGCACCGGCGAGAGAACAAGGCGAGTTGGTGGGAAGGTTACCGATTGGCTGAACTCGGTGACGACGCCTTGCTGGATGAACGCGTCGCTCTGGCAGGCCTGCGCTTTGTCGAAAAAGTAGGCATGCAGGGCCAACTCGCGGTGGAGCGTTATGTATACGACAAACAAGAAACGGAAGTGCGCGCCGGCAAGGACGTGTATCACCAGAGCGAGCGCATTGGCTGCGTGGAGGCAATCGATCCCGTCCGGCGAACCGTCGACGTCAAGAAGACCCGGAAGTGGACAGGCATGCATCCGGCCAGCGTCTATATGTGGGACTCTCCGCGCGGCATCAAGGAACACGCAGACGCTTTGTCGCGCATCGCGGATTGGGTAAACGCCAATGCCATCGACGCGCCCGGGAGCTATCGGTCCGCCCGAGATCTCTTATTGCGTAAAGCTCCCCGCCTTGCACGCGGAGAGAGCGTCACGGCGCTGACAAGCGAAGAGCCCGTCGAGACCGCGTCGCGAGTTGTCACTGCTTTAGACGATTCGGTGTTTGCGATTCAAGGGCCCCCGGGTGCCGGCAAGACCTACACCGGCGCTCGTATGATCTGCCAATTGCTGAAGCAAGGAAAGAAAGTCGGCATCACCGCCCTGAGCCACAAAGTAATTCGCAAACTCCTCGACGAAGTCGTGAACGCAGCCCACGACCTGGGTTTCCAAGGCGCCAGGTGTATGCAGCGATCCGACGAACAGGAAGAAACTCCTGAGATTGCAGTCGCGCGGGACAACGTCATTCCTTTCCGCGCTCTCCAGTCGGGCGCCGCCAACGTCGTCGGGGGAACGTCTTGGCTCTGGACACGCTCTGAATATTTCGAGGCCGTCGATGTTCTGTTCATCGATGAAGCCGGGCAAATGGCGTTGGCGGATGTCACCGCGGTGGCGCAAGCTGCAAGGAACTTGGTATTGATTGGAGATCCCCAGCAATTGGAACGCCCGTTGAAGGGCAGTCATCCTCCGGGCGCCGAGAAGTCCGCTCTTCAATACCTGCTGGGCGACCACAAGACAATTCCCGAAACAATGGGTTTGCTGCTGCCCGAAACGTGGAGAATGCACCCTTCCATTTGCGATTTCACGTCGCAGTTGTTTTACGACGGCCGCCTCGGAGCGAGGGATTTTACAAAGCATCGCATTTTGCGTGGGCATCCTTGGTTAAACGGCGCGGGGTTGTGGTTCGTCCCCGTAGCGCACGAAGGCAATCGCAACTCTTCGCCGGAAGAAATCGAAGTCATCGCAAAAATCGTCGAGAGCTTGCTGCAACCCGGAGTCGTCTGGTTTCGCAACGCGACCAGTAATCGCCCCATCGCACTCAAAGACATTTTGATCGTTGCTCCCTACAACGCCCAGGTTTCCGACCTGCTCGCCCGATTGCCCCCCGGAGCCAACGTCGGCACGGTCGACAAATTCCAGGGCCAGGAAGCCCCCATAGTCATCTACTCGCTCACCACCTCTTCCCCCGAAGACGCTCCGCGAGGAATGGAATTCCTCTACAGCCTAAACCGCCTCAACGTAGCCACCTCTCGCGCCATGTCCAACGTAATCCTGGTAGGCAGCCCTCGCCTCTTCGAGCCCGAGTGCCGCAACCCCCGCCAAATCCAGCTAGCCAACGCCCTCTGCTGGTATCTGGAAACAGCGGTCACCGTCGATCCGCAAGAGATTTAGGCTCGCCGCTTGAAGCCGGGCCCCACTAAGCCAAAGCAACAAAAGCACTTGGAAGTAAATACTTGACAGATTGTACCAATTGTGTATACTAGGTATCTCTGGCGCGGAGGACACCAGAAGGAATTGATCCTTGTTCGCGCCGTCCAACAGCCGCCACCGTTTGGGGGCCCCGAGTTAGCCCACTCTGTTCTGCCACGAAGGTAAATCAGCTCTTTTTTTGGGGACGTCCGGGGCAGGATTGCTTCGTTTTAATAGCCTTTCGCAGCGAGACGCCGTGAAGTCTTTTGTTTCTTATTACATACATGTAAGCTGTGCATTTTCAAGAGATTACACACTCTTTCGCGCAACGGCGCACGACTTACCCCTTTACTTTCAAGAACTTGCACACTCTTTTCGTCACAACGGGGGTGGGGGGGTATCAACGCACCTCACTGAGGAGAGAAGCAACGGGGCACGCGGGCGCGTGCCCCGTCAACGATTTCGACTACGCGCCAGCGCCCTTCGAGAAGCTGCCCACCGCTTCGGCTTCCGTGTTGTACACATCAAACACCGTCAGGAGCTTCGTGATTTGCAGCACTTCCTGAAACTTGGCGCCCAAATGGCACAGCTTCAGCCCAGCGCCTTGCGTCTTGGCGCTGTGATGCGCGGCCACCAGCGTGCCCAACCCGGCGCTGTCGATGAACGTCACGTTGTTCATGTTCAGCACGATCTTCTTTTTGCCCCCGGCGATCAGGCTCTTCACTTTTTCGCGCAGCGCGTTGCTCTCTTCTCCGAGCACGATGCGCCCGTCCAGCGCCACCACTGCCACGCCGTCCACTTCGCGGTTCGTCATCTTGAGTGCCATATCATCTTCTCCTCGTCAAAAGCGGCTCCAGCGGCAACCAGCCCGGACCCGCAAAGCATATCAGTAATAGTCCGCGCAAGACATGTAATAGCCGCACACCGCGCAGACCAGTTTGCAGCGCCGCGATTCCAGCCGCTGGGAACAGACGGGACAATACCGCGAAGGATCTTCGTGCGGGGCAATTGCGCTCGGTTCCGCATGCGGCGCAGCCTGCGAAGATGCAGACCCTGCAGGCTCCGGCAGAACCGATGCCGCCCCTGGTTTCACGGCATGTTCCACGGCGGGACGGTTATAGCACATCCCCCTGCAAGGGAAAAGCGCCACAAGCGTAAGTTCTGGCTAAGCGGCCGGCGCGCAAGTACCACGCTTCTTGCACTGTAGGGGCCGGAAGCTCAGTGGCGCAAACTGTCGAAGCCTCACCGACACAAGATCCAATAGGTGGACACCGCGCCGAACGCTACGCACACCATTCAGCTCTGCGTCCGCCCGAAGAATGAAACCCAACCACTCCACGCCGCATCTTTATAGTAAGAGCAAATTGAGAGTGAGCAAATAGATAGGTCGAATAAGCAGAGCGGTTTGAGCAGGACAGCAGGTCGAGTTAGAGAGTCTGGGTCATGAAAAAAGGTTCGGTAAAAATTCGATTTTCGATAGCAGCAATGATGATACTCGCGCTTCCGGCATTCGCCGCGGCGCAGCATGTTGGTGCCGCGCACCCTTCCGCGCCTGTAGCGGCAGGCCGCTCCAGCATGATGATGTTTCGAGCAGGTTCCGCTCCGGCACGCGTCAATGTGCGCGCGGGCGGTCCAGGCGCGCGAGGCGGCGCGCCGATCGCGAGTGCGCGATCTTCTGGCCGCGTAATTCGCGGCGGCAACCACGCAAATTCCGGATTCAACGGAACAGGTTTTAATAATGGGCCAACCTTCCAAAATGTGCCTGGCTTGGGATTTGATTACCCGCACCTCGCCGCGATCAGCGGCAATCGCGGCGGTCATGGCGGCAGAGGTCGCGGCGGAGCTCCTTTCGGTTTCGGCGGTTTCCTGTTGGATTCTCCTGGGTATATCGAACAAGGTCCGGGCGTCGACGACTCGGGCGTAGCGGGAGATGAAAGCGCCAGTGGCCCCGCTGATCCCGCTAGCGGCGACGATACGGAAGTGGCGGCGGCGCCGCGACGCTCGCGAGCCCCGCGAGAGGCGGTCCAGCCAGAAGCAGCCCCCGCTCCACCACAAGATGTCGAACAATATGTTCTCGTGCGCCAGGACGGAGGACTCGTCTTCGCCGTCGCCTACACCTGGCAGCAAAACGGGTCGCTACGCTACATAACCCCGGATGGCATCCGCCACAGCATCCAGCGCGATGCGCTCGATCTAAACGCCACGCAACAATTCAACGAGCAGCGCGGCCTGAACTTCGAGGCCCCCGGCGTAACGAAAGATTCAGCCTGAGCGCGAGCATCGACGGCAACGACACAGTCGTCGACGGCAACGGAACGGTCGTTGACGCGCAACGCGATTTCAAAAGCAAAATTTTCGAGCCGGCCCCTGCAAATTGTTTTCTTTGTAGTTCGGCAGCGCCGGCAGGCGAGCGACCGGCTTATTTTTTTGCGGGCTCCGGCATCACGTAGCCGGAAGTGGCGGGTAGCCCGGCGCGTTCCAGTTGCACGGTTGTGTGCTCGATCTGAAAACTCTTCGCGGCCTTTTCCTGAATCGAAATCAAGATGCGCTCGCACTCATCCATGTGCATGTCTGGAACGCGTGCATGCAAACTGAGCGCATGGTGTCCTCCGCCCAGCGACCAGATGTGCACGTCGTGAACTTCCTGCACGCCTTCGATGGTGAGAATCGCGCGGGCGACTTCCTCCACATGCATTTCGCGCGGGCGCCCTTCGAGCAAAATGTGCGATGACTCGCGCAGAATCCCGATGCTGGACCATAGGACCAGAATGCCGATGGCGAGGCCGAGGATGGGATCGAGCCACTCCGCGCCTGTCATTCGAATGGCGATGGCGCCGGCGATGATCGCGATATTGGACAGAGCATCGCCAAAATTGTGAATGAGAATGCTGCGCAGATTGAGATCGTTGCGACCGCGAACGAGGGCGAGCGTGATACCGCCGTTTACGCACAGGGCAGCGACGGAGGTCCAGATCATCCAGCTTTCGGCGACATGGACGGGAGCGCGGAGGCGTTCGAACGCCTCGTAGCCGAGCCACAGCGAGAGAAAGACGAGCACGAGCGCATTGGTGAACGCGGCGAGAGTGCCGGCGCGATGGTACCCGTAGGTTTTCTCGGAATCAGCGGGGCGCTGCGCCCAACGCATCGCGAGCCATGAAATGCCGAGCGCGGGGACATCGGAAAGATTGTGGACCGCGTCATTAAGCAGAGCGACCGAACGCCCGAGAAGACCGCCGACGATTTCAGCAACGACCAAGCCCAGTGTGGCGACCATCGCCCACCCGAGGACGGACGGCTTAAGTGTCGGATGCGGATGAGAGTGCGCATGACCATGGCCATGATGCGAGTGAGCGGAAAGGCCATGGCCGTGCTGGTACGTCGATTCGGAGGAATCGCACGGCGGGGTCCCCGGTCCTTGAGATTGCTGTTGCATCCGGAAATAGTCTAACGCCTTCGAACGGTCCTGTGCAGCGGCGACACAGGCTTATTACGCAGTTTGACACTTCCCCGGCTCGATTTCGTTGACGCTCTCCGACTTCGCTGCCAACATCGATACAGATTCCTATCAACGCGTGCGCGCAGAGCTTTAACTGTGCGAGGCCGGTACGCGGAGAGTGATGACCGCTCCCTTTGCAAAGCTAAGCTTCTGGGGTGTGAGAGGCTCCACGCCAACCGTGGATCCGTCCACGTGGCGCTACGGCGGAAACACGCCGTGCCTGGAGCTGATTGCGCCAGACGGCACACAATTCATTCTGGACTGCGGAACCGGCTTGCGCATGCTGGGAAATCGCGGAACTTCACCTAGCCCTTCACCGAGCGCCGAAAGCTGCTCCGAGACACATATTTTCGTTACCCACTATCACTGGGATCATATTCAGGGAATTCCCTTCTTCGCGCCCCTTTATGCAGAAAACAATGAATTTCAGTTTTACAGCTTTCGGTCGAAATTCCTGGGCCGCGACAGTTTGAAGCAGGTTTTCGAAGCGCAAATGGCGGTTCCGTATTTTCCGGTGGACATGTCCGCGATGAGCGCGAAGCGAAAATTCAAAGAGGTGGACGGCGGGGACACATTTCGCATTGGGGACAACGAAATCACAACTGCGTGGCTGAATCATCCGCAGGGGTGCCTTGGCTTTCGGATCGAGACGTCCGCTGGATCGGTGGTGTACGCGACGGACAACGAACCAGGCGACGCGAAGCTGGACAAGAGTCTGCGGGAATTGGCGGCAGGCGCGGATATTTTCATCAACGACGCGCAGTACACGCCGGAGCAACTGGCGAGCACGCGGCGGGGTTGGGGACATTCGAGTTGGCTGGATGGCGCGCGCGTGGCGAAGGAAGTGGGGGCGAAGACATTGGTCCTGTTTCATCATGACCCGGACTCGACGGATCGCACCGTGGACACGATTTTGAAGCACGCGCGAGAGGAGTTTGAGTCCGTGTTTGCGGCCAGTGAAGGCATGGTGATCACGCTGGGTTCCCCGGGGGAACGCGTGGAGGCCCACATGCCGGGGAGCCGGACAGCTTTGCGCCGGGAAGCACACTTCCGGGCGCATGTCTGCGGAGTGACGGATGGCGGGCACGCGTTTGAAGAGGACACGGTGGTAAAGGATTTGTCGTTGCAAGGTGCGCTGATTTCCTTGAAGCATAGCCCGCGGCTGCAGTCAGAACTGCAGGTGACGATGGAGACGCCGGGAGTGAACGGCATGGAACAAATGCACCTGCGGGGATATGTGGTCAGGATCGACGAAGAGAAAGGCCAGACGGCAGTCGGCGTTGTCTTTACTGAGTAGGGAAAGCTTTTGGACTTTGCTCCAGCTCGATATCGGTGAGCCTTTTCGAGCCGGGCCGGGCCGTCATCCCGTCTACACAAACACATTTTTCGCGAAGAATTGAAGTGCATCCCCCCGCGGTGGAACTCCTGTTTAACGCGTCTGATTGGGACTTAGGCGATCAGTTCCGAGCAGTCGACCATTCGGCTAGTGGATTGCTTGAATGGGCATTTTATTGCCCAGCTTGGAAAAGAGGAACCTCTTGCGATGTCGGCTTATTCGGAAAACTAAATAGGTAATAAGGCTGATAGATGCGAAGATCAGGCCGATGATCCGAGGGTTGCTGAATGTAGATTCTGTCGGGAATTCGGTCCATCCATATTGTTTGGCGAGAGCGTCGATAATCTCCAGGCCCAGCGCTTTGCTATTCTGGCCATTAGTCATCAAGACCAGCCCATCGCCCTTCTCATATGCGAAGAGAAAGGCTACGAATCCAGCGTTCACCCCAGGATGAGAGAAATACCGCATAGGCCCATCTCCCGCGATAGCGAAGCCGAGTGCATAGAATCCTAGAACCCGCCGTAACATCTGATGAGCCGTCGAGGGCGACACCATCGCCCCAGGTTTCCCGGTCAAGGCGTCCTGGATCGCCAAAACAAATAGCGCCAGATCGGAAGGAGTCGTCCACAGACCTGCTACGGCCATCTCGGGATAGGTGTGGGGGCCTCCCTCGATCGCATTCCCGTCTCTGCCGTAGGGCATGGCTACCAGCCGCTGTAGTTTCTCAGGAAGAGGTTGTTGGAAGGTGCTGTGCACCATGTGGAGAGGCTGCAGTACCAGTTCCTGCATCAAGTCAGGGAACGGCTCGCCTGTCACATCTATCAGGGTCTGCTGAATGATCGTGTAATTGCCGCCAGCGTATCGAAACTTTGTCCCAGGCACAAAGTCAATAGTCACCGGTGCAGAGTTTGCGGGACTCTCGCCGTTAAGCACCTGGACAAGCGTAGGCACTTTTTTTTCAGCAGCGTAGCCCTCAAAACCGTGGACGGTCGCGCCTGCTGTATGGCTGAGTAATTCACGGAGCGTCACCTTTTGATGTTCCGTAAACCTGTTGGTGGGTAGCTTCCAGCTTCGCAGGTATTGGTTCACATCAACGTCGAGATTCAGTTTTCCCTGCTCCACAAGTCGCAGAACAGCTAGTGCTGTCACCGGCATGCTGATGGAACTAGCCTGGAACAAGGTCTCAGGCGTTACCGGCCCACCGCCGACTCTGGCAATGCCGAAAGCCTGAGTCCACTCTACAGTGCCATCGTGAATACAGGCTAGGCTCAAACCTGGAATGTGATAATGAGCCATACGATTTGGCACAAAGCGAAGCAAGGATTGGTCGACCTGCTGCGTTGATAGCGCAGTCGTATGCGTGATCAACGCGATCGCGGAAAACAGTCCCGATAAGGCAAGACGCCGATTGACCAGAGTCATAGTAATTTCTCGGCCAAAATTGTCTTTGAACCGCCGAACCAGTTACCTATTCGCCGTTGCACACATACGTCATTGCGTGAAATACCGCCATAAACAAGGCAAGCGACGAAAGCAGCGCCAGCGACGTCGCAACCACAATTGAGCTTTGCAGCTGAAGTGGCACAGCAACAGAAAACACTTCCGCTAGGGCGGACCGCCACACTCGCGCGACTCCGGCCAGCCCTGTGTGTTCCCACTCGCCACCGACCAGATCAGAAAACGTGGCTACCATCTCGCTCTCGAAGCGCAGGCGAAAATCGCGCGGATACGTGAACAACAGCATTTTGTAGAGGCCACAGCTCACCCGAACAGCGCTAGTCATAACATCACTCCGATGTTT